>Ga0194131_10005358_pt1 | contig 18561 bp, 20 predicted proteins | sample TA2KigO120mmetaG_FD_148631 | JGI IMG/M metagenome (GOLD analysis project Ga0194131, IMG submission 148631) | Freshwater microbial communities from Lake Tanganyika, Tanzania - TA2015053 Kigoma Offshore 120m | ecosystem: Environmental > Aquatic > Freshwater > Lake | place: Tanzania: Lake... | reverse complement strand
TTTTCGCCAGACTTCGTTGCTTGCTCCTTACAGATCCACTTCGGGATATGCTCGTCGCTCGCGCCTCGTCTGGCCGAAAAATCCCTTGCCGCGAACGTGAGCGTATTTATGAAATGGACCACTAAGACACGCAATCACGATCCACAACCCAGATGAACCTTGTTCCAATTCGAGGCAGTTACGTCCCAGAATTGGACGCGGGGTGGCGCACACCTCCCGTGCCGAAAACATGCGCATCGTGCCGCCGGATTGCTGCTCGATCCTTCGCCTGGATCTGGCTGGCTTTCCTGTGCCCTGCTCTCGGCCAGGCTCCCCCTGCCAGAGAAATCACGAGCTTTCAGAGTTTCTACAATCTTCCTCGGGAAGAAGCCGCGAAGGGCCGTCCAATTCGACTCAAAGGCGTCGTGCTGTGCTACGACCAGGACTGGCGCCAATTGTACATCCACGACGGACGGGACGCGGGATACTTTGATCCGGGGCAATTCAAAACTCAACCGCAAGTGGGGCAGATGGTCGAAATCACCGGCGCAACGAGCGTGACTGAGAACAACTCCACCTTTGCTAATCCCAACCTGACTGTTCTGGGACGGGGAAAAGTCCCCGCAGCAAAGCGGCTCGAATTGCCTCAACTGGCCAGCGATTACGGCCAATGGATCGAAACCCGAGGGTGGGTGCGCGTGGCTGAGACCAGCCGAGGCCGCCTCGCTCTGGTCCTTCACAATCAAGGCCAGAGTTGCCTGGTGTATCTAATGGGCGAACCGAAGACGCAGGATTTCAAGCGACTCGTTGGCTCCAAAGTCCAGATCAGAGGCATTAACGCCAGCAAGGCCGTCAAGGGCCGGATTCAATCCGCGCAAATTATGGCGCCAGATTTTGCAGAGATCACGGTCGTTGAAAAAGGCGACCCAGGCGCGGAATCGCTGCCCGTCGTTCCAATTGGAAATTTGCTGAGTGAACCAGGCCGCTGGACGAACAATCGCGTTCACATCAACGGGCTGATCTCCAGTTATCGCGCCGGCCAGGACATGATTGTCAAAGATCCGACCGGAGCGATCCGCGCTCAGCTCGTCCAGGTCACTCCAGCGCAACCGGACGATCGCGTGGATGTTTGGGGATTTCCGAGCGTCTCGGGCGCGGACACAATTCTCCAGGACGCCTACTTCGAGGTCACTCTGCCACAGCTTGCAACTTCCGCTCGGCCTGTAACTCAAGGACCAGTTCCCGAAACCACCAACCTCCCGTCCCTGCTCACCCAGGTGTCGGAAATCCGCAAGTTGCGAAAGGCAGAAGCGGCGCGGCATATCCCCGTCCGGCTGCGCGGCGTCGTGACGTATGCGGATCCGCATTGGCGCAACAGTTTTATCCAGGACCAAAGCGGCGGCATCTACGTGGATTTGGCTCGAAAAGACATTCGGCCTGGGCACTGGGTGGAATTGACCGGGCACACGGGGCCTGGCGGATTTATGCCGGAGGTCCTGAACTCCAGTTTTCTGATTCTGGGAACCACAAACCTGCCCACCGCGGCCAAGGTCGATCTCCAAGACCTGGTCAACGGCCATCTCGATTCTTATTGGCTGGAAATGAAGGGCGTGGTTCGGCGGATGAACGACCAAGGCGACCACACGTCTTTGGAACTGATGAGCCGCAAAGGGAAGTTCAAAGCCCTGCTGCCCAATCCAGGCGGCCAACCCGTCCCGGCGCATCTCATCGACTCCGTAGTCACCGTCCAGGGCGCGTGTGGTTCGCAATTGAATGCTCAAGGTCAGTTGAGCGGCATCATCCTCCATGTCCCGAGCCTGGACCAAATAGCCATTCTCGAACAATCCCCCGCGGACCCGTTCGCTGTCGAGACCACGCCCATCAGTTCGGTGGCCACGTTCCACGTTCGACCCGGATCGCCTGGCGGGCCGGCGAATTAAAGTCCGCGGAATGATCACGTTGAGAATCCCCGGGCAAGGGTTTGTGCTCCAGGACGCGACCGGCGGCCTTCGCGTTCACACCGGGCAAACCAACGAGCCTACGGTGGGGGAACCGGTGGAGGTGATCGGTTTTCCCGCGATGGATGACTTCTCGCCCCGTTTGGAAGATGCCGCCTTCCGATCGGGGGGAGCGGGCGCGGCTCCAACTCCGAAAAAAGTCCTCGCGGAGCAGATTCTTCAGCAAGGAACGAACGATGCCTTGCTGGTGGACATGGAAGCTCGTCTCTTGCAATCCGCGCACCGCAAAGGAGTGAAGTTGGCCGCCTTCATCGAGTCAGATGTTCCCACCCGGTTGCGCGGCGATCCCGGACGCCTGCGGCAAGTGCTGATGAATCTCCTGGGCAACGCGGTCAAGTTTACCGAGCGCGGGGAAGTCTCGATTCATGTCCGCAAGCAACTGGAGACGGACACCGAAGCCATCGTCCGCTTCGACATCCAGGACACGGGGATCGGCATCCCCTCGGAAGCGCAGCGGCGTTTGTTTCAGCCTTTCATGCAAGCCGACGGATCGATGACCCGCAAATTCGGCGGGACCGGACTTGGGCTGGCGATATCGAAGGAACTGGTGGAAGCGATGAACGGCGCCATCGGAGTCGAGAGCGCGCTTGGCAAAGGCTCGACGTTTTGGTTCTCGGTGCGATTGGGCAAGCAGATTGGGCCGCTGAAAGCCTGCCGTCCGAATGCGGCGAGCGTGGCTGAGCTCCGTGTTTTGATCGTGGACGACAACGACACCAATCGCCGCATTCTCCAACGTCAGGTGGAATCCTGGGGCATGCGCCCGCTTGCCGCATCCGGCGCCGCTGAAGCTCTGGAAATTCTCCGCCGCCTGGCTGCGCAAGGCGATCCTTGCCCGATCGCCATCCTGGATATGCAGATGCCGGAGATCGACGGCCTGCAGTTGGCGCGAACCATTAAGGCGGATCCGGCTGTTTGTGCGGCGCGGTTGCTGATGTTGACCTCGGTGGGTTATCGGGACACCGAAGCGATACGCGCTTGCGGAATCGAAGTGCAACTCACGAAGCCGGTCAAGCGATCCAAGCTGTTCGACAGTCTGATCGACCTGATCAGTCCGGATGTCGCCAAAGCTTAGAGCGTGTCCGAAAATTCCGCGGGGTCCTGTTTTTGCGCCAAAGGCCGGATGGCGAGGCGCAACGAAGGAGAATATCCTCCCTGGATCTTCGACTGAGGAGCAACGAAGCCAGGCGGCCTTTGGCGCGAAAACCCTCCGGGCGGCGGGTCTTTTGTCCGTGGCCTGCGTTGGCTCGGTCCTTACAGCCCGCGTTGGGGATGCTCGGACCTCGCCGCCTTGGCCACAGCCAAAATCCCTCGCCGCAGGACCCCGCGCAATTTTCGGACACGCTCTCAGGACTCGCAGCCGGAAGTCGCCACTTCCCGCCCCCGAGCGATTCCGGAACCCGTCGCGCCCGATGTGGACCCGCGGTTCCGCATCCTCGTAGCCGAAGACAATGAAGTGAACCGGGACATCGCCGTTTACATGCTCCGCAAACTCGGATTCGCTTCCGACACGGTGTCCCAGGGCACAGAGGTTTTGCGCGCGCTGGAGCAGACTCGCTACGATCTCGTGTTGATGGATTGCCAGATGCCCGGCATCGATGGCTACGAAGCCGCGCGGGAAATTCGCCGCCGACCGGACCCGATTGGCCGCGTCCCGATCCTCGCGCTGACGGCTCATGCCTTGGACGGCGACCGCGACAAATGCCTGGCCGCAGGCATGGACGATTACCTGACCAAGCCGCTGAATCTGGACGATTTGCAGGCGGCCCTGGCGCGCTGGCTTCCCAACGGAGCCGCGCCCCGTCCGGCCGCTGCGAGCCACAGCGTCAAGGCGTCAGAGGGTGTCCGAAAAATGGGCAGCGCGGGCGGCTCGCCCGCCACGGTCAGCGACCCGCCGTCCGGAAGTGCGGAACGCCACCACTCGGAAGGGCCGTCATTATTGAGTCCAAGCGTCGCGGTCGTTCCGTCCGGCGAGTCGCCGGACGGCACAGGCGAGTGGCCTGTGCTACCCACGATCGAATTCTCCGAGAAGCACTCGGAACCCATCGATTCGCTGGAGTCGTTCGACCCCGCAGCCCTGGATCGACTTCGGAAACTGGCCCAGGCCACTGACGCATCTTTGCTCCCGCGAGTGTTGGGAGCTTTCGTCCGTGACGCGGCAAGGCATATCGATGCCCTGCGCAGGGCGGTTGAAGCCAGAGATCAGGCCGTTTTGCACCAAGAGACGCACACTCTGAAGGGCGCTTGCTCGAATATTGGCGCGCGCAAGATGGGAGATTTGTGCAGGAAATTGGGCGATTTGGACCTCCGCAGCCAGAGTGTAACCTGCCGAAGACTTTGGGCCGAACTGGCCACCGAGTTTACGCGCGTGGAACGCCGCATCAATGCGGAGTTGAAGCGCTCGGAGGTTGAAGGAAAGCCGCCAGGCACTGCTCGCAGCGCGTTATGAGAATCTTGATCGCGGAAGACGACACGACCTCGCGGCTGCTCCTCGAAGCCACGTTGCAGAAGCTCGGCCATGAAGTAGCCGCCGCTTCGAACGGCCAGGAAGCGTGGGAGGCTTTTCAGCGGGATTACTTCCCGGTGGTGATCTCCGACTGGATGATGCCGGAACTGGATGGCCCGACGCTCTGCCGGGCGATTCGGCGAGTCCACCGGGACAATTACACGATGATCTTGGTCCTGACCTCGCTGGGCGGCCGAACGAATTATCTGCAGGCGATGGACGCGGGCGCCGATGATTTTATCACGAAACCGATCGATGAAGATCAGCTCGCGGCGCGGCTCCGGGTGGCGGAGCGGATTCTGGGGTTGTGCGAGCACGTCAAGCGCCTGGAAGGGATTCTTCCGATTTGTTCCTTCTGCAAACGCATCCGGGACGAGCATAATGACTGGAAGCAAATCGAGAAATACATCGCGCAGCGTTCCGAGGCGCAGTTCAGTCACGGCATCTGCTCGGAATGCAGCAAGCAGCATTTCCAGCTTTGAACCGTGGAACCTTGAACTTGAAACTCCCAGCGCGCTGGGCTAATGCCGCGCGGCGAAAATCTCGTCCAGCCGCCGCAGGCGCCGCGAAAGGTCGCGCGCGATGTTCAAAACCAGGAGGCAGAACTGTTCCGGCAATTGCTGGTGCAGATGGTAGAACGCGATCGACGAAATGCGGTAGAGAACCACGTCGCTCTCCGCCTGGACCGTCGCCGAGCGCGGCAAGGTTTCGAGGATGCACATTTCCCCGAAGAAATCTCCCGGCCCCAGGCGGCACAGTTCTGTTTCCCCGGGCTGTCCGTACTTCTTGCAGATACGCACCGAACCGGATTCGATGAGAAACAGGTGGTGGCCGGGGTCGCCTTCTTTGAGAATCTCCGCCCCCGCGCTCGCGGTGACGCGTCGCGCTTCCCGAGTCAACAATTTCAAGGCCGGCTCATTCAATCCGCCTAGCAGCGCGACGGTGGCCAGGAGTTGCTGCATGAACGCAACGTAAGACAATTGGCGCGAAAAACGCGAGTATTATTGTCGAGGGGGATGCGCAGCAAGGCCTCGCGGGTGTTGGGATCAGCCCGTTCGAGTTTGTCCGCGATCAGGTCGTGCAAGGTTCTCGGGTGGCTATTCATGGAGTACGACTGCGATTCGCGGGTTGGCTCAGAACGTCTCATCCGCTGTTATCCTAAATCCGGCTGTGGAAGAAGCCAACATCGGAGAAATCCCGGTTCTGGAGGAGGTTTCTCCAGGCCGAAAGTGCTTGCTAAACGAGCTGCGGCCCCGCGTAATTCGCCGCGAATTGCTTTGAAGAGATGAAAAACGAAACTGTCCTGGCCAGCATTGTCGCGTTCACCGCCAGCTTTTGCATCCTGGTCATCGAACTGGTCGCCGGCCGCATCATGGCGCCCTACGTCGGCGTGTCGCTTTACACCTGGACCAGCATCATCGGCGTCGTGCTCGCGGGCATCAGCCTCGGCGCGTATCTCGGAGGCATGCTCGCCGACCGCTTTCCGCGACAGAGCACGCTCGGCTGGCTGCTTTTCGCGGCGGGCTTGGCGGCGTTCACCATCGCGCCTTTGACGGATCTGGCCGGATCCTCCTCCTTCCTGGAAGGCGTGACGACGCTGATGGTTCGGATTCTGGTTTTGACCTTGCTCGTCTTCTTCGCCCCGTCCTTGCTGCTGGGAATGATCTCGCCGGTCGTGATCAAGCTCGCGGTCAAAAACCTGGAGAAGACCGGCCACGTCGTGGGAAAAATCTCGGCGTTTTCCACGCTGGGGTCGATCCTCGGAACCTTCAGCACCGGCTTCTTTCTCATCGAAGCCATGGGCACGCGCACGATTCTCTATTCCGTCGGAGTAATTCTCACGCTCTGCGCGCCGGTGTTTGGCGGCTGGCTGTCCGGATGCAATGGCGCCGCGCGCCGGACCGTGACATGGCTGTTCGCGATCCTGCTTCCGGGTTCGCTGGCCTTGCTCTGGTTTTGCCGCGACGCCGTGGCCCGCCCGTTGTTCCTGAGCAAGGAGACCTTTTTCTACAAGGAGAGCGATTATTACACCCTCATGCTCCACGACAACGAGCACAACGGCGCGGACGACGAGCAGATTACCCTGCGCTCGCTGGTGCTGGATCACCTCACCCATTCTTATACCGACATGAATAACCCGTACTACATGCACTACGGGTATTTGAAGGTCTGCCAGGAACTCGTGGCGTGGCGGTCCAGCGAGGATTCGCAGAGCCGTTTCCTCTTCATTGGCGGCGGGGGCTACACCCTGCCGCGCTACATGGACGAGCAGTACCCGAACGCGGAAATTGACGTCGTGGAGATTGATCCGTGGGTCACCAAAGTGGTCGAGCGCTACATGGACGTCCAGGGCCGGCGCATCAGGTCGTTCAATCAAGATGGACGATGGTTTGTGAGGAACTGCAAAACGAAGTACGATTTCGTTTTCGGCGACGCCTTTAACGACCTGTCGATTCCGTATCATTTGACCACGCGGGAGTTCAACTCGCTGGTCAAAGACGTCCTCGCTCCGGACGGCTTGTTCATCGCGCTCGTCATCGACAATGTCCAGTCCGGCCAGTTTCTACCGGCGTATTTTTCGACGCTCCAGGCTGTGTTTGGCGAAGGGAAGGTGCGTTTGATCATCCCGAATTACGCCGAGGTGGAGGACAACCTCGATCTCGACCTGGAGAGAGTCGGGACCATCAGTTGTTTGCTGGTGGCCAGCCCGCAATCGCTCGACCTGGACCATTTCCAGGCGTGCCTTCAATCCTGGAATCAAAAGCACGCGTACGAGGCTCACTCGCGCGTTGTCCCGGGCCATCAGACCGAGCGCTACCTGGCGAAACGAAACGCCCGCACCCTCGTGCTGACCGACAACCATGTGCCCGTGGATAATCTGATCGCGCCAATGTTCGAGGAACGCTTCGGGTATCAACGGCACTGAAGCCTAATCAGTGGTGGAGTTTGAACAGGAGGCAACAGAGCAAACGTAGGGCAAATAATGCCTCAGCTTTGGTGGGGCGAGGCTCCACGACGAGCCGGTCCACCGCAGAATTCGATTGAATTTGGCTCGCGAGGACGCTCGCCCCACCGGCCTTAAGCGGGAACGCCATCAAGAGTCTTATTCTCTGTTGACTCCGCTTCCTGCTGTTGAAATCAAAGGCCGATCTCAGACCTCCCTCTACTCCGCGGCGTTGTTCGCGATTTCAACCACGCCTTTGCTCCGGTTGCTGATGCCCGATTTGCCGCTGAACAGATTGCCAGATTCCCGCGAGCGTCACCGCTGGAGGCACTCGGAGATGACCGGCAAAGAAAAAATTTCCGCGCCCGGCCTGCACGGCGCCTCCGCCGGCCTGCGCGGCGGCATCGAGCGCCTTTTGAAAGGCCGCAGTGTCATCGGTCTGGCCGTCGCCTTTTGCGCCGAAATCGCGCGCGGAATATGCCTCCGGTGCGCCCAGCACGATTCCCTGCGCGAGCAAGGCGAGCAGCACGCAGAGATAAACTTTGGAGAGTCTCGGTGGAGGATAATGATTCACGTCCGGCACTGTAAAGCCCGTGCGCCGATGCGCGCTTGATACAGATCAAGCGATCCGCCAGAGCGATCCCTCGAGCCCTGGCATGCGCGGGTTGGCTGGGCCGGGCCTGAGTTCAACACCCCCTATCAGAACCTGGGGAACGGCACCTTTTGAGAACGCGTTCCTCGCGCCCAAAAGAGGTCTTGCAATTGGCGCCGGTTGACTTACTTTGAAATCGCTTTCACGGAAGCGAGCGTAGCTCAGCCTGGTAGAGCATCACGTTGCCAACGTGAGTGTCGAGGGTTCGAATCCCTTCGCTCGCTCCAATCTAATCCCCCTGCCTTCAGCCCTTGAGCAACTCCGGTTTCAACCTGCTGTGGGGGACGCGGCTGCGCGGCCGGTCTTCGGTCGATGCGGCGCGCAGCAGCGCCGCTGCCATCGACGCGTTCAGGGCCGTGAACTAACCCATCTTCGTCATTCCCGGGACGGCGACTTCGGCCGGCGGCGGTGTGCCGTTCCAGTCGTAGCTGGATGGCTTGAGGTCCACCTTGGAGTTCATCACTTGCTCCCAGGTCAGCGTTTGGCCGGTGTAAGCGCTCATCCGTTCCATGATCGCCATCAGTGAACTCTTCGCCATGTATTCGCCGTTATTGATGATGCGGCCCTTGCGGAGCGCGGCGAAGAACGCGTCGTGTTCGAGTTGATGGCTGTTCTCCGCGCGGTCCTGAGGAGGCGCTTGCCAGGGATGGGCTCCTGTGATGCCCGCATTGCGGCTGGAAATCGAGGCTTGACCTTTGGTTCCTACGGCGACGGACGTGAAAACCGGGCTGCAACCCTGTTGCTGCCGCGTCGTCGAAAAGAGCCGCACGCCGTTCGCGTATTCAAAGACGGAACTGAAGTGATCGTAAATGTGGCCGTATTCCGGGCCAGTGCGAGCCTGACGCCCGCCCGTGGCGTAACAGCTCACGGGGTATTGGTCCTTCATCAGCCAGGCCATGAAATCCAGTTGATGCACAAACTGCTCGACATTGAAATCCCCCGAGAGCCAGGTGAAGTAATACCAGTTGCGCATCTGATATTCCATTTCCGTCATGCCCGCTTGACGAGGCTTGACCCAGATGCTGCCCAAATACCGCGCGGTGTGCAGCGCCAGAATTTCCCCAATCACCCCATCATGAACACGGCGCACCAATTCCTGCGCCCGAGGCGAATAGCGGTTGTTGAGACCTGAAAGGATCGCCACGTCTTTCTTCCGCGCCAGTTCCGTTGATTCGAGCACGGAGCGTACGCCCGTCGGGTCCACAGCGACCGGCTTTTCGGCGAAGACATGCTTGCCCGCGTCAATGGCCGCTCTCAAATGCACCGGCCGAAAATGCGGCGGCGTGGCGAGCAACACGAGATCGACGCCCGAAGCGATCACCTGTTGATACGCGTCGAACCCGACGAATTGGCGCGTCGAAGCGACATCGACCCGCTGGCCGACCTCGGGTTGCTCGCGGAGGGAATTGAAGCTGAGGTTGAGGCGATCTGAAAAAACATCACCCATCGCGACCAGCCGCGTGCCTTTGTCGGCAGTAAGCGCCTGGGCGGCCGCGCCGGTCCCGCGACCGCCGCACCCAACCAGGCCGAGCTTGATCTCATCGCTGCCGGCGGCGTAAGCGCTCCGAGAGAGGTCGAGGTCCGCGGCCATGCCGGTGCCGACGGCTGCGGCGCTGGCCTGCTTGAGAAAAGTCCGGCGAGACGGGAGGCCGCGTTCAGGGCGTGATTCAGCTTTGGATCGATTGTTCATAGAAACCTTTTCTGGGATTTGGGTTCCGATGATGCCTTGCTCTGCGTTGCTCTGTGAAGTCAGAATTCGTGGCTCAACGCGCCCTTCGTAGCCGTTCAGTTATCATAATAAGGGTGGGGCGAGGCTCCCGACGAGCCCCTGCCATCGAAGAAAGGCTCCGCAGGAGCGTCGCCCCACGTTCCGCGAAGAGGTTTCGCGCAATTCGTGTCTCTCCCGAACATACGCGACGCCGGTGGTTGCACGATTCGACTCCTTGGCGTGCAAAGAATGCACCAACGCCACGAACCGCGGCTGAAGCATCTGCCTTGCGTCTGCGCCGAATCTTGAGGAGCCGCGTCCGACCCAGGCACTTGTGAATTGTGAAAAGAGTCTTTCCTTCTGGCACAGTACCTGCAAGATAGCCTTAACCTATGAACGAATTGCTGCAACGCCTCCTCGAAATTCAGGATCTGCAGTTAGTTCGCAGCAAGAAGCCCGACCGCAATCCCACTCTGGCCGCCCTCCGCGAAAAGGTGCCGGCCCAAATCCTGGCTCACCTGGACCGATTGCTCAATCGGGGCAAGAAGGGCGTCGCCATCGCGCACAACGGCGTTTGTATGGAGTGCCACATGCGGATTCCCATTGGCGACGTCGCCACCTTGATGCATGGAAATGACATCCAGTTGTGCGCCAATTGCGGACGTTACCTTTACCTTCCCAAAGAAGAGATGCCCTCGAGCCAACCGCCCCCGGCCCCGCCGAAACCGAAGCGCAAGAAAAAGAATCTGACGGAAACGGCCGATGTCCAATAGCCCGGTAATTGAAGGGGCTTCGGTGGCAGATTTCACCCACAAGGCACTCATTGCGCCCCAGCTCAGCGAACGCGACGCGGCCGGAGTCATTCAAGAACTCAGCCATCTGCTGCAGCAAGAAGCCCGCATCCCCGACTTGCTGCCATTCTACCACGCCGCGTTGAATCGCGAGTTCCTCGTCAGCACCGCGATGGATTACGGAATGGCCTTTCCGCACGCGCGCTTGCCGGGCCTGAAACAATTGTCGTTTGCCCTCGGACGCAGCGCCAGCCCGGTCCTCTGGAGCGCTCAGGCCGTCGTTCCCATTCGCCTCGTGATCTTGACCGCCGTGCCGGCCACGGACGCCACGGCTTATTTGTCCCTGATATCGGGGCTAGTATCCCGGATGGCGAAAGATCCGCGGCGCCTAGAAGCGCTCTATGCCGCCAGCGACGCCCCCGGCATCCTCTCGATTTTCCGCCAAATCCTCGTCCGCCGCGGCTGACACGGAGGTTTGTCTGACCGTCTTGCTATGAAGTTGGAAATTCAGTTTTGGCCCCGCCTCTTTGACATTTTCAAAAGCTATTCACGGCAGGATTTCGTTCGCGATTTGATCGCGGGTTTGACCGTTGGGATCGTCGCGTTGCCGCTCGCCATGGCATTCGCGATAGCCTCCGGGCCGGGCATCCCGCCCCAGGCCGGCATCTTCACCGCCGTCATCGCCGGATTCCTCATCTCGGCGCTCGGGGGAACGCGCGTATGCATTGGCGGGCCGACGGGCGCGTTCGTGGCCATTCTCTACGGCATCTATGCGCAACATGGCGCGGGCAATCTTGCCATCTGCACCATGATCGCGGGGGTTCTGTTGCTGCTCATGGGATTCTGCCGTCTGGGCGGAATGATTAAATACATCCCCTACCCTGTCACCATGGGATTCACTTCCGGAATCGCGGTGCTCATTTTCAGCACGCAGATCAAAGATTTCCTCAGGTTGAAAGTGGAGAAAGTCCCGGCCGAATTCGTGGAGTAGATCAAGGTGTTGATCGAGCATTTCGGCACGGTGAACTGGACGACCGTCGCGCTGGCCGGAGCCTCTCTGGCCGTTATTCTTTTCTGGCCCAGGTCCTGGGCGCGCCGCGTGCCCGGTTCCGTGATTGCGCTGTTTGCCGGCACCACGGCGACCGCGTTGTTTGAATTTCCCGTCGAAACGATCGGAAGCCGCTTCGGGGGAATTCCGCAAGGGCTGCCCGCTTTTCATGCTCCCGATTTTTCCTGGGAAAACGTCCGCGTCTTGTTTCAGCCGGCGCTGACGATTGCCCTGCTCGCAGCCATTGAATCGTTGCTCTGCGCCGTGGTCGCGGACGGAATGGTGGACGACAAGCATGACTCGAACCAGGAATTGATGGCCCAGGGCATCGCGAACATCGTCAGCCCGCTCTTTGGCGGAATCGCGGCCACCAGCGCGATTGCTCGCACCGCCACGAATGTCAAAAGCGGCGCGCGCACGCCGGTCGCCGGAATCACGCATGCGTTCGTGCTGCTGGCGATCATTCTCGTGGCGGCCCCGCTGGCCAAATACATTCCGCTGGCCACGCTCAGCGCCGTGCTTGTCAACGTCGCGCTCAATATGGGCGAATGGCACAACTTCACGCGCCTGGCCAAATGGCCGAAGAGCGACGCCGGCGTTTTTCTTGCCGCCTTTGCGCTCACGGTCTTGATCGATCTCACCGTCGCGGTCGAAGTCGGGATCATGCTCGCGGCGGTGTTGTTCATCAAGCGCGTCTCGGAATCGACCCAGATCATGGCCGTGGATGAAGCCACCGAGACCGAAGGTTCGCACCATTCGCTGGTCGGCAAAGAGATTCCGCCCGGCGTCATGGTTTATCGCATCTTCGGCGCGTTTTTCTTTGGGGCGGCGGACAAATTGGAAACCGCTCTCAAACGCGCCGATCAAGAGCCGGACGTCCTCATCTTGCGCATGCGCAAAGTGCTCGCCATGGACGCGACCGGCCTGAACGCGATCGAGGATCTTTACGAGAAACTCCGCGCCCGTGGGAAACATCTCGTGCTCAGCGCCCCGCACACACAACCGCTGCTCGTGATGGAGAAGGCCGGGTTCATCGAGGAGCTCGGTCAGGAAAATGTTTGCCCGCACGTCGATGCCGCCCTGGACCGCGCTCGGGAGATTCTGAGGTTGCCTCGCGCAGCGCGGACCGAGGATTTGGCGGCGCGAAATTGCGACCTGGAAGCGGCGCGCGAGGAAATCGCCAGCGCACTCGAACGCGCGAACAAGCTCTTGAACTCGTCCGCCAGCAAAAGTCCGTCCACGCCTATGGCGAGAGGCAACGGGATCCCCGCCGGCACAAAGAAATGATCAGCTTACCCCTCTTCCCTTCCCATGAACCCGGTAGGGACGGATTCCACTCCGTCCCTGACTTTACTCTGCGATCGAAAAGACCATTTCAGGGACGCGGTGACATGCGTCCTGACCAGTTCATGGGCCGTGTACGGCTTCTTGGCCGTGGAAATTTGCCATGAACCATTTCGATTCTTTGTCACAGGTGCATCAGGAATTGCAATCGGGTTCATGGTCTCAATGCGCGCTCAAAGGATCGGTGAAGCTCCCCACGAACCTGATTCAACCGCGGATCGCACGGATAACGCGGATACGCCTGTTTCTGCATCCGAGCGGCTTTGTCAATTGCGCGCTTTACGGCATCATCCGGTTTTACGTGCTGGCGGAAAAATGCCTCGGCCACGAATATGTGGGGAACTTGCTGGTGATGTTCGGAATTGCCTCCATCCTGCTCGCGGCGCCGTTTGTTCTCACGCAGCGGAATTTCCGCCGCATCCTGGCCTATTCGAGCATCGATCACGCGGGCATCATGGTGGCCGCCCTGGGCTTTGGCGGGAAACTCGGCGCGCTCGGGGCGATGCTGCACATGGTTTTCCACGCGGTCACCAAGTCGCTGCTGTTTTTTTGCGCGGGCAACGTGCAGCAGCATTTTGGCACGCCGCATTTCCGCAAAGTCACGGGCGCCATCCACACGCTGCCGATCACGGGCGGTTTGTTTCTGCTGGGCACGGTGGCGGTGACCGGCACGCCGCCCTTCAGCATTTTCCAGAGCGAGTTCACGGCGTTGAGCGCGGCGCTGGCCGCGGACCGACAATGGTCGGCCGCGTTGTTCATCGCCGGTGTGGTCACGATCTTCGCCGGGTTCCTGGTTCACGTTTCCAAGCTGAGTCTCGGCACACCGCGGGAAGGCCACGTGCGCGGTTCGGAATGCCCCTGGAAATTGAGCGGCATGCTGGTGGTCGCGGTCTTAATTGTCGGGTTGAGCTGCGTGCTGCCGGAGCCGCTCTATCCATTGATCCAGAACGCCGCGCGAATGATTGGAGGACTTCAATGAAAGTTGAGAGCCACAAATCAGAGTCTGAGAATCCGCCAATCCCAAAGGGATTGTGTCTTGAAGCCCAGGGTTGCGAGGCACGAGCTGCCCTGGGTAACGCACGCCAATGCCACAACCCCGACGGGGTTGCTACGCGCAGCCATCCTTGTTCCGGAGCCGAAACCCCATCGGGGTTTTCTCCCCTGTTCAGATGGCCCAGGGTCGCTGAAGCCTCGCTACCCTGGGCTTTGTTGCGGAATCCCGTTGGGATTCTCAGCCTTTTCCTTTGCATCTCTTTGGTCCGCGAGCCCGTCGCCTCCCAACCGCTAGGCGCCGATTCAAGCGACAAGACTAACAAGCAAGCACAAAGCCCCATCTATTTTCCCCCACCAGAATCCGAAGGCGGCTGGCGCAAGCTCGAAACGTCCGAGGACATTCGCCAGAAGGCCGGCCTGGACCCCGACAAGCTCGCCTGCCTCAAACAATGGTTGCTCGACTCAGACAAGCGCGACTTCGCCGCCGTCGTCATCCGGCACGGGTACATCGCGCTGGAAGTCGAGCGCGGCAACAGCGCCAAAACCGATTCGCGCCGCGTCGCGTCGGTGTCCAAAGCGATCTGCGCGACCGTGCTGGCCATCGCTTCCGAACAGAGCCAGCAGGGCCTGACGCCCAGAAAAATGAAGTTCGACGATCCGGCGTTTCAATTCATTCCCTGGGCGCAACCACTCAGCGATCCGCGCAAGGAAAAGATCACTGTCAAACAATTATTCAATCACACGTCGGGAATTTGCCCGGAAGCCCTCGGCGCCCCCAACGACGGCACGTGGGAATACATCCTCGGCCACACCGGAGACGCGCGAACGGCGAAACTGGCGTTTGATCCCGGCACGGCGAGCGGATACTCCACGCATGCCTTGCACCACGCGGCGCTCGTCTGCGAAACGGTGACCGGGATGCCTTACGATCGGTTTGCGATTCAAGCGTTATTCAAACCGATTGGCGCCGAGCACTGGTGGTTTCAGTACTACGCCGGCGGCGAGAAATACGGACGGCATCCGTCGCACGGGATGGGCATGCCCGCGCGCGATCTGGCACGCATTGCTTACTGTTTGCTCCAGGGCGGACGGTGGCAGGACAAGCAGATCATCCCGAAATGGTTCGTCGAGGAGACCGCCTTGCCCACGCACAGCGTCACCGGGCCGGAAATGCGTTTCAAACTGAACGCCCAATCGTTCTCCCACGCCTGGGAACTCCCCGCCCGGCTTACCGGCGAGGGCGGCCGCCGCGGCGACGGCATCCCCATGGACGCGCGTCATAAACCCGGATCCGGCGGGCAACTCATCGCGTGGGTTCCGAGCCTGGACCTGGTGATCACGCGCCAGACCGGCAGCAGCGGCCAGTGGGAATATGAAGAGTATCTGCGTCGTGCGTGCGAGACTGTGATCAAACAACATTGACGTGAGAGCTATGCGCCCGTCGCTACTGATCCCTGAAGCTCCATTCGCTCTGGGGACCGCACGCGCCCTCGCGTGCTGTGGTCGGCGCCCCCGCCGACCACAGTCTTCCGTCCGGAAGAGCGATCGTTTGAGAAGACGGCTTCTCCGACGCTCCGACCGGCGGGGGCGCCGGTCCGGGACACGCGAGGGCGCGTGTGCTCCCCTCATCGACAGTTAGTGGTGATTGGCAAAACGCGCGTTGATAAACACTAGCCAAAGGGAATTGAATGAATTGAATCTTGTGAACATCCAGACCGACGAATAGATAGGATTTGTTTCATGGGCGCTTGGTTAGATTTTCGGTTAATGGTTAAAAACGGCGCCGGGTTATCCGGCACCGTGAACGAGTGGATCAACCGGCACATACCGGCCCCCCCACGCAGTCCAACCCCAATCAGGCACCCGATTGATCCCTTTGCCAAGCCATAGGGTCTAGCCAGAGGCCGCGTTGACCATGCCTATCAAAGAGAAGGTCGAAGCTCTTCGGAACCAGATCGACGATCAGATTGAAGGATTTGATCGCCGCAGGCATGAGACGCGGAAGATCGCTTTCAGGGTTCGTTTTGCAGTTGTTAGTGTCAGCGCTCTCACCTCAGTCGTGATTGGACTCCAGGGAGTTCCTGATGCGGTCCAGCCGCACTTCAAAAATACGGCACTCGTATTGAGTGTTTTAGTCACCGCGATCAGCGCGTTGGAAGCATTCTACAATCATCGGGCGCTTTGGATTCGATACACTGCCACGTTCACCGAGCTGAAGGCTCTGCGCGCGAGACTTGATTACTTGACTGCTGGCGGACTGACCGGGCTAGAGGATGCTCCGATTGACCAGCTTTTTGAAGACTTTCAGACGGTTCTGCGGAATACCAATGATTACTGGTTCCAGCTAAGAAAGGAGACGGAACCGAAGACGAATGGCTAAGCGGGTCGTTGGGGCAACAAGAAGGAGATCGCAAGATGAAGAAGTCAACGAAACTACGGCTGATCGGTGGTGCAGTCTTGGTCTTCAACCTGTGGTTGATCGGTAGCTACAACCTCCAAGGAATCCCGGTTCTCTTGCTCACGTTCGGCTTTGCGGCGGGTTACGAGTTCCTGGTTGTGCGGCCAGCGACAAAGAGATCGGACAAGGCACAGTGAAACAATCCAAAGCCATCTCGTGTCAAAATCAGCAGGGGAAGGTCATGAACCGGATAATCCTCTTGACGGCGGTTCTTGCCCCGTTGACCGCTGGCGTTCAGGCTGGATGGTTGCAGGCCGGAGAAAACGACAGATTGGTCACGTATGTGGACACCACGATCCGCACGAACCAGAACACTGTGCTTGTTTGGGTGCTTTTTGACTACAAAACAGTCCAGGAATCCCCACGTAGCGGTAAGCGGTATCTCTCGGAGAAAGCGCAGTACGAAATCGACCGGGCTTCGGAAAAGGCCAGAGTCTTGTTCTTCACCTGGCACTCTGCGGGCATGGGCAATGGAACCGTTGTTTACACGGGAAACAAACCAACTGCATGGGAACCGACGAGTGCGCCCGAGAGCATAGCAAGTGTCCTCTGGAACTACGTTGGGGGATCATCTGAGAATCCATCTGCGCGTCCGCATCCATCCCCTCCGGCAGTCGGTGGCGGGCAAAGAGTGGAGCAAGTCGCTCCCGATATCGCGAGACGTCACAATGCCGCGAATCTTGCAGACGATATGACCGTGTCTTCGACAGCAGAGACACGGGGAAAACAGATCAACGGCAATCTCATTGCGCAGAAAATCGTAACAGCGATAGCCCTCTACCTTGTCCTGTTCCTCGGGATTTGGGTTTGGGGCATTTTCGGAAGAAAGCATTCGGGTGGAACCGGTAACATAGAGTCAACGCCTCGCTCAAGGACGCCGGAAGTGACCATCTCAACGCCGTCTCCGGCGAATCAAACCACAACTGCAGAGAATGCATTCGCGTCGCGGAAGCCGAACAAATGGAACTACGTCGGCATCGGCACAGGAGCTTTCATGCTGCTGTTTCTCTTCATTCCCGAGGTGGTGAAAGGCACGCTGGCAAACCAGTACTACCTTGGCGGTGCGTTCTGGGTGGGCGTGATCATCTTCTGTTCCATCAACATTGCGCGGGCAAAGACTAGGACATCCAGCCGGACGGCTGAGGTTCCTCCCACGGAGGATGCTGCCGTGAACTTGGACGTAGTCGAACAGCCAAACCCAGAGCAACCTGAGAATACCTTCCGCAATCAGATCGAGGATGAGTGGAGCCATGTCAGAGAAAAATGCCCACATTGTGGAGCGCTTGTTCCGTTCATGAGTAAGATTTGCCCGAGATGTCAGAAGGAGAAAGTATGATGTGAATTGGTGATGCACTTTCATCCTGTTTCGTCATTGCTCACCCGTATCGTTCGGCGCAGTTAGGAGAGGCTGCATGGCACGACTAATCGTAATCGTAGGGATGGGCGGATCAGGGAAGTCCACACTCTGTCGTGAGATCGCGTCATCGCGGAAGGCTATTCCATTCCAAGATGCCACACTGGCAAACGGCGATCGCAGGCGCGCGGGTTACGATTGCCTAGGCGAGATCGTTGCCCGGCTCCTGCGACGCAACCAGGATTGTGTAATGGACGAGTCACACCTCACCGTTCCTGAGTTCCGGAACATTTTCAGAGCGTTCTGTGACGACTTCTTAAGCGGAGTCGAACAATAGTGGATTTTTTTTGAGAACGACATTTTGGGTTGCATCAACAACATTTATCGAGACAGCAAGAACGGACGCGGAGAGTTGAGCCGCCTTGAGTCAGCTCTTGGTCAGAGTAAGGTTTATGTTCTCCCGCAGCCGGGGACTTTTCCCGGCTACCGAATGCCACGACCAGTCTTTCGGCCATCAAGCCCTAAGTTTGATAACCAAACGGACGCGCTTGCATGGCTCCAGAGCGAGATCGCAAGGCTCAAGAACAAAGGTTGCAGATGACGCCGAACAGCCAAAGAATTGAATTGGGGTCTACTACTAGGCCTAAAACAAGCGTACCGCGTTTCGGGTTGAGCGGCTGGTGGAAAAACTTTGAAAATTGCGGCGCGAATTCTCGCGCTCCGAAGTCCCGTGCCCTCTCATTGGCGCCAGTTTGCCCCCTCCGCGGCG
>Ga0194131_10005353_pt1 | contig 18576 bp, 10 predicted proteins | sample TA2KigO120mmetaG_FD_148631 | JGI IMG/M metagenome (GOLD analysis project Ga0194131, IMG submission 148631) | Freshwater microbial communities from Lake Tanganyika, Tanzania - TA2015053 Kigoma Offshore 120m | ecosystem: Environmental > Aquatic > Freshwater > Lake | place: Tanzania: Lake... | reverse complement strand
GCCGCGCCGGCGGTCCGCGCGACGATCGCGGCCCGATCCGGCCGGCGCTCGATCCCGCGGCGCCGCTGCGCGCGCGGTCGCCCCACTTCGCGCCGAAGGCGAAGCGGGTGCTGGTGGTCTTCTGCTCGGGCGCGCTCTCCCACCTCGACACCTTCGACTGGAAGCCCGAGCTCGAGCGGCGCCACGGCACGCCGCTCCCCGGCGGCGAGGGATTGCTCACCTTCCAGGGCGAGAACGGCGATCTGGTGCGGAGCCCGTGGGCCTTCGCGCCGCAGGGCGGCTGCGGCAAGCGCGTCTCGTCGCTGCTGCCGCGTCTCGCGCAGCGGGTCGACCGCATGTGCTTCCTGCACGGCATGGTGGCGAAGAGCAACACCCACGGGCCGGGCGAGAACCAGATGAGCACCGGGTTCACGCTCGAGGGCTTCCCCGGCATGGGCGCCTGGGTCAGTTATGCGCTCGGCAGCGAGTGCGCGGAGCTGCCGGCGTTCGTCGCCATCCCCGATCCGCGCGGGCTGCCCCAATCGATGGGCAACCACTGGAGCGCAGCGTTCCTGCCCGGCGTCTTCCAGGGCACGCCGTTCAACGCGCAGCGGCCGATCGCCCACCTCTCACCGCCGCCGAAACTCGATCCGGCGGCCGACCTCGCTGCGCGCGAACTGACTGTCGAACTCGACCGCCGCCGGCTCGCCCGCTTCCCCGGTGATGCCGATCTCGCCGCGCGGATCGCCAGCTTCGAGCTGGCCGCGCGCATGCAGCTGCGGGCTGCCGCCGTCGGCGACCTCGCGACCGAGAGCGCCGCCACGCGCGCCGCTTACGGCTGCGACGACGCCGATCCGGTGAAGGCCGGCTTCGCCCGCAACTGCGTGCTGGCGCGCCGGCTGCTGGAGGCGGGCGTCCGCTTCGTCCAGCTGTTCAACGGCGCCTACGCGATGGGCGAAGGGGTCGGCAACTGGGACGGCCACAAGGAGCTGGTGAAGCAGTACTCGGTCCACGCGCCGATCCTCGACCAGCCGCTGGCGGCGCTGCTGGACGATCTCGCGGCGCGCGGCCTGCTCGACGACACCGTCGTGCTGTTCACCACCGAGTTCGGGCGCATGCCGACGTTCCAGAAGGGCGCCAGCGGCCGCGATCACAACCACAAGGGGTTCACCGTCTGGTTCGCCGGCGCCGGCGTGAAGGCGCCCTTCAGCCACGGCGCGACCGACGACTTCGGCTGGCAGGCGGTCGACGGCGTGACCACCGTCCACGACCTCCACGCGACGCTGCTCCACCTGATCGGCCTCGACCACGAGCGGCTCAGCTGGTACCACGACGGCATCGAGCGCCGCCTCACCGACGTCCACGGCAAGGTGATCGAGGCGATCCTGGCATGAGCCGCGCGGCGGGACTGGGTCTTCTTTTCGCCGTCAGTGGCGTGCTCGACGCGCCGCTGTCGGCGCAGGGCGCGGCGACGCTCGAGGCGCGGCTGCGGGCCGAGCCCGTCAAGGAGCTGGCGGCCGCGGCGCGGCGCGACGGCGACCCGCGGCGCGGGGCGGCAGTCTTCTTCCAGCCGGGACTCGCCTGCTCGCGCTGCCATGCGACGGATGCGCCGGCCGAACCGGTCGCGGCGCGACTCGGCCCCGACCTGACGCAACTCGGTGCCGCGGTCGACGACGTGATGCTGGTCGAGGCGCTGCTCGAGCCGTCGCGGCGCATCCGGCCCGGGTTCGAGCCGCCGGAGATCGAGCCGGGGCGGCCGGGTCGGCTGTCGACGATGCCGGCCGGACAGATGGCGGAGCTCGCCAGTCGCCAGCAGTTCCTCGATCTGGTCGCCTTCCTCGCCGCCGCGCGCGATGGCGGCCGCGCGCGCGTGCGCGAGCTTGCGCCGCCGCCCGAACTGCGCCGCCTGGCGCTGCCCGAGTACGAAGGGCGGCTCGACCACGCCGGGTTGATCGCGGCGCTCGACGACGCGGCGCTGGCGCGCGGTGCCACGATCTACCAGCGCGTCTGCGCCAACTGTCACGGCACGCGCGAGCAGGCCGGGTCGCTGCCGAACGCGCCGCGTTTCGGCACGACGCCGCTCAAGAACGGCAGCGATCCACTGGCGCTCTACCGCACGCTGACTCACGGCTTCGGCGCGATGGCGCCGCAGGCGTGGATGGTGCCGGCGCAGAAGTACGACGTGGTCCATTACCTGCGCGAGGCGCTGCTCCGGCCGTTCGCGCCGGCCGAATACGTCGCCGTCGATCGCACCTACCTCGCGGCACTGCCGCCGGGCGACACGCGCGGACCAGCGCCGGCGGCGCTCGAGCCGTGGATGGCGATGGACTGGGGCGCCAGCTTCGCGCACGTGGTCGAGGTGCCGGGCGGAGCGGCGCCGAACTTCGCCTACAAGGGTCTCACCGTCCGTCTCGACCCCGGCGCCGGCGGCGTCGCGCGCGGCAGCCACTGGCTGCTCTACGACCTCGACACGCTGCGCGTCGCGGCGGCGTGGAGTGCCGACGAATCGTCGACGGCGCGCTTCCTCGACTGGCGTGGCATCCAGCTCGACGGCGAGCACGCGATCCATCCGAAGCTGGTCGGGATGGTCGCCTTCGCCAACCCGAACGGGCCGGGCGTCGCGCGGCCGGGCAGCAGCTCGTTCTTCGACGACGCGCGGGTGGTCGGCCGCGACGGGCGCCGCTACGGCCCGCTGCCGCGCGAGTGGGCGCGACTGCGTGGCGTGCACCATCTCGGCACCGAGCGGGTGCTCGACTACTCGGTCGGCGCGACGCGCGTGCTGGAGCTGCCGGCGCTCGCCATCGGCGGGCCGGGCGCCCCCACACGCTTCGTGCGCCACCTCGAGATCGGGCCGCGCGCCGAACCGTTGCGGCTGCGCGTCGCGACGCTTGACGCGACCGCGACCATCGAGCCGCTCGCCGAAGGCAGCGGCGTGCGGTTCGGGCCGCCGGCGCAGGCGGCGAGCTCCGGCGACGGTCCGCGAGCGCTGCCGTTCGCTGGCTTCGACGGCAGCGCGTGGCTGGAACGGCCACTGCCGGTGAGAGCGACGAACGTCCCGTTCACCAACGACGACTTCACCCTCGCCGTCCGGATGCGCACGCGGCACGACGGCGCGATCGCCGCCGTCGTGACGTCCGGCCCGAGCTGGACCCCCAACGGCCAGGCGCTCTTCGTGCGCGACGGCCTGCTCTGCTTCGACATCGGCTGGGTCGGCTGCGTCAATTCCACGGCGCGCGTCGACGACGGCGCCTGGCACGAGATCGCCGCGCGCTGGCGGAGGAGCGACGGCCGCCTCGAACTCTGGATCGACGGGCGGCTCGATGCGCACGACGTGCTGGAGCCGCAGGCGCCGCTGAACGAGGCCGTGCTGCGCCTCGGCTACGGCGCGCCCGACTTCCCGGAGAACAGCGCATTCCGCGGCGAGCTCGCGGCGCTGCGGATCGACGGCGCGGCGGTCGGGCCGCCACCTCCTGCACGCGAGCGCACGCCGACAACGCTCGAACAGCTCGACGTGGCCGCCGCCGTCGGCAAGACGCCGCTGCCATCCGGATGGCGGAGGGCGGGCGACGCGGGCGCAGGCGTGTCGCCGAGGGCGGCGCCGGCGGTCGTTGCCAGCTTCACGCCCGCGGAGGCGCCGCTGTCGTGGCGGGCCGAGGGAGGCGGGCTGCTGCTCGAAGTCGCGGCGGGCCCTGCGCCGCTGCGCTTCGCGCTCTGGTGCGAAGGTGAGAGCGCTGGCGCGACGGCGCAATTGCCCGTCGTGCGCGACCTCGCAGCGCTGGTCGCGGCACCGCCGCGACGCACGGAAGAAGCCGTGATCACTGCTGTGCAGCGCGGCGCATCGAACGGGCCGTTCGCCGTCGACGTGCTGACGCTGCCCGATACGAACCCGTGGCTCGCGCTGGTGCGGCCAAGCGGGCTCGACTTCCTGCCCGACGGCCGCCTCGCGCTCTGCACGTGGGATGGCGACGTCTGGCTGGCGCGTCTGCTCGACGACGACCGGATCGAGTGGCGGCGCTTCGCCACCGGGCTCCACCAGCCGCTCGGGCTCAAGGTGGTCGACGGCCTGGTCCACCTCACCTGCCGCGACCAGCTCGCGGTGCTGCACGACCGGAACGGCGACGACCAGGTCGACTTCATCGAGTGCCGGAACGGCGACCATCAGGTGACCGAGCACTTCCACGAATTCGCGATGGGACTCCAGGTCGACGCGAACGGCGACTTCCTCTACGCCAAGTCGGGGCGCCACGCGTTGCCGGCGGTGGTGCCGCAGCACGGCACCGTGCTGCGCGTGCGCCGCGATGGCAGCGCCACGGACGTGGTGGCGTGCGGACTGCGGGCGGCGAACGGCATCGCGGTGCTGCCCGACGGCGCGATGGTCGTGACCGACCAGGAGGGGTTCTGGACCCCGAAGAACCGGATCAACTGGATTCCGCCCGGGTCGGGCGAGCCGCCCCGCTTCTACGGCAACCTGCTCGGCTGGCACGACGGCGTGTCGGCGGACGACGCCGCAATGGAGCCGCCGCTCTGCTGGTTGACCAACGAGTTCGACCGCTCGCCGGCGGAAGCGCTGCCGGTGCCGGCCGGGCGGTTCGGTGAACTCGGCGGCCAGCTGCTCTGCACTTCGTATGGCGAGGGGCGGCTGTTCCTCGTGCTGCACGAAGCGGTCGAGGTCGCAGCGCCGGGTGGCGGCGCCGGCTCCGGTGAACGTGCGACGCGGTCGCTTCGCCAGGGTGCCGCGCTGGCGCTGCCCGGCCTCGCCTTCCCGACCGGCGTGATGCGGGCGCGCTTCGCACCGGATCGCGACGAGCTGTTCGCCTGCGGCATGTTCGCGTGGGCCGGTGATGCGACGCAGCCGGGCGGGCTCTACCGGATCCGCCGGACCGCGGCACCACTGCAGCTGCCGCTCGCGCTGACGGCGACGGCGACCGGGCTACGCCTGACGTTCTCTTCGCCATTGGCGCCAGCGACGGTCACCCCCGCCGCCTTCACGGTGAAACGGTGGAGCCTGCGCCGCAGCGCCGAGTACGGCTCGCCGCATGTCGAAGAGCGGCGGGTGCCGACGGTGGCGGCGCGACTCCTGGCGGACGGCCGCACGGTCGACCTCGAGCTGCCCGGACTGGCACCGACCTGGTGCTACGAACTGCGCTACGTGTTGACGGCCGCCGACGGTGGCGAGGTGGCCGGGACGCTGCACGGCACGCTGCACGGCACGCCGCCAGGAACCGCGCCCGCGCCGGGGCGGTGACGAAGCACATCCGCTCCGCAATCACCGCTCACCTACCGCCACGGGCCGTTCTTCGTGACTCGAACGAACGACGCGCCGTCATGCCGGAAGAGACCGTGCGTCCCGCCCAGCCACAGGCGTCCGCTGCTGTCCTCCAGCAGGGTGAGCGCGAGCGAAGTGATCTCATCCTGCTCCTGCAACTTCGTGAAAGCGCTGCCGTCGTAGCGGTACAGCGGAGAGCGCTTGGCAGAGATCCAGATGTTTCCGGAGTGACCCTCATGAATGCACCAGATCTCCTTGCCTTCGACGACGCCGTCCTGGGTGAAGTTGGTGAAGGCGTTGCCATCGAAGCGACTGATGCCGCCGGTCGTGCCACACCAGATGGCACCGTCCTTGCCTTCCACGATCTTCTTGATCGTGACGCCTCGGCCCAGATCATCCTTGATGGCGTAGTGGGTCAGCGTCGTTCCGTCGTTGCGGAACGGGTCGCACTCGCCGCCGATCCAGAGCGTCCCGCGCGAATCCTCGAACACCGCGCGCACGACGCCGCTGATCTCTGCGGATGGGTCGACATCGATGACGAGAGCCGGCGGGCGCGGCGGCGCGTCCTGTTCTTGCGGAGGCTGCACGGCGCCGCGGGCGACGTCCGGCGATGGGTTGCACGCGACGGCCAACCACAGCACGCTCGAGACCGAAGCGACGATCGACGCGCGCTCGTCGCGGCCACGCATGTGGTCGCTCTCCAATGGACTCTTCCCTCACGATCGCCGCAGTCGGTCAGGCGCGACGATCGCTGGCGATCATGCTGCCTTGCGGCAGGGATCGAAGAGCGAGTTCAGCGTGGAGGAACGGCCGGCTCAGGGAAGCGCAGGCCATTGGCGTGCACGGGAAGTCGAAGCAGCCGGCCCCCTGCGGGAGCAGCGACGGCACGCTGCGGGACGAGTGGCTGAACGAGGCGCATTTCGACGACGTGGCGGCCGTGGGCGGCAAGCCGTTCCGACCCCCGGCCGCAAATCAGCCATTCGCGATCGGCCGGGCGGCGCACATGATGGGGGGCCCTTCCGACCGGGGATTCCCCGGTGCGGGGCAGGAGCCTTGCGATGGCCGACCACGACGATCCCCCCGACGAGAGCGACGCCGCACCGGAGACGATGCCGGATACCGAGCCGGATGAGCCGGCCGCCGACGCGTCGCTCACCGACGATGCGGTGCCCGACCCGACGGCGCCCGACGACGCGGCGCCGGAGGATGCCGCCGCCGATCAGGCGCAGGCCGACGACTCGGGCGCGGCGGACGGGGAGCCGCAGGGGGATGGCGGCGCCGACGACGGCGGCGCGGACGGAGCGACAGCGCGCCGCCGCGCCGCGCGGTTCATGCCGCCCGAGGCGATGCCGCGCTTCGTGCGCGACGAACTCCTGTCGCCGAAGCGACGTCGCCCCTACGTGCTGATCACGACCCCGCACCGCTCGCGCCACCCGATCGTCGACGTCAACGTCTGGGCCGAGCGGCTCGGCGACGTCGCCGACCTCATCGTGGTCGGCAGCGGCCGCGGCACGCGCGCGCTGTGCGTCGCCGCGCCGCCGCGCTTCGACGTCTTCGCCGGCTGGATCCGCCTCTACCGGACCGGGCTCTCCGCGAAGTCGCGCTCCGAGGATCATCCGCACTACGCGATCACCGACGCCGCCGCGGCCCTCCACGCGATCGACGAGATCGACCGGTTGCTGCACGTCGATGCGCCGGCACCCGGGCCGGTGGCGCTGGCGACGGTGGAGCGGGTCGGCCAGGACGGACTCGTGCTGACGGCCGACGGCAAGCCGTACCGCGTGCGGCGCGAAGGGCTGCGCCGCCACAAGATCGACCTGCCGCGCGACGCCTTCCGTCCCGGTCAGCAGGTCGACTTCCGGCCGCGCGGCGCCGGGCGCGACGGCGTCGAGGAGGCCGAGTTCATGTGGCGCGGGCCGCGGCGCTGGGAGCGTCTGCACGGCCTGCTGGCGGTGAACGACGTGGTGCGCGCGCGCGTCGTGGCCGCGCCGCCGAAGTCGCCGCTGCGCGGACTGCATGTCGAGCTCCTGCCCGGCTGCGTCAGTGCGGTGCCGCTGCACGAGATTCCGCCCGAGGTGCAGGGGCGACCCGACCTCGCGCTGCCGGGGCGGGTGGTGCTGGTCCGCATCGCCGGGATGCCGCCGGCGCCGCGGCCGCCCGAACTCTCCATGTTCGAGCTGCCGTCGCTGCGGCAGCCGACGATGCAGTTGTCGCTGTTCGCCGACGGTCCGCTCTTCCTCGATGACGGTGGCGGGACGGCGGCGCCGGGAGCGGGCGGGACGGCGGCGGCGGCGCCCGATGCCGAGAAGGCGCGGCTCGAGGAGGCGCTGCGGGCGGCGCGCGCCGAACTCGCCGCCGTGCGCGCCGACCAGGCCCTTCAGCGTCGGCAGTTCGACCTGCTGCACGACCTCCACACCCGCTCGGAGCGGAACGTCGAGCAGCACGAGGCGCGCGTCCGCTCGCAGGAGCGGCAGCAGCGCCGCCAGGCAACGCGGCCGGCGCCGCGCGCCCCCGACGAGCCGGTGCGGATCGTCGACGGCAGCGACGAGGTGGCGGTGGAACGCCTGCTGCTCCACGCGATCCAGCACGAGTCGACCGTGCGCTCGACCAGCGACCAGCGCCGCGAGGTGCCGCCGCTGCCGTTCGGGCTCGGCCGGCAGTTCGTCTCGCGCGTGCGCGAGCTGGCGGAGATCGCCGAAGGCAGCGTCGTCGGCGCCTGCGCCGAGGTGGTGCTGCAGCGCGCCGAGCTCGATCTGGCGCGTCAGGTCGAGCCGTTGCGCGACGGCGCCGGTGACCGGCCGCAGCGCCTGCGCGGCGCCGACTCGGCGAAGGCGTGGCGCTGCGTGCTGCAGCCGGGCGCCGCGGCGGCGCTGCGGCTCCATTGGTGGCGGCTCCCGGATGGCGGGATCGAGTTCGCCTCGGTGAGTCGCGCCGACGACCTGACGATCCCGGAGTGACCGCCGAGGCGCCGTTCGCCGCGCTGCGTCTGCCGGCCGCGCTGGTGGCCGCACTGGCGAAGCGCGGCATCGTCACGCCCACGCCGATCCAGCAGGTGGCGCTGCCGCGGCTGTTCGACCGGGCCGACGCGGTGCTGACCGCGGAGACCGGCACCGGCAAGACGCTCGCCTACCTGCTGCCGCTGCTGGCGGCGGTCGATCACCAGGTGGCGGCGACTCAGGTCGTCGTGGTCGCGCCAACGCACGAGCTGGCGATCCAGATCCAGCGCGTGGCGATGCAGCTGGTGCAGGACGCAGGCTGGTCGTTGCGCACGCTGCTGCTGGTCGGCGGGACGTCGCTCGATCGCCAGCTCGACAAGCTGAAGGCGAAGCCGCACGTCGTGGTCGGGACGCCGGGCCGGCTGATCGACCTGCTGCGGCTGCGGAAGCTCAAGCTCGAACGGCTGCGCGCGCTGGTGGTCGACGAGGCCGACCTGCTGCTCGGCAGCGAGGCGCGGCCGGCGATCGAGGCGCTGGTGCGGGCGGCGCCGGCGGGGCGGCAGCTCCTGTTCGCGTCGGCGACGATGCGGCCGGACGCGCGCGCGGCGGTGGCGGCGCTGGCGCCGGCGGCGCTCGACCTGGCGGTGGCGGCGGCGCCGGTCAACGCCGACCTCGTCCATCTCTGGCTCGGCTGCGAGCGGCGCGACAAGCCCGACCTGCTGCGCCGCCTGTGGCATGCGCTGCAGCCCGAGCGCACCCTGGTCTTCGTCCATCAGGACGAGCGCGCGGAGGAGATCGCGGCGAAGCTCGAGTACCACCAGGTGCCGGTCGCCGATCTCCATGGCGCCTTCCGCAAGGAGGAGCGCAAGGAGGCGATGGAGGAGTTCCGCGCCGGCCGCGCGCGCGTGCTGATCGCGTCCGATCTCGCCGCCCGCGGCCTCGACCTGCCGGGCGTCTCGCACGTGATCAACCTCGACGTGCCGACCGACCCGCAGGCCTACCTCCACCGCACCGGGCGCACGGCGCGCGCCGGCCGCAAGGGCAGCGCGATCACGCTGATGACGCCGCAGGAGGAGCGGGTGATCGCGCGCTACGAAGAGGCGCTGAAGATCCGCCTGCGGCGGGTGTGGCTGCGCGAGGGGCGGGTGGTGGAAGAAGCGCCGTAGCCGGCAGCCGCAGTCGGTCGAACGCAGCGGACATCCTGTCCGGCGCTCTCAGTCGTTCCGCGTGCCCGCCGCCTCCCGCCACGCCCGCGATTCGAGGTAGCCCGCGCGGCGCGTCACCCGTCGCCGCCGGGCAGGACGGCGCGGCGAGCGCGGCAAGGGCGAACGCGGCGGTGAGCGGCTGCATTCGTTGCCGATGCTACGCCGACCGCGCCGGGCGTGGTTGAATCTGCCGCGCCCGCGTTCCTGCCGGAGTCTCCGTCCGATGCGCGCGTTCCTGCTGCTGGCTGCCGCCCTGCTGGCGCCCCAAGACGACCGTGCCGCCCCGCGCCTCGAGGCCGACCGCTACGAGGAGAAGTTCGGCACCGTCTATCGCGGCGAGGTCCTGAAGGCGACGTTCACGCTCACCAACACCAGCACGACCGACGTCGCCATCCAGAAGATCAGCAACAACTGCCAGTGCATCGCTTCGCGCTTCGTGCTGGGCGGGCGGAGCTTCGGCAAGGACGAACTGGCCGAGGCGAAGAACCTCGGCGTGCTGAAGCCGGGCGAGGCGGCGCTGCTCGAGGTCCAGATGCGGACCGCGGCGGCCAGCGTGCCGGGCAAGGACAACGCCGTCAGCAAGGCGGTCCGCGTCCACACCGACGACCCCGCGCGCAAGGTGCTCGAGCTGGCGATGAAGGCGACGATGATCTCGCCCTTCACGGTCGAGCCGCTGGCGCTCGACTTCGGCATGGTGCGACGCGGCGAGGGCGGCCAGGTCGAGGCGGTGATCTGGTCCGACCAGCTCGGCGAGTTCCCCGTCACCGGAGCCCGCGTGCCGCCGCGCGAGCCGCTGGCGGCCAGCGTGACCCGGGTCGAGACCGCGCCCGGCCTGCCGCCGACGTGGCGCGTCGTCGTCGAACTCCGGCGCGACGCGCCGCTCGGTGCAGCGACCACGAACGTCGAGCTCGCCGTCGACCACGAACGGGTCAAGGAGATCCAGATCCCGCTGCAGTACGCCGTGGTCCCGAGCGTCACCTTCACCGACAACCGCCCGGACGCGGCCGAGCTGCTCGATTTCGAGAAGCTGCCCGCTGGCGCGGCGAAGACGATCGAGCTCACCGTCGAGAACGTCGATCGCGCCGTGCCCTACCTGCTGCGCGCCGCCCAGTTGAAGGAGTGCCGGCCGTCGTCGGAGGGCTTCACCGCGGAAGTGGTCGAGGTCGAGGCCGGCATGAAGTACGTGGTCAAGGTCACCGCGCCGGCCCGCGCCGGCAAGTCGAGCTATTTCACCGGCGATCTGGTGCTGACCGCCGACCATCCCGACGTGCCGTTGCGGACGATCCGCTTCCGCGGCTGGTACGTCAGCGCGGAGCAGGACGGCTCGTGAGCGCAGGCGCCGCTTCGCGCCGGAAGCTGCGCGGCGCGCTCCTCGCCGCCGCGCTGCTCGCCCCGCTGCTGGTCGCCGAGGTGGCGGTGCGCGCGCTGCTGCCCGAGCAGGCGCCGATCCGGCTCGGACAGCTCGGTGACGTCCTGGAGAACGACCCGCGCGCGCAGTTCATGGACCTGGTGGCGCCCGATCCCGAGCTGTTCTGGCGGCTCGCGCCGTCGGTGCGCCTCGCCGAGGATCGCCAGCCGTTCTACGGGCGGATCGCCAACGCGCAGGGGCTGCGCGAGGAGCGCGAGATCGGCAGGGTGAAGGCGCCCGGCGAGCAGCGCCTCCTCTTCGTCGGCGACTCCTGCACCTTCGGCTACCTGCTGGCGCCGGAGCAGAGCTACGTGTAGCAGGTCGAGCAGCGGCTGCAGGCGCAGTTCAAGGCGAGCACGATCGAGTGCATCAACGCCGCGTGCCGGGATACACGCTGTTCCAGGGCTGCCGCTTCGTCGAGACGCGCGGCGCCGAGTTCGACCCCGACCTGGTGGTGATCAACTTCGGCTGGAACGAGAACGTGAAGTGGGACGGGCTGAGCGACGAGGAGAGCCATCGCCGCCGGCGCGAACGCCGGCCGCCGGACTGGCTCGCCGCCAGCGCGCTTCAACCTTCGCGCCGAGGGGGGCAAGCGCGTCATCAACGAGTACCAGAGCCGCCAGTACCGCTTCGCCGAGACGTTGCGCCTCGAACCGGGCGGGGCGAAGGGCCTCGTGGATGGCGTCGCCGTGGCGCAACGTCTCGCCGCCACGCTGCCGGTCGAGGCGCTCTTCCTCGACCAGACCCACCCGAGCGCCCGCCTCAACGAGGCGGTGGCCGAGGCGCTCGCGAGCCAGATCGCCCCGTGGCTGCGCGCGCGGGGCGCAGTGACCGAGTCGCGCCGCGCGGTCGTCGGTGCCCTTCCCGGTCTCACGATCGCGGCCCGGGCGGCAGGTGCTCGACGAGGTAGCGCGTGATGAGCGACATCACATGGAGCGTCGAGCCGGGACCTTCGCGCAGTCCGTGGTCACGGTTGGGATAGGCCATGTAGTCGAACCGCTTGCCCAGTTCGATGAGGCGGTCGACGAGTCCCTCGACGATCTGCAGGTGGGTGTTGCGCTCGCCGGTGCCGTGGATGATCAGGAGGTTGCCCTTCAAGCCTTCGGCGAAGTTGATGGGCGCAGACTGGCGGTAGCCCTCCGGATTGGTCTCGCGCGTCTGCATGTAGATCTCTTGGAACCAGGCGTTGTAGAGATGGGGCTGCGGCTTGGGCACGACGGCGATCCCCACCTGGTAGACGTCCGGCTTGCGGAACAGCGCGTTCAGCGTGTTCGAGCCGCCGCCGCTCCAGCCCCAGATCCCGACCCGTGACGCATCGACGTACGGTCGGGTGCGCGCCAACTCCTGGATCGCGGCGGCCTGCTCCTCGGTGGAGAGCGGCCCGAGACTGCCGTGGATGATGCGCCGCCACGCGGCCCCCTTGGGCGCGGGCGTGCCGCGATTGTCGATGGAAACCACCAGGTAACCCAGGTCGGCGATCGTTCGATGGAAGTCGGCTTGCGCCTCGCCCCAATCGTCCAGCACCGTCTGCGCGTGCGGCTCGCCGTAGACGTAGACGAACACGGGATACGCCTGCGACGGATCGAACCCGGACGGCTTGAGCATCCAGGCGTCGACCACCACGCCGCCACCGAGATCGAGTTTCAGGAACTCCGTCGGCTGCGCGATCAGCGGCTTCATCTTCTCGCGCAGGGCCGCATTGTCCTCGAGCACGCGCACGATCGCGTGGTCGGACAGCTGCACCAGCGCGGTGACCGGAGGCTGGTCGAACGTCGAGTAGGTGTGGAAGGCCCACTTCGCATCCGGAGAGAAGTCGTAGTGATGCGTGCCGGGCTGATTCGCGGGCGTGACCCGTTCCGGCGCGCCGGTTCCATCGAGGCGTACGCGGTGGAGGTACTTCTGGGTCGCGTGGGTCGGCGACGCGTAGAAGTAGTACCAGCCGCCGGCTTCGTCCACGACCGCCCGCTCGATGATGTCGAACGGGCCGGGCGTCAGCAGCGCCAGCTCCTGGCCGTCGCGCGAATGAAGGTAGGCGTGGCGCCAACCGTCCTTCTCGGAGAGGACGATGAAGGCCTGCCCATCGCGGATCCACGCCCACCCGGAGTTGCTCCCCTGACTGGCATCGACCCAGGCCGGATCGGTGTCGTGGAAGATGCGCCGGAGCGTGCCCGTGCGGATGTCGGCGAGGAGCAACTCCCGCTCGTTGCGGAAGCGGCTCAACTTCTCGATCAGGACTTCGTGCGAGTTGCCGGCCCACTCCACCGGCCCGAGATAGAAGCCTTCCGTCGGCGCGGGGATGGGCAGCCAGCGCGTCTCCTGCCCCTGTGCATCCACCACCCCCACGCGCAGGGTGGGGATGGTCCCTCCCACGCGGGCGAAACGAACTTCGCGGACGGTCGGATAGGAGGGATCTCCGGGGACCAGCACGGACCGGAGGGTCACGTCGGACTCATCCGACTGCACGAAGACGACCCACTTGCCGTCGGGGCTCCAGGCGGCGTCATGGTGCGACACCGGGCCATCGGGAGCGGCGCGGGTCAACGCGACCGTTTGGTCCTTGTTTTCCGCGCCGACGTCGTTCGCCGCGCGGACGTAGAGGTTGCCGCCTGCGGAAATCAGCACGCTCGCACCATCCGGCGAGCGCTGGCCGGAGCGGGACGACCGCTCCTGCTCCGAGTCGTTCACCACCGTGCGCTTGCCATCGGCCACGGCGTAGCGCACGCGCACGCGCTCCTTGGCATTCGGCACCGCTTCCAGCACGGTGTAACCCGAGCTGTCAGCCAGCCATTCGGCGCGAAAGCGTCGGGGGCGGAATTCGTCCCGCTCGTAGATGGCGCGCAAGCGTGACTCGGCTCGATCGAGCAGCGCCTGGTGCGCGGACTGACTCCGGACCATCGGAGTGGCCATCGCGGCGACGAGGCCGGCCACCAGCAGGCAACGAACGCGGCTCTTCACGGGGGAACTCTCCACGGAGGCGCCGTGAGGTGCGACGCCGGGACGCATGCCGGTGCTGCGCTGGAGTCCGCCCGTTGCGCCCGCATTCGGCCCGTTGCAGGGCGGCGGGCCGGGTTCGCCAGAACTTCAGCGATCAGCGTGGTTTACGAATGGCAGGGGCGGCAGGAATCGAACCCGCAACCTGCTGATTTGGAATCAGCCGCTCTGCCAATTGAGCTACACCCCTGCATGAGTGACAACTGCGTGGAGCGCGACGTCGCGGCGGACCGCGGCGTCGGGCAAAGCGAGGCGCGACATTGAAGCGACGCGGCCCGCCGGTTGCCAGAGGGGAGGACGGGTGGGGGCAGAGCGGTGGCAGAGCGGGGAGAGGGCCGTGGGCGCGCGCACGGTCCGGCCGCGGCGAGCAGGCGACCCGCAGGGCGGCGGCACGCGCGCGATGCAGGAACGGCCGCGTGCCGGAGAAGTCGCGCCCGCGATCGCGCGCTTCGCCGTCGCCGTCGCCGTCGCCGCGGCCGCGTTCCGCCGTGACCCTCCGCAAGCCGCGCGGCGCCGACCGACCGAGCCGAAGCGGGAACGCATGAAAGAGACGGGCTAGGCTGGTGTGACGGACGTTGCCGGTGCGGCCGCGGGAGCTTGGGACGATGACGAGACGGGCGATGCGGTCGCGCGCGAGCCTCCTTGGGTGGCTGTTGCTGGCCGCGGCGGCGGGCGGCCGCGCCGCGGCGCAGGAGGCGCGCGGTTCGTCGTCGACGCAGGAGGGCGGCGCCGCGAAGACGAAGGCGAAGGCGGCGGCGCGCGCCGCGGAGGCGACCGCGAGCGACGAGTTCTTCAGCAAGGGCGAGATCCTGCACTTGCGGCTCGAGATCGAGCCCGCGGACGTCGAGTTGCTGCGCGGCGAGGGACGGCCGTGGGTCGCCTGCACCCTGTGGGAGAACGACAAGGTCGTCTATCCCGACGTGCGCGTGAAGCTGAAGGGGGCCGCCGGCAGCTCGCGTCCGTTCGACGAGAAGCCGGGCCTCACGCTCCGGCTCGACAAGACGTTCGAGGAGCAGCGCTTCCACGGCATGACGAAGTTCCACCTGAACAACGCCGTGCAGGATGACACCTGGCTCCACGAGTGGCTCGGCTCCGAGCTCTTCCGCAGCGCCGGACTGGCCGCGACGCGCGTCTCGCACGCCCGCGTCTCGATCAACGAACGCGACGTCGGCGTCTACACGCTGAAGGAGGGGTTCGACGAGCCGTTCCTGCGCCGCTGGTACGACGAAGCCGACGGCCGCCTCTACGACGGCGGCTTCTGCCAGGACATCGACGCGGCGCTCGAGCTCGACATCGGCAAGGGCGAGGAGCGGGCCGACCTGCGGCGGCTCGAGGCGATCTGTCGCGAGCCCGACCTGAAGAAACGGTGGGGCACGCTCGCCGAACTGCTCGACATCGAGCAGTTTGTGTCGTTCATCGCCCTCGAGGAGATGCTCGGCCACTGGGACGGCTATTGCATCAACAAGAACAACTACCGCATCTACTTCACGGCGGGCGACGGCCGGGCGCACTTCATCCCGCACGGGATGGACCAGCTCCTGCAGGACCCGGAGGCGGGGATCCTCGCGATGCCGAGCGGCATGCTCGCCAACGCGGTGCTGCGCAACCCCGAGTGGCGCGCGCTCTACCGCAAGAAGATCGGCGAGCTGCTGCCCCTGTTCGACGCGAAGAAGCTCGGTCGGAAGGTGCAGGAAACGGGGCGGCGGGTCACCAAGGCGATCGCGGCGTGGGACGCGGGCGCGGCCGGTCCTCACGACAGCGCCGTCGACGGCCTCGTGCAGCGGATCGAGGCGCGCCAGAAGAGCCTGAAGCGGCAGAAGAGCGAGCCCGACCCGAAGCCGCTCGTCTTCACCAAGGACCGTCCGGTGGTGCTCGACGGCTGGCGACCGGCGAGCGAGTGCGAGGATGCCCGCCTGGTGCGCGACAAGATCGGCGGCGCCAAGGTGCTGATCGTCGCGGCCGGCCGCAGCGGCACCTGCATCGCGGGATGGCGCCGCAACGTGCTGCTCGCGAAGGGGCGCTACCGCTTCCAGTGCGCGATCCAGGCGAAGGACGTGGCCGACCTCCGCGAGGAGGCGCCGCCCGGCCGCGGCGCCGGCGTCCGTCTCGCCGACGGCACGCGCACCAACGAGCTGCTCGGCTCGGCCAACTACCGCACGCTCGAGATCGAGTTCGTGGTCGAGGAGGAGGCGCGCGACGTCGAGCTGGTGGTCGAGCTGCGCGCGAGCAAGGGGCAGGCGCTGTTCAAGGAGGATTCGCTCCGGCTGACGCTGCTGGGCGACTGAGCGGGACGCGGGCGAGGCGCGCGCCGCCGCGTCCGGTCGCGCCAAGGGGGCGAGGGGCGGAGGATGCGCCGGATCGGCGCCGCCGCTTTGATGGCCCGTCCGCCTTGCCAGGGTCACCTTTCCCGCGGTCGCTCTCCGTTGGGTCGGGCGCCACGGATCGATCGTCCCCGAGCCTTCCATCCCGCCGCCGGATCCTCGCTCCATGCGCCGCCGCCTGCTCGTCGCCTTCCTGCTGTTCGATCTGCTGCTCCTCGCCGGCGCCGCCTTCTGGTGGAGCGCTGCGCGCCGGCCGAAGCCGCAGCCGGGCGACCCGCGCAGCGCCGGCACCCTCTGGATGGCGCAGCAGCTCGCCGAGCTGGCCGCCGACGTCGACTACAAGCACCCGGCCGGCTACATGCTGAACGCCGAGCGGCTGCCGTGGCGGCGGGAGCAGCTCGAAGATGCGCTCGGCAGTGACGACGAGCCGCGAAAGCACCGCCTCCTGGCGCGCGAGCTGGTGCAGTGCGGCGATCCGCGTGCGGCACTGGCCGAATTCGACGCGGCGGAGCGGAGCTGGGCGGAGCGAATGGGGCGCGACCATGCCGGCACTGCCGAGTTCATGGCCGACCTCCGGCGCTGGCGCGCCGTCACCTGGCTGCGCATCGGCGAGATCGAGAACTGCATCGGCCACCACGGCTGCGCCTCCTGCATCGCGCCGATCGCGCCGGCCGGACAGCACGTCGCGCGCGAGGGGTCGGAACGGGCGTTCGCGCTCTACCTCGAGCTGTGCAGCGAGTTCCCCGACGACGTCGAGTCGCGCTGGCTGCTCAACCTCGCGGCGATGACGCTCGGGAGCTGGCCGGACGGTGTGCCGGAGCGGTTCCGCCTGCCGGAGAGCGCGTTGGCCTCCACCGGCGACTGTCCGCGATGGCAGGACGTGGCGCCGGCGCTCGGGCTCGGCCACTCGACGCTGTCAGGCGGCGTCTGCCTCGAGGACTTCGACGGCGACTTGCGCATCGACGTCTTCTGCACCGCGATCGGACTGCGCGACCAGGCGCGCCTCTTCGTCGCCCGGCCCGACGCCGACGGCGTGCTGCGCTACGTCGAGCGGACCGAGGCGGCGGGGCTGCTCGGCCTCACCGGCGGCCTCAATTGCTGCCACGCCGACTACGACAACGACGGGGATGCCGACGTGCTGGTGCTGCGCGGCGCGTGGATGGGGGAGGCCGGCCGTTTCCCCAACTCCCTGTTGCGCAACCGCGGGGATGGCACCTTCGAGGACGTGACCGAAGCGGCGGGAGTCTGGTCGTGCTTTCCGACCCAGGCGGCGCAGTGGGCCGACCTCGACGGCAACGGCTGGCTCGACCTCGTCATCGGCAACGAGACGCAACCGGGCGAGGCGGCGATGCCGTGCGAGCTCTACCTCGCCAACGGCGACGGCACCTTCCGCGAGGTGGCCGCGGCAGTCGGCGCCGACCTCGTCGGCTGGGTGAAGGGGGTCGCGACCGGTGACTTCGATGACGACGGTCGCGTCGACCTCTACTACTCGCTGCGCGAGGGGAGCAACGTGCTGCTGCGCAACGAGGCGGGCGGTGACGAGGGCGTCCGCTTCGTCGACGTGACCGCCGCCGCCGGCGTCGCCGAACCGAAGATGAGCTTCCCGACCTGGTTCTTCGACTACGACCAGGACGGCCGGCAGGACCTCTTCGTCGCCGGCAACGGCCTGTTCACCAGCGACTCGATCAGCGAGGTCGGCAACCTCCTGTTCGGCGGCGAGCTCGCCTCGGCGCCGCGGCTCTACCGGAACCTGGGCGGCGGCCGCTTCGCCGAGGTGGCGGCAGCCGCCGGCGTCGATCGCGCCGTGCTGACGATGGGCTCCAACTTCGGCGACATCGATTCCGACGGCTTCCCCGACTTCTATCTCGGCAACGGCGCGCCGAGCTACCGCGCGCTGCTGCCGAACCGGATGTTCCGCAACCGCGGCGACGGCACCTTCGCCGACGTGACCACCGCCGGCGGTTTCGGCCACCTGCAGAAGGGGCATGGCGTCGCCTTCGCCGATCTCGATGGCGATGGCGACCAGGACCTCTACCTCGAGGCGGGCGGTGCGCTGACCGGCGATGCCTACCCGACCGTCGTCTTCGCCAATCCCGGCCACGCGAACCGCTGGCTGACGCTGCGCTTCCGCGGCGTCCGCGCCAATCGCGCCGCGGTCGGCGCGCGCGTGCGCGTCGACGTCGCGACGCCGCGCGGTGCGCGTTCGATCCACCACGTGGTCGGGACCGGCGGCAGCTTCGGCAGTTCGTCGCTGCAGGCGGAGCTCGGTCTCGGCGACGCCACGGCGATCACCACGGTTGAGGTGCGCTGGCCGGGGTCGGGGACGGTCTCGCGCTACCCGGGCGTGGCGCTGGACCGGGCGTGGCTGGCAGTCGAGGGTGAAGCCGCGCTGGCGCCGGTGGACCTGCCGCGCGCGCGGATGCCCGAGCCGGCCGATTGCTGCGCGCCGCCCGCGTCCGGGCTGCCCGGC
>Ga0194131_10005352_pt1 | contig 18580 bp, 41 predicted proteins | sample TA2KigO120mmetaG_FD_148631 | JGI IMG/M metagenome (GOLD analysis project Ga0194131, IMG submission 148631) | Freshwater microbial communities from Lake Tanganyika, Tanzania - TA2015053 Kigoma Offshore 120m | ecosystem: Environmental > Aquatic > Freshwater > Lake | place: Tanzania: Lake... | reverse complement strand
GTGCGACAGACTTAGCGCCTGGAGCGCAGCACCAAGGCGGAGGCGGTCAGGGCAAGGAGGGCCAGGCCGGCTCCAAGAGCGGCAAGGGGGAAGCTGAAGGAGAAGCCCCCGCAGCAATGTCGGTTAGAAATTTCTTCGACTTTTTCTGTTATTTCATCGGCATACAACTCTGGAGTTACGCCAAAAACAAGTTCTCCAACTCGTTCTGTTTGGTATTGTTCTGGAGGGGACTCATCATCCACAAACCACCAAGTTGTTAATCCATTCACTCCAACAATACAGCATGCCAAAGGCTTTCCGAAAGAAGTCACCCATGCCTTCATCGTCCTATCGTCTCTGTCGCTATAATGATTCGACATGCCGGGATGAGAATGAATAAAGCCTACAACATCGCCGTGTTCCTCTTCTCGCTTCATGACCCAATCGGCATCAAAGGCTACACTACAAGGCGCACCGCTAGTCATCTTGTGCATGTTTCCATACCACAAGTCGCCTTCGGCGTGGCCGATTAGAACCCAGCAATGCTCATTTGGTGAACCAAACATATCTTTCTCCCTTTCTTGTTGTTTATAGAAACAAGTCGGGGGCTGTGCTGTTGCTCCCGACTTGTATTTCTCACCAGTCATCGTCGTCGTATGGGTCATTATCCTCATTATCCATACCCATAACGCCGCCCGCCTGACCTACCCCTTCACCATGAATACCGCCGTAGCCGTAGTTCTGGTTCAGTGGTACGTTAACAAGACGGCCACCACGACGCCTTCCTTGACGGATAACGCCGACAAGACTCTGCAAGTCAAAGTTACGGTCGCCACCGGCCAGGCAGATACCCGCCGACTGAACTTCCAAGTTCTTCTTGTCAACGACCGAACGATGCGTATGACCATCAACAGTATACTCGATAGTATAAGTCTGGTCACGCTCAATGTAACTGGTGTATTGGGCACCAGCATGAGTCAGAGCCTTCTTTAGACGTTCCTCGGTGTGGTCCTTCCTTGCTTCGGCGTCTGCTTCCAGAGCCGGACCCAAGGCCATCAGGTAAGCATCCCGTTCTTCCTGAGACAAGCCTTCAAGTTCCAGCTTGGCCGGTTCCAACAGCTTCACTAGCTGCTCACGGAGGTAGTCCCCATTCTTAGCGCTTTGCCGGGAGTCATGTTCCTGATAGAACATATTCTCACCGTCAAAACGGCATACCACCACATCGAACAACTGCACTTCCTGTGGCAATCGAACGGGTACAAGACCCTGAATCCTGAACCGAGTGTCGGCCTGGTTTGCGGGAATACCATGCCATACGTCGTTAGTACGACGGCACAGAATCAGCCGCAGGCGAGGGAACAGCTTCATGTACTGTTCCTTCTCTTCCATGTTAGGCTCACGGATGAACTTGGCTTCCCGGTAAGAAACTGGCGCAAAGACACCCCATCCTTCAAAGTTCTTTGGCCGAATCTTCAAAGTAACAACGGTGCCCGCAATGCGCAGCCTGACCATAGCCTCTAGCTGCCGGGTCTTTCGGTTCCAGCTTCGCATTACAGGGCAGAAAAATAGCTGGTTAAAGAATGCTTCTTCTTGCTTAGCCAGCTTCTCAAGTGCTTCGTTCTTCTTCATTGGGACCGTAATCTCCTGGGCCGTATTCGTGCAGCCCGTCTAGCCAGGGGCATTCAGTCTGCCAAGTCAGGTGAATATAGTTGCCTTGTTCATCCTGCATTGGCCAAATTATCATGACCCGCTTGCCGTCTTTGTGAGCGATAGTGTAAACCGGCTTGGCGTCATCCCCACGGGTTTTCAGCCAAGATTCCGGCACAAACTCCAGGTCATCCCCTGCATTCTCTAGGAAGAACTCAACAAGCTCTATCTGTTGTTCTTCCGTCATTTCCGCTTTTACTTTGTCGGAGGCAAAGATTCGCATGTCGTCCTCGGCCACCACTTGATGTTCATAGCAACCAGGTGTAACTTCTCCTTGGTGCCTGCCGTAGTGGTGTACAAATAGTCATCTAACTGCTCCCACCGGGAAGCAACATTAGAGACTACCTCAATTTCTTCCGGCATCAGTTTCCCGATACTATCATAATACTCCTGAAACCGCTGTATGCAAAGCGCAGCGTCGGAATTTATTCCAGTTAGTGTTATTCCAGGAACATTACGAATGTGGTTGTTATGCAGGTTGTATAACTCACCCAACTCGTAAAGGACTACCGGCAAGTCCTTATAGCTTAACGGTTCAAAGTTAGCGATAATGACATGGGCGGGCCATTTGGGCGGCAAATACTGCCAGGCGGTGCCGTCCTCATCCCGCACTGGAGGCCAGGGCTTCTTGACCCACTCATTGGCCTTGCACACATGCGGAGTGTAGACACGCTGACACCCCTGCTGGTTCAGGTATTGCGTGACTTGGCTCTCAAACCGTTCCCTTAGTATGGCTTCTGGTCCGTACCAAAGGTTAAGTGCCTCACCAGCCATCGTCTTAAAGGCTACAAACTGACGAAAGGGTGCGAAAAAAATGCCAATAATCAACGAGGATTGCCGCTTCTTTGAACTTGGCATCGAACTCATCCTTGTATTCCTGGGTGGAGCCGTAGAGGGGCCAGTGCCAGGTTGACGATTCCCACTTGTCAGGATGACTAGGGCCAGGCATGCCCTTCATAACATGCTTGACGAGGGCATCAGAAAGGGCCTCACGGCCTTGGGTGTCCAAGTGGCCTTTGCAAGCCACTAGCTCATTCGCTAGCTTGCTGTTTTCCTTGATTAGTTCCTCTGGGAACATTAGTATTAGTTCGACCAGCGGCATTACGCATAACGTGAGCTATGTCGTGTGGTCCAACGCCGTGCTGGTACATAGCCCGCCGAACATCGCCAGACTGCAACGGCTGTTGCTGCATCTGTCCGTAAAGCTGGTCAGTAGATGCCGCCAACGCCGCAATCATTCGCACTATCGTAGAAAGCTCTTTCCCATCAAGGGTCGTCTCTTTAGTGCGAAACTCCAACGTGCCTAACCCACCCCTTGGGGACATTGAGTAGAATTTATCATACTTGCCGTACTTGTCCAAGGAGATTGTATTCAAAAGCCAGTTGCCAATCTTCTGGAACATCTTGCCAGCCTTTGTGGTGGCCAGGCGGTGCGGCAGAGTTTGGTACTGGTTAATGGAGCTAACCCGCCTCATATAAGAACTTCGAGGGTCGCCATCCATTAACTGCTTTCGGTCAGGACTAATGAGTTTATTACCCATGTCCTGAACGCCGCCCTTGGTCCACAATTCGGCAATCTTAATCTTGGTGTCCATGTCCAACCCGCCTATGTGGAAGTGGGTGGCACAACGGCTAGGGCGGTCAAACACCTTCATGCCTGCGGCTTCAATCGTCTGCTTGAAGTGTTCTACGTCGCTTTCCAAAGCGCCCAAGGCGTCCGAAGTAATCGGATTAGGAGAGCAAACTATCTCTACGCCGGGCATGCAGGTTTGGTCAACCGTCCACTTCCATCCCAACTGCATGCTCTTAACGGCCTGCCCCATTACGGCGTCTCGGTCAATCCCTTCCTTTGTGTGATACAAAGGAACTTCGATTTCGACGCCGAAGGTGTAGTTCGGGAAATCTTCCTCCAACAAGAAGAACTCATAGAAGCTTAAATCCATCATGCTTCTATTTAGTTCACCGAGAACGAAACTGACGCTCCATGCTGGCCATCTTGGGGACGAACTAAAGCTAACGCCTTTTTCTCAGCCTTCTTTAGCAACCCTTCCCACTCCTTAAAAATTTCCGGCGTCAGGTAGAAGCTGCCGCCGCTATCCAAAAGACCCTCACCGATGGCCCACACTTCTACCCCGCCCAGGTAGTTCTTAATCTCCGGGTTCTTATCCTGGAAGAATAAGGTAGTAGGGTGCAATGAAGCGATAAAGCCTTCGTCCACCAAACGACGGCAATAGGCCCGCACTTCGGGAATTTCATAAAGTTCCCGTTCATCATCCTCATAACCACCGATAGCACAAACCCAATACTTCTGTTCCTTCAACACTATCGGCAACGTCGCCCTAATAAGGTCGTTAATGTTGCTGTTTAGGTCAAAGTGCGCAACGGGGGTGCCATTGGGTGTCAGGGTCATAATGCAGCAGCCAAGGTCTTTCATCATGGCAAGTACATAGGGAAGACTTTCTTGCCAGCAAGAATATCTTCCCTAAATCCTTTCATTAGCCACTTGTCCACAGCCGCTCTAGGCTTCTCTGCCTTAATCTCTAACGACTCTGGAATTATGGTGAACGTTGACCTGTTGTGGTACGTTGTCCCCCAAGCCTTACACTTCTCCACCTGGGCCTGGGCTTCTTCCATCGTAGCGTACTCAGCACCTACCGAGAAATGTGTCTTTCTCGGCGGTAGTTGCTTGCCCTTGAAGGGCATCGTTTGTTCCCACTGCTGGCCATGCACAGTGTAAATGTCAGGGAAAGTTTCAGGGTCGGGTACGCTATCCCAATCTTCGTTGGGGTAGTCCCGTTCCAGGCCAGCCATGAATTCTTCGTCGGTAATCATTCGATTGGCCTAGTCTGGATGTTCTGGCTATGCTTGCCGCCTGTGTCCCAAGCCCCACCGTTAATGTCGTTCAGGTCATGGATGTGGATTTTCACCCACTTCCAGCCTTCGTTATAGCCTTGGACGCTCTTGCGGTATTCCCCCTCATACCACATGGCCTTATCCTTGGGAACATCGGTAACAAGCTGAGAGGCATTGCCGTCTCGCATGTTCCGAAAACTAACCGCCTTGAGTTCCTTGTTAAGGACGCTATAACGACCCGGTTCATGCATGAAGACCCGGACGCATTCGTCCTTCTGGTAAACCAGATTCTCCGGGGTCTTGGAGCAACCTGCTACCAACAGAACAACTAAAATCACGGTACAGCTTACGGCTATAGCCGCAACTATTGCCGCAAATGCTTTTTTCATTATCCCACCGCTTTCTTGATGCGTTGAATGTGTTCTTTGGCTAGCTGGGCTTCTTTCATCCAGTAAGCCAGGGCATCCTTTTCGTTAGTACAGTACAGCCGCACCCAAGTATACCCTTCCGAATCGACGGGCCACTTTTCGTTAAGGCGTGGCCAACAAACCTCAAACCCTGGCGGCTTAACGTCGAAGATAGCCTTCTTATAGGCTTCCTCATACTCCGCATCCCCGCTAGGGCTGCAATGAAAACTAGATGATGGAGGTAACTTAACCCTCACCATAAACTCTGGATAGTTTTCCATGTGGCCCTCGGATTACTTGACTTTAACGTAAAGAGCGTCTTTGTGAGAAATTATGCCATCGCTAACAAAACGGTTATATGCTACCAACTGTGGTTGGTTGGCATACTGTGGATACCCATGCAAGTTATCCTTATTTCTACGGAACCCAATCTCATTTAAGCATGACACACTTTCTTTATCAATCAGACCAGAGGTTATCCAACAAGAATAATCACGAAAATTTGAATCATCAAATAAAGAAGTCGGCCTTTGGAAATTAACTTGTTTCGGCAGTATTATCGCCACAATGTCGTTTGCGTTCTTATATAGCCGCTGCCTATGCTTGCCAGCCAACGCAGACACTGGAAGTAGTGGCTGTTATCACCCCTGGGAATGGGACGGCGACTGCCGTGACGATGCAAACCGCATCGCCTCTCCCGAGGAATACGCTAAACAGCTTGGAGTAGACCCTTGGGCCATCGAAGTAATGTCGATGGATGACCGGATTGAAGCCGATTGCGATGATGAAATCGCAAGGGGTTTACCGATGACCAGAAAAAGCAATACATTGAAAACCGCTCGGGTAACTGCCCGTATTGTGGTTCCGACAACATCGAAGGCGACAGTTTCGATATGTGCTGCAACACCGTTTCTCAGCGAATTACCTGCCTTAATTGCGACCGTCAGTGGGATGACGTTTACGCCCTTACTAGCATCGACGAAGTGGAAGAAGATGCTGGTTTTGAATATCTCCACAGTTGGGCCAAAGAAAGGGCTTTGTATGAGTAAACTCAAAGTCGAATACCAAGAGGGCGACCTGTTTGAAGCCCTGCCCATTAGTGGCGGCGTCGTCATCCCCCATGTCGTTAATTCGGTGGGAGCATGGGGTGCTGGTTTTGTAATCCCTCTTGGCCGCAAATTCCCAAGAGCGATGGAAACCTATCGCCAATGGCACAAGAACAAAGAGTGGGCCGACCTTAGTGTTGACCCCAAAGTGCCTTTTAAGCTAGGCAATACCATCATTCCACAGGTGCAATGGGACAATGATGACAACATCATTTTTGTCGCCAACATGCTTGCCCAGGACGGCCTGCCAAGCGGTTCTAATCGCCAGCCACTTCAATACGATGCCCTGGAAAAGTGCATTGTGGAAGTTGGTGAGTTTGCCAAGAATCGCAAGCTGTCGGTCTACTGCCCCCTGTTTGGGGCTGGTATTGCAGGCGGTGATTGGTATAAGATTGAGTTGCTGGTGCGGAAACATTGGATAAAGCAAGGCGTTCCAGTTACTTGCTTCTATCTAAGGGATAAACTGCCGCCCGGCTGGAATCCTCCACAACCAAGAAAGGGTGCAAAATGAACGAGTATGACATTTACGCATGGCTTTGCGAAATGCGTGAACTTGTTGACCACAACGGGTGCTAAAGTGGCCAAAGAACACATACGAGCCAAGCTAAAAGGCTTGCTCAAGCTGGTATATGAGCATCGGCAAGAGATTGCCGATATTGCCAAAGAACATATCCCCGACTTCCATTTTTTGGATGATAGGGTTAAAGAGTGTTCTTATGGTTTCTTTTGGGATTGCGAAGAATCCCCAATCGGCGTATGTGTGTTCCGCCTGGACGACTACGGTAGAGAAACCTCTTGCCGCTATTGCGGCGGTCCTGTGGAGAGAAAGTAATGTCCACCAGCTATAGCAGTAGCGTCATAGTCGGCGCACCCATGAAGGATTTGTATAAAACCGAAATCAAGACTGCCGACAAGTTTGACAAGGATACCGGCAAACCATTCACAGTGCCAACGCAACAACTTCATGGGGCGTTCGGAACTACCAAGTTGCCGCCTGTATTCTTTGAGAAGAAAGAATACGGATACAGAGAGAGGGCACGCCATGACTTTGACTTCCTTGAGAAAGAAGGGTTGGAAACCCATCTGCCCTCCTGCGAGGGCTATGATGACCCCGACTACCTTACGGAGCATGGCATCGTAGGCATTAGCCTCTGTAGTGGCGACAGTGACGATAATGGGTCAACCACTATCGACGCCATTAACAAGGCGGCTGACAAGGTAAAGAAAGCGTTGGCTAAACACGGATACACTGGAGAGATTAAGGTGTATTCTCAAGTGAGTTGGGGGTAACAAAATGGCTCGTACCTTCGCACCCATTAGCATTAGTGAACTTGAGGCCAAAATCGACAAAGCCTTTGTCGAAGATGACCCCAAGAACCCTTATTGCAACAAGAGCGATGCGTTCTCCACCCACGTTATGCTGGAGAAACTAGGCAAAGACCTCAAGGTTAGTTTTGACTTTGAGAACTTCGAGATGGGTGGCAAGGAGTTAATGGGCTACACTACACTTAGCAATGGGTTCACTTTTTGTGGCATGAGTGCTGGTGGCGATTGGGAATACCCTGTTTTCTTCGTCGTCTATTGGGACGGAAAGAAACTACGGGGTTATGTTCCAACCGAAGGCAACCCCTGGAACACAGACACCAAAACTGCCTACGGCAATGACGAAGATGCCGATGGCTATAACGCTCACAAGCGATGGCCCGACTTGTTTGATGGCGGTCCAGTAGACTCTGGTGACTTCGCTACGGTGTTCTCTGAAATCGAACAGGATATTAGGGAACGCATTCTGCCCATCACTCCACCAGCACCCAAGACTAAGAAGGCCGTAAGCCGTACTGGAAAGAAAACGACGCAGGAGCGAATTGAGGCTTGCGTCTATTACGGCACTGGCGATGAAGGATACGAGCTATTCCAGGCCACTTGTAGCTACTGCTACCAACTAACGGGCCTGGGGCAGTCTGACAAGGCCGAAATCGTTTGCCAGTGGGCAGAAGAAATGGCTAAGGAAAGTAAGGATTGGGCCAAGGCCGAGGGGTTTTTGGACGACAACGCAAAGGGGTATTGGGGACATGGCTAAGTTAGTCACCGAAAAGCTGGAAAGTTTGGGCCTCTATGACCTTGAAGGCACTATTGACTCTGTAATTGAACGATTGCAGAGGTTGAAAGAAACTTACAAGGGCAAAGACATAAGCCTGGACTTGCGAAGCCAAGAGTATGACGATGGCAAGGAATATGCTGTCGTATGGGCACGGCCCGAGAACGAAAAAGAAACCGCCAAACGCCTGGAAGATGAAACGAAGTCAAAAGAATACAGGCGTCAGCAATACGACCGACTCAAGAAAGAGTTTGAACAAGCACCGGAGTAACATTCATGCGTAAATGCGAAGAATGTGGCATAGAGATTCCAAAGGAAAGGTTGGAAGCCTTGCCAGACACCACCACCTGCGTCAAGCATTCAAACGTCAAAGGCAAAGTTGGTTTCATGGTCTACGGCCATAAAACTGCACCCGAAGTTATGTTTGTCGAAGGTGACGATGAAGAAGGGTTGCGACAAGCAAAACGGGCAGACCAGAGGGGAAGATAATGGGCGTAAGTAGCACCATCCTCAAGTTTGGGGAAATGGAATTATCTGTAGACGTTGACAAGGACCGACGCACCGACGAAGAAGGCCGCTTCACCTACACCATCGGCATCGGCACGGGCTTCACCACCTTCGGCAAAGGCTCAGTCAACATCGAAACCCCGCCACTCTCAAGGGAAGAGTTTCTGGTTGTCATCGGGCAGATGCAACAGGCTCTCAAGCTAAAACCGGAGGAATAATGTCTGCATACCAAGCCACCAAGTTTGAGGCTGGCAAGTTCTATGTAATGACCCCGCCAGGACTAGAGTGGGGTGATTACGAAGGACCGTTTGATACTGACGAGCAGGCTCTTGATTATCTTCGGCAGTTTGTCAACGAAAGGCTCAACTATAGCCCCGAAATGTTGAGAATGGTCATCATTCAGTGCAAGGAATACCCTGATGGGATTCAAGCGGACCTAGCTAAGAGGGATGGCGTCGTCCTTAATGGGCAATACCTTGCCAACCGTCTATGAAAAAACTGTACCAAATCTGGCGGGTGTATAAGTGCAAGAAACCAGCCCCCACTGGCGTTTGGCGAGTGCCATACCTTGAAGTGAGTGAGGCAAAAGGGACTTGGGCCTATCCGCTAATCGAAGTGATTAGTGTTATGGCTAATCGCTGGAACAGAGAAGATTTCCGTTCGTTAAACTTGCCCAACTTGCAAGAAACATGCAAGTATTTCAACGAAATGCGGGACGATGACGAATGGTACGAAATAAGAGAGGTTCCCCGTGAAGATTGAAATTTCTAACATCTGTACCGCCCTGGACGACTCCACCATCGGTTCCAAGGTGTTACACCATAACACCTTCTGGAAGGAACTCGAAAACACTATCAGCGACTTCAAGTTCCCTGAGAATGGCCAAGCCTTTATTCCAATGAACGGACCGGGCCTAGTAAGCTGCGGTGTTGCTCGTCGGGAAGGCATCCCGTTTGAGGGCTACCATATTCGGCGGTACAGAGAAGGCCCATCCTTGTTCGTTGACCGCAAGTACGCTGCGACTACGGAGCATCTAGCTTGTATCGTCTATACGAAGGCGGCATACCTTGCCGACCCCGATTACAACCCCGAGGAAATAATCGTAGGCGATTACGTCCTGGTTGCTGTTCTGGCTAGTGCAGGTCCGAAACCGCCGCTCTCCGCTTTTCGCTTCGTGCATAACTTGGCGGGCGGCAACAACGCTTACAAGCCTGAAAATGGTTACACCATTGAGAAGGCCGTGGAAGAGGCCAAGGCTATCAAAGAATACGGCAAAGAGTGGATTACCGTTGCTGATAGACCGTAAGCCGTACTAGAACAAGCACAGAGGGAAAACTAATGTACACTCATGAAGAACACCTTGATAACCTGATTCGCCATATAACGCTCGTCAGGGAGGCTTGCACACTAATGGGCAAGCGGCTTATCAATCAAGGTCGTAAAGAGTTAGGGCGATTGCTAATCATGCGTGGCCACATGCACGATGTTAGCAAATTCAACGGCATTGAGTTTGACTATCTTCATGTTGGACCCGACGTAAACCCAGTGGACCTTGACCACGCAGTCAAACAACACACCCGCACTAACTCGCACCACCCCGAATACTACGGCAACATTGAGGATATGCCTCCCGTTGATGCCGCAGAAATGGTATGCGATTGGTATGCTAGGTCACAAGAGTTTGGCACCGACCTACGGCACTGGGTACGAAGCGAAGCCGTTGAGCGTTTTAAGATTGACTTAAACGGCGAGCAATGGAAGTGGATTCAAGAGTGTATAAACTTACTTTTGAAAGATTCTTTCAAAAGATAATTTTCTCCATGACAATACTATGTTATCTTAACATTATTGTCATGGAGAAAATTATGTCAACACCTATTGCCGATTTGCAGGAGGAAAGATTTGGTAGTTTGATTGCCAAAAAGATAGTAGGAAAAGACCGTTATGGCATGGTATGGGAATGCCATTGTGACTGCGGCAATTTGACTACTTGTTCGGCAGCTAGGCTTAGGACTGGCAGAAAAAAATCTTGTGGTTGCCGCAAAAAAGGAAAAGGACACCATTTGTGGTCTGGGCATGGCGGCATAACGGGAGCAAATTGGGCGCATATAAAAGCCCATGCCAAGACCAGAAATCTACTTTTTGAGGTAACGATAGAACAAGCCTGGGATTTGTTTCAGAAACAGGATGGCAAGTGTGCTTTAAGTGGGGAAGCAATTTACCTTGCCGTCTCCAGCAAAGAACTTCTCTATGAGAGAAAGAACACAGCTTCGCTGGATAGGATTGACAGCAAGAAAGGCTATGTGCCTGGCAATGTTCAGTGGGTGCATAAAGCTGTGAATCAAATGAAATGGGACGCCGAGCAAAACAATTTCGTTTATTGGTGTAAAAAAATAGCAAACCACAACAAAGCCAAAATAAACGAGTTGTCGGACTACTACAATGCCAGTTGGGAGAACAGACAAAAACAGAAGCGATAAATAGCTTTACAACTTGGGAAGTTGTGGTACAATGTTCTTACCTTACGGGATGGTCTAAGAACAGTGTTCCTCAGTGGTCAGGGCACTAAAGGTATCCAGGCAATGAAACCACTAATACCGGACAAATGGGAAAGTCGGATACTGCCTCAGTATCCCAGAACAATCCATCTGCCCTGGAAGCCAAACGCCCAACGTAGCGACCTCGTTGCCAAAGAGAAAGACTGCGCCTTCTTATTCACTAACCCCAACATCTACGTTGAGGAAAAAGTAGACGGGGCTAACGTCGGCATGGCATGGGTCGATGGTCAGCCAGTCGTCCGTAATCGTAATCACCTACGTGGAAATTCGGTGCGGTGGTATTGCAAGTTGTTGAGGGAGGAAGTTCGGCCTGATTTAAGAGTTCTTTGTTTCAACTGCAATACCGCTACCCATGTTTTTGGAATATGTCCTCACCAGACCGAGACACCGGAACCGGACAAGAAAACTACCAGCAAGCCAGTGAGACAGTTAGATATTTCTGGAAGGGAGATAAAGTGTTATCCATCGGCTCAAGAGGCCGATAGACAAACTGGCATAGACGCCCGAGGCATTTCCAGCGTTTTAAGAAAGAAACGAAAGACTGCTGGTGGCTTCCGATGGGAGTATGTTAATTGAATGAACAAAACTACCTGACCTGCGAAAAAGCCCTGGCGACCTTGAAGAAGTTTCAGGTGTGGCGTCTAGGCGGCGGCGATGAATGCCCTGTTACGCCACAAGAGATTACAGGCGCACTATATGTCGCTATTGACCTGTTGCAAGCAGAGGCGGTCATGTATTACTTAATCACTAACAAGGTGTTCATACGAAAGGCGAAGTGATTCAGTGAGAAGTCGGACCTTCGAGAAACTCATTGCAGAGCTAGACAAGTGCGATTTGCTTTGTAGAAACTGTCATGCCGAACACCACTGGGACAAGAACCATGAACTCAGCCTTGTTGATACAATGCCATGACCACAGCTTTGCTCCCTGGAGCATCGTTTGCATCCACTTGATAGAAGGCACTTCAAGAGACTGGACGCTGATTGAAGTGGACGACGGTAGAGAGGTTGATGGCGATTGGGTCTGCCCTGAATGCTATGAGCAGCACATGGCAGGCAATGATGACATTAACTTCCTTCGCCTAATCTGTATGCACTGTGTCCGAAAGATTCGGCAGAAATGGGGAGTGGCGTAAGCCGTACTAGGAAACAATGAAGGCGGCGATTCAGTAGGGATTGTGGGCTTCACGCCCCGGCTACGCACGGCATTCCGAGAATAAGCCCTATGACTTGAGCCTCTACATCGCAGGAGCTAACGACATTGGCGATAATCGTCGGTGAAATGAGTGTATTCTTCCCGCCTAACCACAAGAGGCGTGTCCTTGCCGATGGCACGATGGAAAATAACGAGGGGTAAACATGAAGTCTGCAAGTTACTCAATCGTTGAAAAAGAAAGCACCCCTGAATGTCTTGTCATTAGGGACGTTGGTCCCTGGGACAAGTATGCAACCATCACCAATGCCGCTGAGCTAGTGGTGAGAGAGTTGTATGTTTCAGGCAAGCTGTGTGACGGCAAGAAGCTGCTTTACTATGACTCCAGCAATGCCTTGGACGAACTTGTCCATGAGGACGGCGAGTTTGTCGGTTTCAGAAGGGGGCCACGATGAAGGGTTATCTTGTAGGATTCATCACCTGCGTAACTTTCGCCTTCATTCTGGCGATGGGAGCGCTTTAACATGGAGTCCGTTGCAACTTACTGGTGGATTTGGCTGGTTTGCATGGTCATTTGTTACGCCTATGCCATTTTCAATCAGGTGCGGCGTATGCAAAGTCTGAACAAGGGTCAGATTGACAGCTTCGGCAAGGGCATGTTGCCAATGTTTCTGGCCGGGTTGTCGGGTTCGGTGTTCGGGCTGGTGCTACTTTTGAGTGTGGTTCTGAACATCATCGCTTACGCCAAGGCACACTAAGCCTTAATCAACGGAGATTAAGACCATGAACGAAGTCACCTTGCTTAATACGCTGAACGCCATAAAATGCGACTGCGAAAACTGGCTCAACAGCAAGGAAAAAGACCCGCTGTTGCAGTTAGCCAAGGCTAACGCCTTAATCCTGGCTGTTTTTGACGCCGCTAAAACGGCCACCGCTCAGAAAGCTACTATTGCGCCAAAAATTAAGAAGAAGGCGTAAGCCGTACTAGGAGACGGCATGAGCGACATTAACCTTTCCAATGCGGCAGGGCTGCGTCAGTATCTCCAGTCCATACTGGACATGCGGAAGGCAGCGATGAAAAAGCACCCGACCTTCACCTATTGGGGCATGGAAGATTTCCTGCTCCAACATGGCCAGGACTATCAGTATGCTCCGCTGCCGAAAGGTGTTGAGCGGGGTACTATCAAGATGTGCTTCCAGAACGCCTGGAAGCTGGCCAAGAAGAAGAAGTGGCACTACGTTGAGGGCATGGCGCTGGGTATCATTCCCACTCACCATGCCTGGTGCGTGGACCCCAAGAACCCAACCATCGCTATCGACCCGACTTGGAGCGAGTCACTTGTTCCAGAAGAAAGCCGGGTCTACTTTGGCGTTCCTTTCAATCTCAAGCTGGTTGGCGAGTCTCGCAAGAAAGAAAGCTGTATGCTGGACGACTGGAAGGGCGGCTTTCCCTTGTACACAGGCGAACTAAAGGACTGGCAATGCAAAAGCTAACCATCAAGGGCAAAGAGATTGGGGTCGTTAAGGCTCCGCTCTTTGTGACCCCGCTTACATGATGGGGAAAAGCTACCAACAGGCAATGGCTTACTATGATGGTCAAGTGACCGTCACTCTCAAGAACAGGAGCAAAAATGAGTGCAACTTTCACCGAAAGTGACCTGCGTAACTTCCAGGGAACGGAACAGTGGTTCCGGCACTGGACCAGGGCGTTGATTTACACCGAAGGCATCCACTTCCTTGAGCAGAACGGTTGTGGGTGGCTGGTGGACGCAATCGCCAGTTACCAGATTGACCCCAAGCTGAACAAGGGGATGCTGCGGGACTTCCAGCTATGGGAGTTGCGAGTCAAGGACCAGAAGGGCGTACTAACTTGCCGGGCCGATAGTGGCGAAAAGCCGGTTGTTACTCAGAAGTTTGAGTACACCGATTTCCCGCTGCCCGAAATCAAGTTCTACGTCGAACTAGGGGAAGCTGGCAAGGTGTTAATGCTTCCTTCGGAGCGATAACCATGAGAAAGACCAAAGCACAGAAGGCGGCAGAGAAAGCCGCCGACGTTAAGATGAAGCACTTGTGCGATGAAAACAAGCGACTCCAAACCCAGGCAAGTGGCCAGGGGAATCGCCCTCCCCTGGTGGTTGCCTAATGCTCAAGAAAAACATTGCCAAGAAGCGTAAGCCGTACTAGAAGCGTAAGCCGTACTAGAAGCGTAAGCCGTACTAGAAGTGGGCATGAGAAAACAGTGCGGCCTGGACAACAACTCACTGGCCCCAAGGCCAAACGAGCCAACAGGAGAGAAACGAACATGGCGAAGAAAGTTACCAAGGTGGATTGGGAAGCCCTGCGAGAAACCGTCAAGAACACCGACAAGGCTGTTCTGACCAAGGTGGTGCAGAGCATCGACGGCCACACCATCTACGAGGCCAAGCACTTCACCGAAAAGGGTCTGGATGAGAGCGTTGTTAATGCTTTCGCCAAGACCTTGAAGTCTGGCAAGGGCCAGGAACTCCCGCAATCCCCTTGGCCCTTCACCATTGTACCCCCAGGGGGACATGGGAACTGCCCGGTTTGGCGGGTTTGCGATAACAACGGCGTTGCCGTCAAGTCCATCAAGGGTGTGTACGGCCTGGACCTGCTGACCTTCATCGCAAACGTCTTTGGCGTCGATAGCTGGAAGATGGGCCGGGGAAGCCGGGCACAGCATCTTGCCGAACAGCTTGTGGAGTGTAACTTCACCAAGCAGGAGGAAGCCAAGGTATGAAACAAGTTCCCGGCAAGACTCCTGACAAACCCTTTGAGGTTGTCATTGCAACCGAAGGGGAACCCGATGAAGTCAAACGGTGGGGGAGCGACTTAGTAAGTTTGCTCCCTGACTACATCCATGCGAAACAGGACGCCAAGATAGCAACGAAGAAGGACAAGAAGAAGCGTTGGGTGTCCGTTCGCCAAATCATTGCGTTGGAGGCAATCCAATGAGCTACTCAATCAAGAACCTCAAGACCATGCAGGGCATGGAAGGTGTGGCTTATAGCTGCACCCTCTACCGGGATGGCGTCAAGGTCGCTGAGTGTATCCAAGATGGCCGGGGTGGGTGTACTCACTTTCGGTTCATCAATGAAGATGAACGCAAGGCACTAGACGCCTTTTGTGCGGCCCTGCCGCATGAGTCTAGCGAATACGACAGCGAACTATATGCCGTCGATGCCGATATGTACGTTGCACGGTTGGCTGATGAGTTCGAGATGAACAAGAAGCTGCGTAGCTGGTGCAAGAAGAAAACGGTGTTCCGCCTGCCTGCCGACAAGCCGGGTGAATACCGTACAATCTCTCAGCCTTTTGCACCCAAGCTAAAGGAATGGCTAGTGGCCAAGTACGGCAAGGATGTTGAAATCGTCAACGAAACGGTGGGTGCATAACATGGCACAAGAAGCACGGGTGGAAATTTCCTTTCCCCTCAAGGGGAATTGGACAAAAGTACAAGACAAACTGGAAGCTATCGCCAAGAAACACAAGGGCAAGTGTGGCGATAGTGGTGCTGGATTTGGCATGAGAGACATGGGTTTCTATTTTGCCACTTACAAGCAAGCGGTTGCTGCCGAGAAGGAAATGAAAGCCCTCAACATACCAGGAATGGAGTTCATCTAATGCTGTTGTTCAGTGCCATAGTGATGTGTCTGGCGATATACCTTTCGATTAACCTCGTCACAATTACTGTGGCGAAAATATCGAAAGGTGTCGGTACGATTGACCTACTGCCCTCAATCGTACCGTCTTTCCTGTGGGCGCTGTTCTACTATCTGGTGAACTTATGACACACAAATGTACCCATCCCGACCACAGTGATAAGGAAACCTGCGCCGACCGTGCGGTTTCCTGTCACAAGGATTGCCACTGTTGTAACGGTGAGCCGCCCGCTCCTGCTTACGATGCCGACGACGTTTCCTTGCTGCTTAACCTTGTGGTGGGGCAGAAGAATGAAGTCCTCAAGCTAATCAACGATGGGTACATTATTGAGGCACAGACGGTCCTGCAAGTCCTGCGTCCATTGTGGCAATCGGTTGGCTATACCTACAAGTATAACGAATTGATGCAGCGCACCAGTCGTGGGGCGTAAGCCGTACTAGAAAGAGGCAGAAATGAAACCCCGCTACGTTGTAATGCCCGATGAAGTGCTGGAGTACAAGTATTACATCCTTGATACTCGCACCGACAAGCGGCTTGTGCCTGAATACTTCAACGAAGAACAGGCCAAGAAGGAAGCCAAACGCCTCAACAGGCAGGAGCGTAGACCATGACCCCGATGCACACTTGTCATTGCCCTGGTTGCGCCAAGCAGGGCTGCCGGTTTGAGCCTGCAACGACCGATACCCACTGGTATTGTGTCGAACATGCCGACGCTACCGAAGAAGCGTTGGAGAAAGAAAACCGTACCGTTATACTACCCCGTCATCAAGGACAAGATTAACCTTGAGGCTGACCTTAACTGGCAGTATTGGGAGGAACAGAAGGAAATTGCCCCTGGCGGGCGCTTCGCTGAGGTACTTGAAAATGACCGAAAAGCAACATGAGGCCCGTTTGCAGCACATGGTTAGCAGGGCAGACATGGAGGAACAACACCTACTGATTGACGACGAGCGGGAACGCCAAGGTATACTTGGAGAGGCATGGCATCGCTAACTTCTTCAAGAGTGGACGTTACAAAACAACCCCTCATTGGGAGAAAGGCAGCGACCGCTATGGCCCCTTTTCGGCAGCGGCGTAAGCCGTACTAGGAACCGCCATGACGACTCCCCGTTGAGGGGCAGTATGGGTTCAAGTCCCAACGGCAACTTTACTAACAACGTCCAGGTGAAGGGAATTGGCATACCTCGATGAGTTAGAATCATCGGTTTGTGGGTTCGACTCCCACTCTGGACACTTTTAGGAGAATGACCATGAACGTCAAAGTCTACCGAGTTGGCGGATTCGTTCGGGACCAAATTATGGGTGTGCATAGTAAGGACTTGGACTACGCAGTCGAAGCCCCCAGCTATGCCGACATGGTTGCCTGGATTCAGACCCAAGGTAAGATTTACCTTGAGCAAGAGCAATTCTGGACGGTGCGTGCCCACCTAAAGGGCAAGCTACCTGCCGACTATGTGTTGTGCCGCAAGGACGGTCAATACACTGACGGTCGCCGTCCTGACAGTGTTAGTGTTGGCACGCTGGCTGACGACTTGGCCCGGCGTGACTTCACCATGAACGCCATTGCAGTCGATGATAGTAACGAAAGTTACATCGACCCCTACAATGGACGGCAAGACATTGCAGACCGCCTGATTAGGGCAGTCGGTAATGCCCATGACCGCTTCCATGAGGATGCCCTTCGCTTGCTACGAGCCATTCGGTTCAGCATCACGAAGGGATTCGACTTCCATGCGGACGTTCATAACTGTCTGCAAGACGTTGACCTTGCGGAGCGACTTGCAAGCAACGTCACCGAAGAACGCAAGCGGGAGGAATTGCTGCGATGTTTCGCCGCTAACACTCCCCGAACGCTTCAACTGTTGGGGCAATACCCACTAATCTGTGATGCGGTTTTCCGTGGCAAGATGTGGCTAAAGCCTACGATGGAAGATGCCTAACAAGCCATAGCGGGTCAACTTCGGCCCGCTATGGCTTCTTTCACCGAAGCGTAAGTCGTACTAGGAGGCGACATGGCCGACTTCACTGTAAGAGACGAAGGCACGGTGGTCGTTTTCCAGCCCTGCAACGAGCGGGCTAAGAACTTCACCGGCACTGACCTGGACATTCAGCCCTGGCAAAAGTGGGCTAACGACGCATTCCTAGTACAACACAGCATTGTGAATGCGTTGATTAGCGCCTTGCAGGACGAAGGGTTTATCGTGGAGAGAGCATGAGCAAGCACGAAGAAGAAGATGAAATGATGGGTGTGGTTGAGGAAGAACGCAAGGGGCGATTCATCCCTAACGCCCTTGGCTCTGCTGTCCCCGATGGCCCTGGTGGTGTGCCCCGGAGCGTTTTAGTAACTGTAGCTAACCTAGTGGCCTGGATTAACACCAAGCATCCAGGGGTACTACAGGAAGCGTTCAAGGCTATTCTGCCACCGGCGTAAGCCGTACTAGAAACCGCCAGAAAGGGAGGACAAAAACATGGCTACTTTTTCGAGGTCTGATTTCAAAGTTGGCCAGAAGGTGTACTTCGGTCGTCGCAATG
>Ga0194131_10005351_pt1 | contig 18583 bp, 19 predicted proteins | sample TA2KigO120mmetaG_FD_148631 | JGI IMG/M metagenome (GOLD analysis project Ga0194131, IMG submission 148631) | Freshwater microbial communities from Lake Tanganyika, Tanzania - TA2015053 Kigoma Offshore 120m | ecosystem: Environmental > Aquatic > Freshwater > Lake | place: Tanzania: Lake... | reverse complement strand
ATGACCGAGATCGAGTTTCGCCGTATTCCATCGCTGCGCACGCCGGAGGACGAAATGTCGGCCGAACCGTGGTATCCCATCGGCCCCAACGATGTGTTCCCGGAGGAGTTTGCGCCCTTCCTGCTGTCGGCCGGCCAGATCAAGAAATCCTTTCTTGATCATCACGCCGATCTACTCACCGCGGACTACTGGAACAGCGTCAAAGCCCGCTGCGCCCAAGGGCAGGTGGAGGATGTATTCCCGTACTCGGAGAAGGCGCGCTTCGCCAGCCGCTTCAAGGCGTCGTGAGTTTTGCCGTATCAGAACGCATAGCCGAATCCCACATGCAGCACGGGCCAGTATTTGTAATCCTTGAGGTCTTCGCGTAGTTGCACGGTCTCGGCCGCGCCGTCTGCTTGCAGTTGGGTGCAACTCACACCTGTTCCACAGGTGACGTTGAGTTCGATCTTCGGCGAGCGCTGGTAGAGATAACCCAGGTCGATGGAATAGGCGAAGCCCTTTTTGGCATTGTTGCTGAAGCCTACACCAAGGAATGGCGCAAATTTGTTGAAGGTAATCCTTCCTGTGAAACCGGCGATCTGTGCCGAGGTGTACGTGCGGTTGTTGATCTCAAAGGTGCCGCTCTTGGTGCGGCCGGTGAGCCCGAATTCCGTGCCGTTGTAGTAGGCGCCAAGACTGACGCGAAACGCGCCCCGTGCCGGATGCCAGTCCACGGTCAACCCGGCATTGCGAAGATCGATCTCGGCGTCGTAGCTTACGTCGGTCTCGTCAATATGCTCGTCTGTGCTGTAGCCATTGACCCCCAGGCGCAGGCCCCACCGGTCCGACAGCGCCGCGCTGGCTTCCGCCCCGACGCCTAATGTTCCGAATCGGGCCAGCAGGCTCAGGGCGTTGCCGGTGTCCTCGGCGCGAACTTGCACAGCACAGCATGAATACCGTCAGGGCGAGGTGTCGCATCAGTTTCTCCTTGGGGTCGTTCAGTAACAGCAAGGCTAAACTATGCTCCATGTTGCGGGTATATGTCTTTGGTAGGACGCCCCGCTTTCAACCTTTCACAACCAGGACTTAGACATGACGGACCCTATCGTTGTCGTTTCGGCCGTGCGCACGCCCATGGGCGGATTGCAGGGCGAGCTCAAGGAGTTCAGTGCCGCGCAGTTGGGATCGCAGGCCATCCGCGCCGCTGTCGAGCGTGCTGGTGTTCCGCCAGAAGCGGTCGATGAGGTGATCATGGGGTGTGTCCTGCCTGCGGGTCAGGGTCAGGCACCGGCCCGGCAAGCGGCGCTGGGTGGCGGTTTGCCGTTGTCGACGGGCTGCACCACCATCAACAAAATGTGTGGCTCTGGCATGAAGGCCGGCATGCTGGCGATGGATCTTCTGGCTGCTGGCACCAACGAAATTATGGTGGCGGGGGGGATGGAGAGCATGTCGAATGCGCCCTATCTGCTGCCGCGCGCTCGCACGGGCTATCGCATGGGGCACCAGCAGGTCATCGATCATATGTTCTTCGATGGCCTGGAGGACGCCTACATCAAGGACGACAAGGGCGGTGGCCGGCTGATGGGCAGTTTCGCCGAAGACTGCGCCGGCAAGCTGCGCTTCAGTCGCGCGGAGCAGGATGCCTTTGCCATCGCTTCGTTGCAGCGGGCGCAACGCGCCAACACCGAGGGCTGGTTCGCCTGGGAGCTGGTGCCTGTCACGCTCAAGTCGGGCAAAGGCGATCACTTCATGGACAAGGACGAGCAGCCCTTCAAGGCAAATTTCGAAAAGATCCCGCAACTCAAGCCCGCATTCCATAAGGACGGCACCGTTACCGCCGCCAACTCCAGCTCAATTTCGGATGGCGCCGCCGCGCTGGTGATGATGCGCCGCTCCACCGCCGACAAGCGTGGCCTGACACCGCTTGCGACAGTCGTGGCGCACACCACCCACGCCGCCGCGCCGGAATGGTTCACCACCGCACCCGTGGGTGCGATCCAGAAACTCTACGACAAGACCGGTTGGACGCCCGCCAGCGTCGACCTCTACGAGATCAACGAAGCCTTCGCCGCGGTGACCATGGCGGCCATGAAGGAACACAGCTTGCCGCACGACAAGGTCAACGTACACGGCGGCGCCTGCGCGCTAGGCCACCCCATTGGCGCTTCCGGTGCCCGCATCCTGGTCACGCTTATCGGCGCACTTCGCAAGTACGGTTTGAAGCGCGGCGTTGCCAGCTTGTGTATCGGCGGCGGCGAAGCCACTGCCATGGGTATCGAGATCGCATCATGAGCAGGCGCCTCATTTCTTCCGGCTCGAGCTTCGAGACAGTGGCGGGGTACAGCCGCGCGATAGTGGAGGGCGATTGGGTTTTTGTCGGCGGCACCACCGGCTACGACTATAGCCGCATGCGTATCGAGGACGACGTCGTGACTCAAACGCGGCAGGCCTTCGACAACATCAAGGCTGCGCTGACACAGGCGGGTTGCTCACTGGCCGATGTGGTGCGAGTGCACTATTACCTGACTGACCAGCGCGACTTCGCCAGGCTGGCGCCGATTTTTGGAGAGTACCTGGGCGAAGCCCGTCCGGCGGCCACGGCGTTGATATGCCAACTGGTCGAGCCGGCGATGAAGATCGAGATTGAGGTGACGGCGAAACGCCGGGGAGGGTGATCCGGACCTGATGCGTTACTGCTGAGTCTTGATGGCGTTCGCCACGGCGTCGATGTCCTGCGTCGAGGCAATTGCGGTCACGGGCCATGCATTCGGGATTGGCTGCTGTCGAATCCTGCGGGTCTTCTACAAGTCCTCGACATTGCGTTGCTGTAGCCGCACCCCTTGCAACATCTCATGCACATCATGCGCCATGGTGGCCAGGAATGCGATCAGGCCCACATACCAGAAGGCGTACTCCCAACGCTTGGCCGTCGGAACGCTGTAGTACGCCAGGTTCTCCGGCGCGTGACGATTGAATCTGATGGCTTTCCACACTTGCGGTGCGGCCAACAGCGCCATCAGGATCAGCAGTGGACTGGGGCGGTAGAAGAACAACGCCACTAGGATGGGCGCGCCCACCAGCCACAGCTTGGGTGAGATGGCAGCGGTGATGCGCCCGCCGTCGAAGGGTGAAAGCGGAATCATGTTGAAGAGATTCAAGAAAAATCCGGAATACGACAACGCCAGCAGCAGATCGCTGTGATAGCTGCGCGCCATCACGTAACACACCAGCGCGCCGATCGTGCCCACTAGCGGCCCGCCGAGACCGACGTAGGCTTCGGTTTCGGCATCGTGCGGCAGGTCCTTTAGTTGAATCCAGGCGCCGACGAAAGGGATGAAGGTGGGCGCGCCGACGTCAAGCCCGCGCCGGCGGGCGGCGATGTAGTGGCCCATCTCGTGGACAAAAATCAACAGCACGAACCCCGCTGCGTACCACCAGCCGAAAATGAAGGCGTAGGCCACCACCGAGATCAGCATGCTGCCGCCGGTCAAGAAGATCTTGCCGAACTTGGCGCCCGAGAAGAGCAACAGCAGTAGCTTGGTCATGGTGACAGTATGCTCTGGAAACGCTGCATGAGCTCAATCGCGCAATCAGCGCGACGATACTTATGGGGCGTTGCGAGGGGGGCGGGCCCCTTAGTCGGCAATCTTCCTATTGGCCCTTCGGATTTCTCTGTGGGGGCGCCGATGGACGAGAGCCCCTTCCCCCCCGGGAGAGGGGTTGGGGTGAGGGAAATCGGGCGTGGGAACGTTGCATCAAATCTCCCTCACCCTCGGTCCCTCTCCCGGGGGAGAGGGAAGCAAGACGCTACATCAACGGCGATGTTCGTCCCACACGAAAGTTTGATTGACCTACTTCTTGTCGAGCAGCGTCTTCAGTTTCGGCGCGTGGGTCGGGCTGATCTTGTTCAGATGATCCCAGCCGACCTTGTAGGCAGTGTCGAGGTAGCGCTTGGCATCAGCCTCCTTGAGGCGCACGGTGGTGATGCCCACCTGCGCCTGGCGTTCGAGCTCCTTGGCCATGTTGGCCTCGTTGTCGCGGTCCAGACCTTCGAGCCATAGTGCGGCGTCGCTTAGCACCTTCTGTTGCGCGGGTGTCAGGCTGCGCCACTTGTTGAGATTGACCAGCACCATCACATCCACGGCGTAGAAAGGCGGATCGATTCGGTACTTGGTGCGTTCGTGCCAGCCCAGATCGAATATGCCCACAGTCGGCCAGCCGTAGCCGTCGACCACACCGCGCTCCAGTGCGGTGTAAATCTCGCCTGGGGGAATGATGACGGTGTTGGCGCCGAGCGCGTTGAAGAAGTCGCGATAGACCGGATTGGCGCGCAGCCTGACACCGGCCATCTCGATGCCCTTGGGCGGCTTGCTGAGGTAGATATGAAAGGGGATGTTGGAGTGCTGCTTGGCGAGATACCAGGCATTGACCTTGTCGTTGTGCAGCTTGTTGAAGTATTCCCAGGCGCCGTTCTTGCGCTGCTCGGCAGTGGTGATGCGCGCAAGTTTGAGGGCATCGCCCTCCGGCATCAGGTTGGCGTAGAAGGCGCTGGAGAGGTTGGCGATATCGACGACGCCGTTGCGCAGGGCGTTGCCCGCCTCCATGGTGGGGATGGCCTTGGGCCCGCCGATGTAGCGCAATTGCAGCACACCTTTGTTTTCGCGATTGATCTTCTCGATCATGCGCTCGAAATTCTTGGCGAAGAAGGTGCCTTCGGCGAACGCGGACAAGGCCCGCAGCGTGACCTCCTGCGCATGCAGAGGGGCGATGGGCAATGTCAGCAATGCCAGTACGGCGGCGGTGAAGCGGCGCATGGAGCGAACCCTCGGGAATCGGAACCGCTGCATTATGGCCCGGTGACTGCTGCTGGGCGGTGGGCAGGATCCCTCAGTTCTTGGCGAGACGTTCGCGTTTCGAGGGCTTGACCGACTTGGGCGTGGCCACCAGTTCGATGACGCCGCGCGCCCAGCGCCGCGCGACCAGCGTTTCGGAGTCGATACCTTCGCTGTAGCTCACCAGCCGGTAGTGCGGGAAGCCCCTGTCTTCCATCAGACCTTCGGCGTGGCGGTCGAACAGTGGCGAGGCCTCGCCTTCACCCCCCGTGTGAAAGCGCTTCACCCAGCATGGCCGCCGGTATCCTGGACAGTCTGCTCGATCGATTGGCAACCTATAAGGAAAAGATTCTCGCCATCAAGAGCAAGATCAAGTCCGCCCTGTTTTATCCCATCTCAATTCTTGTGGTCGCATTTGTCATCACCGCGGTGATCATGATTTTCGTGATTCCTGCGTTCAAGGATTTGTTCAAGAACTTTGGCGCCGAATTGCCTGCACCCACGATGATAGTCATCGCGATATCCGATTACTTCGTGCAGTACTGGTGGTTGATTTTCGGCTCGATCGGCGGTGGGCTCTGGTTCTTCTTCCACACCTGGAGGCGCTCGGCGAAGATGCAGATGGTCATGGATCGTTTGTTCCTGCGCATGCCGATATTTGGCGAGATCATTCGCAAGGCCACGATTGCGCGCTGGACCCGCACCCTGGCCACCATGTTCGCCGCTGGCGTTCCGCTGGTCGAAGCGCTTGACTCGGTCGGCGGTGCGTCCGGCAACAACGTCTATGTACAAGCCACCAAGCGGATCCAAGGCGAAGTATCCACGGGAACCAGCTTGACGGTATCGATGCAGAACAGCGAAGTGTTCCCCAACATGGTGATTCAGATGGTTGCCATTGGCGAGGAGTCCGGTTCGCTCGACTCCATGCTGAGTAAGGTGGCCGACTTCTTCGAAGCCGAAGTCGATGATGCGGTCGATGCGCTATCCAGTTTGATGGAGCCCTTGATCATGGTCGTACTCGGCACCCTGATCGGTGGCATGGTCGTCGCCATGTATCTGCCGATCTTCAAGATGGGTCAGGCAGTCTGAGAGTTACGCCGACGTCATACGCATCGGCGCGGTTACACTGCGCCGATGCGACCTGCCGCCCCCCTACCCACTCCCAGCCCCCCGACCTGCCATGCTTGATCTAGCGCCCATCACGGCGCCAGCGGTGTTTCCCCGGGTGTGTCTCGTACTCGGCCTGTGTGTCGGAAGTTTTCTCAATGTCGTCATTCATCGTCTGCCAAAAATGCTGGAACGCACCTGGCACAGCCAGTGCGCCGAACTTCGTGGAGAGCAGTTAGCCCCTCAGCCGACATTCAATCTTTTCGCCCCCAGATCCGCCTGCCCCCATTGTGGACATCACATACGGGCCTGGGAGAACGTTCCTGTGCTTAGCTACGTGGCGCTGCGCGGCTGCTGCAGCGCATGCAAGACCCGCATCAGCCCGCGCTACCCCATCATTGAAATTCTCACGGGACTGATCAGCGCCTACGTCGGCTGGCGCTTTGGGCTTACGCTCAAGTGTCTTGGGGCGCTGATCTTGTGTTGGGCGCTCATCAGTCTGACTTTCATCGACTTCGATACGCAGTTATTACCGGACGACATCACTTTGCCACTGATCTGGGCGGGATTGTTGATCAACATCCCGTCGACCTTCGTCACCTTGCATCAGGCGGTCATCGGTGCGGCCGCCGGCTATCTTTCACTGTGGTCGATCTATTGGCTGTTCAAACTCATCACCGGCAAGGAAGGCATGGGATTCGGCGACTTCAAATTGCTGGCAGCCCTCGGCGCCTGGATGGGATGGACCATGCTGCTCCCGATCGTGCTGGTCTCATCGGTGGTAGGCGCCGTGGTCGGGATCGGATTGATGACTCTGGCGCGGCACGGCAAGCATGTGCCGATTCCCTTTGGCCCTTATCTCGCGCTCGGGGGACTGATTGCGCTATTCTGGGGGCCCGCCTTGCTGCAGGCATACTTGCCGTTCCTCATGTGACGCTGACTTTATCTCGGCCTTTGGTCGTAGCCCTGACCGGCGGCATTGGCTCAGGCAAGAGTGCCGCCGCCGATTATTTCAATGAGTTGGGCGCGGACGTTATCGACACCGACGCCATCTCCCACGCCTTGACCGCGCCCGGGGGCAGCGCAATGCCGTCCATCGCTGCCCACTTTGGCCCATCGGCGCTGCGGCCCGACGGCGGGCTAAATCGTTCAGCGCTGCGCGAGATCGTATTCAAGGATGCCTCGCAGCGTAAAGCCCTGGAGCACATTCTTCACCCCTTGATTCGGGCAGAAGTCTCCGCCCGTGTGGAGGCCAGCCGCGGCCCCTATGTCATTGTGGTCGTACCCTTGTTGGTGGAAACAGCGGCCTACGCGGACCTCTACCAGCGGATCGTGGTCGTCGACTGCGAGGAGGAGACCCAGATTGCCAGAACCATGACACGTAGCCAGCTCACGCGAGACCAAGTGCTGGCCATCATACAAGCGCAGGCCAGCCGCGCCCGCCGAGTGGCCGTGGCCAGTGACATCATCCGGAACGAGGGCTCCTTGGGCGACTTGCACGCCCAAGTTGCCCGTTTGCACGAACAATTCGTAACGCTCCCGCGCGCGGGGTCGGTGTGAGACGCGCAAAACGACGGACGGTTTACATTCCCTGCTGTTTTGAGGAATACTTGTACAAATTTGGACCGCTAGCGTCCCCAAGCCTAGTCCCACCGCACATTTCATGATCGGTTTCTTGTGATCTGCTATGAATTCCCGCTGAGCGAACGCGTGCGCACCTTCCTGCGCATGGAAGATTTGTACGATCGCGCAGAGTTTTTCGCCGGCAAGGACGAGGCGCCGAACCACCACGCTGCGATGCATGTCATCTTTGAGATCCTCGACGTTTCGGGACGCGCCGACCTCAAGTCGGAATTGATGCAGGATCTCGAGCGCCTCAAGCAGGCGCTGACCTCACTGCGGGCGAATCCGGCGATTTCGGAGGCCGTGCTGAATGGTTTGCTCACGGATATCGAGAAGGCCACGTCCAATCTGTTCCTGGCCTCGGGCAAGACTGGACAAGAACTACGCGAGAACGAGTGGCTGATGGGCATCAAGCAACGCGCCGCCATTCCAGGAGGCGTTTGCGAGTTTGATCTGCCGACCTATCACTACTGGTTGCATGGCAGCGCACAGACGCGGCGCGCCGATTTGGGTGCCTGGCTGGCCCCCTTCCAACCCCTGCGCGCTGGCATCAACATCGTGCTGAAGATTCTCCGTGATAGCGGCAAGGGTTCAAGCCAGGTGGCCAGTCAAGGCGTATTCCAGCAGATGATGGGAGGACGCACGGTGCAGCTCGTGCGGATTCACGTGAGTGATGAGTTCGAGTGTGTGCCTGAAGTCAGCGCTAACAAATACGCCCTCAACATCCGTTTCACCGTCGCGTCCAATACAGCGCGGCCCAAACTTGCGCTCTCGGACATTACCTTCGATCTTACATTCTGCAATTTCCCCGATGGCTGGACCCGCTGAAGCGGATCGCCATGTGGCGTGTCCGGGTTGTGGCCATCCCTCGCTGTACTCTCCCGCCAACAGGTTCCGGCCATTTTGCTCGGAGCGCTGCCGGCTGATCGATCTGGGGCAGTGGGCAACGGAGTCCTACCGCATTCCCACCGAGAGCATCAGCTCGAAAGATCAGCCCGACAGCAAGGGTTGAACATCCCAGGCGGCGCGCATGACGGCAATGCCATGGGCACCATGACACCTCGCCATACCGAGGCAAGAATGATCCATTCCGCCAAGCGCATAAACCGGTAGCGAGTAATCGCGTATCAACTTACCGAATCGCTCCCAGCCCATAGGAACTTGGTCCGGATGACTCTGGGTCGGCAGTACCGGCCCCAGCACGACATAGTCCAAACCCAGTTTTTCCGCCTGCCGTAACTCGGCTTCGTCGTGACAAGACGCGCCGCACCAACGAAGCGAGGGCCGTTCGGCTGCGGCCATCAGACGCGCCGACGTAAAGTGCACGCCATCCGCCTGCGTGGCTCTGGCCAGATCCACGTCTGCATTCACTACGCAAATTGCGTCTGCCGCGCGGCAAGCCGGAATGACTCGAGTCATTGCGAATTGGCGAAGCTTCTCGTCGGACCAGGATTTCTCCCGCAACATGACCAGGCGCAGCCCGCTGTTGAGGACCGGTGGCAGACGTCGAACGAACTCGTCTTCACCCAATTCACGCGCCCGGGAGATACCTAGCATGGGGGGTAGGCACAAGGCCCGCAAGATGGGCCCGTTGGCGGGCAACATCGGATTGGCGGCTTCGCGGCCGGGCTGCTGCCAACAGATGCTCTGAAACTCCCGGCATTCGAAATCACCCTGCCAGCGCCACACCCGGAAAAATCGCAGGCGCACACTGGCATGCTCATAGTGATGTATCCGAGTGATCCAGGGGTCGAACTCGATTGGCGTGACGCCAAGTTCCTCCTGCAACTCCCGTATCAAGGCTTCCGCGAAATGTTCCCCCGGCTCGAGCTTGCCGCCGGGAAACTCCCAGTACCCAGCGTAGACCTTGCCGGCAGGGCGCTGAGCCAGGAGGTAGCTACCGTCGTCCCGCACGAAAACCGCTGCGGCCACTTCGGTATAAGGAACCGATTCAGGGCTCAAGGAAGGGAATGGCGCCCCGCCCAATCACGAGCGAAGTGAAACGCGACGCGTCCGCTGCGAGAGCCCCGCATCAGGGCCCATTGCAAGGCTTCCAGCCGTATATCGGGATCGTTTAAATCCGCTACGCCTAGCTTGGACAACCAATGCCGCACGATCGCCAGGTACTCATCCTGAGCGAACGGGTAGAAAGACACCCATAGCCCAAACCTTTCCGACAACGACACCTTCTCTTCCACGGTCTCAGAGGGATGTATCTCGTCATCGACGTACTTGGTCTCGAGATTCTCCTTCATGTATTCGGGCATCAGGTGCCGGCGATTGGAGGTGGCGTACAAGAGAACGTTGTCCGGTGTAGCCGCCACGGAGCCATCGAGCACCGCCTTCAGGGCCTTGTAACTGGGCTCGTCGGCCTCAAAGGACAGGTCATCACTGAACAGAATGAAACGGTAGGGCTGCTGAACCAGCACCTCGATGATGTCAGGCAAATCCATCAGATCGGTTTTCTCGACCTCGATCAACCTGAGGCCGCGTCCGGCGTACTCGTTCAAAACAGCCTTCACCAGCGAGGATTTTCCTGTGCCGCGCGCCCCTGTCAACAGGACGTTGTTGGCGGGTCGACCTTCGACGAACTGTCTCGAATTCCGCGCCACGAGATCTGCCTGCCGTTCAACCCCTTTGAGGTCCGCCAGGGTGATACGGTGAGGCGCGACCACGGGCTCGAGTCCGCCGCGCAGGCCGCGCTTGCGCCAGCGGAAAGCAATCGAAGTGTTGAAATCCAGCTTGGATGGCAAGGGTGGCAACAACGGCTCCAGCCGATCCATCAGACCGTCCAAACGCAAGATGAAGCGCTCGAATTCACTCATCGCGTCAGGTGCGGTACTCCGCATTGATCTTGACATAGTCGTGAGACAGATCGCAGGTCCAGATCTGGGCTCGCGCCGCACCACGATGCAGGACGACACGCACTTCAATTTCCGGCTGCTTCAGAATTTTCTGCCCATTTTCCTCTCGATAGTCGGGGTCACGTCCGCCTTGGACTGCGACGCGCACGTCGTCGAGGTAGAGTTCCAGTTGATCGACATCCAGATCGTCGACGCCGGCATAGCCGATTGCTGCCAGTATTCGCCCGAGATTCGGATCCGATGCAAAGAACGCCGTCTTCACCAATGGCGAATGGGCGATGGCGAAGCCAATTTTGCGGCACTCATCGCGCGAGCGTCCGCCTTCAATTGTGAGCGTGATGAACTTGCTGGCACCTTCCCCGTCCCGCGCCATCGCCTGGGCCAGTTTGATACACACCTCGTTCAGTGCCTGCGTGAATCGCGCATATTCGCTGCTGTGGATACTGTCGATCGTCACACCGGCGCGACCAGTCGCCATCAACATAAATGAATCGTTGGTTGATGTGTCGCCATCCACTGTCACGCAATTGAAGGATTGGTCACAGGACTGGCGTAAGGCATCATCCAGGCACGCTTGTGAAAGTCCAGCATCGGTGGCCACGAAGGCCAGCATGGTCGCCATGTCCGGGTGGATCATGCCCGAACCCTTCGAGATCCCTGTGAGGGTCACCGACCGACCGCCGAGTTCCACGACCACTGACGCAGCTTTGGCAACCGTGTCGGTGGTCATGATCGCCTGCGCCGCCTGCGCCCAATTTTCCGCAGCCAGGCCGGCAAGCGCGGCCGGCAAGCCTGCCACAACTCGGTCCACCGGCAACGGCTCGAGGATCACTCCAGTGGAAAAGGGTAGCACCTGATCGCCCTCTACCCCCATGATCTGCGCCAGTGCGTCACACACGCGTCCTGCCCGCGCCAGACCGTCCGCACCAGTCCCGGCGTTGGCATTACCTGTATTGATGACCAGCGCCCGCATCGCCTTGCCCGACGCAAGATGGCGTTTGGTAAGCGTTACCGGAGCAGCACAAAATCGGTTTCGGGTAAACACACCGCCCACCAAGGTGCCCGGCGCAAGTTCAATGACCAGCAGGTCCTTGCGATTCGCCTTGCGTATGCCCGCTTCCGTCACGCCGAGCCTTACGCCAGCTACAGGGCGCAACGCCGCCGGATCCGGGGGCAACAAATTCACTGCCATGCTTTTCGCTCAGGCCAACTTGCCGTGGCACTGCTTGAACTTCTTGCCCGATCCACAGGGGCAAGGATCATTGCGCCCGACCTTGTCAGCGCCACGAACAAAAGGTTGCCTGCCGCGCTCGTCGTCGGCCACGGCTACGGCGGTTTCCGCTGCCTCTTCTTCCTCCTGGTAGTCATCGTGGCGATAGCGGACGTTGACCAACTCCACCGGCTCCTCGACCGCCTCGACATCCTCGGGTCGTTGGATCCGCACGGTCATCAAGATGCGGCTGACCTCATTGCGCACTGAATCAAGCATCGCGGAGAACAATTCGAACGCTTCGCGCTTATATTCCTGCTTGGGATTCTTCTGGGCATAGCCACGTAAGTGGATGCCCTGTCGCAAGTGATCCAGCGCGGCGAGGTGCTCGCGCCATTGCCCGTCCAATGTCTGCAACATGACTGAACGTTCGAACTGGTGAAGCGTCTCGGGCGGAACCGCGGACATGCGCTCTGAGTAGTGACGATGTGCCACGTCGATGGTCCTGGCGCGCAAGGTTTCTTCGTCAAGGTTCTCGTCATCCTTCAGCCAGCCCTGCGCTGGAACATCCAACTGATACTCGGCGGCCATGGCCTTCTCGAGGCCTGCGATATTCCATTGCTCCTCCACAGATCCCGGCGGCACGTACTCATTGATCCCGTCGTTGATGGTCCCCTCACGCATGGATCGAATGGTTTCGGTGATATCTTCGCTTTCCAGTAACTCGTTGCGCTGCTGATAGATCACACGCCGCTGATCGTTGGCGACATCGTCATACTCAAGAAGCTGTTTGCGGATGTCAAAGTTACGTGCCTCAACCTTGCGCTGCGCATTTTCGATGGCCCGTGTGACCATGGAATGTTCGATGGCCTCACCTTCGGGCATCTTCAGCATGTCCATGATCTTGCGCACGCGGTCACCGGCAAAAATGCGCAGCAATTGATCGTCGAGAGACAGGTAAAAGCGGCTGGAGCCTGGGTCGCCTTGTCGGCCAGAACGGCCACGCAGCTGATTGTCGATCCGGCGGGATTCGTGGCGCTCAGTACCGATAATGTGCAGACCGCCCGCGGCAACGACCGTATCGTGCAAACCCTGCCAGTTTGTGCGCACCGCGGCGATTTGAGCGCTCTTGTCGGCCTCAGAAAGGTTGGCGTTTGCCCGGACTTCGCGGATCTCAGGTTCCGGGTTACCTCCCAGTACGATGTCGGTTCCGCGGCCCGCCATGTTGGTGGCGATTGTGATCATCTTTGGCCGCCCCGCCTGCGCCACAACTTGCGCTTCGCGAGCGTGCTGTTTGGCGTTGAGGACTTGATGCTCGAGCTTCTCCTTCGTCAGGAATTCGGAAAGTTCTTCCGAATTCTCGATAGACGTGGTACCCACCAGCACCGGTTGACCGCGTTCATGGCAGGCTCGAATGTCCTCCAGGATGGCTTGCAACTTCTCCTGCTTGGTCTTGTAGACTTGATCCATGCGATCGTCCCGCACCATCGGCATATGCGGCGGGATGACGACGGTTTCCAGGCTATAGATCTGCTGAAACTCGTAGGCTTCGGTATCGGCAGTACCCGTCATGCCTGCAAGTTTCCTGTACATCCGAAAGTAGTTTTGAAAGGTAATGGAAGCCAGCGTCTGGTTCTCACGCTGAATGCGCACCCCCTCCTTGGCCTCCACCGCTTGATGCAAGCCGTCGGACCATCTGCGTCCAGGCATGAGTCGGCCCGTGAACTCGTCGACGATCACTACTTCGTTATTCTGTACCACGTAGTGCGTGTCGCGCTTGAACAGCGCATGGGCACGCAGCGCGGCGTAGAGGTGATGCATGAGAGTGATGTTTGAGGCGTCGTAGAGACTCGTGCCTTCGCTCAGCAAACCCGCCTCGGTCATGATCTCCTCGGCACGCTCATGTCCGGACTCGGACAGCAGAACCTGGTGGGCCTTCTCATCGACGGTAAAGTCGCCTTCGCCGTTCTCCTCCTTCTGTCGTGTCAACCGAGGTACCAGCTTGTTGATGCTCATGTACAAGGAGGTGGTATCGTCCGCCTGGCCGGAAATAATCAATGGCGTGCGCGCCTCATCGATCAGGATCGAGTCGACTTCATCGACAATCGCGTAACTCAGACGGCGCTGCGTGCGATCGGCCACCTGGTACACCATGTTGTCACGCAGGTAGTCAAAGCCGAACTCGTTGTTAGTCCCATAGGTGATGTCGGCGGCATAGGCTGCTCGCTTGGCTTTTTGTCGCTCTTCGTAGTCGAGCTCGTGATAGGGCAGATTGACGCCTACCGTCAGCCCAAGGAACTCATAGATCTGCCCCATCCAGCTGGCATCGCGATTGGCAAGATAGTCGTTTACGGTCACAACATGAACGCCCTCTCCTGCCATGGCATTCAGATAGGCGGGCAGTGTCGCCACGAGAGTCTTACCCTCACCGGTCTTCATCTCGGCGATCTTGCCGTTATGAAGCACCATGCCACCGATCAATTGGACATCAAAGTGGCGCATGTTGAGCACGCGCTTGCCTGCCTCACGAACCACAGCGAACGCTTCAGGAAGGATCTGCTCAAGCGTCTCGCCTGCCTTCACGCGGGCGCGAAACACAGCAGTCTTTTCGCGGAGTTGCTCGTCGCTAAGGGCCTGAACACTCGATTCCAGCACATTGATAGCGCGCACCTGGTGCATGTAACGCTTGACCAGCCGGTCATTGCGACTTCCAAATACTTTCTTGAGCAGCGAGGCAATCATGCGATCTTTCTTCTGAAGCGGGTTTCGAGACCTGGGGATGATTCGCGGCGCGGTGCCAACTGCATCACGAACAGTCGATATGCCCCTGGTCAATTGGAGCGGCTCGCATGAAAAACAAGGGGCGAGGGATCTTTCGATCGCCCGCCCCTGGCATGTCAGGATTTCCGGCTAGCTGGGTATCTTCAGGTACCGCAACGGATTCAACGCCAACCCTCGCTGCCGGACCTCAAAATGCAGATGCGGTCCGGTTGACCGGCCGGTCGAGCCAACCTCGGCAATCACGCTTCCCCTGATCACAACTTCCCCAGTCTTGACCAGAATTCGGGACGCATGGGCGTACCGCGTGATCAGATCGTTACCGTGGTCAATCTCAACTATCATACCATAGTGAGGATGTGCATCAGCGAAAATAACCACGCCTGCGGCCGCCGCTTTGATCGGCGTGCCTTCCTTGGCGACGAAGTCTATGCCTTCATGAAACGCGTTATTGCCCGTGACCGGATCAATCCGCCAGCCGAAATTCGACGAGTGGTAACCACCATCCACAGGCATGGCACTGGGCTCAAAGCGCTTCTGGGCGCGCGTATGGGTGTAGGTCGACTCGAGGACGCCCATGCGGTCAGCCTGCAACTCCAGCGCCGACGCTAGTTTATTGATGTGCTGCTCCAGATCTTTTGTCGATAACGGCTGGGACAGCTCGCGCACCTCCGCGCCCCCTTGCCCGGGCGGCCGGTCCAGTTGAAACTCCTGCGGCTTCATCCCCGCCGCCTTGGTCAACCGTTCACCTAGTGTATTGAGGCGCAAGACCTGTGCTTGTAGTTCGCCCAGCTTCGCCGCCATGGAACTCAGCCCAGCTCGAACATAAGACTGCGCCTTCAACGACTCATCCGCCTGGACTTCTCTGACCATCTGCTCCAGTAAGGGATCACGCCCCTCGACGGCGAATCGCAGTACGAAATAGTAGATTGCAGCGCACAGGGCAGCACCAGCACATGCCAGCACTGCTGTTACCAGAACCATCTGCCTGACGGTCACTGTAAGTGTCTTGGGCTTCGATAATCGATTCGATACCAGTATGATGTTCACTGTTTCCCCGAGATTCAAAGTCGTTCAAGCTTGCGCGACCCATGAGAACTATCGGTCACACGCTAAATTCCTTGACTGAGATCCGGCCCATGATGACGCGGATTCAGGCTCTGGTGGCGCTGCAAAAGCGCTATGCCGCCTGCATACCGCCCGACTTGGCAGCACGCAGTTGGGTGTCCCATGAACGGGACGGCACCCTGCACATCGAGGCAGAAACCGCAGCGGCAGCCGCAAAACTTCGCAACCTTACCGCCAGAATTCTCAACTCGTGTGGGGTGGACCGGCCGGACCTTACTGCAATAAAGGTAGGGACGCAACCCACCCGACGCCCAGGCGGGGATGTGCGACAGGTCCGGGCGCTGGGCGACGAGGCGCGCCAACAACTTATGGACTTGAGCGACCGCCTGCCGCCGGGCGCTCTTAAGGATTCGATAGCGCGGTGGAGTCGACGATAGCCGATTGATCCTTCTACAGAATTCCTAGGACTATCCGCTCAAACGCAAGAAACGCCAAGCCCACCAGTGCCAGAATGACGCTGTACTTGCCTACCTGCCAGGCAAAGCGAAGATAGGCACGATTCTGGGTGATGAAATAGGTGACGATGGACGCGCCAATCGCCACGACGACCAGGAAGCCAATCAGCCGAAGTGCCAATCCCAAGGGACCTCCTTAGTCGGAACCCCGCCACACGTCGCCGCATTTAACAGGCCCAACACGAGACTCGGCCTATGCATCCGGGGGGCGAACGACCAGGCTTATGCGAACTGGCTTTGCAGCGCCACGTAGGCTGGGGCGTGCTTCGGCTCCTCAAAGCTGGCGTACTCCCAGGCGCCCTGTTTCTCAAGCAATGCCCTCAACAGCTTGTTGTTCAGCGCATGCCCGGACTTGTGCGCGGTGAACGCCCCGATGATGGGATGACCAAGCAGATAAAGGTCGCCGATGGCGTCCAGCACCTTGTGCTTGACGAATTCATCGTCGTATCGCAAGCCATCCTGATTGAGAATCCGGTAGTCGTCCATCACCACCGCGTTGTCCAAACTGCCGCCCAACCCCAGACCTTGCGCGCGCATGGTCTCCACGTCCTGCATGAACCCGAATGTACGGGCGCGGGCGATGTCCTTGACATATGAGGTGTGGGCGAAGTTCACCGCCAGCCGCTGGCTCGACCGCTGGAACACCGGGTGGGAAAATGCAATGCTGAACTCCATCTTGAAGCCCTCGTAAGGCTCGAAGCGTACCCACTTGTCGCCCTCCTTGACTTCCACTGGCTGCAGCACACGGATGAATTTCTTTGCGGCTGACTGCTCTTCGATACCCGCCGACTGGATGAGGAAAATAAAAGGCCCTGCGCTGCCATCCATTATGGGCACCTCCGCAGCGGTCAGCTCCACGCACACGTTGTCGATACCCATGCCTGCCAGCGCCGACATCAGGTGCTCAATAGTGGCTACTTTCACACCCGCGTGTTCGATACACGTAGACAGTCGGGTATCGCCCACCCGGTAGGCGCCGGCCCGAATTTCAGGTCCCTTTTGGAGATCGACGCGAGAAAATACCACGCCGGAATTGGACACCGCGGGGCGCAAGGTCATGGTGACCTTGGCGCCGCTATGGAGGCCAACTCCAGTTGCCTTCACTGCATTGCGCAACGTACGTTGTCTGATCATCGCGTCCATCTTCTCGTTCAAGGACACCCCATTGTTGGGTTGACCGTCTCCAATTGGAGACGGTCCTGTGTTCTAGTCCGCCTGCCTCCGCAGAAAAGCGGGTATGTCGAGGGTGTCGACGCCGGACTGCCGCATGGCATCGACGGCCGCCTGTCGCTCACGGCGGCGAATGATCGCCGGACCCTCAGTGTCCTGAAAGTCCGCGACCTCGATAGGCGTATTATAGGTGCCGGTTTTTACCACAGTCAGTGGTTTGTTCTGGGTTCTGGCGACAGCGCCGCCGAGGCCGGTTGCCACCATCGTCACTCGAAGTTTGTCTTCTAGGGTTTCGTCAATCACAGTCCCAACGATGACCGTGGCATCTTCCGCGGTGAATCCTCGGATGGTGTTCATGACGTCATGAACCTCCTTCATCTTTAGGCTCATATTCGCGGTGATGTTCACCAGCACGCCCCGGGCGCCAGACAAGTTGACGTCTTCAAGCAACGGGCTCGCCACCGCTTGCTGCGCTGCTGCGCGGGCGCGCTCCGCACCCCAAGCCGTGCTCGACCCCATCATCGCCATGCCCATCTCGGACATTACCGTGCGGACATCGGCAAAGTCGACGTTGACCAGACCTGGGCAATTGATCACCTCGGCGATGCCGGCCACCGCCCCATGCAGCACGCCATTGGCCGCCTTGAAAGCATCGAGCATGCTCACGTCTTCACCCAGCACCTGCATCAGCTTCTCGTTGGGAATCACGATGAGTGAATCCACGTGGCGTTGCAATTCCTCCAGCCCTTCGTTGGCCAGCCGCAGCCGCTTGCCTTCGAAAGCAAACGGCTTGGTTACCACCGCCACCGTAAGAATGCCCAATTCGCGCGCCGCTTCGGCCACCACTGGTGCCGCGCCGGTGCCGGTTCCCCCGCCCATCCCGGCGGTCAGGAACAGCATGTCAGCGCCTTCGATCAGTTCGATGATGCGCTCGCGGTCTTCAAGCGCCGCATCACGGCCCACTTGCGGATTAGCGCCGGCCCCCAAGCCCTTGGTCACTGTGTCGCCAAGCTGCAACAGAGTCTTGGCCTTGTTACGCTTCAGTGCCTGAGCATCGGTATTCGCACAGATGAACTCGACCCCCTGTACACCGGCTTCGATCATGTGGTCCACGGCGTTACCGCCACACCCCCCTACGCCTACGACCTTGATCACAGCCTCGTGGGGTTCCGAATCCAACAGTTCAAACATGCCCGTCTCCTTTCATGGTTAGATTTACCGCGCCCACTTGCTCAACACTCACCTGCTGCCGATAGCGCCACTCAGCACTTTCGGCTCAACCGTGCGTCCAGGGATTCACCATTGAAGTTGGTTGCTTGTCCAACGCTGCCCTAGAAGTTCCCTTGAAACCAAGTCCGCATCCGGTCAAACACATGTCTGAACGATGCGGTTTGCATCCGAACCAGTTGCTGGCGCTGATGCTGGGCAAGTCCAGAC
>Ga0194131_10005347_pt1 | contig 18593 bp, 14 predicted proteins | sample TA2KigO120mmetaG_FD_148631 | JGI IMG/M metagenome (GOLD analysis project Ga0194131, IMG submission 148631) | Freshwater microbial communities from Lake Tanganyika, Tanzania - TA2015053 Kigoma Offshore 120m | ecosystem: Environmental > Aquatic > Freshwater > Lake | place: Tanzania: Lake... | reverse complement strand
GCTGCTGAACGGCGAAACCCCGCTCATGTCCGCGTCGCGGACCGGCAGCCTCGAAGCCGTGCGCTTGCTCATCGCCCGGGGGGCGCAGGTCAACGCGAAGGAAACAGCACGCAATCAAACCGCGCTCATGTGGGCGGTCGCGGAGCGGCACGCCGAGGTCACCCGTGTGTTGGTCGAAGCCGGCGCCGAGGTCGGTGCGCGGTCGACGGTGCGGAAGATGCTCACCAACGCCGGATCGGACGGCCTGCGCCGGCTGACCGGCGACTACACCGACCTTATTGATGAAGACCAAGGTGGCTACACGCCGCTCCTGCTCGCCGCGCGCGTGGGCGATACCCCCTCCGCCAAGCTGCTCGTGGCCTCCGGCGCCCGCGTCGACGAGGCGACCCCGCTCGGCGCCACCCCGCTCGTCGTCGCCACCTTCGGCGGGCAGTCGTCCACCGCGGAAGCGCTGCTCGATATGGGCGCGGATCCGAACGCGGGCGGCGCTGGCTACACCGCGCTCCACATCGCCGTCCTTCGTGGCGACGTGCCTCTCGTGAAGAAGTTGCTCGCGAAGGGCGCGAACCCGAATGCGCCGCTCGAGAAGGCGACGTCGATTCGGCGTAGCAGCAACGACTGGGCTTTGCATCCGTCGTGGGTTGGCGCGACGCCGCTCTGGCTGGCCGCGAAGTTCACGGACGCGCCGCTCATGCGGGCGCTCGCAGAAGCCGGCGCTGACGCGGCATTCGTCCGCAAGGACGGAACCAACGTCGTCCTCGCGACGATGGCCGACGGCCCCGACCGCAGGTCTCCGTTGTTCGTGCCGGTCGAGCGACCCGAAGTCGAGCGCCGCACACTTGAAGCGGTCAAGGTCGCCGCCGATCTTGGCGCCAATGTGTCCGCCACAACGACGGCCGGCGACACCGCGCTCCATGCAGCTGCCGCGCGCGGGTTCAACTCGGTCATCGAGTGGCTGGCGGCCAAAGGCGTGTCGCTCGACGCGCCGAACAAGAAAGGGCTCACACCGCTGGCGGTGGCGTCCGCGGCGTTGGCTCGGGCGCAGCAAGCCGCGCAGCGTGGCCAGGGCACGCCGGGTGCGGACCCGATGTCGACGGTGGACCTGCTGAAGAAGCTCGGCGCGAGCCCATAGGTCCAGTCACCAGTCGCAGGCCGCGATCACGAGTCGCAAGTCACCAGCCGTGTGATCGGCTCAACCGGCCGGCTTTCAACTGCCGCGGTGTGACTTCCAGCCAACAGCCCGTGTCTTCTGAGTAGCTGAGAGTCGCCACCACAACGGTCGCCGTTCAACGGGTGAAACGGAGCTGATGAGTTTACGCAGAGGTCACGATCGATGGCACAGTCGCAGCATGACGGACTTCGGCTCGTCGGGCGCGGCAGTCGCCTGGACACGGTGATTCCCGTGTCTCCGTCCGACATTGAGCCGTTCGATGAGCTGAGCACGCTGAGACAACTCGTCGCCGGCGCCGCTCATGGCCTGAGGAACATGGTCACCGGCGTCATGAGTCACGCGCATCTGATCCTGGAGCGGCCGGACGTCCCACCCGAAGTGGCCGCGCTCGCGCGGGAAATCGTCGACGCCTCCCGCCGCGGCGCGCACCTGGCTCAGTCGCTCGTACGACTCGGACGTCAACGGCCACGATGCGTGGCCGCGCTCGATCTCTGCCGGCTGGTTCGCGACTTTGCGGGCGTCCTGCACATGGCGGTCGGGTCGCGCGCCACGCTCCACCTGAAAGCGGACGTGCGCTCGGCCCTCGCCCTGGTGGATCCGGCTGACATCGAACGCGTCCTCTCAACCTCGTGCTCAACGCGCGAGACGCGATGCTGCCGCACGGTGGCATCGTGCAGGTATCCGTGTTCGATTCCACCGTGCCCCGTCCCAGTGGCGAAGCCTCCGCGGTTGTCGTCGTCGAAGTCCGTGACACCGGCACGGGGACGGACGCGATCACCATGTGCCGGATGTTCGAGCCGTTCTACACCACCAAGGGCGACTCTGGGACTGGGCTTGGACTCGCCGTCGTTCAACAGCTTGTCAGCGCCAGCGGAGGATTCCTGGAGGTCGAGAGCAGCCTCGGGCACGGCACCGTTGTGCGGGTCTGTTTGCCGGCTGCGTACGAAGGCGGGCAGGCAGGTGGGCAGGTGGCTGGTAGACCAGCGCGTTGACCGGCGATCTCGGGTACACTGAAGCGCTCGCGTCGAGGGCCACAGGAGGTTACCGTGAAGCAGAGCGCATTGGCATGTGGGAAGGGCCGGCTTGCGGAGGCGGCCATCGGCCTGTTGCTGGCGGTCGGTTCAGCATCGGCCCAGACTGCCGCCCCGCCGTCGGTCACCTTCACCCGCGACGTCGCGCCCATCCTGCAACGGTCGTGCGTCGCGTGCCATCGGGCGGGGCAATCGGCCCCGATGTCGCTCTGCACCTATGAAGACGTTCGCCCGTGGGCGCGGTCCATCAAGACGCGTGTCGTCTCGCGGTCGATGCCGCCGTGGCACATCGATCGGCACGTCGGCATCCAGGAGTTCAAGGCTGATCTGTCGCTGCCGGACAAGGACATCGCGACGATCGCCGCGTGGGTGGACGCGGGCGCGCCGCGTGGCAATCCGGCCGACATGCCAGCGCAGCGGCAGTTTGGCGACGATGACGCCTGGGCGATCGGCAAGCCGGATCTGATCGTACGCTTCCCGAAGTATCGCGTGCCCAAGTCGGGTCCTGATCTCTTCCCGAACATCATCGCGTCGACCGGGCTCACCGAGGATCGGTACGTCAAAGCGATCGAGACACGCCCCGTCGGGCTGAACTCGCGCCGTGTCGTGCATCACGCCGTGACGTTCATGACGACCGACGTCCCCGAGGGGTCGCCAGCGGTCAACCCCGACATCGATCTGCAGAGCTCACAGTTGATCGTGGAGTACGCGTCGGGCAAGGCGCCGGAGATCTATCCTGAGGACGCGGGTGTCTTGCTCCCGGCGAGTAGCACGCTGCTGATGCAGAACCACCTGCACTCGGTCGGCGAAGACATCGATTCCGAGGTCGAAGTCGGATTCCTCCTCCATCCGAAGGGCGTCGTGCCGAAGCGGATTCGCTATTCGACGCATCATGGCGATCCCACGCCGAACCCGAATGACTCGCTGGACATTCCAGCTGGCTCCGTTGCGCGCGTGGATGGCTACACGCTGCACACCAAGCCCGGGAAGATCATCGCGTGGCAGCCGCACATGCACATCCGCGGCAAGTACCAGTGTCTCGAGCTCATCTACCCGTCGAATCCGAGCAATGTCATGCGGCGCGAGACGATCAACTGCGCCAACTGGGACTACAACTGGCACTCGGTCTACAACTACAAGGATCACGTGGCGCCGCTCGTCCCGGCCGGGACGGTGATTCACATCGTCAGCTGGCACGACAACAGCGCGGCGAACCGCCACAATCCTGATCCGAAGAACTGGGTCGGATACGGCGATCGCACCATCGACGAAATGGGCTTCTCCTGGATCGGCTGGGTGGATCTGACGCAGGAAGAGTACGAGAAAGAGCTTGCGGAGCGGAACGCCGCGCGTCAGAAGAAGGCGACGACGTCGACGCAGCAACAACAAGAGTAGCAGTAGCGGTCCGGCGGGCGATCGCTGAGCGCAGTAGGTTCGTGGTGATGCAGATGCGTGGGACTGTGAGGGTCGCGCTGGCGGTGATTGCCGTCGCTGTCGCGTCCGGGCGCGCGAGCGCGCAGCCTGACGGGTTGTTGAGCGGCAACATCAAGTACAACTCCGGCCAGTCGGTGCAGCCGATTTTCGAGGGCTGGACGAAGAACGCGGACGGCAGCGTTAATTTCTGGTTCGGCTATCTGAATCGCAATCACGTTCAGGAATTGCACGTCTCGGTCGGCGCTGATAACCGGTTCGAGCCGGGGGACGCCGACCGCGGACAGCCCACCTACTTCTACCCGCGATTCAATCGCCAACTGTTCTCGGTGACGGTCCCCGCGAACTGGGGGCAGAAAGAATTGATCTGGACGCTCGTCGCCAACGGCCAGTCGGAAAAGGCGGTGGGCTGGCTACGGCCCGACTGGGAGATCGCACCGCCCGGCACCAGGGCCGGAGAAGGCAATGCAGAGAATCAGCCGCCGAAGTTGACGGTGAGCGCCAGTGGTTCCCAAGTCGCGCTGGCTTCCGCGCTGACGCTGACGGCCACGGTGACAGACGATGGTTTGCCGAAGCCGAGGAGCACTGCGAAGCGGACTCGCCCGGCAGGTCCGCCCGCGTTCGACTACGACAGCAAGTTGCAGCCGCCGGTGAACGTCCCGCAGGTGGAACGACCGGCGCGGCCCAGGGGTGACGGTCAGCTCCAGGTGGAGTGGATCGTTTGGCGCGGTCCAGTCGCTGTCAGTTTCACGCCGTCGATCGTGGCACCCGACAAGGGGCAGGCTGTGACGTCGGCGTCATTTAGCCAACCCGGCGAGTACGTGCTCCGGACGCGCGCCTCGGATAGTTTGGCCTTTGCGGTCCAAGACGTGAAAGTTACCGTGGGCGCTAGCCGGCCGTAGCCGGGGGCACGCTTACCAGGCCTCAGTGAGTGAGCGCGTACAGGAAGTAGTTGATCCCGAGCTTGAACGCTTCGTTGCCGGAGTCGATCGGGAAGAACCCCGTGCCGGCCATTTGCCAGTACTCGGCAAGGTTGGTGTTGTAGTTGGCGATGGCGAGCAACCGCCCCTGTGGGTCGTTGTCCTCGAAGAGACCAAAGTACTCGGGGCTGAACCCGTAGAGGTGATGATTCGGTGGGTGAGGGAAGTCGATCCGTTCGAGCTTGAAGAGCGATCCGAACACCGGGTGTGACGGATCCATCTTGATCCATCGACCGCCGGGCATCACGCGCTTCATCTGGGCTTCGAAGTTGTCCCACTGATCCAACTCGAAGTCGTTCACGATGAGGAAGCCACCCTTGAGCAGGTACTCGCGAAGGCGTTGTGCCTCCCGGTCTGTCATCATCCAGTAGCCAGGTTCCCACAGCAGCGCGATCGGATACTTGAAGAGTCGCGCGTCGTCGAGCGTGAGGATGAGACTTCCGTCCGTCCGCGCGTCGACTTCCGTCACCTGGCCGAGCGTCGTCATCAAGTTCTGCTCGGCACGAGGGAACTCGTGCATCCAGAAGTTGACGCCGCCGAAGGGCGGACGCAGCGTGCCGAAGGAACCAGTGCGCCAGCGCAGACGCACGAACGTCACTTGGCCGTCGTATGAGAGCTCGCGCTGTCCCCAGTTACCGAATCGCGGCTGGGCGGAGAGCGTACTGCTCACCAGCAACATGAGCGCGTAGATCCAACGAGCAGGGCGTGTCACCGAGCCAACTTTTCTGCACTGGCGCTGGGGCCCCACCCCCAGCGCGAACTAACGCTGATCCCTCGCCTCGGATTTGCGCGTCTTCGGCTCGGGATGGCCGCAGGCGCTCCCACCCGCTTACCTGCCTACCAGCCTCCTACCAGGCCCACCCGGCCTACCTGCCCTCTTTAGCTTCGCGCGCGCGCTCACCCTTGAGAATGTTCGTCATCGCGTAGTTGCCTTCGTGGCACGCGTACTCGTAGATGACGTAGTCCGTCAGTCGCGGCATCGGACGTACGGCGGTCCAGGGCTGCGTGTATAGCGTCGGGTCCTCGATCGTGAACTGATAGTCAATGCGATCGTCGGCCGCGCGCGTGAAGCGTTCGACGGCTCGCGTGTGCTCTGACGAGGGGAAGCGGTGCTCGGTGCTCTCGCTGTAGTTCGTGGTCTCGACGACGAGCGTTTTGCCTTCCCAGCGTCCGCGCGATGAGCCGTTCCATTGGCGGATGGTCTCGGGCAGCTTCGGGCGCCCATCCAAGGGGATGACGCGCACGTCGTGGATGTTCTCTGTGTGGATGATGACCTGTCCCGGCGTCTGCAGGATCTGATAGACGTTGTTGTAGCCGGTCGACACCGGTGGTACGCCGTGGTAGGTGATGCAGCGATCCCACGCGGTCCGGTCGAGCCACGAGTCCGCTGGATGGAGCCGACGGTGCTCGGCCTTCTCGGCGACTCGCTTGCGCCCTTCAGGGGTGAGCGGTAAGCGGCCGTTTTTCGGATCGACGATGAGCGATGTCCGCAGATCCGGGCTCACCTTGCCGCGGTCGAACCAATGCGCGTTGTAGGTTCCTGGATCGCCAGGTGGCGGCGGCGCGTCTTCGGTGGTGGCTTGCTCTCGCTTTGCGGCTTCTTCCGGCGTGAAGAACTCGCGATCCCCAAGCGCCACCGGTCTCTCGAGCGGCGTCAGCGACGCATACGACCAGATGCCCTGGAGATCCGGATCGCCCCACGGCGTCATCGGTACCTTCCAGCTCGAACCGCTCGGCGTGCGCGCCGCCGCGGCGGCCTTCTGCCCAGTCTGCGCTCGAGCTGCGGCAGACTGCGCACTTGGCTGGCCGACGATGTTGGAGTAGGTTGCGACGAGAACGGTAGCGATGAAGAACGTCCGCGCGCGCATGGGAGCCTCCTCGTGGCCGGGTAGGCCTGGTAAGCCTGGTAGGCCCGGTAGGGGGCCAGGTGCGCCAGGCAAGGTTGGATCCTACCAGCCCTCCTACCCGGCCTACCAGGCCTACCCGGCCTACCCGGCCCTACCATGACAGACCTCACCCTCTTGCGAATCGCGGGCACGGTCGGGATTCTTGGGTCGGTGTTGTATGCCGCAGGGGATGTGCTGCTGCTCGCGCCTGAGGCGGCGGAGCACCTCGAGCGGCGGCCGCTGCCGATCGATGCCAGTCAGGATCGCATGCTGCGTCGTCGAGTGAGCCTGCTCGAAGACCTCGCGCAGTTGCCCCATTGGCGGCTCCGCTGGGGGGCGCTCCTCGGGGTCATCGGAGGTCCGCTGACGCTCGGGGGATTGTGGGTGCTCTACCGTGGACTCGAGACCGCCGGGCCAGCCGCGGCCATCCCACCGACGTTGCTCCTGCTAGCGGCCACCGTCGCCGCACCGTACGTGCACGGGTCGTTCGGTTCAGTCGGCGAGACCGTTCACGCGCTGTACGCGGCTGATGATGTCCACCGGCCGATGCTCGCGGACATGATGCGTCGACAAGTCGTGACGGTGATGATGGCCTACGCGCCGCTCTTCCTGTGCGTCATCGCGGCTTCCGTGTGGTCGTCGTGGGTCATCTTCACCGGCGGGACGCGATTCCCAACGTGGGTCGCGGCCGTGAATCCGGTGACGGCGACGATCGCGTGGTTGCTCGTGAAGCAGATCCTGCCGCGGCGAGTGTCGGCGTTCTTCCAAGGCGCCAGTTTCAACCTTGCGTACATCGTGTGGTTCGCGACGCTCGCCGCTGCCGTGAGATAGCGGGTAGCGGCGAGCGGCGGGTAAGGGGCTAAGGAGCTAGGCGGGTAGGAGGAGCTAGGCCCCGGACACCTACCCGACCCCTACCTGCTTACCCGCCTACCCGCCCTCGTCAGAATCGAAACTGTGCGGCGAGGCGGAGCGTCCGTGGATTGAGAATGTCCAGCGGCGTCGTGAACGCGGCGCTGCCGAACGTGATGTTCTGGTTCTTCACGAACGACGAGTTGTTGATGTTGAAGATATCGAACTGTCCCGACACCTGGTACTTGCCGAATCGGAAGATCTTGCGGATGCCGAGGTCCATCTGGTTCTGCCGCGGGTAGAACTGCTGGCCCGGCGCGACCAGATCGACGACGTAGTTCGGCAGCGTCAGATTCGGCACGACCAGCTCACCGGGGCGGCACGGTCCCGGGCACTTGGCGTCGTACCGCGTAGTGGAACTAATGTTCCACCGCGTGAAGAGTGGTGCGCCGTTGTAGCTCTGGAACGCGAGATTCGTCTGAATGCCGTACCAGGGCAACGTATAGGACCCCGCGAACTTGAGCTCGTGCAAGAACGGCATGCCGAGTTTGCTCTGGTCGCAGAAGTGGAAGTCCGGTTGGGGGAGGTTGTTTGCCGGGATATTGGCCGTGCCGCCGTACCGCCCCTGGTTGCTCTCGATGGCGTCGCACCGGACGTCGACGATGCGGTCGATGGTCCAGCCGCCGAAGAACTGGGCGCCGGCCACGCGCGCGTTGAACCCGAGCTGGACGCCGTTGTAGGTCCGGCGCCGCAGGTTCAAGTCGGTCGAGTTGAGATCGACGCCACCCACCAACCCGCGCTTGCTCGGGTCGATGTTGTAGATCGGAATCACCTGGCCGTCGAGCGGGCTGACCACGTTGACGATTCTGTAGTCGTTCGGTGTGAATCCCGTGTTCTGGGAGAGCCGCTGGTCGTGCGTCGTCCGCCGGTAGTAGCCGACGTTGGCGGAGAAGCCGCGCACCACCTCGTGCTGGAGCTGGGCGGTATACTCGATGTCGTACTCGCGCTGGATGTCGTCCTCAGGCCGCCAAATGAAGACCGGCAGGCCGAAGTTCCGGTTGTTGCTCACCCCGATCTCGTTGTTCTGCGCGATATTGTCGCCGTTGGTCGGCAGCATACGCCCGGACGGCGTATCGGTGCCAGGAATGAGGTCCATGTCGCGCCAGAGTCGCGTATCACCAGCTCCGAGCTGCAGGGGGTTGTACCGTTGCGGGAAGCCCAGGGCCTGGCCCGCCATGTAGCGCCCCACCGTGGCTTTGAGGGCGGTCCGCGCGTTGCCGAAGAGGTCGTACGACACGCCGACCCGCGGCGCGACATTCAACCAGTTCGGCAGGTCTTCGACCTGATTGAACGTCCGCTCGGGCGCGAAGCGACCGGCGACCGAGGTCTGCGGCTTGATCCGCGCGTTGAACGACTCGAAGCGGACGCCGGCGTTGATGGTGGCCCGTTTGATCGTCCAGGCATCCTGCACGAACATCCCGAGGTCCCGATTCAGGTACTCGTTCGCCCGGATCGGGGTCGCGTAGACCCGCACCGAGTCTGGCGCGCCGTTCCGATACCGCTGGACGAGATCGCCGTTGATGTCGTACTCGAGCACGTAGTCGCCGAAGCCCCACTGGAACCCGGCCTTGAGCGCATGGCTACCCGTGACGTAGGTCAGAGACCCGGAGATGTAGTTCGATTTCGGATCGATGCCGATGGCTGGGAAGGTGCGTCCGTCCCACGCTCGCAGCGTCGCCAGGTCTTCCTTACCAATCGTGGTGAACCAGTCCGCCGAACCCCGCGTCTGCTGCCGGCCTGGCTGGTACCCAATGAACAAGTACTCATTGTTCATGGAGTAGCCGGTCTCGAGCAGCAGCTTGTTCGTGAGCGTCGAGGTGAATTTCACCTGACCTGTCGCGTACAGCGCGTGTTCCTGATCGCGGCGTCCCGACGCCGTGCCCCACTCGGTGATCCAGCCGCCAATGGCCTCGTGCCGCTTGTACTTCGGATACCGATCGTGGTAGGCGCTCAGCTTGCTCTTTTGATTGATCTGCCAGGTGAGCCGGAGCATCTGGTTCTGGACGGCCTGTTCCTCCGCCCGCCGATCGGGCCGGTTGTCCGCCCAGTAGCTGGCCGCGATGATCGCGTCGGTCGCGATCCGCCGGTAGCTGCCCAAGAACCACAACCTGCTCTGGATGAGCGGACCACCGAGGGCGCCGTTGATATCCTGGATGAGGTCCACCCTGCTGCCCTGTGTGAGCCCGAGTCCGGTGGTCCGCAGTCGTTCGTTGACGTTGCTCGATTGCCAGCCTCCCGCGGTGCCGCCGACGAACGCCGATCCGCTGAAGGTGTTGCCGCCGTCTTTCGGGACCATGTTGATGCGGACGCCGCCGCCTGACGTTTCTGCGGTGATGCCGCTCGTCTGGTAGGTGATCTCGGCCTGTGCGGCGTCGCTGTAGTACGCCTGGATCTGACCGTCCCCCATGATGCTGTTCAGCTTCAGCCCGTCCACCTGCAGGGTGACGTCGGTTTGTCGCGATCCGTTGACGGTCATGTAGATCTGCTCGACCTGCTGGTTGCCGCCGACGTCGGTGTTGCTCATGCGGACGCCTGGCATCAACGCGGCGAGGCCCGAGTAATTCCGCGCGGTCGGCACCGCGTCGAGAATTTCGCGGTTGAGCACCTGCGCGCGCTGCACGTTCTGCACGTCCACCACGGGCGCAGCGCCCGTGACCGTGACGGATTCTTCGAGCGCGCCGACCCGCATCTCGGCGTTGACCGTGGCCGTGAAGCCTGCCGGTAGCGCGAGTGCTTCCTGCTTGAACGTGTTGAAGCCGGTCAGCGTGAACGTGACGCTATAGGTGCCAGGGCGCAAATCGACGATGGTGTAGCGACCCTGATCATCTGTGGTGACGGACCTGACTTTCTCGATGAGGACGGGACTGGCGGCTTCGACGGTCACGCCGGGTATGACCGCGCCGGTGGCATCGCGGACTATCCCACTGATGGCGCTCTGCGCCAGGGCGTCCGAGCTGGTGATGACCAGACACAGAATCGCCAAGCCGAGCCCGCGGACGAAGAATCGACCCATTTCAAACCTCCCAAAACACGGAAAGCCGTTGAGCGACGTCGGTAAAACGTTGGGAATGTAACATACTCCCTCCGCTCCGGGCAGAACTCCTCGGAAACAGGTACGGAACGTAGCACACCCTCGTGTTCCAGGTCAGCAAATCGAGACCCGGAAGCGGCCGACAGCCCCGCGCGTGGGCCGCCGGTCCAAAAGTCCGGATGAGCGGTTACGCACCCGACTCAGCGGTCCAGCAAGCTTGCCGCTGGCAGCCCTCGCACGCGGTCCTCGTAGCGCGACCACCACAGCACGCCCTCGCTGCCGGGTTCGTACAGCGTCGCAGCGCCACAGGGCAGCACAAATCGGAAGTTGATTGGCGTCTGGCGCGCGGCAATGCGGGGGAACGCGCCATCCCACGCGATCCGATTCGCCTCGTCTTGATTGAAACCCAGGTGGATGAACGTCTTGATGAAGTTGCCGGACTGCGAGTCGCCGATGTTGACCGCGCGATCGATGATGCCCGCCACGGGATTCGGCGTGCCGGAGCGATCGGCCTTGGAATAGCGGAAGAACGACACGATGTCGCGTGTGGCGGCGAGACCGACGCCGAGCACCATCGGATCTCGTGCGGTGTAGACGAGCTCGTAGACCCGATCGGATCGGAATCCGCCCTTCAGGCAGAGGCGCGTCGGATCGGGTGTGCCGGGGAAGGGTGTCTGCTGGCAGTTCGCGAAGGCCCAGTCCCCCCTCGGGATCGTCTCGGTCCCGCCGAGCACGCCGTTCCTCGACTCGCTCGCACGCATCGTCAGCGTCGCGTTCGGCTGCGCCAACCCTGCCGGTGGGTATTGCGGCCCCGATGCGCCCATCGAACTGAGTCGGATCGGCGCGGTGCTGTTACCGGTCGGCACGTCGATGAATCGTGCGAGGACGGGACCGGTGAGAGCCGATCCGTCTCGCCGCTTCGCAACCGGCACCGTCATGGTCTGCAGGTTGGACGACGGCGCGAGATCTCCTTGCCAGCCGCTGATGAGCGAGACGTAGCCTTCGTCGCCAATCGTCACCTGCCCGTTGCCGCGATTGACGACCTGATAGAGCAGCACGCGTGCGGCCCTCGAACGGTCGACCGGAGCCGCCAAGGCAAACGTCGCCACGTATTCGACGCGACCGCGAGCGTTGCGCGGCGCGAGGTCGACATTCTGGATGATCGTGTTGTGCGGATTGCGCGGGTCGATCTCGCCGTGGATCAATCCGCGGATGATCTCGAAGGGTCCGACGGTTCCCACGGGCTTCCCGCCGTTGGCCGGTTCACGCGACCGGATCTCGAGGCGGACGGCCTCGGCGCTCGCGGGCAGTGCTCCGAACCAGGTAACCGCGGCGAGCGCGGCCAGCACCGCGAACGCGACTCGTTGGACCGCGGCGCCACTCATCGCGCGCCGCGCCGTCCGGCTCCGCCGTCACGGCGCCGGGATCTCCATCGCCAGTAGCGCGGAGCCCAGCGACTTGCCGTGCGCGTCCAGCGCGAGCGAGCGCGTGACGCCACCGCCCAAAGCGTGCGTCAGGACGAAGTTCAGCGCGCCGATGTTCGGCAGTTCGAACCGGACGATTTCGCCGCGCACGAGGTCACCGAGGAATGCGCGGACGCGTTCAACGGTCACGTGCTGGCGCAGGTGGTCGAATTGGCGCTCCTCGAACGCGATCACCGAGATGTTGCACGTATCGCCCTTGTCGCCGGTTCTCGCGTGCGCGACCTCTCGCAGTGTGATGCGCTGCATGATCACTCCAGTGGCCTCGTTCAACGGCTAGACATCCGTCAGCGCGATGCGTGGTCGCACGCGCGCGCGTGGGATCAGCGTGGATCGCATCCCGAGCACAGGGCGGACCGTCATCGTTGCGCCGCCGCCGCCCGCGGGGCCGTTCGTGTACAACGTCTCCACCTCGCGCGCGACGCGCTGTGCCTCGACCGGTGAATCGGTCCGCGCGGCCACGCGCAGCCGAACCTCGTACGGCTCCGGCGCCAGATGCGATGGTCCCGATCCGTGCAGGGCGTTGAGCCCGATGAGATCGTAGCGGATCTCCGCTGGGGCGACGCCGACGAGCCGCAGGCGCTCGGCGACAATCGCCGCCGCGAGCTGCGCGCGACCGACGGCACCCGGCCCGGCGTAGGAGATTTGCCCCTCGCCGATCCAACCCTCTCTCAGACCCACGGAGACCTTCAGCATGTCGGTCCGTGGACGTCCGCTTCCTGCGTCGACACGCACGCGATCCGCGCCGTCCGGTGTCAGACGGACCTGGCTGAAGTCGGCGACCACATCGGGGGTGATGTGCGCGGATGGATCGTGAAGCTCGTAGAGCAGCTGTTCCTTGCACGTGGCCGTGGACACGAGCCCGCCGGATCCCACGACCTTCGTGACCACCGCCGAGCCGTCGCTCGACACCTCGGCCAGCGGGAACCCGAGGCGCGCGAGCCCCTGGATATCCTTGCGGCCCCCCGGAATGCCGGGGTCCGCGAAGTAGCCGCCGGTGACCTGACCCGCGCATTCCAGCAGATGTCCAATCACGGTGCCGCGACCCAGCAAGGACCAATCGTCGAGCGACCATCCATGATGCACGAGCATCGGCGCGAGAAACAGCGACGGATCCGCGACGCGGCCCGTCATGATGACGTTCGCCCCGCGGCGAATCGCCTCGGCGATCGGTTCGACGCCCAGATACGCGTTGGCGGACACCATTCGGTCCGCACGCAGCGGCGACCCATCATCCACATCCGTGAACGGTTCGCGCTGCACGATGGACAGCACATCGTCGCCCGCGATCGTGGCGATCTTCAGCCCGTGCAGACCGAGACGCGTGGCGATGGCCTTGACGCGCTCGCCAGCCGCGACCGGGTTCGCCGCGCCCATATTGGTCACGATACGGACGTTGTGCGCGACGCAGGCCGGCAGGACGGCCTCCATCCGCTCGTCCAACCGCTCGTCGTAGCCCTTCGAGGGATCGGCGGCGCGCGCTTGCTGCGCGACGGCGATCGTCCGCTCCGCGAGGCATTCGAAGACCAGACAATGCAGGTGCCCGCGCTCTGCCAGCTCCACGGCAGGCTCGATGCGATCGCCTGAGTAGCCCGCGCCACAGCCGATGCGAAAGGTCGTCACAGCGGAATCACTCCCAGAACCAGGGCGGCGACGGTCATCACCAGCGTCGCGCCAAACAGCAGCGGACCGGTGAAACGCTGATGCGCGCCCAATTCGACGCCGGTCAGGCCCACCACGAGGAACGTCGCCGGCGTGAGCGGGCTGATCGGGAAGCCCGTGGTCATCTGTCCCAGCAACGCCGCCTGCCCGACATGGATGGGTTCGACGCCGAACGCCTGGGCTGTCTTTGCCACCACTGGGAGCACGCCAAGGTAGAACGAGTCGGGATCAAAGACCAAGCTGAGCGGCATCGAGAGGGTCGCCAGCACCACCGGGATGCGTGGACCCCACGCGGGCGGCACCACCCGCACCGCGCTTTCGGCCATTGCCGCCAGCATGCCAGTCTCTTTCATGATGCCCGTGAACGCCCCAGCGGCCAGCAGGATACCCGACATCAGCATCGCCGCGCGCGCGTGTGCGTCGATCCGCGCGCGCTGAATCGAAGGCTCGGGATAGTTGACCACCAGCGCCAGCGCTGTGCCGGTCATGAACATGACCGCCGGATCGACCGCGCCGGTCACCATCGTGCCCATGATGGCGAGGGTGAGGGCGGCGTTGATCCAGAAGCGGCCGGGGCGCCGTACGTGGCGTTCTTCCTCCGAGAGTGTTCGGGCGCCGAGTCTGTCCGCATCCACCGCCTTGGCGCCACGCTCGGCGCGTCGACCGAGGAGATAGGCGACACCAAAGACGAACGCCAGACCCACGAGCTGCACCGGCACGAGCGGACGAAAGAGATCGGCCACCGGCACTCCCAGCGATGCCGACGCGCGCACCATCGGGCCGGTCCACGGGAGGAAGTTCACGCCGGCGGCCATCGACGTCACGCATGCCAGCACACGACGATCGATCCCGAGCCGGTCGTAGAGCGGAAGCATCGCCGGGATTGCCACGAGAAACGTCACGGCTCCTGACCCATCGAGGTGGATCAGGAGCGCCAACAGCGCCGAGCCCATCACAACGCGGGTCGGTCGCGCACCCACGGCTCGCAGGATGCCGTCGATCGCCGGATCGAGTGTGCCCGCGTCGCTGATGATGCCGAAGTACAGAATCGCGAAGACGAACATCGCGGCCACCGGCGCAATCTGCTGCACGCCACGAACGATGAAGGACGCTGTCTCGAGTCCAAAGCCGCCGATGAGTGAGGCGAGGAGGGGGACGAGCACGAGGGCAACCAGCGGCGTCACACGACCCGTGGCGATCAAGACGAAGAGCGCGCCGACGGTCAGAAAGCCAAGCGTGGCGAGCATAATCAAGGGCTCAACGGTTCAAGTGGTCCGCGCGTCCTCTGAGCCACTGGACTCAGGCCGTGTTCTTCACGCACGCTGCCGCGGTTCGGTGGTTCTGAGCTTGCGACGTTCGTTGAGGATGAGCGAATACTCGGCCGATCGCTTCCACACGCGGTTGGCCATCTCGGTGAGCTGCACGGCCTTGATACCGTAATACAGCAGGAATCCACCGACGACCGTGATCACCACGTACCGGACCGCGGAGATGGTGGCGTCACCGAGACTGTCGCGCATCGTGCCCAAGATCTCGTACGTCAGGAACCCCGCCACGGCCACGATCGGCGTCATGACGGTCCGCGCGCCCCAGGACGCGGACCGTGATTGCTTCTCCATGAGCGAGCTGATCAACTGCAGCCGATCGACCGAGGTCTTCGTGTGATCGAGGTTGTCCCCGAGCAACACCTCTCGCAGCGTCACCTGCGCGCGGCACGCGTTGACAACGCGGTACTCGCCGCGCACCCGCGACGGCCGCGCCAACTTGACGGTGTGACCGGGAAATCGTTTGCGCAGCTCCGCGATGAACTGCTCACGCGACGCCTCGGTGCATTCGCCCATGGTTGACGCCACCTCGACGTCGAGGCGCCGTTCATCCGGGATGAACACCACTTCGTGGAGGTTGTCGCCCGCGTCCCGCACGTAGGCAGCCGTGTGCGGCGCGATCCCTTCGTGAAGCATCGCCTCGTGATCGAGGCACGGAAGCACCGGCACACCGGCCGGCCGTTCGAGCTGCATGCGATACAGCTTGACAGCCAACACGGTCGTGAACGTGCTCAGTTCGTTGACGAACTTCTGGGATCCGTCCACCGCTACTGCGCGGTCGAACGCGGGACGTCGGGCAGTGCCCAGGCCGTCAGCGACGTCCCGGCCGGCACCAGGATCTGCTGCCGGCCGTCGAGCATGTACGTGACCGGCGACGTGCCGTGGAGGTTCGCGCCCATCTGATAGGTGAAGAGCAGCTTGCCGTTTCGCGAATCGAGCACGACCAGGTTGCCTTCGCTGTCCCCGGTGAAGAGGAGATTCGACGCCGTCGTCAGGATCCCGGACCGCGAGGGTGTCTCCATTCTGAATTCCCACTTCCGGTCGCCCGTTGTCGGGTCGATCGCCCGGATCGCTCCGAATGGCTTCTGGTCGCGGGTGTTGATCAACTGCTGCGCGCCGCCCGTGAATCGCTGCCCCGGCACGTACTCCGGTTTGTACGCGTAGAAGATGGCGCACGCCTCGCGCGCGTTCACGAAGAACGTGCGCGTCCGAGGATCGAAGGACGGTGGCCAGAAGTTGGTGCCGCCCGTCAGATCGGGGCACGTCGTCTCACCCTTCTCGTCCGGCTTATGGCCGGGCAGGAGCATCGGCCGACCTTGCGCGTCGATCTCCTTTGCCCAGGTCGTCGTGACGAAGGGTTTCGCTACGATGATCTTGCCGTCGGTGCGATCGAGCGTGTAGTAGAAACCGTTCCGATTCGCGAACATGACGGTCTTGCGCAGCCGACCGTTGATCGTGAGATCCGCGAGGATCGGCACTTCGGTCGAGTCGTAGTCGTGCACGTCATGCGGCGTGAACTGGTAATACCACTTCAGCTTCCCGGTGTCGGCGTCCAGCGCCACGATCGAATCGCTATAGAGGTTGTCCCCTTCGCGACTCTCGCTGTGATAGTCCGGACCAGGGTTGCCTGTGCCGTAGAACAACAGGTTCTGCTCGGGATCGTATGCGCCCGTTACCCACACGCCGGAGCCGCCGATCTTCCACGAGTCGCCAGCCCACGTGTTGTGGCCAGGCTCGCCCGGTCCCGGGATGGTGTAGAACCGCCACGCCCGCTTGCCGGTGTTGGCCTCGTAGGCATCGATGAACCCGCGAATGCCGAACTCACCGCCCGCCACACCGACAATGACCTTGTCCTTGACGACGATCGGCGCGATGGTCGCCGCGTACCCGGTCTTGTAGTCCTCCAGCGTCGCGTCCCAGACGACGGCGCCGGTCTTCATGTCGAGCGCGAGCACGTGGGCGTCGAGCGTCGTCATGAACAGCTTGTCGCCCAGCGCCGCGAAGCCGCGATTCACGAGCCCGCAGCACGCCGTGAGGCCGGTCGCCGGTAGCTCGCGCCGGTAGCGCCAGATCTGCCGGCCGCTCCGCGCGTCGATTGCCCAGGCCACGTTCTGCGGACCGGTGACATACAACACGTTGTCGCGCACGAGCGTCGTCGTTTCGAAGTTGCCGAGCGTATTGGTCTGGAGCGTCCATTGCTGCTTGAGGCGGCCCACGTTCTCGGGCGTGATCTGGGTGAGCGGGCTGAAGCGATGGTTGGCGTAGTTGCCCCCGAACGTGACCCAGCGGCTGCCATCCTCCTTCAACCCATCGAGAATCTCCTGGTTGGTGACGAGTCCGGGAGCGCCCTGCTGCGCCACGAGCGTGGCGATGCCGGCGAGCGGGAGCAGCAACGCGATACGGACGGTACGCGAAAGGGTCACGCGCATGAGAGTCTCCTGGCCTACTTGGGTGCCGACGGATCAAAGCCCTTGAGCGTCGACAAGTAACTGAGCACGTCGTTGAGGTCCGATTCGCTCAGGCGGTCGGGTCCGAACGCCGGCATCGCGGACTTCGTCGGGTTCTCCACGTTGCGCACGTCGGACCGAAGGTACCCTTGAATCCGCTCGCGCGTGTCCATGATCTGCACGGACGTGAGATCCTCGTTCTTCTTCACGCCCTGGATCGTTTGGCCGTTCTTGGTGGTAATCGTGACCGGCTCGTAGCCTGACAGCGAGTCTTCCACGGCCCCCCGGATGCGGCGCACCAGCATCGGCCGGGTACGGGCATTGCCCACTCTCGACAGGTCGGGGCCGAGCCGTCCGCCGCGGCCTTTGACGCGGTGACACCCCGCACATTGGGCGCGGAACACCCGCTCACCGTTGTCGGCGTTACCCGCCACCTGGTCGGTCAACGTCGGCGCGGCCAGGGTCCGGAGGTACGCCAGGATCTTCCACACCTCATCGTCACTCGTGCGAGGGTCAACCGCGGGCATCTCGGTGCCGGACACGCCATTGCGGACCGTCCCAAAGAGCCCTTCGTCGGTGCGCCCGGAGGCCCAGATCTGCGTCAGGTCAGGGCCGCGCACGCCCTTGGCGTCCATGCCGTGGCAGTCGGCGCATCGAAAGCGGAACAATGCCATGCCGGCTTTGATGGCGGCCTCGTTCCCCGTGTGGGGATTGCCGCCTTGCGTTTGCCCGGTGGCGACAGCCACACCGAGCAACCAGATCAGCGTCGCTACACTCACGATCTTGGTCGATGGCATCCGACGCTCCACGGAACAGGTCATCGTTGCCGAAGCCTATCGTCTTCTTGAACCGCAGGCAACTTGCTGATGCACTCGGTCTCCCGGAGGGCTGGCGTCGGGGGTGTGAGCCTGGTACGGAGGCAAGCAGGCAGGCGGGGACGTTTCGAGAGGTGTGAATCGCTCGTTCGAGCGCGTGCGTGGTCTGTCAGCGCACGCCGGTGTCACCGGAGTGTCACGAGTCGGCGTGGTAAATTACTTGACAGAGCCGGTGGCCTTCGCGGGCACGGCGGGAGTTCGGGGCGGAGCCCGACAGGAAACGGCGCGCACGGCGCGCCCGCGAGGACACGGAGCGGGGCATTGGGGCCCCCGCTCAGTGACCGAGCCGGGGTTCGGGGCTGAGCCCCGATGAGGGAGGACTTCGTGGCCAATCGCACCAGACCGACACTCGAGAAGCGCGCCA
>Ga0194131_10005344_pt1 | contig 18595 bp, 9 predicted proteins | sample TA2KigO120mmetaG_FD_148631 | JGI IMG/M metagenome (GOLD analysis project Ga0194131, IMG submission 148631) | Freshwater microbial communities from Lake Tanganyika, Tanzania - TA2015053 Kigoma Offshore 120m | ecosystem: Environmental > Aquatic > Freshwater > Lake | place: Tanzania: Lake... | reverse complement strand
TCAGCGCGCTGGACGGAGGCGGACAGCAGGAAAAGCCACCATCCATGCGAAACGGTGAGCCAAAGCGTGTCTCGAGAATCCCTTCCGGAAGGGCGAGTCCAGCGTGGAGCGGGTTGGGCGGGCGCGGAGGGGTGTTTCATCACGGACTCCTTTCCTCCTTCAAGCAGGCGGTGTTCGGTGTTGGGGAGAATCTGGCGGGAGAAAATAGGGCGAGGTCGAACGAGGTTCTTCCCTGGAGGGCGAGATCGGCGAGCACTTCACCCATGACGCTGCAGAACTTATAGCCGTGGCCCGAAAACCCTGCGGCAAGCGTCACATTCGCGTGCGCGGGATGTTGGCCGACGATGAAGTGGAGATCGGGGGTCAACGTGTACATGCACACCACGGCGTGAACCAAACGGCCCGCCAGGGCCGGACAGTATTCTCGCACCACTTCGCGCATGCGGCTAGCTTCGGCCTCCGAGACAAGACGATCCACCGTGTCCGGAGTGCAATAGTTCGTTTCCGGCGCGCGAAAAAAGGAGACTTTGACTCCTCCTTCCCCGCCATCAACCGAGGGAAAACCGTAAGGCTGCACCTTTTCGTCTCTTTGCCAGATGTAAACCGGAAACCGTCCCGGGACAAAATCGTCTGTCCCGCGATCGGGCTGAAACCAATACAACACCTGGCGCTCCACTTGCAAAGGAAGGCCGAGACCGGCCAGCGCGTCCGGCGCCCAGGGCCCCGGCGTGACGATCAACTGTTCGGCTTCGAATTCGCCGCGCGCGGTGCGGACGCGAACGCCGCCAGGGGAAGCGGTCCATTCCTCGACGACCGTTTCAAATAGCGTGGAGGCGCCGGCCCGCCGGGCCGAGTCGAGATGCGCGGCGATAGCGTGCTCGCTGAAGACCAAACCCGCGTGGGGTTCCCAAATGGCCACGGTGGATTCGGGCATTGACAATTGGGGGAACCTCCGGCGGATCGCCGCCGCGTCCAGGAGTTCGTGGGGCAATCCATGAGCCCGCGCGCTGCTCAAGCTTCCAGACACGACCTCGGAATCCGGGGCGCCCATCATCAACCCGCCGCACAATTCGAGAAGGCGCGCGCCGGATTCCTGCTCGAGTTCCCGCCATAATTCATAAGCGCGCAAGAGGAGGGGGACGTAGGCTGATCCTTCGAAATAGCATTGCCGGATCACGCGCGTGCGACCGTGGCTGGAGCCGAAGCCGTGGGGAGGATGGTATCGATCCAGGCCCAACACGCGGCGTCCCCGCCGGGCCAAATGCCGCAGCGCGGCACTTCCCATGCCTCCCAATCCCAGCACGATGACATCCCATGATTTTGACATGCAGCGGGTCAAGTGGACCGTCGGGCGGAGGTGCAGCGTTTTCCGGCAGCGACGCGCAGGGGATCGAACTTTTCCGACCCGAATCCCGCGTGCGCGTGCCGCCACCACCCTTCAGCCTGGCGGAATTTTCCAGACATCTTCCCGACCCGGAAGGATTCCGCCTCGATGGACCGGATCATGGAATCCATGCCCTGGCTTTGTTTCAGCCAATCGAACTGGCTGGCGTGAGCGATGCGGGAAGCGCGCAGCGTTTCGCGAAAGGAGGTGGTGTCGATGAAAAAGTCTGGGCGCACGGGGCGGCGAAGAGGATCGCAGAGGCCGTGGGGAAGGCAGTGATAGACAGCCACGTCTCCCTGGTAAATGGGGCGCGCGGGGGTGACCTTGAAATTCGGCATGGCGTGTGCGAACGCGGCCGTCACCACCAGCCGGCAGGTCTCGGTATGGTCTTCCATGTAATCGACCGGCGGATGCGTGAGGATGATCGAGGGCTGGATCTCCCTGATTTTCGCGGCCACGCGACGCAGCAGCGGGACATCATAAATGATTTCAAGGTCCCGGCAGAGAGGCGCGTGCCACCTTGCGCCCAGGATGCCGGCGGCGCGGCGGGCCTCGAGACGCCTTCGACGGGCGGTTTCGGCGGGGCCGTGCGTCTGGCTGCCACAGTTGCCTGAGGACAGCGTCCAGTAGTGCGTGTCCCACCCGGCTTCGCGCAGCAACAGAAGCGCGCCCGCCATCTTAAACTCGATGTCGTCCGGATGCGCGCCTACGGCCAGGGCAATTGATTTCACCATGAACCTTTCGACCTAGGTTAATCGACGCGTTGGAGCCGCGCCTCCTCATAATTTGGCTTTGATCACCACCGGGATCCACCAGGCAGCCGCGGCCACGATGACCACGAATCCCGCGAGATCGAGCAGGAGCCCTTCCCGGGCCATGTGTTGAATGCGGACTTTTCCGGATCCATAGACGATCGCATTGGGCGGGGTGCTCACCGGGAGCATAAAACCGAGGGAAGCCCCGAGGCAAGCGGCCAGCGCCGGCGCCAGGGGAGGAACCCCGGCGGCTTGTGACACCGCGATGGCGACGGGCACGATCATGGTCGCGCTGGCGGCATTGCTGGTGGTTTCGCTGACGACGATGGCGGTCGCGGTGAACAGCACGATCAAACCGAACTCGGTGCGGACCTGAAACAAGCCAGCCAGGCTTTCGCCCACCCAGCGGGCGAGTCCGGTGGAAAACATCATCTCGCCCAGGGACAGACCGCCCCCGAAGAGAATGAGGGTTCCCCAATCGATGCGCGCAGCATGACGCCACTCCAGGGTCATCGCCGGTCCGCGGTGGTCAGAAGCGGGCAGCAGAAAGAGCCAACCCGCTCCGAGCAACGCGGCCACACTTTCGGGCAATCGCAACTGCAGCCATTTCACCGAGCCGGATTCGGCACCGAGAATCAAAAGGGCGGCACCCGGCAGGACCCAGAGCAATACCGTGAAGGCAAATGCGAACACCACATTGCGTTCGCCTCGCGTCATCGGCACAAGCGCCGCGGACAAGGCCAAGGCCGGATTGGCTTGACCTGTCAGGCTCGAATCCGAAGAGGAAGGAGTCGCGGCGGCGGCGCTTCGTCCCAGCCGCCAAACCAGTCCCGCCATGAGCAAAGCCGCGAGGGGCACTCCGAACATCATCCATTCAAAAAACCCTACTTTGACGCCGAGAAGACGTTCGATCTGACCCAGTCCGATCAAATTCGGAGGGGTGCCGACCGGCGTGGCCATGCCGCCGATGGAGGAAGCGAAGCTGGTCATTAGGACCAAAGCGCCGGCGTAGGTGGAAGGCTTGGCTCGGTCTTGACCCATTTGGCTGAGCAAAGCGAGCCCGATGGGAAGCATCATGGCGGTCGTGGCGGTGTTGCTGATCCACATACTGAGCATGGCGGTGACGACGCCGTAGGCCGCCAGGACGCGCGCGGGCGTTGAGGAGAGTCCCGGCACGCTCAGCAGCCGCAACGCCAGACGCCGGTTCAATCCATGCAGGACGATTGCCTCCGCGAGCAGGAACCCGCCCAAATAGATGAACAACACGGGATCTCCGAAACCCTTGAACGCCTCGCGGGCGGGGGCGACCCCGCACAGCACACCCGCGGCTACTCCGATCATCGCGGTGACCGCAAGTGGCAACGCTTCCGTCATCCATGCGACGACGACGCAGGCCAGAATCGCCAGCAGACGATGGGCGCCGGGATCGAGTCCAGGCAAAGGCATCGCGTAAACGACGAGTCCGAGCAGTGGCGCGAGCCAGCGTCCCACGCGGCGCCGGGACGATTCGAACCGGGCCTCAGCTTCTGAAATGCGTTCTTCGGGGAGGACTTTGGACATGCGGAGGCCGGGGGCGAAGGTGGTGTCTCTGAAGTTAGGGAAGCCGCACGGCTTTCACCCGCAGAAATCGAAATGAACCCGCGCTCTCCGAGAGATCGCGAAGCCGAATCGATCCCCCTGAACCCGGCTTGGGTGCGGAGACTGCCTTCCACGAGGCGAAGTCCACTGTGGCCTCCAGTGTGTATTCCCAGCCGGGGCGGCTGGTCAGGGTTTGCTCCCAGCGTCCATCGACGATCGCACCGGATTCGTCTTGAATGGGCGGAGGCGGAATGGTGACGGTCACATTGTCGAGTTCACCTTGCGCCAGGATGGATCCGGGCAGGAACGGGCTTTGGCCGGCGTCGCTGTAACTGCTGATCGACAGGGTATCCAGTTCGAAACCGGTGAAGGTTGGGCTCAGAGGCGCGTCAGCCACCGGCCCCACGGGGACGCCGTTGGTCGTGACCAGGATCGAGGCAGTTTCCTCGCTCGAGGCATACCGCAAGACGATGCGCAGGGGGACACCGACCGGAAGATCAAACAGGCTGAAATCGCCCGCGTTGTTGTAGTTGAAGCGGCCACGCGACGAAACCACCGCGGGCCAGACGGTCGGACCGAATCCGGTGTCTGGAAAGAAATTGAACTCGACCAGATTCGGAGAACGATCCCCGGCCCCCCGCACAAACTCCGGCTTCTCCGCGTCCAGACGCTTCTGGAATCCGAAGGCGATCTGAAAAGTCCCGGGCTTGTCCGCACCCCCTCCCGCGCTGATATGATTCAAGGTGAGATCCAACTCGACGCTAAAATCGTCCTGGCGCGTGAGCACCGTACCCAAGGGCAGTCGAAAGTAGCTGTTGGGCTTTCCAGAGTTCCAGGTGACGTCGAGACGCTGCGCCGCTTGGTTCCAGCGAAACAGTTCGCTTGCTCCGAACGAAATCCAGTTCCGGAGCTGAGGATCGGACGCAAAATCCTCGCGGAGGATCCTCGAACCGGATTCGAGCCCGGCCGGCGCATTCGCGGCCAGCGCGGTCGTGGGTGAGGCCACGAACGCAAACCCAACTCCGAGTGCGGCCAGGGCCAGGTCACGAAGAGGTGTTAAGTCCATCCGGGTTCGATCCTTCGCCAGGGCGGGGTTCAGCCGCCGTCCTCAAGGCAAGCGGACGCGCCGCGCCAGGTCAGGGCGAGTCGCGTTTCTATTGCGCTCCCCAACGGGTGTTTTTCAGGAACGCCAGCAAATCCGCCAATTCCTGCCGCGAAAGCTGTTCCTCCAGTCCTTGAGGCATCAACGAAACTGCGCCCGGCCGCATCTCGTTAATGTCCACCCGCGCGATGCGCACCGAGGCATCCGGGCCCGTTCCCACGACGACTTCCGTGTCCGCGTCCCGCAACAGCAGGCCGGTGTGCAATTCGCCAGACTTTGTCGCCACGATCAAGGGCTCGTAGCTGCGCACAAAACTCGCGCTGGGAAACACGATCGATTCCAGCAAATCACGCTCGTTGCGAACCTCTCCGATGCGGGTCAGATCCGGACCAAACCTGCCTCCCAGGTAACCCATCGAGTGGCAGGAAGCGCAGGCGGCCTTGGCACCGTTGAAAATGGCCTGTCCGCGGCGGATATCCCCGCCCTTCATTTCCAGCAGAATCTTTTCGAGTCGGCTGCGTTGTTCGGCCGCGGTCTCGTCCATCCGGTTCGCGAGTTCCTCCACTTTTTCCAACACGGACGCGGGATGCTTCGTGAGAGGGGTGCGAATCTGTTCCGGACGCAGCGCCGCCAACCCCTTCGACTTGTTCAAGGATTCCAGGAGGGCCAGGCCCGATTTTTCCTCCGGCGCCTGGCTGAACGCGCCGAGCAAGCGCCCGATTTCCATGGGTCCCGCGTTCTCGATGAGCGAAGCCAGTTCGAGCAATTGTTCCGGCTGCAATTTCGCCCGTCCGACGATCTGAGCCGCGACGCCCCGCGTCATGGCGGCCCGCGTGGGATCGATCTGGTGCTTCAGAAAGTGCCATAACGCCTCGGGCACGGAGTTCAAACCTCCCGGCGCCAGAGCGAGCGCTTCGAGCCGCAGCTCCTCCTCTTCACGGGTCTGGGTGGCGAAGTCGCGCAAGGCGGTGGCCGCGCGAGCCGCATCCGCTTTGCTCGGGGGCAACTGCCGAATCGCCCTCAGCGCCGCCCGCTTTGCCTCCCGCCCACCGGTCTTCAAACTCCGCAGGACTTCATCCAGCCATCCTTTCGGCATCTCTTTCATGCTCGCCCGGCTCATGCCCAGAAGCCCGCTGGCCTTCTCCAAGGAATTTTCTGATGCGGCCAAGGCTTGGAGAAACTCGGCAATGGATGGATTCCCAGCCAGTTTTCCTGCCAAGCCTTCCAGTTCGTTTCGATCCGGCCCGTTCAAGTCGGGATTGCGCAAGGCCAGGCGCAGGTGTCGAGCGATGGCTTCGCCCCATTCCGGATGCCGCGCCAGAATCCAGGCGGCCGTTTCCTTCACGGTCTCGGCGCCGAGAAACGGCAGCACTTCCTCCACTCCAACTCCCCCCGCCTTCATTTGGTCCAGGGCGATGAGAGCGGCTTTCTTCGTTCCCAAAGCGCCCGCGCGCAATCCTGGCAGCGTGGCCTGACGGTCCCCGATCTCGATCAGGGCGTAAATCAGGGAATGCTCGAGCATGCGGTCCATGGGATGCCCCGCCGCTTCCAGGAGCGCAGGAACGGCGGATGCGTCACCGATGCGTCCCAAAGCTTCCGCCGCCACCCGGCACAGTGCGGGTTCGTACGGGCGCAAGAGCGCGAGCAGCGCGGGAACGGCCTGACGATCCCTCCACAATCCCGCCACATGCGCCGCCACATGCCGCACGTCTCGCGACGGATCCTCCAAGCCGATCCTGGCCGCTTCCATGGAGGCGTCGGTTTCGATTCGGGCCAGGGACCACAACGCTTGCCGCCGCGCCTCGATTCCAGTGCCCCGAGGGGCGGAAGATCCACTCGCCACCACGCTTCGCAATGCGGGCACCGCGCGCGCGCCCATCTTCCCCAACCGATGCACCGCCTGCCGTCGGACGGCAGGACGCGGATCTCCCAAAAGAGCCGATAACCCCGCCGCGTGCAGATTATTCCAACCGATGTTCTTGCCGCGTGGATCGGCAGGAGCGGAGCTCCCGATCCGGCGCACGCGGTAAATGGCGCCAAGCACATCCGGCTTGGCCAATTGTGAAGTCGGGCAACAGATTTTGTACCATCCTCCTGTGTCCACCACCAGCACCGAGCCATCCGCGTCCTCCATCACGTCGGTGGGGTGGAAATCGGCATTGTCGGAAACAAGAAAGTCCTCCGTCACCGCACGATACGTGGAGCCTTCAGGAACAAGTTGATGGCGGGTCACCTTGTGCAAATTGAAAAGAGCTGCGAAAAGATTGTCCTGATAGTCAGCCCCCCAGGCCGGGGATTCGTAGCGCATCAAGCCCGCGGGCGCGGCCGGCCCAAACATGACCATGACGGGGAGCAGATCACCCGTGCGCGGGTGATCGTCGAGCACATCATTCACCTTCCCGTAGAGTCCGCCATAGATGGCATGGACCACGCCGTCCCGTTTCCCGGCTTCGGGCTGATGCACGAAGGTGGTGGTGAAGAAGCGTTCGCCGTTGGGGAGAAACGCCACTTCCACCGGGTTATCCATGCCGCCCGTCATGACCGCATCGAGGTCCGTCGCGTCGGGTTTGGTGCGAAACAAATGGGCGGCACGGGTGATCAGCGGAGCCCGCCCCGATCGTTCGTGACGCTGGCGCGCAAACGCCCCCTTCGCCCAGTAAATCCGGCCATCCAAGCCGAGGTAAGGCCCGTGCAAGTCATTGGCGCAACCCGTCAAGGTGCCGGGACGGTACCACTCATTCCGCGTGTTGGCCTGGCCGTCGCCATCCGTGTCCGTCAATTTCCAAATGCTGGGCGGCGCTCCGACATAGACCGAGCCGTCATAGAACATCATGCCCTCGGGAAACATCATTTCGCCGGCAAACACGGTCGAATGGTCAAAGACACCATCGCCGTCGCGGTCCTCGAGCCGGACCAACCGGTGCGGTTTCTCGGCCAGTTGCTTCTCCACCTTGGCGTTGGATCCCGACGAATCCGCGACATAAAGGCGGCCTTCGTCGTCGAAATCGAAGTGGATCGGGCGATCCACCAGGGGCGGGCCTGCCACGCGCTCGACCGTGAAGCCATCGGGCACGGTGAAACGATGCCCCGGCAACGAGACGACGGCCGCTTCGAGGCTTGCGACCGCGACCAGACTGCCGACGGCGACGAGGTGTCTCAACGCCAGCCAGGCGACGGCATTCCCACGAAGGGTCGAACAATGAGAAGACATGAATCCAGTTATCGTGAAACCGCCCTGAATGAAAGCGCGAAACTTGACCCGGGGCAGGTGGTGGCGCATGCCGCAAGTTGTCTGCACTGTGGCGCAGGCTGCCCAGCCTGACGTATCGCCGACGGCCCGGCGGGTGAAGAACAAGGCCCTTCCATGATCTCCACGCGTCTGGTCCCTTCGTCGCCCCGCAGGCTGGGCAAGCCTGCGCGCTGGGTCGTCCATCGGCCCGCCGCAGGAGGTTGAAAAATCTGGAGTCTTCCGATGTGTCCGCGCGCTGCGGCTGGTCTCCGACCCAGCCGCGCTCCCCAAAATGAGAATGGCCGGGGTTCAACGCGTCATGCCTTGACAGCGAACGTCCGGTAGCACGAAACTTCCTCCCAAGGTGGATGGTTTCCCGATTGAGTTGAGTGTCTATGCGCGTTTTCTTCACGCTGGGCGTGCGGCGAATAGCATCCTCCGCGAAGATCGAGCGAGCGCCCCACCCTCGGAACTGCTGCTCCAGCAGATCTGGCTTCACCAGCGATTCGACCGTGATTCGGTGCGCTTGACCGACGGCCGCCGCGTCCAGGTCCTGCATCCCGGATTCTGGAATCGAGCCGCGGGGCCCGATTTCCAAAAGGCCCTGGTGCGATTCGAGCAGCAACCTCCGTTCTCCGGAGATGTCGAGATCGATCTCGAAGCGTCCAGTTGGATGGGCCACGGCCACCAACAGAACCCGCTCTACAAACGCGTCGTCCTCCACGTGATCTGGAGTGAACCCTCGTCCGCGCGGGCGCCGAGCCATCCGGCCACTCTGGTTTTGAAACCCCTCCTGGATTCGCCTCTGGAAGAGTTGCGGCGGTGGTTGGTCGAAGCGCCGGAACATCCCGCGTGCATGGCCGGAAAATGCCAGGGACCTCTGGCCACGCTCGATGAATCGCAAGCTCGAGCATTACTCCGCGAAGCGGCGGCGGTTCGCTGCCAGGCCAAAGCCCAAGCCATCACAGCTCGATCCCGGACCGTGGGCTGGGAACAGGCCCTCTGGGAGGCGTTATTCGCGGGCCTGGGATACAAAGCCAATGTTTGGCCGATGAAGCGGCTGGCGGAACTCCGATCGGAATGGCAGCCGCTTTGTTTGCCGGAAAGAGACCGTGAAACCATCGAAGCCATCCTGTTGGGGATGAGTGGATTTCTCCCAGTGGAACCGGACCGATTGGAGGGACAAGCCGCTTCGAAAGCACGCGCTCTTTGGCAGCATTGGTGGCGGCATCGAGACTCTCTTTCCGAAATCGCCTTGCCTCGAAGCGCCTGGTCACTCCGCGGGGTCCGGCCTTCGAATCATCCCCAACGCCGGCTGGCGGTGGCTGCGGGATGGATCTCCAATCCTCAGTTGTGTTCCGCCGTGGAGACGTGGGTTCAGTCGCTGAGCGGCGATGAGAAAGAAGGCCCACTTCGCCGCCTGGGCGAGATCCTGGACCCTGAGACGGAAAATTTTTGGCACCAACAGTGGTCTCTCGATTCGGGACCCTGCAACCTCCCCCAACGTTTGCTGGGGCGTGAACGCATCACCGAGTTGGCCATGAACGCGGTTCTGCCATGGGCGTGGGCGCGAGCCTGGCTGGGAGGAAACGAGCCCATGGCGCACCGCGTTATGGAGGGCTACTTCAATCTGCCCGCCACGGGAACCAATCACCTGCTGCGTCAGGCCGAGTTGCGCTTGTTCGGAGGGCGTTGTCCTTGGAAATCGAGACGCGCGGCCGAACAGCAAGGTCTGCTTCAGATTCTGCGGGATTTCTGTCTGAAGACCGACGCCGTTTGCAGCGAGTGCCGCTTTCCTGAGCTCGTGAAGGAAATGCGCTCGGGTTAACCCCGAAACCGCCCTTGATCAGCATCGATCTCTCGCAAGATCTCCGCGGCAAAGGCCTCTCTCAAGTCTCGATGGATCACCCAGCGGAACCATTTCGATTTTCGGCAGGCCTTCGACGCTCCAGCTTTTGCGCCTCTCGACGCTGCGGAATGGCGGTTTCCAGGGTGAACGCTGAGGCCCGCCGAACCTTGCGGTTCGGCGGGCCTTGGATACTCCACAGGAAGTTGTCCGGCACCCCATCAACAGCCCTTAGCGTCCCGGACCGCGTCCGCGTCCGGATCGCCCAGGACGGCCAGGCAGTTCAATCTTTCCGGCCTCGACGTCCGCCCTCAGCGCTGCACGTTCCTTCTCATCCAGTTTTCCATCTTTGTTGGTGTCGTAGGTGGCGAGAATTTTTTCGCGCTCCTCCGCATGAGAAACACCTCCTTCGGGCTTTTCATGGCCGCGTGCGCCGGGTCCACCCCGGCCATGACCTCGATGCGGGAGATCCAAGGTTCCGTCGGCGATCGCTTTCTTCACCGCCGCGGACTCGTCCTCATTGAGCTGGCCATCTTTGTTTTTATCGAACGGGCTCAGCGCCGCGTAGCCTTCCGCGATGCGATCGGCGGCGTGGCCGGCCCGATCCTCGCTGACCTCCGGGCGTCCTCCGGGTCCGCGGCCTTTCGGCGCGCCGGGTCGGAGTTTTCCCTCGACGATTGCCTTGGCCACCGCGTCGGTCTCCTTGTCATCGAGCTTGCCATCGCTGTTGGCATCGAACGGGCGGACGCTGGCATACAGGCCGGCGAGGCGCTCGGCGCTGGAGTCCGGATCAGGGCGCCCCGCCGGGGGACGTCCACCGGGCCGGGCCGCGTCGCTCTCAGAATCTGCGTCGGACGGACGGCCCACGGTAACACCGAGCGGGCGTCCGCGGCGGGCTCCTTCAGCGGGAGGACCCGCTTGGGTTTCGGCGTTTGGATTGTCGCCAACGGTCACCCCGAGCGGGCGTCCGCGTTGAGCTTCGAGCGGGAGTGAAGCAGCCACCAAGGCGGCCAGGGACAGTTGGATCACGAGTTTCATGTTTTTGGGATTTTGAGGTTTTTGTTTTTTTCTTCGTCCGACCCCATCGACTGGGCGGGTCGAGCTGGGGGCACCTTAGCTCCTTTCTACAAATCTTCTCCCGGCCTGAGGGGAATCAGGGCTTGGACGGGATGAACCGGGGGATCCCCGTGATGAAAAAGGGACCTCTCAGGCTCGGGCCCGGGCAGGAACCTTGTGGCCGCGCGTGGTTTGGCGGCGGCGATGGGCGGCGAAATACTTCTTGAGATAACGTCCGGTGTGGGAGGTCTTGATCTCAGCAACCTGCTCGGGCGTGCCTGCCGCCACTACGCGGCCGCCACCGCTGCCGCCTTCAGGGCCGAGGTCGATGATCCAGTCGGATTCGGCAATGAGATCCAAGTTGTGCTCGATGACGATGACGGTGTGGCCGCCGTCCACCAGTCGTTGAAGCACTTCGACGAGTTTTCGCACATCAAGCATGTGCAAGCCGATGGTGGGCTCTTCGAGCACGAAGAGATGGCCCTGCCCCGCGCTTTCAACCGCACCCCCGGTTTTCAATCCTCCGAGCAAGTGCGTCACCAATTTCAGGCGTTGCGCCTCGCCGCCGCTGAGGGTTGGGCTCGTCTGGCCCAATTTCAAATAGCCGAGTCCTGTATCCACGAGCGCTTGCAAAGGCCGCCGGATGCGCGGGTGAGCCTCGAAGAAATCCACGGCCTCGCGCGCCGTCAGCTCGAGAACTTGATCGATCGATTTGCCCTGCCACCGGACCTCGATCGTCTCGGGAGTGAAGCGGCGTCCATGGCAAGCTTCGCACCGCGCGTAAGCGGGAGGCAGGAAATTCATCTCCAGCTTGATCTGGCCCGAACCCTCGCACACGGCGCAACGTCCGGAGGCACTGTTGAAGGAAAACCGCCCGGGACCGTATCCGCGCATCTTGGCTTCCGGCGCCAGCGCGAACAACTTCCGGATGTCATCGAAAAATCCGACATACGTCGCCGGGATGGATCGAGGTGTGCGCCCAATGGGGGATTGATCGACTTCATAGGCCGACCGCAGCCCCTCCCAGCCTGAAAGCAGGGATATCGGACGACGCTTGCCGGATCGGGACAGCGCAACGCGAACGGCGGGGAGCAAGCACTCCTTTACCAACGTGCTCTTGCCCGATCCGCTGACGCCCGTGACAGTCGTCCAGCGCCCCAAAGGAAACGCGACGTCGAGATCGCGCAAATTGTTTTGGCTCGCACCTCTCAACCGCAGCCAGGGATGACCCGGTTCCGGAGCGTCCGGAGCCGGGAAGCGGGGACCGGGCGCTTCGCGCAAGACCATGGCGGATGAGGACTCATGGACCCTCCGCGCCAGGGCTGAGATTCGGGCTTCAGGAAAAACCTGCCGTCGTGATCCGCGCGCCGGGATGACTCGTTTTTCGCGCAGGCATTGGCCCGTGATCGAGTGTTCGCTGTTTTCGAGATCGGCCAGCGTGCCTTGGGCGACGATGCGCCCGCCCTGCTCGCCTGCTCCCGGACCGAGATCGAGAACATGATCGGCATGCCGCATCGTTTCTTCGTCATGTTCGACCACGAGCAGGGAATTTCCGCGCGCCCGGAGCCTGGCCAGCGCGGCGAGCAATTGCTCGTTGTCCCGTGAATGGAGACCGATCGTGGGCTCATCCAGCACATAAAGCACGCCGCTAAGGTTGGAGCCCAATTGGGCCGCGAGCCGGACACGCTGGGATTCTCCACCGCTCAAAGACCCCGCCGCGCGTCCAAGCTGAAGATAGCCCAGCCCCACTTCGGTCATGAAACGGAGGCGCTCGCGAATCTCGGGCACAATATCGCGCGCCACCTGGCCGGCCCTACCTTGAAAACGAATCTTCTGAAAAAGATCGAGGGCGCCTTCGACCGTGAAGGAGGCCAGATCGGAGGGGGACAGACTGCGCCCTTTGACGCCCCCCCCTTTCGTTTGATAGGGCAGGCGAACCGCGCGAGCAACCTCGTTGAGCCGGGCCCCGGAACAGTCCGGACACGGCTCCCGTTTCCCCTCCTGCCAGAGAAACCAGGATTCCTCGATGGCATCGGCCCGAGCGCCCCGGTCGGTTTCCGGAAGATAAAAAAGCTCGCCAAAACCACGACAGCGCGGACACCAGCCCTGAGGCGAGTGGTAACTGAAATGCTTCGGGTCAAGCGTTTCAAAGGATCGCCCGCACGTGCCGCAAGCCCTCTCAACGGAATGAATGCTCGCGCGGCCCTTGCGATCCAAAGCCAGCATCGTTCCTCCGCCCAGTTCCAAGGTTCTTTCAACCAGGCCCCGCAGCCGAATGGCATCCCGCCGTCCCGCTCCGCCGCCGGCGGCGCAGGTTCCGGTCACGACCTCGATCGAGTGCTCGGTAAAGCGGTCCAAGTGCAGCGCGGCTTGGGTGGAAACGAGGCGTCCGTCCACCCGCAAGTCGGAGTAGCCTCGGGCGGCTGCCCAGGAAGGAAGATGGCTGTGGAAACCTTTGCGATGCCGCACCAGCGGGGCCAGCAACTTGAGAGGGCCGCGCGCTTTCGAATCCGTGCGGAGCCGGGCCACGATCTCATCGCGGGTCTGCGAGCCCACGGAATGCCCGCACTGCGGACAATGTTGCACACCGAGACGAGCCAGCAGCAGCCGCAAAAAATGATAGACCTCGGTAACAGTCGCCACCGTGCTCTTGGCGCCCCCCCGCGTGTTGCGTTGCTCAATGCTGACCGTGGGCGGCAAACCGAGGACGGCATCCACGTCGGGCCGCTCCATCCGCTCCACAAACTGGCGGGCGTAAGCGCTCATGCAGTCGAGGAACCGTCGCTGGCCCTCGTTGAAAACGAGGTCGAACGCGAGCGTGCTCTTGCCCGAGCCACTCACCCCGGTCAGCACGACAAAGCAATCGCGCGGCAGATCGGCGTCGAGGTTCTTGAGATTGTGCTCGCGCGCCCCGCGAACCATCAGCGCGGCGGGCATGGCGGCTGCCAAGTCCGGCACGTCCGCGCGTTCCAATGCGCCCGCAATGGAACGTCGCTCTTCCCGCAGCGCACGTCCGGTGTGGCTCTCCAGGCAAGCCGCAACCGCTTCCGGAGGCCCCTCCACCACGACCCGGCCGCCGGCGTCCCCGGCTTCAGGACCGAGATCGAGAATCCAGTCCGCCGCCTGCAAAACACCCAGATGATGTTCCACCACGACCAAGGAATGTCCCGCGTCCACCAGCCTTTGCAACACCGCCAAAAGCAGACGGACGTCGTCGAAGTGGAGCCCGGTGGTGGGCTCATCGATGAGAAACAAGAGCGGCGCTTGGCTTGCGGGGCTGGAATGATCCTTCGCATTCTCGTCCCCAAGCTGGAGCTTCCGCGCCGCCCCCGTCCTTTCCGCGGCCTCGGCAAGGTGGCCCACGAGTTTGAGCCGCTGACTTTCGCCGCCGGAGAGCGTGTTGAGGGGCTGGCCGAGGCGAAGGTAGCCCAAGCCAATGGATTGCAGCAAAAGCAGCCGCCGCGCCGCCGCGGCGGCCGGCCGGCAATGCTCGAAAAGTTCAAGGAACGCAACGGCCTCATCGACGGTGGCTTCGAGCATTTCGGCCGCGTTCCAGCCCGGGTGGGAACTCGAGGGCCTGACCCGCGCCTTGAGCACATGCGGTCGGAACCGCTTGCCTTCGCACGCAGGGCACCGGATGAACAGGTCGCTCAGGAATTGCATCTCAACCTTCTCATAACCCGCACCCCGGCAGCGCTCGCACTGGCCGCGGCTCGAATTGAAACTGAAGGAACCCAGATCGAGCTCCTCGCGAACCGCGTCATCCGAAAGCGCGAACAATCGGCGAATGTCGTCCCAGGCACCCACATAGCCTGAAGGATTCGAGCGCGGCGTGCGGGCCAGCGCGGATTGATCCACCCAAACCACCCCCGAAAGGACTTCCCAACCATGGACCTCCCCCAGTCCATCCTCGGCGCTATCCGCGAGATTCTCGGATTCCTCCCCGCCTTCGCCACTCCCCGGAGTTTCCGGGGCAACGGACGAAGCGGCGAATTTTTCCTGGAGCAAAGGCAGCAAGACGTCCTGGATCAGCGTGGTTTTTCCCGAGCCGCTGACACCCGTCACGCAAACCAGCTTGCCCAGGGGAAAGCGAAAACGCTCGTTGCGCAGATTGTGTCGGTGACGCACATGAACCGTCAGAGCGGCATCTTCCCGAGCGCAAACGCGAGCCCGCCCGCCGCCGATCCGCGCCCGCCCGGAGAGATAAGCGCCGGTGAGCGAGTCAGGATGCCGCATCAATTCGGCCCAATTTCCCTGAAAAACGATGTGGCCTCCCGCTTCGCCACGACCTGGGCCAAGATCGACGAGATGATCGGCGGCGCGCATCACTTCGGCCTCGTGCTCGACCACCACCACGGTGTTGCCCGCATCGCGGAGCCTTCGCAGGATGCGCACCAGCCGGGCGGTGTCCCGCGGATGCAGCCCCACACTGGGCTCGTCCAACACGAAGAGTGAGTTCACGAGATGCGCTCCCAAACACGTCGTGAGATTGACCCGTTCGGTCTCGCCTCCCGAAAGCGTCTTGGTGGGACGGTCCAACGTGAGATACCCCAGCCCGACTTCCTCAAGGAACGCGAGCCTCGCCTCCACCTCCCGCCACACGGTGCGCAAACTCTCCCCCGCGACCCGCCCCAAATGAGATGGCAGCGTGAACTGGCGGACCAGTCCCAGCGCCCGGGACACCGTAAGCCGGTAGTAATCGGCCAGAGTGATTCCGCCTTCGCCTCCCCCGCCCGGCGTTCCTTCCATCCGGTAGAGCAATGCGTCCGGCTGAAATCGATTTCCTTGACACGCTGGACAAGGATCGTAGGCGCGATAACGGGCGAGGAAAACCCGGTAATGCATCCGGTAGGATTTGGACTCGAGCCAGCGAAAATATCCCTTCACCCCGTACCAGGCGTGAGGCCATTCATGCTCCGGGTCGGAACCGTAGCCCGGGTCGCCTTCTACCACCCAACGCTGATTTTCGGCGGAAAGCTCCCGAAACGGCACATCCATCGGGACGCCGCGCCGCTTGCAAAACTTGAGCAAATCGCGTTGCGACTCGAGTCCGTGCCCTCCGAGCCAGGGTTTCACCACCCCCTGGCGCAGAGTTCGTCCATGGTCCGGCAGGGCGCGGCGATAATCGATCGCGATGACCCTGCCAAAGCCCTTGCATTGCGGGCATGCCCCGCGCGGATGATTAAAACTGAAGAGCGATGGGCTCGGCTCGGCGATGGAACGACCGCAACCTGAACATTCGAGCGCGCGGCTGAACTTCCTTTCCTCGTTTGATCCGCTCGGGTCGAGTCGCAACAGACGAAGTTTGCCCCGCCCGAAATGGAAGGCTTGTTCGCAGGCTTCGACCAGGCGCGCCCGGCTGGATTCGACCAAGCGCAACCGGTCCTGAACCAGCATCAAGGACCCCATCGAAGCGCTGTCCGCCGCGTCCGTGTCCAGGTCTTCCAGCCTCTGGACGTGCCCGTTGAACCAGAGCCGCTGGTAACCTTGTTTTCGCACCCAGCCGAGGCACTCACGCAACTCGATTCCTCTGGCCAAAGGCACTTCGAAGAGAATCAACACTTCCGCTCCGGGCCAGAGTGGCGAGATTTCCTGCCAAATCGTGTTGGGGTAGTCCTGGCGAACGGCGCGCCGGCAGCTCGGGCAAAAGGGAGTGGAGACATGCGGCCAGAGCGCCTTCATGTAATCGCACACTTCGGTCATGGTGCCCACCGTGGAACGCGTGGTGCGGACCGCGTTGCGCTGTTCGATGGCGATGGCGGGCGGGATGCCCTCGATGGAATCCACGCGCGGCTTGTCCATGCGCTCGAAGAACTGGCGGGCGTAGGGCGAAAACGTCTCGACGTAGCGTCGTTGGCCCTCGGCGTAAAGAGTGTCAAAAGCGAGGGAACTCTTGCCCGACCCACTCAATCCCGTGAGGACAATCAGTTTGCCGGCGGGGAGGCGGAGGTCGAACCCTTTGAGATTGTTGTGGCGGACGCCCCGCAGCACGATGTCGTTCGGAGACGCGGGTAATGACATGGCGCGGAATTTAGGCGCGGTCCGTGGGATGTCAACGCACCCCTCCGGAGATACCTAGCCTGCCTATTTCATGCACGGGACGCCCGGTGAGGACACCGGGCCATAAGCATTAACCTAATGAATTGTCCTTACCGGACTACGCTGGTAACGTTTGGCGCATGCCTAACGACGCCTTGCCAGAAGAGTGGGAAATCCTGAGGGAGTGGCTGCCGGCGGATCTTGACGATCGAGCCCGAGTTCATCGCTTTTTTCAACGCGAACGGGGTTTGACCGACGGTGAGCGGTGGCTTCGCTTGATCCTGATGCACGTGGCCGGTGGGTTATCTTTGGAGCAAACGGCCTTGCGGGCTCGTGAGCTGGGGTTGGCGCAAATCAGCGGGGTAGCTTTATTCAAGCGATTGCGTCGCGCCGAGGCGTGGCTCAGGGATTTATGCCAGCACTTGCTCGCCGAACAACAACGGCGTGTGGGACGTGGCGTGTGGCCCAGTCAATATCGTGTGCGTGCGATCGACGCGACCGAAGTCCAGGAGCCGGGCAGCACCGGCACAAATTGGCGAATCCATTACAGCATTCGGTTGCCAGAATTGATTTGCGACCATTACGAGCTGACGGATGGCAAGGGCGGAGAGAAGCTCGGGCGTTTTGAGTTTAGCAAGGACGAGTTGATTCTGGCCGACCGGGGCTACAGCCACCGAGCGGGAGCAGCCAAAGTATTGAAAGGCGGTGCGGCTTTGCTGATGCGCTGGAATCCTGCTGTTTTCCCAGTAAGAACAGCAGTGGGAAGTGATTTTGAATTGCTGGAAGAATTGCGCCGCTTGCCCAAACGCGGTGCGGGCCAATGGAACATTCAATTCGAGCACGAGGGTGAAGTTTACCCGCTGCGATTGTGTGCCATTCGCAAGAATCGAGTCTCGGCACAGCGATCCCGCCGCAAGGCGGAACGAAAAGCCCAACGCAATGGGACGCAGGCTCAGGCTGCAAGCCTGGAACGGACCAGCTACATCCTGGTGTTGACTTCACTTCCCGCCGCGAGATTCTCAGCCAACCAGGTTTTGCAATTGTACCGATGCCGCTGGCAAGTCGAGCTGGCCTTCCAGAGACTGAAGAGTTTACTGGGCGCCGGACACGTTCCTAAAAGCGACGATGAATCAGCTCGGTCGTGGATGCAGGCCAAGTTGCTGACTTCGCTCTTACTGGAGCGGTTGTTGCTGGAAGCGCGTGACGCGCTGGTGGCAGTGATCGCTCCGGCGCTGAGCCTCCGCAAATTCCTCCGTCGCGGACGGGCGATTGCGCGCGCGTTGCGGGTGATCCGTCCAAACCGCCTGATGCAGATGAGTCGCATGGCAACTATCCTTGCCAGCCGTTAGATTAATGCTTATGGCCCGGTGTCCTCACCGGGCGTCCCGTGCATGAAACATGCGGGATAGTGGTTTTTACCAGGCTCGCCAGAAAGGATTCCTTCGGGCAGGGTATTCGCGCATGCGGGAGAAGCAGGGCAATCCGGGTCGCTACAAGTCCACGCCCGGTTTATTCAACGACGGTTTCTGGTGGGCGATGGCCCTTCTGCTGTTGGTGCAGTGGGGGCCGGTGCTCTTGGGTTGGAGAAGCTTATTTACCCGGGACT
>Ga0194131_10005342_pt1 | contig 18600 bp, 19 predicted proteins | sample TA2KigO120mmetaG_FD_148631 | JGI IMG/M metagenome (GOLD analysis project Ga0194131, IMG submission 148631) | Freshwater microbial communities from Lake Tanganyika, Tanzania - TA2015053 Kigoma Offshore 120m | ecosystem: Environmental > Aquatic > Freshwater > Lake | place: Tanzania: Lake... | reverse complement strand
CCGAGGTGAACTGCGAGCCCTGGTCGGTGTTGAAGATCTTGGGCGTGGGGAAGCGGCTGAGCACCTCTCGGAGCGCTTCTACGCAGAAGTCCGCGTCCAGCGTGTTGGACAGCCGCCAGGAGAGGACGCGACGCGAGTACCAGTCGATGATCGCCACCAGGTAGGCGAACCCGTGGGCCATGGGTATGTACGTGATGTCGGTCGCCCAAACCTGGTTCGGGCGGGAGATCGTCATTCCTCGCAGCAGGTACGGATAGACCGGGTGTTCCGGGGCCGGCTTGCTCGTGTTCGATGTCCACTGCCTCAGCCAACTTCACGAGGCTCGTGTTTCGTGGCGAAGGGCTCTAACGCGCTCTTGACCTCCGTGGGCCCCGGCGAAGCCGGTTCGCCATCTTGCAGAGTCGCATCGGGGATATGGTCAATCGCGTCCTGGACCACACCTCGGATATCCAAGGCCCGCTTCAGAGGGCAATCAATCGACTATTTGAGCGCGGCCTCCAAAGCACTCGCGTGGTTCTGGAGCGTGGCCGCCAGGGCCTCGGAGCCCGCTAACCCCTGATTGCGCACGTGACTCTCCAGGTCCAGCGCTGACTGCCGAATACGCTCAATCGCCAGGTTGCCCGCCGATCCCTTCAGGCGATGGGCGGCCCGTAGAACTCCCTGTGCGTCACCGCCCGCGATGGCCCGCCGGATCTCTGCCAAGTCCTCGCCGGCCTGTTGGACAAAGACCCGAAGCAGCGTCGCCATGAGTTGCTCGTCGCCGAGGCAGCGTTTGAGAACCTCCGCATGATTGAACACCCCGTCGCCGCCGGATGGACCGACGATAGCGGGCGGGACAGGCTCCGCTGCCGGCGGTTCGGGTGCTGATTCCCGGATCACCGGAGGCGGGCTCGCCACGGCCTCACTGATGCGCCCATCCCCCGCAGTTGCCGTTCCGGGGGACGGTGCAACGGCCTTCACCCACTGCGTCAGCACGCGGCGCAGTTCCGCGGTCTGGAGGGGTTTGGTGATATAGTCATCCATACCCGCCGCCAGACACTTCTCGCGGTCGCCATCCAGGGCGTGGGCTGTGAGGGCCACGATCGTCAGTCGGCGCTCACGTTTCTCCAATGCTTCCAATCGTCGGATTTCCGTCGCCGCGGCATAGCCGTCCATCTCGGGCATCTGGCAGTCCATGAAGACAACGTCAAACGTCGCGGCAAGCGACCTTTCGACGGCCCTGCGGCCGTTGTCCACGATCTCGAGGGAACAGCCCAGACGTTGGAGCATGGCTTTGACGACTTCCTGGTTGATCGGGTTGTCTTCCGCGAGCAGGACGTGAGCACACAACATGGCGCGACCCGCAGACGGCACCGGGCGCTCCGCACGCGGCACGTCGGCGCCGGGGGCAAGCCCCAGCACATCCAGCAGGCACTCGTAGAGATCGGACTGCCGGACCGGCTTGCGCACGTATCGAAAGAGCCCTGCCGCCATCGCCTCGCGCAGGGTACGCTCGGAGTCGCCGGACGCCAGCATGATCATGGGGAGCGTCGGCAGCGCCGCGTAGGCCCGGATCTCGCGCGCGAGTATCACGCCGTCCTTGTCCGGCATGTGCAGGTCCAGAATGCCCAGGCGGTACGGATCGCCCGCGGCGGCGGCATCGGCGAGGACCGTGAGCGCTGCGTCCGCGCTGTCCACGACCAGCGTCCGCAGGCCCCAGGCGGATAGCTGGGCCGTCAGAATGTCCCGGTTCGTCTTGCTGTCGTCCACCACCAGAGCGCGCAGATCCTGCAGCCCGGATTGCTGCGTGTGCCGCTTGCGCCGCTCGACCTGCAGGTCCAGCGGAATCTCGAACCAGAACGTGGAGCCCTTGCCGGGAACGCTGTTCAGACTGATCACGCCGCCCATGAGCCGCACGATTTCGCGCGATATGGCCAGGCCCAGCCCGGTGCCGCCATACCGGCGCGTGGTGGATGTGTCGGCCTGCATGAACGACTGAAAGAGCCGCGCCTGGTACTCTGCTGCAATGCCGATGCCGGTGTCGGCGACTTCGAAGCGGAACGTCGCCTTGCCCTCTTCGTGGGTTGTCACCGTGGACCGGACCACGATCTCACCCTGCTCGGTGAACTTGACCGCATTGCCCACCAGGTTCATCAGCACCTGGCGCAGACGGCCGGGGTCGCCGCGCAGACGGCACGGCAGGTCGGGCGGCGCGTCCAGCGCCAGTGCGACGCCCTTGCGGTTGGCCTGCTCGGCGAAGAGGTCCAGCGTCTGCTCAAGCAACTGCCGCAAATCGAAGTTGAGCGCCTCCAATTCGATGCGGCCGGCCTCGATCTTGGAGAAATCGAGGATATCGTTGATGATCTTGAGCAGATGCTCGCCGGAATTCCGGATGGCGTCGCTAAAGTTCTTCTGGCGCGTGGTCAGTTCCGTGTCGGCCAGCAACTCCGCCATCCCGAGGATGCCGTTCATGGGCGTGCGGATCTCGTGGCTCATGTTCGCCAGGAACTGGGACTTGGCTTTGTTCGCGGCCTCGGCCGCTTCCTTCGCGGCCACGAGGTCCTCCCGCGCCTTGCGCCGGTCGCAGCCGTCGAGCGCCAGCCCCACAATGTCCGAGACGGATCCCGCGAAGCTCTCCTCGTCCAGTTCCCAGCGCCGCGGCGGACCGACGTGTTCGTGACAGATCACGCCCACCACCCGTCCCGCGTGCCGGATCACGGCGTCCAGCATGGAGGAAATGCCCAACGGATGGAGGTAGGAGCCCGCCATCGAGGACGTGCGGGGGTCCGACGCGGCGTCGTGGGCCACGATCGAGCGGGACGATTCCAGCGCCGCGAAATACGCGGCGTGATCCTTCGCCGCGATCCGCACGCCGGCGGAGTGCATCTTGCGCCCCGTATCGAAGGCGTCCGCGCTCTCGATGGCCGAGCGGTCCGCGGAAAACAGCCACACGCCGACGCGCGCCACGCCCAGCGTGGCGGCGGCCGCCTCGGTGACAGCGCGCATGGCCGCCTCGCGCTCGCCGGCGTGGATCGCCGGGTTAACGACGAGACGCGCGAGCGCCTCGTTCTGGACGCGCAGGCGCGCGTCGCGGGCTTCGTTCACGGCGCTGGCCGCCTCGGCGCGGTCCTTGGCACGGGTCAGGTCGGCCGTGCGATCCGCCACTTGCTGCGCGAGGTTCTCGCTGTACTTCTGCCGTTCGGCGGCATGGGTTTCGATCTGGCTGAGCATCCCGTTCAGACCGTTCACCAGGCGGCCCAGTTCGTCCCGGCCCCACGCGGCGGCGCGCGTGGCGTAATTGCCGCTCCGGGTGACGGTGTCCATCGTGTCAAGCATGTTCAGCACGGGCGCGGATACCGCGCGCTGCAGGCGGGTCGCAAAAGCCAGAGCCAGAAGCGCCGCGGCGAGCAGCGCGCCTGCGGCGATGAGCCCCTGCTGGCGGATGCGGGCGGCCATCGGCGCGGTGTCGGCGGCGATGTGGACAACACCGATCTGCTCCTTGTTTAGAACGATCGGCCTCCAGTAGTGTGCATAGGCGCCCTTCAGGAGCCAGGCGTCCGTCGTGGTCCTGTCGAGGGCTTCGATCTCGGCATCTTCCGGCATGGCCGCCTGGCCGGCCGCCAGGTACTGCGCGAAGCGCTTGCCGTCCTTGCGGTACACATGGGCCGCGCTGATCCACGGCTTGGCCTGGAGCGTGGCCAGCATGTCGGTGGCGGACTTCTCATCGTCGAACGACACGGCGACCGTGCAGGCATTGGCCATGAGGGCGCTTGTGCCGCCCATGTTTTCCCGCAACTGCCGTCGGGCGGAAACGACCTCGTTCGCGACGTATGCCGTGGTCGTCAGCAACAGCGCCACCAGCGTGGTCAGCATCGCGATCAGCACGATCTTGCGCTTGATCGAAACGTCGCGCAGATTCGTACGGAAGTTACTCATTCTGTGTACATCCTAGAACCGATGAACTGCCTTCACGCGGAACGAGCGGCCATCCGCTTCGACGGTGTCGATGTCGCCCAGCGTCGGTTCGTGGTACTCCGTATCGAAGACGTTGTACACGGTGGCCGAGAACTCCCAGGCGTCCCTTAAGCGGGCGCTGAAGGGGGTAGCATTGAACAGCCAGAGCCCGTCAAGCGTCTGCCCGGCCACGGTGGTGACCTCGCTCCGGTACTGGGCTTCAGCGCCGGCGAAGAGCCAGTCGCCAACGACCGGCGCGGTCAGGTTCAGCTTGCCGAGATGCTCCGGCGAGTTGTTCAGCCGCTCGCCCGTGGCCTTGTCCTCGGTGTCGGTGAGCGTGTAGCTGGCGTGCGCGCGGATCTTCTCGGTGACCTGTCCGTCCAACTGGAACTCAGGGGTAACTGTCCGCCGCACCCCGCCTGGACGCGCCGTGCGAGGCGCGCGACTTTGGCCGGGGCGGAGGGATGTACGGATCAGTCCGACAGCCGATCGCGCGGCAGCGTGACGGCGCCCGGGTTGGCGATCGCCCGACGCGTCGCCTCGGCGACGTATGCAGCCGGCTCCACGCCGGCGAGCTTCGCCGTCTCGAACAGGCTGTAGAAGAGCGCGGCGACCTTCGTGCCGCGCTCCGAGCGCGACCCGTAGTGATTCTTGCGCCCGAGCGCGAGCGCTCGCATGCCGCGCTCGAGCTCGTTGGTGTCGAGCGGAATGCGTGCATCGTCCACGAAGCGCACGAGTCCGGACCAAAGCCGGTGCGTGTAGCCCAGCGCCTTGCCGAGCAGCGAGCGCGGCAGCGCCTGCTCGCTGCTCGCCCAGCGGTAGATGTCGTCGACGATCGGCTTCGACTCTCTCCGCCGCAGCTCCGCGCGCACCGCCGCCCGCTCCGCCACGGAGGCCTCGTTCGCGCGGCCCTCGATCGCGTAGAGCGCGCCGATCCTGTCGAGCATCTCGGTCGCCTTCGGATGAAACGGCTCTGCGGCCACATACTTGCGCCGTACATGGCTCCAGCAATGCGCCAGCACGAAGCCAGGGGCGGCGCGCGAGCGGCCGAGCGACTCGTAGGCGCCGTAGCCGTCCACCACTGCGATGCCTTGGTAGGTCCCGAGCATCTCTTCAGCCGCCGCCGTCGCCCGAGACGGCAAGATGTCGTACGCAATCGCCTCCTCCGAGGCGATCCCCGAGGCGTGCCACTTCGTCGCCTCGGTTGCGCCGCGCAGCGGCCAGCGCGTCTCGTCGGCGAGGATCACGTCGGCCGCGAGCACCTGCGCGCGCTGCGCCTGCCAGGTCGGCACCAGGTGCCGGTGCAGCGCGAAGAGCTGGTCCCACAGCGTCTGGCGGTCGATCTCGAGTCCCTCGCGCCGCATCTGCCGCTCCTGGCGCGCGAGCGGCGCGTGATCGAGGTACTTCGCGACCGCCACCGCGATCGCAAAGTCGACGGAGTAGCGTCCGCCAGGGATCAGCTTCGCCGGTCCCAGCGCCGTCTCGACGCACTCGCCGCACCGGCAAACGTACTTCTGGCGCTTGTGCCGCACGATGCGAAACGTGCGCTCGATGACGTCGATCTCCTCCGACTCCTCGTACTGCCCCTTCATCTCGCGCAGCTCACCACCGCACCCGGGGCAGGCCCGGTCGGGCTCGTCGAGCAGATGGATCTGCTCCACCTGCGGCAGCGCCTTCTGCGCGCGCGGACCATGCCCACGTCGCTCCGTGCTCGCCGCGCCGCTCTCGGACGTGGCCCCGGCGGCCTTCGTTCGCTTCTCGGACGAGCGACCGAAGAGCGCATGATTCTTCTGCGCAAGCTGCTCGTTGAGGAGCTTCAGCTCGAGCTGCAGGGATGCGATTGCATCGGCACCGGTCGCCGCCGCGAGCTTCGCCGTCAGCTCCGCGAGACGGCGGTGGAGGTGCTTGTTCTCGCGCTCGAGCAGGAGCGCGACCTGCCTGAGTCGCTCCGGGTCACGCTCGCTCTCGAGGTGCCACGCCATCGCGGCTGGTCAATAGCAAACTCCACATGAGAATCAAGAGCGCGCCGCACGGCTCCTCGCGAAAGATCCGCGCGCGCCCATCACGAAGCGAGTCGGCGACAGCTTCACCCGCTCCATCGCACATGACCCCTCGAGGAACAGCGCGAGCTCGCTCATCGTCAGCTCCACCACCCCGCCGTGCTCGCGCTTCCAGAGGCACGCGAAGCGCCCCTCCTCGAGCCGCTTCTGGTAGATGCACAGCCCCGTCCCGTCCCACAGCAGCACCTTGGCTCTGGTGCGCGTACGATTCGTGAAAAGGTAACAGTCGCCCGACAGCGGATCGCGCCCGATCTTGCCCGCGACCAGCGCCGACAGCCCGTCGAACCCGTTGCGCAGGTCGACGGGCCCCGGGCACGCCCACACCAGGAGGTTGCGCGTGCTGCCGATCACCCGATCATCCGCAGCAGCGCGGCCGCGCCCGCCACATCGAGACCTGCCACGCGGTAGCCGCGCGGCGACACGACCACGATCGCATCGTGCATCGCCACGTCGGGTACGATCGCCACCCGTACGAGGGCGCGCTCCCCGCGATCTGGTAGGCGCAGCCAGTTCCGGATGGTCTCGTACGTGATCCCGACCTCCCGCCCGATCTGCCTCAGCCCGGCGCCGCTTCGCTGACGCTCGCGCGCGTACGCGCTGATCTCGTCACGCAGGTCGTTGGGGATCCGCGAGCCTCGGCCGCGTGGGCCGAGAGTCGCTACTCGTCGTCGAAGTCGCGCGCCGTGCTCCATCCGTGCGTCCCCCTCTCCAAACGCACGGTCGTCGCACGGGTCCCCGCCGGCTACCAGGCGGGCTGCCGCGAACAGTTACTTTTGTCGAGCGTGTCGGGCGGGTCGTGGACACTTGCCAACGACAGCATCTACACGGTGCGGTCGCGCCTGACAGCCGAAGAGACGAGCGGCGCGACGCTTGTCGTTCAAAATCGCTGCGGCCAGGAAGCACAAAGCCTCGATTTTGTCATAACGTCAGCGTGCGCGGCGTTTGCAGTGGCGTTTGCAAAAGGGAACGGTCGTGTGGGCGTGGTGCCCGCTCGGGGGCCGGGGCCGACGGGGAGAGGGAACGATGTACGGACTAGTGAACAGCGCGCTTCAGGAGTTCGTCGTCGCGCGCCACGGCGAGGGAGTGTGGCAACGGATCCGCGAACGTGCCGGCGTGCGTGCCGAGCCGTTCGTCACGATGAAGACCTATCCGGACTCGCTCACGTACGACCTCGTGGGGGCCGCCTGCACGGAGCTCGGTCTCGACGGCGAGGTATTTCTCGCGGAGCTCGGCGTGTTCTGGATCCAGTACGCCTCCGATCGGGGCTACGGGTCGCTGATGAACCTGGCGGGCAACTCCCTGTTTGAGTTCTTGCAGAACCTCGACGCCATGCACGCGCGCGTCGCGCTGAGCTACCCCGAGCTGAAGCCGCCTTCGTTTCGTTGCACCGAGGTCACGCCGGACAGCGCAACGCTTCACTACTACTCACACCGCCCTGGGCTCCTGCCCTTCGTGCGGGGGCTGCTGAGCGGACTGGCCGATCGGTTCTCGGTGCGCATCGAGGTCACCACGACGCCGCGTGGTGCGGATGGCGCGGATCACGATCAGCTCCACATCCGTGTCTTGTCGCAGGGATCCGTGCGTTGAGCGGGACCTTCGGCCTGGGACCCGAGGGACTCCGGCAGGCGTTCCCGTTTCACATGGTCATCGACCTCCAAGGTCGGATCGTGCAACGAGGGCCCTCGCTGCTCCGGCTCGTTCCCGATCTGCGCGTTGGCGATGCGCTCGAGGACATCGCCAGGCTGGTGCGCCCGACGCCGACCCTGAACGTAGGCGAGTTGTTTCGCTCGGCTCCGGAGTTCTTCGTGCTCGAGCTGGTCGGTTGCGACGTGCTGTTGCGGGGACAGACGCTGGCGCAGGGGGACCATTTGTTGTTTCTCGGCTCGCCCTGGCTCACCCACTCGCAGCAGCTCGAGGACCTGAACCTGCGGCTGAGCCATTTCGCGCTGCACGATCCGGTCATCGACTACGTGGCGCTGCTTCAGTCGAAGAACAGCTCGCTCGAAGACGCGAACCGTCTGGCCGCGGCGCTCACGCAGGCCCTCGATGAGCGAGAGCGCGCCCGCTCTCGCCTGAGCGCGCTCATGAGCAGGCTGCCCTACGGCGTGCTGGCCGAGGATGAGAGCGGAAACATTGCACTCACCAACCAGGCGTTCTGCGACATGTTCCGCATCCAGGCTCCGCCCGAGGCGCTCGTCGGCGGCGACTGCTCAGAGGCCGCCGCGGCGGCCGCGCCCCTCTTCCGCGACCCCGCTGGCTTTCTCTCGTTGATCGCAGAGCGTTTGACGCACCGTATCCCCGTCACGCAGGACGTCCTCGAGCTGGTCGATGGCCGCGTGCTCGAGCGCGACTACGTTCCGGTATTCGAGGGCGAGACCTACCGTGGGCATCTGTGGCTGTATCGCGACGTGACCGAGGCGCGGAGGGGCCAGGAGGAGTTGCTTTTCGCCCGCGCTCGCGCAGAGGAGGCCAACCACGCCAAGGGCGCGTTCCTCGCCATGATGAGCCACGAGATGCGCACCCCGCTCGGGGTGGTAGTCGGACTCTCCGACCTGCTCGCCGAGGAGCTCTCTCCGCACGAGCGCACCGACTACCTCGCCCGTCTTCGCGCCAACGCCTCGGCGCTGCTCGCGCTGGTCGATGAGGTGCTCGATTTTTCGCGTCTCGAGTCGCACGCGGTCGAGCTCCACGAGCTGCCGTTCAGCCCCGCTGGCCTCGTCGACGATGTGCGGCGCTCGCTTGCGGTCAGGGCAGAGCAGAAGGGGCTCGCGCTCGAGTTCGAGGTCGACGCCCGCATCCCTCGCGCGGTAATCGGTGATGAAAATCGGCTGCGCCAAGTGCTGGTCAACCTGCTGACCAATGCGGTCAAGTTCACCTCCTCGGGGCACGTGAGAATCTCGGCCCGTGTGCTCGCGCTCGAGAGCGACGGCGCGACCATTCGCTACGAGGTCAGTGACACCGGGCGCGGCATCCCAGCCGACATGCAACAGAAGATCTTCGAGCGCTTCGTGCGCCTTCCGGCCAACACCACGCAGCGTTCGGAGGGCACGGGCCTTGGACTCACCATTTGCCGCACGCTCGTCGAGAAGATGGGCTCCGAGATCAGGCTCTCGAGCGCCGAGGGCACGGGCTCCTCGTTTTGGTTCGACCTGGAGCACCCGTTGGCGTACGAACCGCTGCCAGCCCAACCTGAGCGCAAGACCTGGACCGATGGCAACGCGTGGTCGATCTTGCTTGCCGAGGACGACCCAGACAACCGCCTGGTCTTGACCCAGGCGCTCGAACGCGCTGGCTACGACGTCGACGTAGCGAACGATGGGACCATCGCGCTCGAGAAGGCGAAGGCGCTCGATTACGACCTGCTCATCACCGACGTCAGCATGCCGAACATGGACGGGTTCGAGCTCACGCAGCGATTGCGCGAGCTCGAGGCTCACTCGCCGCGTTCCCGGCTGCCGATTGTCGGCCTGTCCGCGCATGCCCTCGCGAATCACCGCGAGCGCGCGACCGCCGTGGGAATGGATGCGTACCTGACCAAACCGATCGGTCGCGGCGACTTGCTCGAGGCCGTGAATCGACACGTGGACCGGCGCAAGCGCGTCATGATCGTCGACGATTCGGAGGACGCCGCGAGGGTGCTGAGCCGACTCGTCGAGCGCTGTGGGCCCGTGCGTGCGCTCTGGGCGTCCGATGGCGCGCGCGCTGTCGCGCGTGCCCTGCGCAGCAAGGTTTCGCTGGTCCTGCTGGACGGACAGCTCTTCGGTATGAGCGGGGAGGATACGGCGCGCGCGCTGCGGAGACAGGAAGGCGGGGCAGAGCTGCCCATCGTGGCGGTCACGGGCGAAGCCGGGGTCGACGCGGCGCGCCGCTATCGGGCGGCGGGGTGCAACGAGCACGTGGCCAAGCCGGTCAGCAAGGCGACAGTCAAGGACATCCTCGAGCGCTACGTGCTGGTTCCTGGCAAGTCGGACCCGAGCCCCTCACCGTCGCCGCCCTCCGTTGCCCTCGCGCTCGACCCGGAAGTCTCCGACATGATTCCGGGCTACCTGCTCAACCGCCGTGCGGACGTGGCTCGACTGCGCGCGGCCATCGGTACGGGGGGACGCTTCGACGAGGTGCGAAGCATCGGGCACAAGATGAAGGGCACCGGCAAGGCGTATGGATTTGCGGGCGTCAGCGAGCTCGGCGACGAGCTCGAGCGTGCCGGAGCACAGCGCGATCGCGAGCGGATCACCGAGCTGAGCTACCAGCTGGAGCGCCACCTCGATGAGATCGAGGCGCTCCTCTCGGAGCGAAGACATTGAGCGCGAAGAACCAATCTTTCGCGTCGGAATTGAGGGCCGCGAGGGCGGAGCTCGCGGCTGGACTGACATGATCGTTGTTCGATTTCATCGTTGAATTGGGAAGCTGGAGGCAAGCATGCGCATCGTCGTCACCGGTGGAGCGGGGTTCATTGGAAGTCACGTAGCCGACGCGGCCCTGGCCGCAGGGCATGAGGTGCTCGTCGTGGACGACCTCAGCTCCGGCAAGCGGCACAACGTTCCGGCTGGGGCGCGTTTCGAGCAGCTCGACATTCGCAAGGCCGAGCCGCTGCTCGCGGCATTTCGCGCGTTCAAGCCCGAGGTGATCAGCCATCAGGCCGCCCAGACCAGCGTGTCGGTGAGCACGCGCGAGCCGCTGCGGGATGCGGAGGTAAACGTCCTCGGCAGTCTGAACGTGATGGAGGCGGCGCTCAGCGTCGGAGCGGGGCGGCTGGTCTTTGCGAGCACGGGTGGGGCGATCTACGGCGAGATCGCCGACGGACGTCGCGCGCGCGAGGAGGACCCAGCGTTGCCGCTCAGCCCTTACGCGGTGAGCAAGCTGGCGGTCGAAGGCTACATGCGGGCGATGAGCGTCGATCGCGGCCTCGTGTACACCGTGCTGCGCTACGCCAACGTGTACGGGCCGCGGCAGGACCCGCACGGTGAGGCTGGCGTGGTGGCGATCTTCGCGCAGCGCCTCCAGGCCAAGCTGCCCATCCAGATCAATGCCAAGCGCGAGCTCGGTGATGCCGGGTGCATTCGCGACTACGTCTACGTGAGTGACGTCGTGCGTGCGAATCTGGCGGCGCTCGAGGGCACGCTCGTCGAGCCCGTCATCAACATTTGTACCGGCGAGGAGACCAGCACGGCGATGCTGGCCGATCAGCTCGAGCGGCACTTCGGTCGCGCGAGCGAGCGTCGAGCGGGACCCCGGCGGCCCGGTGATGTGGAGCGCTCGGTGCTCGACCCCGTTCGCTGCCGAAAAGCCATCGGAGACGCCACGAGCCTCGCCCAAGGGCTCGCCCAGACGGCGGCTTGGTTCGTCGCTCAGCGCTGAGGCGCCGCAACCTGGATAAAACGTAGTATAGCCAAACACTTGGGCGGCCACGCGTGACTGGTTTCGGGAGCCGCCTGTCGGTCTGCCCGACGACGCCTTTGTCCAACGGGCTGCGGGTGCCGCGGTCGTCCGCGTTTACGGTACCATCGCACCCATGGCGGCTCGGGGTCGGCAGCGGCGCGGCCGGGACATCCTTTGGGGGTCGCTCACTTGGGCGATCTTCGGGCTGGCCCAGCTGAGCGCGCCGCCCGATTACCGTGCCTTCGTGGCCCAAGTATCGTTCGCCGTAGTGGTGTTCTGGTCCTTGCGGGGCGGGGTGCGCTGGGGCCTCGCCATGGGTGGCCTTGGCGGCACGCTCGAGCTCGGACTGTTCCTCGCTGGAGCGCTCGAGTTCGACGCGGCGCATCCGGCCGTCGTCGTGGGCATGGGGCCCGTCGTGTTGTTGGTCACCGGCGGCTTGATTGGCCTCTTGGTCGAGCGGATGCGCAGCAATCTCGCGCGCCAACGAGAGAGCGAGGAGCGCTATGCGCTCGCGGCCAAGGGCGCGAACGATGGGCTCTGGGACTGGGACTTGCGCACCGACCGGGTGCACTACTCCGAGCGCTGGCGCGACATCCTTGGTTATCGGCCCGAGGAGATCACCGACACCCCCGAAGATTGGCTCGAGCGCATCCACCCGGACGACGTCGGCAACGTCCGTTCTCCGCGCCCCCGGCGGCGTCACCCTCCAGGAGCCTGTCGGACTTAGGGGTTCGAAAGCGAAACGGTGGGAGAGCAAGGACAGATTTTGACGATCTCGACGCGCCAATCGGGAGTAGGCAAGGAGAAATCGGCGAAATACGGACCGCTCTCCCGCCGTTGCAGCCGAATCCTCCTACGTCCGACAGGCTCCTAGGTCCCGCGCCGGCGATTCCGCTGACGTTATGACAAAATCGCGGCTTTGTGCTTCCTGGCCGCCCAGGGCGATCTCGGCGAGCGCATTGTGCAGGTTCCCGATCTCGCGAACCTCGACCTTCTGCCGGGCAGTCCCGCGGCGAACGCACGACTACGTGCGTCACGGCACGACGACTCTGTTTGCTGCCCTCGACGTGAAGACTGGCCGCGTGATCGGCGAGTGTCGCCAGCGTCACCGAGCGATCGAGTTTCGCAAGTTCCTCGACCGCATCGACGACGCTGTCCCGGCAGAGCTTGACGTTCATCTGATCCTCGACAACTACGGGACTCACAAGACTCCGCTGGTCAAGCGGTGGCTCTGTCGTCATCCGCGCTTCCACCTTCACTTCACCCCGACCGGAGCCTCATGGATGAACCTGGTCGAGCGGTGGTTCGCGACGCTGACCGAGAAACAGATTCGACGCGGGTCGCACCGCAGCACATGCGAGCTGATCAATGCGATCAAGAGCTACCTGGACGTGAACAACGAAACTCCAAAGCCCTTCGTCTGGACCAAGACCGCCGACGAGATCCTCGCGAGCATCGCGAGATTCTGTCGGCGAACCTCTAACTCAGGACACTAGCTTGCGGCGTCGGGCGGAGGGAGCCACGCACGGAATGCGATCGTGGCTTTACCAGGGCACGAACAGTGGATCGTCCGTCATCGCTCTGTCTCGACCCTCCAGCAGTCGTTCCCCGCGCAGGACCGAAGTGCGTCGAGCCTCGAGGAGAGCGTGGGAATGCATCTGGCGAATGGCCGCCCCTTGCAATGGCTGTCGAGCTCGTACGGGTCGTTTGGTCCGTAACCTTCCGTCCAGAGCGATGGATACCAGACCACAGCCGATCGAGAGCGCGTCCGTACGCCCTCCCAAGTTGGCACATCACGCCTGGCCGAATGGAACGACACGTACACGCGGCGTCTCCAGGCCGGCCGCGCGCCTCGCAAGAGCGGCGCGATCGACACGCCGTCGATTGACGGCGTGTCGACTCCGGCCAGCTCCGCAATCGTGGCCGCGAAGTCGTGGGAGACAATGAGTGACTTCAGGCGGGTGCCGACGGCCACGTCGGGACCCAGTGCAAAGCTCGGCACCTCGAGCGATTCGAGGTACGGCAATCCTTTACCTGACGGAATCCCGTGCTCGCCTGCGTTGAAGCCGTTGTCCGAGCTGAACAGTAGATACCTATCCTGCTCGCGATTCGTTTCGACGAGCACCTCGTCGATCGCGGAAATGGCGTCGACGAGCGATCTGGTCTGCTCGACCTGCATCTGCCATCGGGCCGTGATTGTCGCGATCTGTGCTTCATCGACATGATCCCTGGTTCGGACGCGATCCTCCTTGTCTGAAAGGTCCTCCTCCAGGAACGATGGGCCGCGAGGAAGGCGCAGCGTGGCCGCGGACCCGGCGTAGCGCGGCGCGGGAACGAATGGTCCGTGGGGAGTCGCTGGCGAGAAATGGACGAACACCGGGCGGTCCGCCGGTGCCGCTCGAATTGCCGCCTTGGTGCGCTGGATCAGTTCATCCACCCAGTATGTCCCGCCTGGCGTGAGTCCTGTCCGCTTGTCGTGTTCGACTTCGATCCATTCGTCGAAGCCATGTATTCCAAATCTCGGCTTTATCCCGCTGACGAATTTGCCGGCACCAATCGTGAAGTATCCCGCCGCACGCAACCAGTCGGGCACCGTGTTGCCAAGGTGGCGCGCGTTCCAGACCGCAACATTGCTACGTTTGTTCGATTGAATACCCGAATTGTGAGGGTACTTCCCAGTGAGGATCGCCGCCCGCGTCGGTCCGCATAGCGGCGTCGATGTGATCGTCGTGAACCTGACTCCCGAGGCGGCGATCGTGTCCAGGCCCGGTGTCGCGTCGTAGACCGACTGCGACAGATCGTCAGCGAGCACCATCACGATCGTAGGGTGCGGCCGAGACGTCTTTCTCTCCGGCACGGCGCGGAGAACGATCACGCAGAGGAGGCCGGCCACGGCAATCAAGACACCGTACTTTGCGACGGGCATCGGGCGGCGGAAGCCAAGCATGGAACGTCCGATCGAGGTGAATGTTGCTTAGATCGTCGGTGCCACAAAGCACCACCCATGAAGACGGCTTGTCAAGAGGGCGATGCCTTCGTCATCAGACGTCGTGGTCGAGCCGCCGCCGCGCCGGAGGTCACCGCGGCGACGCCGCCCGCGGGCACCGTGCCAAGGGTCAACGAGGCTGAGCCGGTCGGTGCCGCTCTCCCGCCGTTGCAGCCGAATCCTCCTACGTCCGACAGGCTCCTAGGTCCCGCGCCGGCGATTCCGCTGACGTTATGACAAAATCGCGGCTTTGTGCTTCCTGGCCGCCCGAGCAGGCCGAGCGCTACTGGAACAGGGCCGTCGAAGCCGCGCACGACGCCGTGGAGCGCGAGGATCTGCGCAGGGACATCGCCGCGATGCGAGCCGCCAAGAAGTAGGCGGACCCGTCGGCGCTCACAGACTGAAGGCCAGCACGAACAGCAGCAGCGACAGCAGCGCGAGGACCCAACCGAAGGGATCGAAGCGAACCGTGATGCAAGCCCGCTCCGGCTGCGTGGGATGGTGCTTCACGATGATCGTGCTGCCGGGCGGGTAGCGTTCGAGGAGGCGCTGGGCCTTGGGCTTGTGCACCCCCACCTCCATGCCGTGCGCGTACACGCCGCTTTTGTACTCGGTGCCGTGGACCGTGTAGCAGTAGCGAATCAGCGGGCGATACGAAACGGCCCTGCTTCTCGGAAAGCGCATCTGCCGGAGCTCGGCCGAAATCACCTCGGCGGACGCCGTCTGCCAGCCGCGCACCTGCCACAGATTGCGCAGCATCAAGAGCGGCGGCAGAGCGCAGAGCAAGGCGGGCACCAACAGGAAGAACTCCATGCGCGGTCGAGGTCCCCTTGAAGCAGGCGACTCGCGCGGTCGGCACGGGTCGAAGGAAGGACATCGCTCGCGAAGTATACGGAGACCTGCGCGCGGAGTCCAGCCAGCGGCAGCCACCGGCGTCGAGGGCTGTTGCAGCGAGTTCCGGGCACTCCGCGGCGCCTTCGAAGCGGAGCGAAGCTCCGCGGACGGCGGCTCAGGGCACGAGGATCGGGCCGAGCACGACCCGGAAGCCCAGGTTGAAGCCCATCGCGCCGATATTGGCGCTCACTCGATGCGCGGAGCGCAGCGCGTTGGAGTTCGAATCCCAGCCGCCCCCGCGGACGACGCGATTCGACCCGCCTCCCACGAACGGATCCGTGGCCGGGCCCGGGGTGTAGGGCGCAAAGACGTCGAGGCACAACTCCCACACGTTGCCGTGCATGTCATACAGCCCGAACGCGTTGGGCGCGTAGCTCCTGACCGGCATGGTGAAGGTCTGCGAGCAGGAGGTGTTGGAGTGGTAGGAAAAGAGGAATTTGGCATCGCGGCCAGGAAGCACAAAGCCGCGATTTTGCCATAACGTCAGCGTTATCGGACATTCCGCGCTTGGCTCCCTCCGCCCGGGCCCATCAGCGCGAGCGAGAGGACGGACTTGCCCGAGCCGCTCTCGCCGACGATGCCGACGATCTCGCCGCGCCGCACCGAGAAGGCGACGTTCTCGAGCGCGTGCACGTCGCCGCTGCGCGTGCGGAAGCGGAGCGTCAGGCCGTCGAGCTCGAGCTGCGGCGCGTTTGCCGGCGCGGCGGGGACGGCGGGAGCGAGCACGCCGTTTCCGGAGTGCCGTGTCTCTGCGACCGATGGCGCGAGCGTCACGTGCGCCTCGTCGGGTCGAGCAGGTCGCGCAGCCCGTCGCCGAGGAAGTTGAAGCAGAGTGCCGTGCCCATGATCGCGAGGCCCGGGAACGCCGCGATCCACCACTTGCCGGCGACGACGAAGTTCGCGCCGTCGGCCACCATGATGCCCCACTCGGGCGTCGGCGGGCGGACGCCGAGGCCGATGAACGACAGGCCCGCCGCGTTGAGCAGGGCCCAGCCGAGGTTGAGCGACGCCTGCACGACGAGCGTCGGCAGCGCGTTCGGATAGAGGTGGCGCACCAGGATGCCGAGCGGCCCGTTGCCCGAGATCGCTGCCGCCTCGACGAAGCCCGCCTCGCGCAGTCGTACGATCTCGGCGCGCGCGAGGCGGATGTAGAACGGCAGGTTCACCACCGCCGTCGCGTAGACGATGTTCTGCACCGTGTTGCCGAGGGCCGCGACGATGCCCATCGCGAGCACGAAGAGCGGGAACGCCATCACGGTGTCGGCGAAGCGCCCGACGACCTTGTCCGCGATGCCGCCGCGATAGCCCGCCCACGCGCCGGCGAAGCTGCCGACGACGAACGACAGCGCGACCGCCGCGAGTGCGATGCCGAGGTCGAGGCGCGTCGCGACGATCACGCGGCTGAAGATGTCGCGGCCGAGCTGGTCGGTGCCGAACCAGTGCGCGAACGACGGCGGCGACAACGCGACCGCGGTGTCGCTCGCGAGCGGGTCGTACGGCACCAGCGCCGGGCCGACCACCGCCGTCGCGACGATCGCGAGGAAGCAGAGGAACGCCGCGAAGGTGAGCGGGTTCTCGGCGAGCACGTAGCGCACGTGCCGCCAGGTCTCGGAGCCGGCGCCGCGCGCCGCCGCCGCGCCGACCGGGACCGCCGCGGTGCTCACGCGCCCCTCGCGACGCGCGGGTCGACGAACGCGTACAGCGTGTCGATCGCGAGGTTCAGGAGGACGTAGAGGATGCCCATGATGAGGACGAAGCCCTGCACCGGAGCGAAGTCCGATGCGATGAGCGCTTCCAGCGCGTAGGAGCCCACGCCCGGCCAGGCGAACACCTTCTCGACCAGCACGTTCGCGCCGAGGAGGAACGAGAAGGTCATGCCGAGCGTCGTCAGCACCGGCAGCAGCGCGTTGCGAAACGCGTAGACCACCAGCACCTGGAAGCGCGACAGGCCGAGCGCGCGCGCGGTGCGCACGAACTCGCTGCCGAGCACGCCGAGCATCGAGGCGCGCGTCATGCGCGCGAGCGGCGCCATCGCGACCAGCGCGAGCGCCAGCGCCGGCAGCGCGAGCTGGCGTAGGGCTTCCGCGGCGAGCGCCGGATCGCCCCGCAGCAGCGCGTCGAGCACGTAGAAGCCGGTGATGGTCGACGGTGGATCGAGCAGCGGATCGAGGCGTCCGAGCGGAACCGGCGCCCAGCCGAGCAGGTAGTAGAACGCGTAGATCAGCAGGACGCCGGTGAAGAACACCGGCAGCGCGACGCCGACCGTGGTGCCGACCCGGCATGCCTGGTCGACGAGCGATCCGGGCCGTGTCGCCGCGAGCACGCCGAGCGGGATGCCGATCGCGCCGGCGAGAAGCAGAGCGACCAGGGTCAGCTCGAGCGACGCCGGCAGGCGCCCCGCCATCTCCTCGAGCACCGGCCGCCCGGTAGTGAGCGAGGTGCCGAGGTCGCCGCGGGCGAGCTCGCGCAGGTAATCGAGGAACTGCACCGGCAGCGGCCGATCGAGGCCGAGCGTCCGGCGCACCTGCTCGACGGCCTCCTCGGTCGCGGCCGGGCCCGCGAAGTACGCCGCGGGATCGCCGGGAAGGGCCCGCGTCAAGATGAAGGTGATGATCACGACGCCGGCGAGGCTCGGCAGCGCATTGGCGAGCCCGAGCACGATCCGCTTCGCGACCACGCGCGCGCCGTCAGCCGGCATGAACGGCCTCCTTGTACAGCGAGCGGAAGTCGAGCTGGCGGTGGAACCAGTAGGTGTAGCCGCGCACCTCGCTGCGCAGCGCGACGTCCTGCAGCGGCTGGAAGAGCGGCACGCGCGGCACGTCGCTCCACGCGATCTCGACGAAGCGCGCGACGTGCTCCGCGTACCGCGCCTGGTCGCTCTCGAAGCGCGCCGCGTCGACCGCCTGGTCGAGCTCCGGATTCTGGTAGGACATCGTGTTGAACACCGCGTTCTGGCCGTGATAGGCCCAGAAGAAGAAGTAGTCCGGGTAGTTGAGCCAGCCGCTGAAGGTGTTGAGAACGAGCGGCAAGTCCTTGCGCAGCAAGGCGCCGCGCCAGTTCGCACCCGGGATCTTGTTGACGGTGACGCGGATCCCGATCCGCCCCAGCGCCTCCTGGATGAGCAGCGCCATCGGCTCGTTGGTGGTCGCGAAGCCCTGGTCGAACGACAGCTCGGTGTCGAAGCCCTTTGCGTAGCCCGCCTCCGCGAGCAGCGCGCGCGCCTTCGGCAGGTCCTCGACGTATGCGGTTCACGAAGAGGAACAGGTGCCCCGACAGCGGATCGCGACCGAGCCTCTTCGACACCAGCGCCGAGAGTCCGTCGAAGCCCGCGCGCAGGTCCGCCGGCTC
>Ga0194131_10005340_pt1 | contig 18607 bp, 14 predicted proteins | sample TA2KigO120mmetaG_FD_148631 | JGI IMG/M metagenome (GOLD analysis project Ga0194131, IMG submission 148631) | Freshwater microbial communities from Lake Tanganyika, Tanzania - TA2015053 Kigoma Offshore 120m | ecosystem: Environmental > Aquatic > Freshwater > Lake | place: Tanzania: Lake... | reverse complement strand
TCGATTTGGGCGATGCCGAAGAAGGCACGCCGGCCGAAACAAAGGTGCGCAAGGAACTCACCGAGAAGGTGTTGACTCTGGCCGTATTGCACAAGCGCCAGATGAGCACGCTCGAAAAATTCCTTGAAATGCCGGTCCCGAAGGCGAGTGAAAAGAACCCGGCCGTAAAGAAGGGCTATCGCAAGGCTTACTGGAAGACCGCCCGCGTGCAGGTCGACATGAGCATGGCGATCCGCGATACGCCGTTCCTGCCGGTCCGCTGGCGCGAGTTCACGAAAGAGATCGAGCGCACAGCCGAAGAAATCTCCCATCTCGATTCGGAAGTCCACAAGCTTGAAGGCCGCAAGGACGCCGTCCACGTCATGCGCATCCGCGAACTGAAGCGGGAAGTCAAGAAGCGCGAACAGTTCGCCGGCGCTTCCTTGCAGCAGCTTCGCCACACCATAACCGTGATTCGAGCGGGCGAGATCGAGGCCGAAAAAGCGAAGAAAGACCTCGTCGAAGCGAACCTGCGACTGGTCGTTTCGGTCGCCAAAAAGTACGTCAATCGCGGCCTGCACCTGCTCGATCTGATTCAGGAAGGCAATATCGGCCTGATGCGCGCGGCGGATAAGTTCGAGTATCGTCGCGGCTACAAGTTCTCGACCTACGCCACCTGGTGGATCCGTCAGGCCATCACACGCGCTATCGCCGATCAGTCCCGCACCATCCGCATTCCGGTGCACATGAACGAGTCGATGAACAAGTTCCTGCGCGCCACGCGCGAGCTTGAAAAAGAGCTTGGCCGCCAGCCCACCAACGAAGAGATCAGCCGGCGCATGGATATTCCCGTCGAGAAGGTTCAGAAACTGAAGACTATCTCGCGCGATCCCGTGTCGCTGGAAACTCCCGTCGGCCGCGACGGCGAATCCGCGCTTGGCGATTTGATCGAAGATCGCTGGGTCGGCTCGCCCGTCGACGCCGTCATCGAGTCGAACGTCCGCGATGAAACCGCAAACATTCTGAAGACCCTTTCGCCCAAGGAAGAAAAAGTCATCCGGATGCGCTTCGGTATCGGCTGCGATCGCGAGCACACGCTCGAGGAGATCGGCCAGGAGTTCGACGTCACGCGCGAACGGATTCGCCAAATCGAAGCCAAAGCGCTACGGCAACTGCGTTCGCCCGAACGCGCCCGCCACTTGCGAGCACTTCTGGCGGCTCGCTAGTTATAGTGCGCCCGTGATCTGCGCCCGAGCGGCAACGATCGCGGGTACTGCCATGCCCGCAGAGGAGTTAAGGAATTCCCGCTCGGCTTCTAGCGCTGCGGCGCCTCTGCCTTCCTGACGGTAAAGAAATCCCAGGAACTTAAGCCCAAGCCTCGAGTCGGGGTTGGGATCGGTGCTTAGCCGGCTCCGAACCGCTTCCAGCTCCTGAATCGCTTCCGCTGTCTTTCCGGACTGGGCCATTACAATCGCCATTTTCTGCGTGAAGCCGTAGTAGTGGACCGGAGTCCTTTCACGGCCCTCGCGGAACACCGAGATTGCGGCCTCGTACTGGCCAGATCCCTGCAGCGCGATGCCGAGTTTCGTCCGTGCGTCGGCGCTGGCGGGAATCTTTTCGAGAAAGAAGCGGAGATCGCCGATCGCCTCGGCGTACCGGGCCTGCGCGATTGCGACCTCGGCGCGGTGCAGGATGACCTCGGGCGAGAAGGGTTTTAACAGATAGGCTCGCTCCACATCGAGTCGCGCCTGATCCCATCGCCCCGCGCGCCCGTTGAGCTGCGAGCGCTCCAACAATGCCCATGCCGAATGTGGATCGTTCTCCACCGCCGCGTCCCAAAGCTTCTCGGCGGACGACCAAGTCGCTTGTTCCCGAACCGTCAGCCCGGCGAGAACGGCCGCCAGCACGGCCGTGAGACCGATAAGGCTACCCGAGACGAGTTGCCTGTTCTCTCCGCTGGCGCGCCGAAGCGTGGCCTCGACGGCGCACAGGACAAGTACGGTTACGCCGAGCAGCGGGACGAACAAGTAACGGTCCTGCACGACGTTCTCCTGCCCCAAGCCCGCTACATTGAGCGCGGCCGCGAGGCTCAGGAAGAAAAGTCCGGCGGCAAAGTTCGCGACGCGATCTCGCGCGGAAATCCGTTCCATTATCAGCCCGGCGAAAACAAGGCCCGCCAGCGGAAGCGCGAAGTTGTTTAGGCCCGCCGTGGCCGGTGTCACAGAGCGAAGTGGGTGCGCCGGTGCGATCCAGAGCGGAAGCAATGCCTCTCGGAGGTAGAAGATGATCGCGGTGGGCGCCGTCAAGAAATTGCGCGCCATCGCGCCCTGCGGAGACAACCCCGCATCATAAAGCGCTGGCCCATGCAGCACCGCCGCCCGGCAGAACAAATAAACCAGCGCAACACCGGCAAAAGGCGCCGCGATTCGTAGTGCCTCACTCCACGGAGCGCGACCCTCCTCTGTGCTTCCCCAGCGCTGGCGCACGGCTGCCACCGCAAGTAGCGGGAAAAAGACGGCGGGCTCCTTCGCAAGCAGCGCGCAGGCATAAACCCCCAGCGCGGCAGCCCACCGGCCGGCTGTCGGCACGTCGCGCAATCGAAATAGCAATAAGAGCGATCCCAAGTAAAAAACCGCGAGAAGCGGATCGGTTACGCCCGAAATCCACGCAACGGACTCGACGTGCGCCGGGTGGACCGCAAACAGAAGCGCCGCGCATGCTGCCAGGACCTGCGTCCCGCCGACGCGCCGAACCACAAAATAGGCGAGCACCACGACCAAGCCATAAACAAGCAGACTCGCTAGATGCCAGCCAGCCGGCTCCACACCGAACATTCTGTAATTGGCGATAAGCCAGGCGACGAATACGGGCCGCCAATAATAGCCCCCGCCCAAATGGGCCTCCGAACGAAACGCAAACACATCGGAGCGCAAGGCCTTACCGAAGTATTCCGGCCGCTGAATGAGTTGGTTGCCTTCTATCTGTATCCGGTCATCGAATACGAATTCGCCCTCGATCGAAGGTACATAGACAGCCATCGACACGAGGATCAACAGAAGCGCAATCAATCGATCTGGGACGCGCATACGGGAAAAGGCGGAAAGCCTTCCCAAGGATAGTCATGAACCTACCAGACTACAAACATTAATGGTACTAGAAGTACTTAGCGGCCGAGCTGCACGAACTTGCTCGACCGCAGATCGCACCCGGGTAAGGCCGCCTTCAATTTCGCGATTGCCGGCTCGGTCAGGTTTGAGTTTTCGACGTCGAGGAACTTCAGATTCGTCATCTCAACTAGGCGCGGCAAGGCGGCATCGGTGATCTTGCTGTTGCGTAAATTCAGATACTCCAACTGCTTCATCGCGGCAAGCGTCTCCAAGCCACGATCGGTCACCGATACCCCCCAAAGGCCTGAATCAGTTCGTTGAACGCCGCCAACGTCGAGTTCGCGAAGCGTCGGAATCAGCCGTAACGGCGTCAACCCAACATCGGTCATTTTATTCCCGCCAAATGCCAAATGCCGGAGCTTCGGCATTGTCGTAAAGTACTCGACGCCGTTGTCGGTCATCTCCGCAAATCCGGCGTCCAACCACTCGATTTCCGCGTGATTCGCCAAATGGGCTAGCCCCGTGTCGGTCAGCTTGGTACCACGAAGGTTGAGCCATTTTAATTTCGGCCAGCCCTTCGCGATAGCCAAAGCTCCGTCGCCGGTGAGCTCGGCGTAGTAGAGATTCAGGTGGGTGATCGACTTCGCATTCTTCAGGTGCAGGAATCCGAGATCGCTGATCCGGGTGTGCGAAAGATCGAGTTTCTCCAACTTCGTGAACTGCGCCACGGTACGCAGATCGGCATCGGTGATCCACGTTCGCGACAGATCGAGTTCGATGACTTCGCCGCGCGCGTTCGAGACCGTTCGTCCACCCACTTGCTGCGCCCACTCGGCCGGATTGACCGCCAGCGCCAATAACATCGTCGCGCCGATCATCAGCTCTTCCTCCTGTTCGGCAGCGACGACTGCGGGTCGAACACGATCGCGCAGCCCGGCAGCATCTCCTGCAGCTTCTTCAGTCCGGCCTCGGTGACCAGCGTGTGATAGATATTCAGCGTTCGCAGATTTGTCAATTTCGCAAACGCGGATAGACCGTCGTCGCTCAAGTTGGCCGTGTCCAGCCGCAGCGAGGTCAGCGACGCCGGCAACTTCGCAATGCCCTTTTCCGACACGCTGACGTAATCGAGATTCAACGCCGTCAACGCTCCCAAATTTGCTAGCTGAACCACCGACTCGTCGTTCCAGCGCGTCCGCACCGCTTCGAGCGACCTCAGTTTGGTCAGCTTCGCCACATGCGCCGCCGTCTTCGGCCCGGTCCGCGTGTAGTTCAAGTTCAGGCTTTCCAGATTCACCAACTGCCCAACCGCTTGCATAATGTCGTCGGTGATGTCGGTGCTCATCAGGTTCAGATGCCGCACCGATTGCAGTTTTTCGACCTGCGCCGAATCGGTTATCTCAGTGTAGGCCAGCCGCAGCGTGTGCAGCCCCTTTACCGCGGCCAGCGCCGCGACCGTGCGGTCGTTGGCACCGGTGTTGGCGAGGTCGATGTCTTCCAGCGACGCCAGCTTGTCCAACACCTCGCCCTTGGCCAGCGTGTGATGCAGCGCGATCCGTTGCAGCTTTTCGAGCGCGCCGAGCCGCGCCAGCCCCGCGTCGGAAACCATCGTGTGTCCCAGATCGAGATCGCGCAGTCCGCGCAGTTTCGCCACCTGCGCCATGCCGACATCGCCGACTTCGGTCGTATTCAACCGAAGCCTTTCCAGCCCTCGCAGCGTCTGCAAGTGCGCCAACTGTGCATCGGTCACGGCCGTGCGCGACAGATCGACCGAGCGAATCAGCCCTTGCTCGATCGACGCCCGCCCGCCCAGCCGCTCGATCCACGTCGCAATCGCCGCGTCGGTCGCCGAGTCGGGTTTCGACGTCCGCAGCCGCGGATCGCCCTGTTGCGGCGCGCTCTCTTGAAAGACGATCTGCACGCCCGGCACGGCGGCCTTAAAGTCCTCGACGCCGTTGCGCGTCACGCGTGTGTAGCGCAAATCGAGCGACGACAGTTTCGTCAGCGTCTTCAAATTCGCCAGCCCTGCGTTGGTGATCTGGCTGCGGTAGAGATTCAACTCGGTCAGCTTCGTCATGCGCGCCAGCGTCTTAGTGGCGTCATCGGTCAATGGCGCGCCGAGCAGGTTGAGCTGCTTCAAATTTGTCAGATTCCTCAAGTGTTCAACGCCCGCATCGGTGACCTTGCAGCCATACAGATCGAGCGCTTCGAGTGTCGTTAGATCCGAGACCGAGGTGAGACCCTTATCGCTGACGAACGTGTCCTTCAGCGTCAGCGTGCGCAGCTTCTTCATGCCGGAGACGGACTTCAACCCGTCATCGTTCACGGGCGTGTAGTTCAAGTCGAGCTTCTCGACATTGACGAACGGAGCCAGCGACTCGCCCTTCAACCGCGTCATCGCCAACCGAAGCTCGCGTATCTGAGTCAGGTTGGCGAATTCTTTCATGCCCTTGTCCTGCACGTTGACGCTGGCTAGGAAGTGCAGCGAGAAGCCCAGCTTGTCGAGCTTAGTCAACGCGGCCAGCGCCTTCAACTCCGTGTTGACGTCGAGCGTCGATCCCGCGCCGGGATTGAATATCGTGCCGGGCAAAATCACTTCGCGCAGTTCGGTGGCGGTGCTCAACTTCGCCATGTCCTTCGGGTCGATGATCGTGCCGACCAAATCGACGCCTTCGAGCCGAAAATCGTTCTTGGGCAGTTCTGTTCTATCGACAAGCCAGGCGTGTGAGCCAACCAGCCGCACGCGCCCGCCGAACTGCAGCGCCCATTCGGCCGTGGCGCGGTCCGACTGCGCCATCAGCGCCATTGCGGCGAGGAAAAATACGAAAAGTCGCACTACAGGGAGTTTATCGCTACTGGCGGCTATTCGTCGAACACGCCGTCGTAAAGATCGGCCAGGGGAATGCGGCAGTTAAGGGCGGTGAGGTCGAGCGTCGCGTCTAGGCCTTCGAATTCAGTGATGCGCCAAGTGCCGTCGTCGTGGCGCGTATGGACTTCGATGAGCGGAGTTTCTTGCGAGAGCAGAGCGTACTGGCGGAGCGTCGGCGTTAGCCGGTACTCTCGTGACTTCTCGCCCCTGTCATTCGCTTCGGTAGAGGGCGATAGGACTTCGGCGACAAAGAACGGATTTGTGACGACGTTGCGCCTCGTGGGCATCCGTTTGAATGGCCCGCAAACCACCGATACATCGGGGTAGGCGAGCATTTCGCCTGATCCGGTTTGAATCATGAGGTCTGAATTGAAAACTCTGCAACCGGTCTTTCGCAACGCGGCGCGTAACTCGGCGCCCAAGTTCATTGCCAAGGCTGAATGCTCGGGCGACCCACCGGCCATCGCCGTAATCAACCCCCGATAGTAATGATGCTTCGTCTCCGACCGCTCCTCCATGTCAAGGAACTCCTCCGGAGAAACCCACGGAATGTTCGGCGCGGCCATGCTTTTATACTAACTCCACAGACCACTCCGAATCGGCGAAGGAATCGCACTCGCCGTCAGGCAACGTCGAAACGAACTGAGCGTGCACAACTTTAGCCGCATACGCGATGGCTGCCAAGATCTCTTCACGCTTGATATGCCGATGCGCCTCAAGCATTCGCTCGATCGATTGGCCCGCCGACAACTTCTCCAAAATCAGCTCAACCGTAATCCGCGTTCCGCGAATCACGGGCTTGCCCAGCATGACCTTGGAATCGGAAACGATCAACTCCGAATTCGTCATCGCCCCTAGTCTAACGATAGAATGTAACAGCGCCAATGCCCCTAGCCGCCGGCACAAAACTCGGACCGTACGAAGTCATCGCGCCACTCGGCGCGGGCGGCATGGGCGAAGTCTACAAAGCCCGCGACACCCGCCTTAACCGCGACGTCGCCCTCAAAATCCTGCCCGAAGCCTTCGCCAACGACAGCCAGCGCCGCAACCGTTTCGAAACCGAAGCCAAGGCCGTCGCCGCGCTAAATCACCCGAACATCGTCGCCGTGTTCGACATCGGCGAGAACTTCATGGTCTCCGAGTTGGTCGACGGCGAAACGCTGCGCGACGCGAAGCTGCAACAGCGCAAAGCGCTCGACATCGCCGCGCAGATCGCCGACGGCCTCGCCGCCGCGCACGCCAAGGGCATCACGCACCGCGACCTCAAGCCCGATAACGTCATGCTCACCCGTGACGGCCGCGCCAAGATTCTCGACTTCGGTCTCGCCCAGCGCGCGCCCGGTTCCACCGACGCCACGCTCACCGCCGCCGGCACCGTCATGGGAACCGCGGGCTACATGTCGCCCGAGCAAGTGCGCGGCGAATCGGTCGACGCCCGCTCGGACATCTTCAGCTTCGGCGCGCTGGTTTACGAACTGCTTGCGGCGAAGCGCGCCTTCGATGGCCCGACCGCCGTCGAAGCCATGAACGCCGCGCTGAAGGACGACCCGCCGGAACTCCCCGACGCCGTGCCCGCCGGCGTGCGTGAACTCATCCGCGCGTGTTTGGAGAAGGATAAGGAGCAGCGCTTTCAGTCGGCTAAGGATTTGGCGCTGGCGCTGCGGGCTCTGTCGGGCCGGGTGGCGCTGACGACGGAGTCGTTACCCGCGCAGAAGTCCGCAACAAAGCGCACCCCGTTTTGGATCGCAGCGGCGACGCTGGTGATTGGCGCCCTTGGCGGCGCGAAATTGGCGATGGTTGCGAACGAAGGCGTTGAGCCGTTACGCGTGACGCCGCTCACGTTTGGGCCGGCGTCGAAGGTCCGTCCTGCATTTTCTCCCGACGGCCAGTCGGTCGTGTACACGCAGAACTACAACGGCCTGACCGAGTTGGCCGTACAGACGTTGGGTCTGCCCCGCCCGGTGATTATCGCCAGGGGAGATAGCTTGTTTTCCCCCAGATGGACCGCTAACGGCGCGAAGGTCTGCTATCTATCAACTCGCGATTTGTGGTGCGTCAGTTTAGCAGGCGGAACGCCGCAAAAAATGCTGGAAAACGCCTCTGTCTTCACGATTGCGAATAAGAGCGGCGACGCCTATTTCCCTCGCCCTGTGGCCGGCAAACAGAAACTATTTGTCAGCTCGCCGTTCGGGTCGGCGCCGAGGGAACTTGGCCATATTTCAGTGCCTGAAGGGTTTGCGTCTTGGTTCGATGTCTCCGCGAACGGCGAGGAGCTGTTGTTTTCCATGCCTTCTGGATCCTGGGTGATACCGCTCAAGCAGGGCGGCGAATCGAGACGGATCGAGGCCGCGCGCGGAAGCCGCGCGCTCAAGCTGTTCCCGGATAGTCGGCATATCGTAATTCAGCAGCGGAGTGACCCATCGGCTCGTTCCTCGCAACTCCTCCTGGCCGACTCGCGCGGCCCAAGCCGCCGATTGCTCCACGCCGGAGCTGGTGTCATCGTCAGCCTGGATGTGAGCGCGGACGGACGGAGAGTCGCATTCTCCAGCGGCCAGCCGGACTGGAGGTTGGTGGAATATTCCATCAGCGGCAAGCGCGTCCGCGAGATCGGCGCGGGATGGCTAGGGGTATGGTCTCCTACCGGGGACCGCATCGCCACCGGCGGCGGGCGAAATAACGGAATCATGACGATGCGTGCCGACGGATCGGAGGCATCGCGAATTGGGTCCTCGGAGTCCGGCAGCGCCCGGTTCTCCCCGGATGGCACAGGCGTGGCAATTTTTGAAGGTGACAGAAAGGGCATCGCGATCGCTCCGTCGGGCGGTGGCCGTACCGTCCGGATTCTCACCAGCGAAGGCATCGCCGGATCATTTTGCTGGTCGCCGGACGGCGAGTGGATTTGGTTCAGCGAGAACGGGCAGGTGCGAAAGATTCCGAGCCAGGGCGGAACCGCCGTCACCGTGAAGGATGGTGGCCTAATTGCCTGTTCGCCCGATGGTTCGGTACTGTATTCGGTCCCAGCGCCGAATCGAGCTTGGTATCTAATGGCGCCTGACGGAAAAACTTCGAAATGGGAGATCGGCACTAGGCAATACACCAGCGTGATCTTCGGTGACGGCGGCCGCACGCTTTACTGCTACCGTCCGAACGGCCGCTCTATCGTTGCGCTCGACGCGCGCACCGGCGCCGAACGCACCGAAATCGAAGTCGAACTCGACCCAGCCGACGTCATCAGCAGCCTCGATCTCCATCCCGACGGCAAGCACTTCCTCCTGACCACTGGAAATCTTCGCTACAACATCGCCATTCTCGAAGGCTTCGCCCAACCCGAAACTGGCTGGCGAAGCTGGTTCCGGCACTGGCGCATCCCCGAGGCCCCGCCGCCGGAGCCCGATGTGCGAGAGTAATTGCATATGCCGCAGAGACCCATCTCGCCCGCCGCCCGCCGCAAGAAGTTCGAAGCGGCGCAAGCGGAAGCGCACAAGCGATTCGGGAAGGCGTTCGAAAATCTTGCGGTCGTAATCGCGGACGGGCGCGAAGCAGCCGGGGAAAGACTGGAACAACTCCTGCTCGAAGGCCTAAACTCCGGTCAATCGATCGAGATCACGCCGGAGTACATCGAGCAAAAGCGCCAGCAGTTGATCGCGCGCCACGCGAACAAAACAAAGAAACCTTGAGCCACAAATCCGCCCTAGTCCTCGGCGGCGGCGGCCTCTGGGGCGCCTTCGAAGCCGGCGCCTACACAGTCATCGAAAACCGCTTCGAATTCGACACGATTGTCGGCGCCTCCGCCGGCGCGCTCAACGCCTGCGCCATCGCCGGCGGTATGTCCGCCGCCGGCCTCGTCAAACTCTGGCTCTCCAGCGAACCCGCAGCAACGCTCAAGCTCCACTGCCCGCGCTACTTCCTGGACGGCTTCGCGGATACCACTATCCTCGAAACCACCATCCGCGAGATGATGCGAAACTTCCGGCCGAAAAAACAACTCGGCGTCGTCGTCAGCCAGGGCTGGAATCTCGAACAAGTCCTCATCACCGAAAACATCACGTCCGACACGATCCTCGCCTCCTGCGCCATCCCGTTTGTCCTGCCCGCCAAACGCCTCGACGGTGTGCTCTCGGTCGACGGTGGTCTGCGAGATCCCTGCCCCACCTTCGCCGCGCGCCAGATGGGCGCGACCGAGATATTGGCCGTCAACGTGTGGACGCACCTGCCCTGATGGTGGTTCGGCTGGGGGCGTGCGAAGCGCCAACGCACCGGCGCGATCATCGAACCGCTCAAGCGGCTCGGGCCATTACGGAGCAGCGCGATCTGGAACACAGCCAACATCGAACGCTGGATCGAAGAAGGCCGCGCGGCGGCGCGCGCGCACTTTGCGCGACAATAGTCGGGAATGCCCACTTACCGTGTATTCCGCATGCGGGACCACGTGCGCCAGCACTTCCGCAACGCCCCGCACACGAGCGGCGAATCGGCCGTGAAACTCCGCGACTACATCGAAGCCGGAACCGTCGAAGCGACCAATGTTTACGAGGCTTGGGAACAACTCCGCGCCACCGAAAGCCCGCTCGATGTCGGCGATCTGCTCGAGACCGAACTCGGCGCGCTGAAGATCTGCAAGTATGTCGGTTTCGAAGACGCCAAATGGGTCATCCCCGAAGTGAAGCCCGCCGAGCAGGCGCCCTCCGAACAACCCGCCGAGGCGAGTACACTGTAAGTATGGAATCGACCGACGGCCCTTCATCCGGCCAATGTTCCAATCCGCACGCCGACCGGCCGTACGGAGCAGTTGCTTACATCGACGGGCAACTCGGAGAGTTTCTGTTGAACCTGCGTGGGGAGGCGGTGTGCGGCTGCGGACTCGCTTCGCATGTGTCGATCCTTCCGCCGCGCTCGATCACGGGTGACGAAGAAGCCGCCGCGCGCTGGCTGCGAGAACATGCGTCGCGCCTAAACGCCTTCGAAGTGCGGCTCGGCGAAGTGACCTATTTCGAGAACAGCACCGTCATCTACATCTCGGTGACGCAAGGCAAGCAAGAGCTCATCGACGCACACGCGGCCCTGGATCAAGGGCCGTTTCGTTTTGATGAAAAGTTCAGGTACTCGCCGCACATCACCCTCGCACAGGATTTCCCGGTGGAGCAACTCGAAGAGAAACTCGCACTGTGCCGCGCGCGCTGGGCGGCCTACGACGGCCCGCGCTCGTTCGGCGTCGAGACGCTCGTGTTCGTGAAAAGTGTCGCCAAGGACTGCTGGGTCGATCTGAAATCGACTCATCTGGAAATGGCTTCGACTCTCGATCAACGCTGAAGCATTTGCTTCGGCGCCTCGCACGCAGCCACGAACTCGTCCAGATACTCCGCACCCGTCGAGGTGCGGTAGAAGTGATACTGCCGCGCCGGATCGAAAGCGCGCTCCTTGAAGGCGTCCATCGGCGTGTAGTTGTACCAGTCCTCCAGACCGAGATTCTTCCACTCGCCCTGATACTGCCGCAACGTTCCGCCGTCGAAGCGCGGGTCGAGCTTCGGTTCGGCGCCGAGCGGCGTCGATCCCACCAGGCACACGAAGTCGATCTCCGGCTGCGCCCGGTGCCAGCGCACATAAGCGAGATCGCCAACAACAACAGTCTTCTGTAACTCCGGCCGAGGCCAGCCCTTCTTCTCGATCCACGCAAGCACCTCCGCCTCGGCTTTCAGCCCGGCCTGTTCTTCCTTCCTTTCCGCATCGTCGATCGCTTGAAACGGCGCGTCCTGATTCGGCAACGGCTGGTAGCTCGTCATCGCCGCCGTCAAAATCTCTACCGCCTTCTCCCGCGAAACGTCCTGTTGAAACGCGCGATAGGCCATCGACACCCTGCGCTGCGGATCGTCCGCCGCGACCAGCCACGACTTCCGTTCGCTCGCGTTCACCCGGTACATGCATTCGCCGACACGAACCGTTTCGCTTGCACTCAGCCACCGGATGTCCTCGCAGTGCTCGCCGGCTTCGTGGACCGCGGGCCGCGAGACATTCCTGCCCGGCCGAGTCACCGTAACAATCAGCGCCTCGCGCCACGGCGTCGACGAGCCCATCCACCGAAATGACTCGAGAAATGAAAAGGATCGGTAAAAGCCGATGATGGCGTATTCGTTACGCACGAATGCCGACGCCTTCCCCAGCGATGACGGCACGCCGATTTGTCCGAAGCCTTTTATTTCTTGTTTTGTTGTTTTCGGCCCGAACATAGCGCCACAGCCTAGCTGCATTCCGGCGGCCAGAACCATCGCTCCGATTTGCCTCCAGTGCCGCATCACTCTCTCATGCGTGGGCGCGCGGCCCAAATTGTCATCGGAATTGGAAAAGGCGCCTGTTGGAACAGGCGCCTTGTGAAGGTGAACAGCCGCGACGGCCGTCGGGGTGGGAGGGACGCTGTTGCCCACTCACCGGTCTCTGCATCTATAGGCGGAATCGCGCGCCAAACCGCATCATCAGCTACGCACGCGCGTAATTAGATACAGTCCGGCCAGAACGAATATGGCGTTCGGGCTCCACGCCGCCACCTCCGGCGCAAGCTGATTCAACATGCCGATCTGTTCGAACAAACTGTCGATCGCCAGATACCCCACCGCTATTACGAAGCTGAATCCGACCGCCGCCATCGCGCCGCGATTGCCCACCCAGAACGAGAACGGCACCGCGATCACCGCCAAAATCAACGCCGCCAGCGGCGCCGAAAACTTGCGGTGATACTGCACGCGAAGCTTTACCGTATCGAAGCCGCTTTGCCCGAGTTCGGCGATGTAGCCGGCGAGTTGATGATGGTTGAGCTGTTTGTCCTGCTTCACTTCCGGCAGGAAGTGTTCGGGCGTTTCGGCCAGTTCCGGGAACGCCGTCGCCTGCCACGTGTGGTACTCCTTCACCTTGTCGATGTCGCGCGACCAGCCGTTCTGAAACACCCACGTCTTGATGCCCGGCTGCCACTGCGCGCGCTCGGCGTGAATGTGGCGGCGCAGGCGAAAACTCTTGCTGTCGAGGTCGTAGACATGGACACCAGCCATCACCTTTTCCGCCGGATCGAAGTACTTGTAGTGATAGATGCGCGCGCCGCGGCCATAGACCCACTGGCGGTCGGGCCGCAAAAATGTTCGCACCGCACGGCCTTTGATTTTGTTGCGCAGCGCGTCTTGAATCAGGTTGGCTTCGGGCACCACGTAATAGTCGAACGCGAACAGCGCGCCGCTGATCGCCATGCTGGCGATCAGCACCGGCAGCGCCAGCCGGTAGGCGCTCACGCCGCACGCTTTGAACGCCGAAACTTCGTTCTGCTTGCCCAGCACCGCGAAGGTGATCAACACCGCCACCATCACGCTCATGCCGGTGAAATCGAAGATCAGCTTCGGCGTCAAGAAGAGGTGATAGGTCGCCACCTCGCGCATCGGAATGTTGTTGCGGACAATGTCGCTCACCAGCTCGAAAAACGTGAAGAACTGCGTGAGTACAACGAAGCTCGCCAGCCACACCGCGAAGTAGAAGAAGAACGTCTTCAACACGTAACCGTCAAGCAGTTGCGGCGCCAGCCGGAACCACCGCGCACCTTCGCGATGCGATGCCGCCTTTTTTTCGCGATTCGCGAAGGACGAAAACAGTCCGACGATCCACGCCCGCGCCGCGCCCATGAAATCGGAGTCGCCTGGCGCCTCCAGGCGGATCAACAACACGATCGCCAACGCGGCGAATGCCGCGTTCGGCGCCCACGCCGCGATCACCGGCGCGAGCTTGCCCTGCTTGGCCAGCCCAACCAGACTTACCTGCGCCATGAAGTAGAGAAAGGACAGAAACACCGTCATCACAAACGCCGACGACTTGCCGCCCTTGCGCGACGACACACCCAGCGGCAAGCCCAGCATCGCCAGCAGCACACACGCCGGCGGCAGCGAAAACCGCCGCTGCAATTCGATGTCGGCTTCGATCGACTTCTTGGCTTCTTCACGCAACTCCGGCGTATCCATGCCGGTAAAGCCCTTGGCCCGCTGCTCCTCGGCCGGTTTGGCTTCGAGTTTTTGATCGAGCAGCGGGAAGCGTATGTCGAAGTATTGACCCGCGTCCGCCCCCACCTCATGCGTCGCGCCGTCGATCAGCCGCATCTGCAAACTGTTGCCGGTTGCGTCGGGCGCGGCCAGCGCCTCGCGCGCCATCGTGATGCGCGGCGCGTCGCCCGCGGCTTCCTGCGTGCCGCGCCTGCGTTGATCCGGCGGCGTCATGTCGGCGATGAATACGTTGCGCCAAACGATCACCGGCCCCGAGGGCGCATCGCCGACATAGATCGTCTTGTTGGGGAACTGTTCGGAAAACACCCGAGGCTGGACATCGGCCGTCATCTGCTCGCCCGCGATCCGGTTCAACACGCGAACCGATTCGCGCACCGCCCACGGATTCAGCCAGATCGAACAACCCGCGCATACCGCCAGCCCTAGGACGCCGAACAAAAGCACGGGCGCCATCAGCCGGCGGCTCGGCACGCCCGCCGCGCGCAACGCGATGATTTCACCGTCGCTCGACATGCGGCTGAGGCCGATCAATACGCCGACCAGTACGCCCACCGGAATCGTGAACACCAGCACCGACGGCAGCACGAGCGCGAACAAATATCCGATCGCCTCCGGCGGCGAGGACCCGCGTGCCAGCGGCTCGAACAACCGCTTCGCTTCGCGCAGGAGCAAAACGAACGTGAACAGAAATGTTCCAACACCGGCGGCGGCGAACAACTCCCGGAATACCGAACGTCCGAGTAATCCCATCGTTTCGTTAGATACCCGAATCGAGCGGTGGTGGCGGCACGACCGGAGGCCGCGGACGCTCTTCGCTTGGCCGCTCCAACTCCATTTCGTCAAACAGTAGCGAGGGGCAGGTGATCGAGGTGCCGACCACGTATCCGCCCGCGCCCATCAACGCCAATGGCGCCGTGTTGAGCAGGAATTCAAATGGCGCAGCGTCGTTGCCGGTGGCGACGATGTCGCGCAGTAGCCTCGTGTTGACGCCCCGGAACCGCACGCCGCGGATGGCTTCCTCGCGGCCGTCGGGATAGACGCGGAAAATTTCCAGCGGCAGCGAAACCACTTTGCTGCCTCCGCCGCCCGAGCCCGCCAGCCGCCGCAGTTCGGTCGCGCTTGCGCTCGATGGATAATCCAGGCGCCGCACGACGATGCCATAGGGATTGCGCCGTTGCGCGACGATGTCCATGATTTTCTTGCGCAACTCCTCGCGGCTCACCGATTCGCGCGCCGTGACGACAAGGTTCGTCGGCACCGCGGCCGCATGGCCGAATGCGCCCGGCAGCCTGCCGTGGCCGGTTGAACCCTCATGTCCGCGCACCGGTTGCCGTGTGTAGAGCAGCGTCTTCATCGTTCCTTTTTCTACAATTACAGCCTTTTGCGGCGGCACGCCTTGGAAGTCCACCTCGTTGTGACCGAACAGCGGACGCCCATTGAACTTGGCATTGGGGTCGTCGATGACGTCGAAGGTTTCCGGCAAAACCCGGCTGCCCAGCCGGCTCTCCAGATCGCTTGGCGGCATGTTCACCGGACGGCCCGGCACCGAGACCGGATCGCGCATCGCCTGCAGCTGCGAACCGAAAAGTTGGAAGAAAAGCTGTCCGGCCGCTTGCGATTCGAACAAAATCGGACCCGTATAGGCTTCGCCCAAGGGAGCGTCGGCGAGCGCGGTCACTTGCTTCGCCATCGCGTCGATCTCCCGTTTCATCTCCGCCTCGGGAGGCAGCGAATCGAGCGAAAACGCATGGAAAAAGCGATGGTTGCGTACCGTCGAGCCATCGGCGGCGTACGCCTCCGCGCGTGCCCGGATCGAGACCACCGTCTCGGGCGCGCGTACCATCGAGCCTTCGGTGTTGGAAAGATAGAACGTCGACGAAGATTGTTCGACATCGACGCGGGATTCGAGAATCTTCGGATAGGCCGCAAACGTCTGGGAGAGCCGTCGCGCTACGTCGTTCCACTTTTTCTCATCCGGCTTTGGTTTCGCCGGCGGTAGGAGCTTGGTGACCTTCTCTTGCTTGGCGAAGTCGTTCAGCTTTTCCGAGAGAGTGACGTTCTGCAGTGCCGATTTCTTGAGAGTGAACTCCTGCACGGCGGACTTGTACGCACGGTCGGTGGCCAACCACAGATCCTGCTGGATCTGCTGCCGGTTGTATTCGAGCGGCCAGCGGCCGTTGTCGAATCGCGCACCGCGGACCTGGCCCGTAAATACGGCGTTCGAATTGTCGAATTCATAGCTGCCCACACGCAGTTGCACGCGCGGAATCCGGTACGGCGAAACCACCGATTGAATCAGACCGCCAAGCGACGCGATGCATGTCATGTTGACCCCGTCTTCAACCGAGTATTCAATAAAATACGGTGTTTCACCGGCGATTTTGAGCTGCATCGAGCGGCTCAACTCGGCCGCCATCGCTTCCAGGAACGGATCGTCGATCTTCTGCGCGCGCAACGCAGCGGCCGTCAGCGGCAAAAAGAGAAAAACGCGGCGATTCATCACAGTCCACCTTCCGGGCGCGGGCGCGACAGCAGCGGCGGGCGCTCCTGCGAACGGTTCTTCCGCTGGATCTCGATCTCGCTCACCAATAACGCCGGGGACGCCGCCGACACAGGAACGCTGCCCGATTCGGCGCCGCAGTAGCCGTTGAACACTTCCGCGCGATCGGAGGTCGCGGCGATCTTGGCAAAGCTCGCCAGCGGCGTGCCGACAATGTCGGCGCCGCGAATGAGTTCATCGGGCCGGCCATCGGCAAACGCCTTGTACACGACCAACGGAATCACCGTGAAGGCCTGCAATCCCTGGCGGCCGGTCGTAGTAAATCCGCCCGTCACCGATTCGAAGTAGAGTCCATAGGGCTTGTTTTGCTTCTTGATCTCTTCGATGAGAAGCTCCCGCAATTTCGGAGTTGAAACCTGCTTGTCGCTGTGAACGATGAGGTTCGACTGCCGCGCGACGATTTCATGACCCGCCTGCCGCCTCCCGTGGCCATTCGAATTCGGGAATCCGGCGATCGGCGACCGCGACAAAAGAAACGTTTTCAGAATGCCCTTTTCGACGACCGAAACCCGGCGCCCTTTGACCCCCTCATCGTCGTAGGAGTACCAACCGTAGAGGTCTTCCTCCGCGTAGCGCTTGATCGTGGGATCGAAATAGACGCTCAGGAAATCGGGCAGTACGCTCTGATTGACCCGCTTGGTAAAGGTCTGGCCTTCGCTCTCGTCTTTTTGGCGGTGCCCTTCGATGCGGTGGCCGAAGATTTCGTGAAAGAAAACTCCCGCCGCACGCCCGGAAAGAATCGCAGGGCCGACAAACGGATCGACCTCCTGTGCTTTCAACAGTCCGCGCAGATCGGCGATGACCTTGTCGACCGCCGCGTCGATTTTCTTTTCGCTCGGCAACCGGCTCGGCTCGTCGGCCTCGATGGTTTCGGCTGTCGCTAGGTCCATGCCGTCGAATGCTTTCGAACGCGCCGAAATGACAACGCGCGCGAATGTCCGCCCATGCTGGAGGCGCGTACCTTCGGAATTGACGAAGGTCTTGATCTCACGCTGCGCCTGGAAGCTAACCTGCGAAGCTAGGATGTCGCCATGCGCCGAGATCCTCTTCGACCAATCCCGGAGATGGCCCGCCCATTTCTTCTCGTCGTACTTCAACTCTGGAATTTTCTGAAAATCGACGGCGGCGTCGGCGTTCGAAAAATCGTCCGACCGGTCGGTCTCCTCAACCTTGACCTGCGTATTGGTCTTGATATTGGTAAGACGCTGCGACGCCGCGCGATATACCGCGTCGGTGTCGAGCCAGATCCGCCGGCGAAGCGCATTCCCGTTGTCGTCAAGCGATACCCCGCTGCCGCGCGTGAACTGCGCAAAGTCGCGCTGTTGCCGGTGGTAGTTGTCGAGCTTCGGCGTACCCAGCCTGAGCGTGACGTCGAGTATCCGCGAATGGCGTTTGTCCTTGGCGGCAAGCAATCCCGAAGTCGCTTCCATGGAAACGGCTTCGTCTTCGGTGACTGTGTAGGCGAGGTAGTAGGCGGGGGGATCGGCCTTCGTCTTCAACGACTCGAAATTCCGATTCAGTTCCGCGCCCAAAATATCGACCAACCTTGGCGCTTCGGCCGCTCGCAGCCCGCAAAGTAACAACGCGGGCAGCGCGACAACAAGTGAATGAGGCTGCACGTTCGCAGCATATCATGCTGCTCCGATTAGCCTCAGCCATTTGGTGGCAAAAGACGTTAATTTGCGGACGCGAACTCGAGCAGGCCCTTCTGCCGCATCCCGTTCAACGCCAGTCCGTACCGCCCGCGAACGCCTGTCTTTTCGAAGATGTGCTTTAGGTGGATCTTCACCGTTCCCGGACGGATGCCTAGTGTCCTGTCTCATATAACTATGTACATATAGGCAGAGTTGCCTCATACTGGGTCATGTTCACCCCAGCAGCTCCCTTGGCGGTAGAAGCGAGCCAACGGGAGCAACTCGAAGCCTTGCTCCGGAACGGAAGCTCCCCCCAGCGTGTGGCGCTACGCTGCCGGATTCTCCTGTTGGCGGCGAAAGGCGTCGCCAATCAGTCGATCGCCCAGCAACTGGAGGTTTCGCGCCCCACGATTGTGGCGCTGCGGGCGGCCTTC
>Ga0194131_10005339_pt1 | contig 18607 bp, 17 predicted proteins | sample TA2KigO120mmetaG_FD_148631 | JGI IMG/M metagenome (GOLD analysis project Ga0194131, IMG submission 148631) | Freshwater microbial communities from Lake Tanganyika, Tanzania - TA2015053 Kigoma Offshore 120m | ecosystem: Environmental > Aquatic > Freshwater > Lake | place: Tanzania: Lake... | reverse complement strand
CGTGTCATTGGAGAGTGGATCCGCTTCTACAACCACCGTCGGCCCCACCAGGCCCTCGGCATGAAAACCCCCGCTATGGCGTATGCTTTAGCGGCCTGACCTGTGCAGAAACCGGTGGGTCAGTACAACCCAAGCGTAAGATCTGATCAGATCGGGCACGCCTTCGACACCTCTCTCCAATAAAAGAGCGGCGTTGATCGCTCCCTTGTAGCTTCCAGATCGAGCGGCTGACTCAAATAGTGTAAGGGCAGTTTTTTTATCGGGGGCTCCGGCCTCTCCATTATCCAGCATAACTCCAAGGTTATTGATCGCCTCAGCGTGCTTACTCTCAGCGCCCTTCCTAAACCAAAACAGCGCCTTATCTGGATTTTTGTCAACGCCTTTTCCCTGTCGATAAATTAGTCCGAGATTGTTTTGGGCAGCCGCTACACCTTGATTTGCTGCGAGTTCAAATAGCTCAACCGCTCGGACATTATTTTCTGGCACTCCCCGACCCTGATTGAAAAGCACGCCAAGATTATTGGCGGCATCGGCATTATTCTGCGCTACGGCCAGCTTGAGCCACTTCCGAGCCTCAGCTGCATTTGGGGCGGTTCCGATTCCGTTTAGATGGCACAGCCCGACGTTGTTCTGCGCCGAAGCAAGCCCGGATTTTGCCGACTTTTGATACCACGAGAAAGCGGTTTCGTTATTTTTGGATACACCTAGCCCGCGTTCGTATAGAAATCCAAGTTTGTTTTGCGCTCGGGCATCTCCGAACTGAGCGAGGCGCTGCCAACGGTTGTACGCGGTTTGATAATCGCCTTGATCGAACGCGGCTTGTCCTGCCTCATATCTTGAGCAGCCAACAAGAAGTGATAGCCACAAAAGGCAGATAATCTTCAGTGCTGTTCGAGGGTTGCTTGATGGAGTTGCCCTATCAGACCGCACAGTTGGCTGCCGGTTGATGGAAGCTGCGGATGAACTCACGGGGTGACTTCATTCACAGGGCTTTGTGCGGATGGTTGTTGTTGTAGTCCTCGAACCACCGCGGAAGTTGCGCCAAGACCGATTGTGCATCTGGGCGATCATGAACGTAAACATAATCACGCTTGAACGTTTTGACGAACGACTCTGCCATACCGTTCGACTGCGGCGATCGCACGGGCGTGAAGCACGGCACGAGGCCGATCGACTGGGCGAAGGAGACGGTCTCATGGGCGCGGTAACAGTTGCCGTTATCCGAGAGCCACTCCACCGGATGCGGGGTCTGTTGATCGTTAAAACGTCTTTCGACGCTCTCGAGCATGAGATCACGGATCATCTCGCCGGAGATACCGCCGGTGGTGGCGTTCCAGGACATGACCTCGCGATCACAGGTGTCGAGTGTAAAAGCGACACGAACGCTCTGACCGTTCCAGCAGGCGATCTCGAAGCCATCAGACGTCCAGCGCAGATTCGGGCGGATGGTGATGATCTGACCGTCGTGTGCTCGGCCCGGCGGCTTATCGGTGTAGCGCTGCAGCAAGAGACCATTCTGCGACATCAAGCGGTAAATGCGTTTGTGGTTCAGCCGAGAAAGTCCGGCGTTGTCACGCTGTCGGTTGATCAGCGCCCAGATTCGACGATACCCGTAGGTCGGCCGATCATCCGTCAGCGTTCTGATAGCGGCCAAGATCTCGGCATCCTCCGACTTCTGATATCGCCCTCGCGGGCGACTCCCTTCGCGAAGACGCGAGTGAAGCTGAGAACGAGAGACGCCGAGCGTGTCGGCGACCGTCTTCACAGGGAACCCTCGTCGGGCAATGACGGCAAGCGCGAGATTAGTTTTTTTTCATGGGCAACTTTCACCGCTTCCCGGAGAATTTCGTTCTCCAGCGTCTTCTTGCCCAAAACCCGCTCGAGTTCGCGGATGCGCTTCTCGAGGACTTTGACCTCCGAGGAACCTACGACCTCCTCATCGACCCGGATCGCTTCCTTCCCACCCTCGGCCATGCGCCGTCTCCAGTGAAACAACAGGGAGGGAGAAATACCATGCTGCCGAGCCACATAGGAAATCGTGATCCCGGGCGGAGAGGCTTCCTGCAAGATCCTCAGCTTTTCGTCGACCGAGAATCGTCTGCGACGCTGAATACCCGAATAAATCTCAACACGTTCTGCATTCGAAGACATAGTCGTATCACTAGGCTTACGCCTAGCTCCTATTTACGACAGCACTGTCCGGTCGAAATGGGGGCTGCTCCACTTGAATACATACCGGTTTATGGAATTGTGTATGATTGAGCCGGGAGACCGACACAGGCTATGTCATTGATTTACCAGCGTCTTCTCAAACTCGCAAGACCTCTCGTCATGGCGCCCAGGCCGCTGCGGCAGGTGCTTGCGGTCCTGTTCGACATCGGCGGGATCGCGATAGCGCTTTGGCTGGCGCTGATGTTGCGGTTCCACGAAGTTCCGGTTGATGGCGGAGACTTCCTTTCCATTTTGTTCACGGCACTCCTAGCGGCCGGTGCAGTGTTTTTCATCGGTCGGCTCTACCGGTCACTGATTCGTGCCATGGCATCCATCGGGTTCCTCGTGATTGGCGCAGGAATGGTTTCAGCGGCGGTGGCGGTTGTGGCGGTTGCGACGCTCGAAACCGTCCCTTGGGACGTCGCAGCGAGTTTCGCGGCTTTCGGCACGTTGTTCATCGCCGTGACTCGGTTGGTGATTCGCAGCGTCGTCACCGGGGGCGCTTCGATGGCGTCTCATCCGGTCATCATCTACGGCGCAGGGGAGTCCGGGCGCCGCCTCGTCGGAGCACTGTTCGGTAGTTCTGAGCTAAAGCCTGTGGCCTTCGTCGATGATTCTGCGACCCTCAAGGGCGCATACATATCAGGCGTGGCCGTTCATCTTCCTGACTCGTTGCCAAAGCTTTTGGCACGCCACGGGGTGAGCACCGTTGTGCTCGCCATGCCTTCGGTTTCGCGAGGCCGGCGTCGCGAGATTCTTCGATCGCTGGGTGAGTTAGGTGTTGCGGTCCGGACGCTGCCGGATATCGGTGATCTCGTCGCCGGTAAAGCGAACGTCGAAGATCTGAGAAACATTGATATCACGGACGTTCTGGGGCGTGATGCGGTGGAGGCTCGGACTGATCTGCTCTCGGCCCGAATTGCCGGCCAGTCGGTGATGGTGACCGGAGCGGGCGGGTCGATCGGGTCTGAACTTTGCCGTCAGATCATTTTGAATAAACCTCGTCGTTTGGTGTTATTCGAAATCTCTGAGGTTTCGCTGTATCAAATTGACGCAGAACTTCGTCAGCGTCTCGTCGACATGGGCATACAAGTCGAGGTCGTGTCGGTGCTGGGCGATGTCCGCGCTACGAAACGGCTAGAGTCGACGATGAAGGCGTTTCAGGTTAAGACGGTGTACCACGCAGCGGCGTACAAACATGTGCCGATCGTTGAAGAGAATGTTCTTGAGGGATTGAACAATAACGTTTTCGGTACCTTGAGTGTCGCGCAGGCGGCAGCGCGCTCCGGAGTCGAGTATTTCATTTTGATCTCGACCGACAAGGCGGTGAACCCGACCAACGTGATGGGCGCATCGAAGCGGCTCGCTGAGCTCGTGCTTCAAGCGCTTCAAGGCGAATATCGAGGAATCACGTTCTCCATGGTTCGTTTCGGGAATGTATTGGGGTCGTCTGGGTCGGTCGTGCCTCTTTTCGAGTCGCAGATTCTGAAGGGCGGTCCTGTCACCGTGACGCATCCCGATATCACTCGATATTTCATGACTATTCCGGAAGCCGCCCAGCTCGTGATCCAGGCCGGGGCGATGGCGAAAGGTGGCGAGGTCTTCGTGCTCGACATGGGTGCGCCGGTTCGAATCGCCGACCTCGCACGAAAGATGATCGAACTCGCCGGTCACCGCGTGAAGGAAACGGGATCCAGCAGCGAAGGGATTGAGATCGCGTACACGGGTTTACGACCCGGCGAAAAGCTTTACGAGGAGCTGTTGATTGGTAATAACGTGTCGGGGACGGCTCATCCGATGATCATGCGGGCGGCCGAGCCTTTTTTGCCGTGGGCTGAGCTCAGCGCTCAACTCGAGAGAATGCGTTCGATGATTTCAAATCTCGAACCTGCGCCGGCTGTTTCTTTATTACAGGATTGCGTGACGGAATTCGCGCCCGCCCCGGAGATCCATGATGTTCTCCACCGAGCCTTGGAACGCAAAAACAACCCATCGATTCGATTGGTGGGCGGTACTGGATTTGAACCAGTGACCCCTGCCGTGTGAAAGCAGTGCTCTACCGCTGAGCTAACCGCCCGTTGGGGGCCGCGATTTTACGGGTCGCCGGGCGCGGGGGTCAACGCATCGCGCGGCCGTCGCCCCGGGCGCAAACGGGTATATTTGCAGTCCATTCCTGAACCTCCGGGCTGTCGCCGCGTGTCGATCCTTTCAAGTCCTGGTCCAGGCGACGATCGGAACGCGTCCGGCCCGAATCTGCTCTCGTCGCCGCAGGAATGGGATTCCTTCCTCGACGCCCATCCGCGCGCGACGCTTTACCACACCTGGCGCTGGACGGAACTTCTGCACGAGGTCTTCGGGTTTTCCGTGCACCGGCTGGCCGCCCGCGATCCCTCGGGCAGGCTTGCCGGCGTGCTCCCCCTCGTGGAGCAGCAAGGTCCGATCTTTGGTCGCCGCCTGGTGTCGCTGCCGTTCTTCAACTATGGCGGACCGCTTGGCCTCTCGGAGGATGTCGAACAAGACCTGCTTGCGCAGGCGGCGGAGCTGGCACGGCGTCGTGGGGTCGCGACACTCGAGATCCGAGACCGTACGCCGCGACACGGCCTGTGCGTGCGCACCGACAAATGGACGGTTGAACTGGCATTGCCGCGCGATGCGAACACACTTGACAGGCAGCTTGGCGCGAAGCTGCGCTCGCAGATCCGTCGAGCCGATCGCGAGGAGCCCGTGATCGCTTGCGGCGGCGCCGAGCTGGTCGCCGAGTTCTATGGCATCTTTGCAGCGACGATGCGAGACCTGGGCACACCCGTGCATCCACGGCGGTTCTTCGAGGTCCTGATCGAGCGGCTCGCGTCGGACTGCACGGTCGTGGTTGTCCGCCTCCGCGGCAGGGCCGCAGCGGCAGCGTGGCTGACCCACTTCCGCGACCGCACGGAGATCCCATGGGCAGCGAGCCTGCGCGAGCGTCGCACGAGCAGCGTCAACATGCGCCTCTACTGGGAGTGCCTGCTGCAGGCCATGCAACGCGGCAGTCGCGTATTCGACTTCGGCCGCAGCACGGTGGACAGCGGCACGTACCGTTTCAAGCTGCAGTGGGGTGGCGAAGCACGGCCGCTCTTTTGGGCCTATCCACTGCTTCCGACCGGCGCCGCGACCGGCGGCCACGGCCGCCTGGCACAAGCGGCGCAGTCGCTCTGGTCCAGGATGCCATTGCCGCTCGCCAACAGGCTCGGCCCGCTGACCAGTCCCGGGCTGCCGTGGTAGCACTGCCTGGCTGGTTCAATGTAGCGTCACTGCCATGAGTAACGACGTCCGCACCCGCTTCGCGCCCAGCCCGACCGGCCTGCTGCACATCGGCGGGGTGCGCACGGCACTTTTCTGCTGGCTCTATGCGCGCCGGCACGGCGGCACCTTCATCCTGCGGGTCGAGGACACCGATCGCGAGCGCTCCACCCCCGCGGCCGTGCAGGTGATCCTGGACGGCATGGAATGGCTCGGCCTGCACGCCGACGAGGGCCCGTTCTACCAGACCGAGCGCTACCCGCGTTACCGCGAGGTCATCCGGCAGTGGCTCGCGGAGGGCAAGGCCTACCACTGCTACTGCAGCAAGGACGAGCTGGAGGCGATGCGCAACGCCCAGCTCGCGCGCAAGGAGAAGCCGCGCTACGACGGCCGCTGCCGCGCGCGCACCGGTCCGGTCGAGGGCGTGACGCCGGTGGTCCGATTCAGGAACCCGCTCGAGGGCGCGGTCATCGTGGACGACGCCGTGCACGGCAAGGTGGTGTTCCAGAACGCCGAGCTCGACGACCTGATCATCGAGCGCTCGGACGGCAACCCGACCTACAACTTCTGCGTGGTCGTGGACGACTACGACATGAAGATCACCCACGTGATCCGCGGCGACGATCACCTCAACAACACGCCGCGGCAGATGAACATGCTGCGCGCGATGGGCGTCGAGCCGCCGGTTTACGCGCATCTGCCGATGATCCTCGGGCCGGACGGCACCAAACTTTCCAAGCGCCACGGCGCGGTCTCGGTGCTCCACTACCGCGAGGAGGGCTACCTGCCGGAGGCGCTCCTCAACTACCTGGCGCGGCTCGGCTGGTCGTACGGCGACCAGGAGATCTTCTCGCTCGAGGAGATGACCCGGCTCTTCGACATCAAGGACGTCAATAAGTCCGCCTCGGCGATCAATCCCGACAAGCTCGCCTGGATCAACCAGCAGCACTTGATGAAGCTGTCGCCCGCGCGAATAGCCGTCGAATTGTGCTGGCAGCTCGAACGCCTGGGGGTGGACGCTTCGAAGGGCCCCGCGCTCGAGCCGATCGTGGAAGCGCAGCGCGAGCGGTCGAAGACCTTGAAGGAAATGGCGCAGGCGAGCCGGTTCTTCTTCGAGGCGCCGGCGGCCTACGACGAGAAGGCGGCGCGTAAGAACCTGAACGCCGAGACCAGGCCGCTGCTCGAGCAGGCGCGGGCGGTGCTGGCGGAGCTTGGCGACTGGAGCGCACCCGCAATCCATGCAGCGATCCAGGCACTGGCGGAGCAGAGCGGCGCCGGCCTCGGCAAGGTCGCGCAGCCATTGCGGGTCGCAGTCTCCGGCGGCGGCGTCAGCCCGCCGATCGACCGGACGCTTGCGATCCTGGGGCGCGAGGAAACGCTCGCGCGGGTGGATCGCGCGCTGGCGTACGCGGGCTAGCGCATTGCGTAAGCCATTGACACACCGAGCAATCGTACGGAGAATGCGCGCCCTGCGTGGGGCCATAGCTCAGCTGGGAGAGCGCTTGCATGGCATGCAAGAGGTCGACGGTTCGATCCCGTCTGGCTCCACCAATTTCCCGGGTCCCCATCGTCTAGAGGCCTAGGACACGACCCTTTCACGGTCGCGACCGGGGTTCGAATCCCCGTGGGGACGCCATCCTTAAAAAAAGAGGGGCGGCTGGTGCCGCCCCCACATTCCCCAGCGGATTCCGAACGTCTTGTTATTCGGTCGCTTCCCCCCTTCGATCCGGTAGCGATGACGCCGATGTGGCGCAGGCGCAGGGCACACGCGGACATGGCCGCTTGCGCGCTATCACCGCCATTGATTCCTTGATTGAAGCACTGCCGCGAGCTCCTTGCCGGTTACGGGACAGTCGTCCTGTTCGGTAACCCGGCAGTCTCCCCGTTGCGGGAAGATCCGCGGCTTTGCGACCCCGCCTCGCAGCGGGTGTGCCATTTCGACGGTGTCCATCCTACCACCGCGTCGCCGTCCGGCGACAATGGGTATCACAATAATCGCGGGACAGCAGGGACTTATGACGCTTGTGGCCCGCAAATCACAGCGCGTTTGACTGCGCGTGATGCGGTTCTCAGTTGTGCCTACTGAACGTAACTAGACTCGATTGCGTATCAAGGGCAAACCCATCGAAAGGTGGGGACGCAAAGCTTCCGGGCTAAAGGCTCCAGGTGAGCCCACGCCAGCGGGGTTGCCGGCCAGGGAGCGCCCGAGACGCCTCAATCCGCGTTTCCTGCTCCATCGCCGTCAATGTCGTGAGTCAGGTGGCTGACCGGCCTCACTGCCAGTGCGGTTTCGCCCTGTTCGGCAAGCGAAAGGGGCGGGCATGCAAGAGAGGGTCCGGATCGCAGCGCTGCTGGGTGCCTTGCTGGTGCTCGGGGGCTGTTTCGACGACGAGATAGACGACGAGACCGGGGGCGCGAATCCGCCTGGGCTCTCCAATCAGGCCCCGGTCATTTCGGGCTCGCCCTCGACGTCCGTCGTGGAAGGCGAATTCTACGAATTCACGCCATCGGCCAGCGATGCCGATGGAGACAGCCTGCAATTCTCGATCGCGCGCAAGCCCCTGTGGGCCGATTTCAACCCGCAGACCGGGCGCATCTCCGGCACGCCGACGAGCGCCGACGTCGGCAACTTCACGAATATCGCCATCAGCGTCTCCGACGGGTCAGCGAGCGCAGACCTGCAGGCGTTCGACATCTCGGTCCACGCGTTCGCGATCGGGGCCGCCACGCTTTCCTGGTATCCCCCGACGACGAACTCGGACGGGAGCGCACTGACGAATCTGGCCGGCTACCGCATCTACTACGGCAGGAACCCGAACGACTTGACACGGGCGATCATTCTGAACGCAGTTCGCGCGACCGGCGCGTCAACTTCGCCAATCCCCACGCACACATGATGTCCGATCGCGGTTCCAGCGGCGGCCGCCGCGTCAACGACTGATCGGAAGGGACGCTGGAAAAGGGGACGCTAACCGTTTCCAGGATCGCGGTGATGTCGGAAACGGTTAGCGTCCCCTTTTTGAAAGGTTAGCGTCCCCTTTTCCCTGACCCCTTCGCCTGTCCTAGCGAATCTTGAATTCTTCGGACTGCAGCCCGTGGCGGGCAAGCAGCTTGTAGAAGTCGGTCCGGTTACGGCCCGCGAGCCGGGCGGCCTGGGTGACGTTGCCGCGCGTGATCTGCAGGAGCTGGACCAGGTAGTTGCGCATGAACTCGTCGCGGGCCTCGTCGAAAGTCGACACCTGCGGCGCCGTGCCGGTGCCGAGCACGCGCTGCACGAGCTCGGCGCTGACCACGGGGCCAGTGGCGAGCGAGGCCGCGTGCTGCAGGAGGGTCGCGAGCTGGCGCACGTTGCCCGGCCACTCGCCGACCATCAGCAGCTCGACCGCCTCGGGCGCGAGCACGTGGCGGGTGCCGCTGCCCCGGGCCAGCTCGTCCATGAAATGGGCGGCCAGCAGCGGGATGTCGTCGCGCCGCTGCGAGAGCGGCGGCAGGTCGATGCGGCTGACGCTCAGGCGGTAGAAGAGGTCCTCGCGGAAGCGGCCGCGCTGGATCAGCTCCGGCAGGTTGCGCGCGGTGGTCGAGACGATGCGCACCGGCTCGTTGTCCTGCAGGCTGTAGAGCGAGATCTGCAGTTCCGGGGGGAGGTCGCCCACTTCGTCGAGCAGGACGGTGCCGGCGGGCGCCTCGGCCGGGCGGGGCGGGCCGTCGGGGTCGCCGCGGCCATCGAGGGCCGCCTGGAGCAGCGCCTGGGTGGCGGTCACGCAAGCGACGGTGAGGAAGCGTCCGCCACGCCGCGCGCTCGCCTGGTGGACGGCGCGGGCAAGCTGGGCCTTGCCGGTGCCCGGCTGGCCGGTGATCAGGAGCGGGGCGTCCGAGCCGGCCGCGATGAGCGCCTGGGACAGCCGCTCCTCCATGACGGGGTTGCGAGTGATGATCCCGGTGCGCCAGTCCTCGGTCACGCTTGCGAAGCCGGATACCTTGAGCGCGGCCTCGATCTGCTCGAGCAGCTGCTGCTTCTCGACTGGCTTGGTCAGGAAGGCGAATGCGCCGCTCTTGGTGGCCGTGACGGCGTCCGGGATCGTGCCGTGGGCGGTGAGCAGGATGACGGGCAGCGCCGGGTAGCGGCCCTGCAGGTCCTTCAGGAGCGATATCCCGTCCTTGTCCTTCATCCTGAGGTCCGTGACCAGGACGTCCGGCAGGAAGCGGGGCACGGTCGTGAGTGCCTGGCTGGCGTTCTCGCAGGCGGCGACCTCGAAGCCCTCGGAGCGCAGGCGGATCGTGATGAGGCGCAGGAGCCCCGGGTCGTCATCGACCAGCACGACCCGCGGGCGGCGGCCCAGCGGCGTCTTCATGGCCGGGGCGGCGTATTGCCGCCCTCCAGCGTGGCAATGGCTTCCAGCTTGGCCTCGGCGCGCTCGAGCTCGCGGCGCAGGCGGTCCTTCTCGGTGGTCTCAGCCTGCAGGCGGCGGTTCAGCTCGGCGATTCGGTGATCCTCCTGCGGCGTGCTGCCATTGCGCAGGGTCTCGTTCTCCTGCGCGAGGGCAAGCCGGGCGTCGAGGTCGCGGATCATGAGATCCGCCAGCGCCCGCTCCGAGGGCAGCAGGGTCTCCGGGGTCGCGAGCGCCTCGCCGAGCAGCGACCGGGCGCCCGCCGCATCGCTCGCCGCATGACCCGGGACCGCGAGCACGAATGCGTAGCGCAGGCGCTTCTGCGTCGAGGGGTCCTGCAGGTAGGCGTTGCGCGTCGTCGCGACGATCTCCGCCTGCTCGGCGGTGCCGCCGCGGCCGAGCTGGTCGAGCATCGCCAGGTAACCGGCGATCACCTGCCCGTCGTCCGTGCGCGCGACCGGCGTCGTCTCCTTGCCGCGCTTGAGCCCGGTCCAGTCGTCCACGCTCTTGCAGCCGGCAACCAGGCCGACGGCGAGGAGCAGCGCGGCGAGGCGTTCAGGCCGCATGCGCGGCCTCCGGCCGGGACGCCGCGGGCAGCCGGATGCGCAGGTGCGCGCCGGGGTATTGCCCGGTCACGATCTCGACCGTCCCGCCGTGCGCCTCGACGAATTCGCGCACCACGGACAGGCCGATGCCGGTGCCCTTGAGCGGCCCGCCCTGCGGCGTGCTGCCGGAATAGAACGCGTCGAACACCTTGTCGCGCTCGTCCGGTGCAATGCCCGGACCGGTATCGGCGAAGTCGATGACCGTCACCGCACCGTCCGGGTAGGCGTGCAGGTGAATCGTGCCGCCGTGCGGCGTGAACTTGATGGCGTTCGACAGCAGGTTCTCGAGCACGAGCTTCAGCTTCGCGCGGTCCGCCACCAGGTGCAGATCGGCGACGTGCATGTCGAGCGTGATGTCGCGCGCCGCCATCGCGAGCCGCTGGCTGTCGATCACCGTGCCGACCAGCGAGGAGAGGCGGAAGTTCGTCAGGTCGACGCTGGTGACGCGCGCCTTCCAGGCGCTGTAGGACAGCAGGTTCTCGATCAACTGCTGCAGGCGCAGCGCGTTCTCGCGCAGGATCGAGGCGACCTCGCGCTGGTTGTCGTCGATCGGTCCCACGGCGCCGTCGAGCAACAGGTCGGTTCCTTCGCGGATGTTGGCGAGCGGGGTCTTGAGCTCGTGCGACATGTGGCGCAGGAAGCGGTTGCGCTCGAGCGCGATGTCGACCAGGCGCGTGCGCAGCCACTCGAGCTGGCGGCCGAGCGCCGCGAGGTCGGCGGGCCCGCTGATCGCGATCGCCTGCGTCAGGGCGCCGCGGCCGAGGTCGCTGATGGCGCGGTCGATGGCGCGCAGCGGCCGCAGCACGAAATACCAGAAGATGCCGGCGAGCACGAGCGCCGCCGGCACCAGCGCCGTGATCGACCACAGGAGGCCCTGCTGCGTGGCCTGCGCCTGTTCCGCGACCTCCTTGAGGCGTGAGTCGATGCCGAGCCGCGCCTTTTCGGCCAGCGTATCCGCCGCGCGGCTCAGGGCGCTGAATCGCTGGCTGACCGTGGCCGTGGTGAGGAACTGCTCGCCGGGGCGGCGGATCAGCGCCGCGGCGTGGCTGCCGGCCGCGCGCACCTTGGCGATGTCGGGGGCGGGGACGTAGGCGGTGACCTGGTCCAGCGTGGCAATGAAGGCGGCATAGTTCTGCTCGAAGGCGCTGACGACCCGCGGGTCGTCCAGGATGCTGTAGACGTTCGCGGAACGCTCCATCGCCGTGATGTGCTGGTACAGGCGCTGGGTTCGCTGGGTCAGCGTGATGCTGTCGCGCACCAGCACGTCGCCGGCGCGCGATAGATTGCGCAGCTGCACGCCCCCGTACACGAGTGCCGCGGTGAGCGGCAGGACGATCAGCAGGAGCGCCGCGGACAGCAGGCCGCTGAGGGACTGGGGCCGGATCCGGCTCATGCCCCTATGGTAACCGTCAGGCCATGGGTTGGCGCAGCAGCTGCCTTTCCCAGGCGAGGGCGGTCGCCACGATGCCGGCCAGGTCCTCGTGCCGCGGCGTCCAGCCGAGGGTGTCGCGGATGCGGCGCGCGGCCGCCACGAGCTGCGGCGGGTCCCCGGCGCGGCGGGCGGACTCGGTGACGGAAAGCTTTGTTCCCGCGACCCGGGCGACCTCCGCCAGCACTTCACGCACGCTGAATCCGCGACCGTAGCCGCAATTGAGCGTGGTCGGCGCGCCGCCGGCACGCAGGTAGTCGAGCGCGTGCAGATGGGCCGCGGCGAGATCCTCGACGTGGATGTAGTCGCGGATGCAGGTGCCGTCCGGGGTCTCGTAGTCCGTGCCGTAGATCGCGATCCGGTCGCGCTTGCCGACCACGTGCTCGCAGGCGACCTTGATGAGGTGGGTCGCCTCGGGCGTCGATTAGCCGATGCGCCCGCCAGGGTCGGCACCCGCGACGTTGAAGTAGCGCAGCGCCACGTAACGCATCGGCGTGGCGGCGGCGACGTCGCGCAGCATCTGCTCGGTCATGAGCTTCGACCAGCCGTAGGGATTGATCGGCACGGTCGGCGTGGTTTCGTCGGCAACGCCGCCGGGCGGCATGCCGTACACGGCGGCCGTCGAGGAGAAGACGAAGTGCTTCACGCCGGCGGCGACGCAGCACTCGAGGAGCGTACGCGTGTTCGCGGTGTTGTTGCGGTAGTACTTGAGCGGGTTCGCGACCGACTCCGGCACCTGGATGTGCGCCGCGAAGTGCATGACGGTGTCGATGCGGTGATCGGCGAGGGTTTTCGCGACCACGGCCGCGTCGCCGGTGTCACCCTGCACGAATGCACCGTGCAGCACGGCACCGCGGAAACCGGTGCAGAGGTTGTCGAGAGTGACCAGGTTCTCGCCGCGTTCGCCGAGCTGGCGCGCGACGTGGCTGCCGATGTAGCCGGCGCCGCCGGTCACGAGGATGGTAGTCATCGGGGCTCCACGTTATCGTGGCCGAATGATAGCAACGGCCGACGAGGCCCCGTTTGCGAACCTGTCACCAGATCTGATCATCGCTGCCGTGGAATCCGCGGGATTTCCGAGCGATGGCCGGATCCTGGCGCTTGGCAGCTACGAGAACCGCGTGTTCCAGGTCGGCTGCGAGGACGCGGAGCCGTTGGTCGTGAAATTCTACCGGCCGGGCCGCTGGAGCGATCCTGCGATCGCGGAGGAGCATGCCTTCGCGCGCGAGCTGGCGGCGGCGGAAATACCCGTGATCGCCCCGTTCGAACTGCCGCGCGGGGAGGCGCTGGGGGATGGCCCCGTGCCGGTGTTTCGCGGCTATCGGCTCGCGATCTATCCCCGCCGCGGCGGCCAGTGGCCGGAGCTCGGCACGGCGGACGACCGGCAGTGGATCGGGCGCTTCCTCGGGCGCATTCACGCGGTCGGAGCGACGCGCCGCTTCGAGCATCGCGCGCGGCTCTCGCCCGAAGTCATGTGCCGGCAATCCGTCGCCTGGCTGCTCGCGGAAGACCGGATCCCGGATTACGTCCGGCATCGCTACGAGCGGGTGGCGGCGGAGCTGCTCGAGCGGGTCGAGGCGGGTCTTGCGCGGACCGGTACGCTGCGCTACCTGCGCATCCATGGCGACTGCCACCGCAACAACGTGCTGTGGACTGACCGGGGCCCGCATTTCGTCGACCTCGACGACTGCATGACCGGGCCGGCGATCCAGGATATCTGGATGCTGCTGGCCGGTCGGCCGGACGAAATGCGCGCGCAGCTCGCGGAGATCCTCGAGGGATACGCGCAGTTCGCCGAATTCGATCCGGTCGAGACGGCGCTGATCGAGCCGCTCAGGGCCCTCAGGATGGTGCATTACGCCGCCTGGCTGGCGCGCCGCTGGCACGATCCCGCGTTCCCGCGCGCGTTTCCCTGGTTCGGCGAGGCGCGCTACTGGGAGCGCCATGTGGCGGAGCTCGAGGAACAGCTCGGCGTGCTGGAGTCAGAAGAATAATAAATCAATAGCTTACGTCACTTTTGTGACCTAGATTCCAGCCCACTCGCAGCTTACAATGCGCGACCTTTTTACAAGGGGCGAGTCCCCTTCGTAAGCCCATGATCCAGAACCTCAGGAACATCGCGATCATCGCGCACGTCGATCACGGCAAGACCACGCTCGTGGACAAGCTGCTGCGCCAGTCGGGCACGCTCGACCTGCGCAAGCCCGTCGCGGAGCGGGTGATGGACTCGAACGCGCTCGAGCGCGAGCGCGGGATCACGATCCTCGCAAAGAACACCGCGATCCAGTGGCGCGAGTACCGGATCAACATCGTGGACACGCCCGGCCACGCCGACTTCGGCGGCGAGGTGGAGCGGGTGCTGTCGATGGTCGACTGCGTGCTGCTGCTGGTGGACGCGGTGGACGGGCCGATGCCGCAGACGCGGTTCGTGACGCAGAAGGCGTTCGCGCACGGCCTCGCGCCGATCGTCGTGGTGAACAAGATCGACCGGCCGGAGGCGCGGCCGGACTGGGTCGTGAGCCGCACCTTCGACCTGTTCGACTGCCTGGGTGCGAGCGAGCAGCAGCTCGACTTCCCGGTCGTGTATACCTCGGCGCTGCGCGGCGTCGCCGGCCTCGCGCCGGACAAGCTGGGCGAGGACATGACGGCGCTGTTCGAGACCATCGTCGAGCGCTGCCCGGCGCCGCACGTGGACGTCGACGGCCCGCTGCAGCTGCAGGTGAGCCAGCTCGACTACTCGAGCTACGTCGGCTCGATCGGCATCGGCCGCATCCGCCGCGGCACGATCCGCCGTGGCATGCAAGTCGCGGTGGTGAGCCGTGAGGGGGAAGTGCGCACTGAGCGTGTCGGCCAGGTGTTCGGCTTCATGGGGCTCGAGCGGATCGAGGTCGAGGAGGCGCGCGCGGGGGACATCGTCGCATTCTCCGGGCTGGAGGCGCCCAAGATCTCGGATACGCTGTGCGATCCGGAGCATGTCGAGGCGCTGCCGGCGCTGGTCGTCGACGAACCGACGATCAGCATGACCTTCGAGACCAACACCTCGCCGTTGTTCGGGCAGGAAGGCAAGTTCGTGACCAGCCGCCAGGTGCGTGAGCGGTTGCTGCGCGAAACGCTGTCGAATGTCGCGCTGCGGGTCGATGAGACGGACGATCCGGACCGGTTCGTCGTCTACGGGCGCGGCGAGCTGCACCTCGGCATCCTGATCGAGAACATGCGCCGCGAGGGCTACGAGCTCGCGGTGTCGCGGCCGCACGTGGTGGTGAAGGAAGAGGGTGGCGTGCGGGTCGAGCCGTGGGAACAGCTCACGGTGGACGTCGAGGCGACGGCGCAGGGCGCGGTCATGCAGGCGCTCGGCGAGCGGGGCGGGGAGCTCGCGGACATGGTCCCGGACGGCAAGGGCCGCGTGCGGCTCGACTACCGTATTCCGTCGCGCGGCCTGATCGGCTTCCAGACCGAGTTCCGCACCATGACGAGCGGCACGGGGCTCATGTACCACGTGTTCGAGCGCTTCGCGCCGGTGGTCGAGAAGCAGCTCGCGGAACGTTCATCGGGCGTGATGATCTCGAACGCGCGTGGCGAGGTGCTCGCCTATGCGCTGTTCAACCTGCAGGAGCGCGGGCGCCTGTTCGTCGCGCCCGGCGACGTCGTGTACGAGGGCCAGATCGTCGGCGAGTCGAGCCGCGACGGCGACATGGTCGTGAACCCGCTGAAGGGCAAGAAGCTCACCAACATCCGCACCCAGAGCAAGGATGAGAACGTGCTGCTGACGCCGCCGGTACGGATGTCGCTCGAGCAGGCGATGGAGTACATCGCCGAGGACGAGCTCGTCGAAGTCACGCCCAGGAACATCCGCCTGCGCAAGCGCCACCTGCGCGAGGGCGACCGCAAGCGCGCCGAACGGGCTTGAACGGTGCCGGGTCGCACTTATCGCACTTATTGGCCGGTCGGCCAATAAGTGCGATAAGTGCGACCCGGCACCGTCCGAGGGGCGCGTCCCCTTCGCTCTGGATTTCAGAAAGTGTGAAGCAGTCGTCATTCGGTGGCCGACATCGCGCGTGATCTCGCCGCCGATCGGCGCGAGAATAAGGTCTCAGTGAAACAAGGCAAACCCGTCGAAAGGCGGGGACGCAAAGCTTCCGGTCTGTCGGCCTCTCGGCCCACGATAGCGGGGTTGCCACGCGACGCAGCGACGACACACGTCCGGTTGCGCCCCGCACCCGTCCGCCGAGTCGACAGCCCGATAACGACGGGTGGTCGACATGGCATTGAATCGAATCTCGGAAAGAGTTGCGGCGCCGGGCATTGCTGCGGCGGCGCTCATGGCTGCATTGGCCGCATGGGCAGTACCCGCGACCGGGGCACCAAAGGACTGCCAGGGCAAGGCGCGGCGATCAGCCGCCTGCGCGAACCAGGCTGTCAACCAGGCGCCGGTGATCAGCGGCACTCCGGCTGCCGTCGCGCCGGTAGGCCAGTCCTACTCGTTCACGCCGACGGCCTCGGATCCGGAAGGCAAGGCGATTTCCTTCAGCGTTGCCAACAAGCCGCCGTGGGCATCCTTCAGCACGTCCACGGGACGCCTCAGCGGCACGCCGTCCAACGCGGCGATCGGCGAGCATGTCGACATCGTCATCGCGGTCAGCGACGGCGTGCTGACCGCGGCGCTCGCGCCATTCTCCATCATCGTGAGCGCGGCGAATCAGGCGCCGACCATCGGCGGAACGCCGGCGACTTCGGCGCTTGAAGGACAGGCCTACGCGTTCACGCCGACGGCGGCCGACGCCGATGGCGACGCACTGACCTTCAGCATCACGAACCGGCCGGCGTGGGCGACATTCAGTTCGTCGACCGGCCGCCTGTCAGGAACGCCTCCGGTCGGCAGCACCGGCACCTATCGGGACATCACCATCCGCGTGAGCGACGGACAGCTCACCACGGCGCTGCCGGCCTTCTCGATCGACGTCGCCTAGGTCGCGCTCGGCAGCGCGACGCTGTCGTGGGTCGCCCCGACCCAGCGTGAGGACGGCTCCGTGCTCGAGAATCTGGCCGGCTACCGGATCCGCTACGGCAATTCTCTGGGCAGCTATCCGAATCTGCTGCAGATCCCGAATCCCGGCATTACGAGTTGCGTGATCGAGAATCTCCCGGCCGGCACCTACTACTTCGTCGCGACCGCCTACGATGCGAACGGCAACGAGAGCCAGTATTCCGAGGTCGTATCGAAGCCCGTCGGCTGACGCCTGACGGCGTCGACACGTTGCACGTGCCGGACGCCGGCTGATCGCCTGTCGGCCGGTTCGTGCCGGGCGGTCTGCCCGGCGTGCCCTTCAATCACTGTCGATGACGGCGACCCAGCTCGAGTCCGGGTCGTAAGCCTCGATCGCGGCGACCGCGACCTCCGTGCCTTCGCCCAGGTCCTTCTGGAACACCACGCCGTCGTGATTCACGATGAAGGTCATCACGCCGCTCGCGCCGTAGTCCGCAGGCCAGGCGATGAGCGCAAAACCGTTGCGCAGGACGCCCTTGTCGAAGTAGTCGAACGCGCCCCCACTGGCGTTGTCGGTCTGCCGGAACAGCGGCCGATAGCGGTAGCCGAGGTAGGTCCCGCCGGCTGCCTTACGGCCGCCTGGCGGTCGACACCGACTCGATGGGCACGGTGCAGATCGAATGGCCCGACGTCGTCAGCCTCGAAAGCCCGCAGGCATTCATACTCGAGGATGTCGCCGGGAACCTGCTATATGGCAGCTTCGCGCGCGACGCGGAGGCGGGCCATATCGCCATCGCCGGCGACGACCGGATCACACGACGCGTCGCGACGGCGAATATCGCGCGCATGTCCCAGTCGGAGCAGCGCAGGCTCGACCGCGTGCATGGCTCGTTCTCGCTCGGCTTCGACTACACGAAGTCGAGTGACATCACAGTGCTGAGCGGCAGCTTCAACACCAACTACCGCGGGCCCGCGTCGAGCTGGAGTTTCAACGTCGACGTCAACTCGACACGCGATCCCGAGCAGGGCACGATCGACCGCGACTCGGTCCGCTACGGTTATCGCTGGTTGCGACCCGGCGGCCATTTCTGGGCCGGGTTGTCCTCGTTCGAGCGCAACGAGCAGACCGGCATCGACGCGCGCGTCCTGGTGGGCGGCGGCTACGGGAAGTACTTCCTGCAGACCACCAGCAACGAGGTGGCGGCCTTTGCCGGCGTCGGTGCCACGCGCGAGTGGGCGACTGGCGACGCGGACGATCAGACGAGCCTCGAGGCCATCCTCGGCGGCGACTGGCGCGTGTTCGATTTCGCCTCGCCGACGACCAGCCTGACCGCGCGGGCGGTGGTATACCCGAGCCTCACCGAGTCCGGCCGTTATCGCACCGACACGAGTGTTTCGCTGCGGCGCGAAATCATCAGCGACTTCTATCTCGACCTGTCCTTCTACCACAGCTACGACTCGGACCCGCCGGACGAACTGGCTGAGACTTCGGACTTCGGCGTCGTGACTTCGCTCGGTTACTCGTTCTATTGAGCCTTGCATAAATACATGACAATCTCAGAGCGCCAGCTCGGCTTGCTGCCAGAACGCCCGCACCAGGGTGGGGCGGCGTTGCATGGAGCGCAAGCGTCCTCGGGTGTGGGTTTTCAGGTCAGCCATGTTGATGGCACACCGATTCGGCAACTCGTGATGTTTCAGATGGCCCCAGATG
>Ga0194131_10005338_pt1 | contig 18609 bp, 16 predicted proteins | sample TA2KigO120mmetaG_FD_148631 | JGI IMG/M metagenome (GOLD analysis project Ga0194131, IMG submission 148631) | Freshwater microbial communities from Lake Tanganyika, Tanzania - TA2015053 Kigoma Offshore 120m | ecosystem: Environmental > Aquatic > Freshwater > Lake | place: Tanzania: Lake... | reverse complement strand
CTGCGCCGCGCGTATCCAGCAGCGCGCGCGCCAGCTCCGCCGTGCTGCGCGTCCGCGGACACGCGTCGTCGCGCCAGTCGTCGAACGGGTCGACGAGCACGCCGTGCACGCCCGCGCCGCGCGCGCCGACGACGTCCACCGCGTGCAGGTCGCCGAGGTGCGCGGTGCGCCCGGGCTTCGTGCCGATCTGCGCGAGCGCCGCGGTGAAGATGCGGGCGTCCGGCTTCTCGTAGCCGACGACGCGCGAGTCGAAGACCGCGTCGAGGTAGTGGCGCAGTCCAACCGCCGCCATGCCGGCCTCGATGGTGCCGTCGGAGTTGCTGACCACGGCGAGACGCACGCCTGCCGCGTGCAGCGCCGCCAGCGCCTCGGGGACGCCGGGCAGGACGCGCGACCAGAGGCGCCGCGTGCCGGCATCCTTCAGCTCGTGCGCGACCGCGTGCGCGATCCGGTCGAGCTCCGCGTCGGCCGCGTCACCGCCCTCCCCGCGCGCCGCGACCGACGGCAGCGCCGCGATCGCGTTGCGGATGTGGAACACGAACGTGTCGCGGTCCTCGCTCGAGCGTCCGCGCGCGAGCAGCCGCGACAGCGCCGGCCGCGCGCCGGCCTCGGCGCGCTCGACGTCCGCCGGCTCGGCCGCGATGCCGTGCGCGGCGAGCCGCTCGCAGACGAGCGCCAGGTCCATGCCGACCAGCGTGTTGCCGGCGTCGAGGAAGAGCGCGTCGATGTCGGCGAGGGGCAGCGTGTGCACGGCGGCTGCTTCGCACGCGCGCCGGGCCCGCGCCAGCCACCCCGCCCCGGCAGACGCCTCGAGGCTGCGCGGAATCCCGCATCACCCAGCAGCAGCAGGGCCGCGCCCCCGCGCGACGCGGCGGCGCTCAGCGATAGCCGCGCTGCAGTGACTCGAGCGCCGCCGCCCCGGGGCACAGGCTCTCGTACGGCAGCTCGGTGAGCGGCGTGTCGGGAGTCTTCGATGCCGCGTGCATCTCCGGGTTTGCGCCCGGATCGAGGAACAGGAGCCCCGTCGGGACCGCGCCCGAGCTCTGGTGCTCGGCGAGCCAGTCCATCACCGAGCGCCGATCCGTCGGGTCGTAGCCCTCCGGCACCTTGCTGAAGCGCACCACGCTGCCGTCGTGCATCGCGACCTCGCGCGTCGTGCCCGCCGCGTACTCAGCGACGATCTCGTCACGGTGCGGGACGAAGCTCATCTCGATCGCCGCTTCCTGGTGCTCGCGCGTGTAGAGGTAGCTCTTGGTCGAGCCGTCGTGGTCGTTGAACGTGACGCACGGCGAGACGACGTCCACCAGCGCGAAGCCGCGGTGCGCGAGGCCCGCCTTCAGGATGGGCACCAGCTGGTCCTTGTCGCCCGAGAAGCTGCGCGCGACGAAGGTCGCGCCGAGCGACAGCGCGAGCATCACCGGGTCGATCGACTGCTGCGTGTTGGGCTCGCCGCGCTTCGACTTCGATCCACGGTCCGCCGACGCCGAGAACTGGCCCTTGGTGAGACCGTAGACGCCGTTGTTCTCGATCACGTACAGCATGTTCACGTTGCGCCGGATCGCGTGGCTCATCTGGCCGAGACCGATCGACAGCGAGTCACCGTCGCCGCTGACGCCGATCAGCGTGAGCGCGCGGTTCGCCGCGGCCGCACCCGTCGCGATCGCCGGCATGCGGCCGTGCGCGGAGTTGAAGCCGTGCGCTCCCGAAAGGAAGTACGTCGGCGTCTTCGACGAGCAGCCGATGCCGGACAGCTTCGCGACCATGTACGGCGGCGTGTCGGTCTCGTGGAAGGCGCGCACGATCGCCGCGGTGATCGAGTCGTGGCCGCAGCCGGCGCACATCGTCGACATCGCGCCCTCGTAGTCGCGCAGCGTGAGGCCCAGCGCGTTCGGGCGCAGCGACGGATGGCGCGCGGCGGGCTTCCGGATGTAGCTCACGATGCCCCCCCGGTGCAGCAGATGCTCACGATGCTCTCCGGGGCCGCTCGCGGCGATCGGCGAAGTCGGGATCCTCGATGTCGGGGAGCTGGGCCAGGATGCCCTCGACCACCTGCCGCGCCTGCAGCGGGAAGCCGCCGTACGCGAGCACGGAGAGCAGCTTCTCCTTCGCCACCGGGGTCTCCAGGACGAGCAGCGAGCGGAGCTGCGCGTCGCGGTTCTGCTCGACGACGAAGAAGCGGTCGTGCGACTCGAGGAATGCCTCGACGTCCTCGCCGAAGGGGAAGGCACGGATGCGCAGGTAGTCGGCGTTCACGCCTCGCCGGCCGAGCTGCTCGAGCGCCTCGCGGACTGCGAGATCGCAGCCGCCGAGCGAGATCACCCCGAACTCGGCACCGGGCCGCTTCTCGATCACGGCCGCCGGGACGAGCGCCGCCGCGGCGCGGTGCTTGCGCGACAGGCGCTCCATCACCTCGGCGTACTCCTCGGGGATCTCGGTGTAGCCGCCGAGCTTGTTGTGCCCCGAGCCGCGCGTGAAGAAGGCACCCTTCTCGTGCACGCCCGGCACCGTACGCGCCGCGACCGCGAGCTTGTCCTCGGGCGAGTAGCGCGTGAACCTCGGCAGCGCCGCGATCTCGTCGCGCGTCAGCACGCGGCCCCGATCCGGGCGGTAGTCGTCGTTCCACTCGAGCTTCGGGACGACCCAGTCGTTCATGCCGATGTCGAGGTCCGACAGCAGGAAGACCGGCGTCTGGAAGCGCTCGGCGAGGTCGAATGCCGCCACCGCGAAGTGGAAGCACTCCGCCGGGTTCGAGGGGAACAGCAGCACGTGCTTGGTGTCGCCGTGCGAGGCGTAGGCGCAGAGCATGATGTCGCCCTGCTGCGTGCGCGTCGGCATGCCGGTCGACGGGCCCACGCGCTGCACGTCGACGATCACCGCCGGGATCTCGGCGTAGTACGCGAGGCCGACGAGCTCGCCCATCAGCGAGATGCCCGGACCCGACGTCGCGGTGAACGCGCGCGCGCCGGCCCACGTGGCACCGATCACCATGCCGATCGCCGCCAGCTCGTCCTCGGCCTGCACGATGCAGGACCTCTGCTCGCCGGTCTGCTTGTCGACGCGGTAGCGCTCGCAGAGCGTCTTGAACGCGTCGAGGACGCTCGTGGACGGCGTGATCGGGTACCACGCGGCCACCGTCGCGCCGGCGTAGAGGCAGCCGAGCGCGGTCGCGGTGTTGCCGTCGATCAGGATCGAGTCGGCGGTCGCGTTCATGCGCTCGAGGCGGATCGGCAGCGGGCAGTCGAAGTGGGCTTTGGCCCAGTCGTAGCCGATCTGGATCGCGCGCGCGTTCGACTCGCGCAGCGCCGGCTTCTTGCCGAACTTCTCGTCGAGCATGCCGGACAGCACCGACATGTCGAAGTCGAGCAGAGCCGCGAGCGTGCCGACGTAGACGATGTTCTTCATCAGCGTGCGCTCGCGCGCGCCGGCGAAGTTCTCGAGGCAGAGCCGCGCGTACGGGACGCCGAGGAACGTCACGTCGGGCCGCTGCAGGGACTTCTTCAGCGGTCCGGTCGAATCGTAGAGCACCCAGCCGCCGGGACGAACCTCGGCGATGTCGGCCGGGTAGGTCTCGGCGTTCATCGCGACCATCAGGTCGTAGCGCGCCGTGCGGGCGGTGTGCCCGGACGCGTTCACCCGGATCTCGTACCAGGTGGGCAGGCCCTGGATGTTCGACGGGAAGAGGTTCTTCCCGGAGACGGGAATCCCCATGCGGAAGATCGCCTGCATGAGGAGGGCATTGGCGCTCGCCGAGCCGGTGCCGTTCACGTTCGCCAGCTTGATCGCGAAATCGTTCGGGCCGGAGGGAGCCTCCGTGTAGGGAACGGACGGGAGTCCGGTCAGGCCGCCTTGGTGCACGTCTTCCTTCCTGCGTACGAAAGGAGGAGGTCGAACTTCTGCATGTCCCAGGCCGCCGTCGGGCAGCGCTCGGCGCACAGCCCGCAGTGGACGCAGAGGTCCTCGTCCTTCACCATCACGCGCCGGGTCTGCGGCAGCGGGCCCGAGACGTACAGCGCCTGCTCATGATTCTCGGCGGGCGCCGAGAGCCGCGCGCGAAGATCGTCCTCCTCGCCGTCGCGGGTGATCGTCAGACAGAGCACCGGGCAGACGTCCACGCACGCGTCGCACTCGATGCACAGCCGGTCGGTGAAGACCGTCTGCACGTCGCAGTTCAGGCAGCGCTCGACCTCGCGCGCGACCTGCTCCGGCGTGAACCCGGTCTCGACCTCGCGCCCGGTGTCGCGCAGGCGCTCGACGAGGTCGACGTGGGTCATCTTCTGCCGGCCCACCGGGTTGTAGTCGTTCTTGTAGCTCCACTCGTGGAGCCCCATCTTCGCGCTGACGAGGTTCATCCCGACCGGTGGCCGGTCGGTGAGCGCGATCCCCTCGCAGTGGTTGTGGATCGAGATCGCCGCCTGGTGGCCGTGCTCGGCCGCCCAGATGATGTTCTTCGGACCCATCGCCGCGTCGCCGCCGAAGAACACGCCCTTGCGCGTCGAGGCGAAGGTCGTCGGGTCGAGCACCGGCACGTCCCACTGGTCGAACTCGATGCCGATGTCGCGCTCGATCCACGGGAACGCGTTCTCCTGGCCGATCGCGAGAATGACGTCGTCGGCGGGGAGAAAGACCTCGTCGATCGGCTTCTGGGAGAGCTTGCCCTTCGCGTCGATCGTCGACGCGTAGCGCTGGAAGCGCACGCCGGCGAGGCGGCCGTTCTCGACGACGAAGGCGAGCGGCTCGTGGTCGACGACGATCTCCACCAGCTCCTCCTCGGCGTCCTCGAGCTCCCACGGCGACGCCTTGAAGAACTGGCGCGGCTTGCGCGCCATGACCTTGATCGACTTGCCGCCGAGCCTCGCCGACGTGCGGCAGCAGTCCATCGCCGTGTTGCCGACGCCGATGATCAGCACGCGCTGGCCGATCTTCTCGGTGTGGCCGAAGGCGACCGACTCGAGCCAGTCGATGCCGATGTGGATGTTCGCGGCCGCCTCGTCGCGGCCCGGGATCCTGAGCTCCTTGCCGCGCGGCGCGCCCGAGCCGACGAACACCGCGTCGAACTCGCCGCCGTCGAGCAGCGCCTTCAGGCTGTTCACCGGCGCGTCGTAGCGGATGTCGACGCCCATCCGGAGGATCATGTCGATCTCTTCGTTCAGCACCTCCTCGGGGAGGCGGAACGCCGGGATGTTCGACCGCATCAGGCCGCCGGGGACCGGCAGCTTCTCGAAGATCGTCACCGAGTAGCCGAGCGGCATCAGGTCGTTGGCGACGACCAGCGACGCGGGGCCGGCACCGATGCAGGCGATGCGCTTGCCGTTCTTCTTCGCGGGCGCGGTCGGCAGCAGGTCGGTCACGTCGTCGCGCAGGTCGGCAGCGACGCGCTTCAGCCGGCAGATCGCCACCGGCTTCTCGTCGACGCGCGTGCGGCGGCAGGCGGGCTCGCACGGCCGGTCGCATGTCCGCCCGAGGATGCCCGGAAAGACGTTCGACTCCCGGTTCAGCAGGTAGGCGTCGGTGAAGCGGCCCTGCGCGATGAGCCGGATGTACTCCGGCACGTTGGTGTGAGCGGGACACGCCCACTGGCAATCGACGACCTTGTGGAAGTAGTCGGGGTTGAAGACGTCGGTCGGGCGCACAAAGCCCCATCCTTAACCGACCGTTTGCTCGGGGCAAGTCGTTTGGGGTGCGGCTGCGACCGCTGCTACCGGAGCGCGCTCCCCGTCCCGATCAGCGCGATGGTGCCATCCGACTTCTCGGTCCAGACGTCGACCACGACGCGCTGCATCGATCCTTCCGGCTGAACCTCGCGGATGCGACCCTTCGTGGTCAACACGTCGTTCACCCAGACGACGTTGACCAGCCGGACGTCGAGCTTGCCGCCGTGGTGCCAGCCCGCTCCGAACGCGGCATCCAGCGTGTCGCTCATGCCGCAGATGGCCATCATCCCCTGCACGACGATGTCGGGGAAGCCGAGCATCTGCGCCATCTCGCGGTCGTTGTGGTAGTTGCGGTGCGGACCCGAGAACGCCTTGCACATGTCGATCGTGACCGTGCGCGTGCCCGGCGCGATCTCCTCGCCTTCGGTCGGCAGCTCGAAGCGGCGGTCCGAGCGCTTCTCGCGCGCCTTGTCGACGACGATCCCCGACGGGTCGCCGGCAAGGAAGCTCTGGTGCGTGCGGCTGCGCTGCAGCCAGCGCCCCGCGGCGGTGGTGAAGAGGACCTCGCCGACGACGTAGTTCCGGTCGCGCTTGCGGTAGCGCTCGACCACCGTGACGCGCGAGCGGACCGTCTCGCCGACGCGCAGCGGGCTGAACAGCTCCCACTCCTGGCGCGCGTGCAGGTTGCCGATGATGTTCGGCAGGTACCACGAGAGGTCGGCGTAGACCTCGGAGTGGTAGAGCAGCGCGGGTGCCACGTCACCGTCCGGAATCGCCGGCAGCCCGGTGCCGGCCGCGTAGTGGGCGATCTCCTCGCGCGTGACCGTCACCTCGCGTCCGTGCACGTCCTGGCCGACGTGCACCTCGCCCCGGGGGAAGAAGCTGTCGCTCATGGGCGCGGATCGTGCGGGCGCGGGCGGGTGCGTGTCAAGGCGCGTGCGCCGCTGCGGCCCGACCCTCCGGCGCGCGCACCGCCGCCAGCGCCGCGACTGCCGACACGTTGCAAGCGAAGAATGCCGTGAACACGACCTGGTAGCTGCCCGTCGCGTCGAAGAACCAGCCCGCGATGAGCGGGCCCAGGATTCCGCCCGGCACCAGTGTCAGCATCAGCAGGCCGTAGATGCGCGCGAGGTGCGATTCGCCGAATCGGCGACCGACGAAGAGCGGAATCACGACGTCCTCCGCCGCAGCCGCGACGCCGTGCAGGATCAGGAACAGAGGGATCGCGAGCGGCACGGCCGGTGCCAGCAGCAGCGCCGACGCGAGCGCGATCACGACGAAGTTCCCCACCGCCGCCTGGCGCGGGCCGGTGCGGTCCGCGATCGCACCGGCCACGAGCTTGCCGAGGACGCCCGCGGCGATCGTCAATCCAAAGCCCATCGCCGCCTCGCCGCGCTCGTAGCCGAGGTCGGACAGGAACGCGACGAGGTGGGTGTTGACGCCGAGGCGGTAGAGGTAGAACGCGAGCAGCACCCAGGCGAGGAGCCAGAAGTCGCGCTGCCGTATCGCGGTCACGGGGTCGTCGCCCGAGAGCGGTGCGTACGCCCTGCGCTCGCCGGTGAGCGGCGCGTCCGCGTCACCTGCGCCGGTGAGCGGCGCCTGCGCGGGATCACCGGCGCCGGCGTCGGCCGAGGTCGCGCCCGGCACAATTTCGCCGCGGTGCCGCGGGCGCGGCATCGTCACCAGCAGCGCGAACGGCACGAGGAGCGCCCACAACGTCCCCCCGATCCCCGCGAACGCCGTACGCCACGAGCCCGTGGCGAGGAGCCAGCCGCCCACCGCGACGCCGAGCGCGCCGCCAATGTTCGAGCCGGTATAGACGATGCTCAGCGCGAGCCCGCGGCCCCGTGTGAAGCGGTTCGTGATCGCGGTGGCCGCCGGCAGGTCGCCGAGGCACGCGACCGCGACGCCGATTCCGACCGCGACCGCGTAGAACTGCCAGGCGCTCTCCATGCGTGACGCGGCGAGCAGCGCTCCGCTCATGAGCACGCTGCCCGCGACCAGCACGACGCGCGGCCCGCGCTTCTCCGACAACCAGCCGACCAGCGGCCCGACCAGCGCCACGCAGGTCGTCATGATCGGGTGCGCTGCCGCGTAGAGCGTGCGCGACCAGCCGAGGTCGTCCGACACCGGCTTCAAGAACACCGGAAAGAGATACCCGCCGACGCCCATGCCGATCTGGCAGACGAGGCACGCGGCGACGACCAGCCAGTCGCGAGCGTCGTTGCGCTCGGTGGTCACGGCGCACCCATCGCGGGGCGCTCCGGCGTCACGGCATGCCCATCGCGCGGCGCTCCGGCGTCACGGCATGCCCATCGCGCGGCGCTCCGGCGTCACGGCATGCCCATCGCGCGGCGTAGCGCGCGGAACTCGGCGGTCCACGCACCGTCCGCGTCGCGCACCACGAGCGGCGGCGGCTGCCGCGGCGGCACGGGCGGCGTGCCCGACGGGTCGAGCGACGCATCGCCCACGCGCCGCATCGCGTGCACGCCGAGCAGCGCGGGCTTCCCTTCACGCGGCACGACGTCGCGCGAGCGCACGACGGCGAGCCCGACGTCGCGCGCCGCATCGTGCACGCGCGGCGTCTGCGCGCCGCCCGCGCAGGCGACGAACCAGCCGCCCCGCGCGAGGAGCCGCGCCGCGGCGGCGCAGTAGTCCTCGATGCCGCCCCGGTGCTCGATGCGGCACGGTCCGCGCTGCACGCGTGCGGACTCGCACGCGGTTCCGGGCGGCAGGTACGGCGGCGTGCCGGTGACGAGGTCGAAGACCGCTCCCTCCGGCAGCATCGCCGGGTCGCGCAGGTCGCCGTGCCGGACCTCGCAGCGCTCCGCGACGCCGTTGCCCGCGAGCGAGCGTCGCGCGAGCGCAAGGCTCACCTCCTGCGCCTCGACGCCGACCGAGCGCAGCCCGGGGAAGCGCCACGCGACCAGCAGCAGGACCGAGCCGATCCCGCAGCCGATGTCGGCGTGGCGTCGCGGCGGAGTGCCGGCCACGGTCTCGGCCGCGAACCAGGCGGTCGCGAGGTCGTCGAGCGACCAGCGGTGGCCACCGATGCGCTGCAGGATGCGCCAGTCGCCGGCGAGGAAGCACAGGTCCTCACCCGCGCGCGGCGCGACCGCCGGGGCGTCCCAGGCCGCCGGCCGGGGACCGGGCGCGACCCAGCCGGGCGGACGCCGCGCCGCGCGCACGATCCCGCCCGAGGCGAGCACCTCAGCCGTTGCCACCACGCCCCTTCGCGGCGTCGCGCCGCACGACGTCGCGCCGGACGCCGTCACGCTGCGCGCGCGCCTCCGCGGCGCGCGACGGTACCGCGCCGCCGCACATCTCCGCGATCTCCTCGCGGTAGGCCTCGAGCACGCTCGGCTTGCCGGGCAGCTCACGGCGCGGCGCGACGCAGCCGATCTTCACCGCGTGCGGCTGCAGCGTGACGCGCACGCGGTCGCCGTCGCGCTCGAGCATCACCGGCCAGTGGCGGCACGCGGCCGGCTTGACATCGGGCACGTGCCGTCCGGTCGTGAGCGCCAGCGAGTGGATCGAGCACAGCGCGTTCCTCTTCGTCCGGTAGAGAAACGGGCACGCGCCGTCGTCGTCGGACTCGATCAGCAGATCGGGCGGCTCCTCGTCGACGAACACGCTCGCGTAGCCGTCCTCATAGCGAAGCGTCGGCACGATGCGCGCGAGCTCGTCCATCAGCGAGTCGATGGCGCGCACCTCGCGCTTCGAGACCTCGACCGCGAGCCCGACGCAGCATGTGCGGTCGCGCGGGCAGCCGTCGGGAAAGCAGCGGTAGGCGTAGCGCTGGAGCTTCCGGTCGAGGACGAAGCGGATCGGGGACTTTGCGGGCTTCCGGGCGACGGATCGTGAGGGCACGCGGCCTTAGTACTCCGCGTCGGCCCGGACGGCGAGCGGACGACCCGAACGACCGTTTGACCACGACGCACCCATTCGTTTCCCTCGCTCCCATGATCGAATGGACCGAACAGCACCTCATGCTCCGTGACGCCATCCGCGACTTCATCGAGAAGGAGATCAAGCCCAATCTCGAGCAGCTCGAGCACGGCGACACGCCCCCGTACGACGTGCTCCGCAAGATGATGCGGACCTTCGGCATCGACCAGATGGCGAAGCAGCGCTTCCAGCGCCAGATCAAGCGCGACAAGGCCGCCGTCGAGGCGAAGGCGAACGGCAAGGCCGAGCCCGCGGCGGAGCGCTTCGAGGAGGCCGGCTCGACCGACGGCGCCGCGCTGCAGCTCATCCCGATCATCGAGCTGTGCCGCTACTGCCCCGGCATGGTCACGGCGATGGGCGTGAGCGTCGGCCTCACCGCGGGCGCGATCATGGCGAAGGGGACGCTCCGCCAGAAGGAGCGCTGGGCAGCGCCGCTGATGACGCTGGAGAAGATCGGCTCGTGGGCGATCACGGAGCCCGGCTCCGGCTCGGACGCCTTCGGCAGCATGATGTCGACCGCGAAGCGCAAGGGCGACGGCTACGTGCTCAACGGCAGCAAGACGTTCATCACCAACGGACCCTACGCCGACACCATCGTCTTCATCTGCAAGCTCGACGAGGGCAACGATCCGCGCGAGCGCAAGGTCGTGAGCTTCATCCTCGATCGGGGCATGCAGGGGCTCGAGCAGTCGAAGCCGCTGCGCAAGATGGGCATGCACTCGTCGCCGACCGGACAGCTCTTCCTCGAGGACGTGTTCGTCGAGAGGGAGCGCCTGATCGGCGAGTCCGAGGAGGCCGCGGGTGGACGCTCGGGAGCGAAGGCGACCTTCGGCACCGAGCGCACGGGTGTCGCGGCGATGGCGCTCGGCATCGTCGAGCAGTGCCTCGAGAAGTCGATCGACTACGCGAAGACGCGGGTGCAGTTCGGCCGCCCGATCGGCGAGTTCCAGCTCATCCAGCTGAAGCTCGCGAAGATGGAGGTCGCGCGCATGAACATCCAGAACATCGTCTTCCGCCAGATCGAGATGTCGGCGCAGAAGAAGCCGATGTCGTTCGCCGAGGCGTCGGCGTGCAAGCTGTACACCGCGCAGGCCGCGATGGAGGTCGCGCTGGAAGCCGTGCAGCTGTTCGGCGGCAACGGCTACATGGCCGAGTACCAGGTCGAGCAGCTCTGCCGCGACGCCAAGGTGCTGCAGATCTACGCCGGCACCGACGAGATCCAGACCTCGCAGATCGCGCGCTCGCTGCTCGGCGGCAACTGAGCTTCGTCTCGACACGGCGGGCGATGCGGCGCGGCGAATTTGCGTCGCGACGCATCGCCCGGGCCGAGCGGTGGTGATAGCCTCCCGGCCATGCGAGCGGTTCCGCAGGCGTCCGACCCCCTCCTCCGACGCATGACCCTCGACGAGTGGGCCCGTCTTCCCGATGACGAGCCCGGTGAGTTCGTCGATGGCTGGCTGGTGGAGGAGGAGGTGCCAGATTTCGTGCACGAGGCCATCGTCGCTTGGCTTCTGGAGAAACTCGGGAAGTGGAGCCGCGAGCGTGGCGGCATCGCCGGCGCCTCGGACGCGAAGTTCGCCGTCGCCAGCAACCGCGGTCGCAAGCCCGATGCGACCGTCTTTCTCCCGGGTCGCATGCCTCCGGCTCGCGGACTCGTTCGTGTCGCACCCGAGATCGCGATCGAGATCGTGTCTGACCGACCGCGCGATCGGCGCCGCGACCGGCTCGAGAAGAGCGCAGAGTACGGGGCGTTCGGAATCCCGTCGTACTGGATCGTCGAGCCGGAGCCACTGCGCCTCGAGATCCATCGACGGAACTCGTCGGGAAGCTACGAGCTCGCACGCACCGTGGACGCGGGCGTGATCCGCGACGTCCCGGGCTGTCCGGACCTCGTGCTCGACCTCGACGAGCTGCGCGCGTCGCTCGCCCGGCTCGCGCATGACGACAGCGAGCCCGATAAGCGCTGAGCGGCGTCAGATGAACACGCCCTGCGGGTTCATCCCTCGTGGTCGGCGAAGCCGGTGAGGACGTCAGATGAAACCCCCTGCCGGTGCCATCCATTGTGGTCGGCGGAGCCGGTGAGGACGTCAGTCCGCGAGTGAGGACGTCAGTCCGCGAGCAGGAAGCGCGCGATCATGTCGGTCGCCGCCTCCACCACGTCCTCGCGCACCACGTCCGCCTCGCCGACCACGAGCCGCGTCGCGATCCACTCGACCGACGCGTGCACCACGTACGCCGCCGCGCGTGCGTCGACCTCGCGCAGCACGCCGCGCTCGCGCAGAGCGGCGAATAGCGTCTCGAGCGATGCGCGCATGCGGTTCTCGATCACGAGGTTGGCATCGCGAAACTCGGGGTCGCGCAGGTGGCGCTCCCAGAGGATGCGCTGCAGGCCGGGGCTGATGCGCCGCGAGCCGACCACCGCCTCGATCGCGGAGCGCACGTGCTCGCGGGGCTCGCCCTGCTCCCAGCGACGGGGCTCGAGCGCCTCGGCCACCATGTCGGCCATCGTCCGGACCGTGCCGTCGAGGACCTCGAGCATCAGCTTCCGCTTGTCCGGGAAGTAGCCGTACAGCGTCCCGACGCCGATCCCCGCGCGCCGCGCGATCGCAGCGGTATTGGTGTCGTCGTAGCCGTGCTCCTCGAACGCGGCGATCGCGGCCACGACGATGCGCTCGCGGGTCTCGCGGCTCCGGGCCTGCTGCGGCGTGCGCACCGCACGCTTCACGGCATGGAGGCGTCCAGCGCGGGCTCGCAGCATCATGCCCGCGGCGCTACCACGGAGGGAATCCGAAATCGAGTTCGGATTCGCCTTGACTCGGAGCGAAGCGACCGGATACTGCGTCCGTGGGCCGACGGTCTGGCCCGACCAACCCCGGAGGGATGCGATGAGCAGCGGCGCGGCGGCGCTCGCCGAACAGCAGGCGCAGGGCGGGATCGAGACGATCCTGGCGAAGTTCGACACGCACTACGTCTGGAACTACGGCGTCTCGAAGCAGGCCCTGCGCGACCTCTACGAGAAGGCGAAGCGCGAGCAGTGGAACGGCACGACGCAGCTCGCCTGGGACACCAGCGTCGACCCCGAGCGCGGCATCCTGCCCGAGGAGCTCAGTCCGCTCCACGAGTACGAGCCCTACCGGAAGCTCGACGACAAGCAGAAGATCCGGCTGCGACACGGCCAGGTCGCGCTGCAGCTGTCGCAGTTCCTGCACGGCGAGCAGGGCGCGCTCATCGTCGCGTCGCAGCTCGTCGGTGGCGTGCCGTGGATGGACGCGAAGTACTACGCCGGCACGCAGACCGTCGACGAGGCGCGCCACGTCGAGGTGTTCGCCCGCTACCTGAACGAAAAGCTCGAGTGGGAGTGGCCGATCAACGCGAGCCTGCGCGAGCTGCTCGATGCGACGATCAGCGACACCCGCTGGGACTTCAAGTACCTCGGCATGCAGATCATCATCGAGGGTCTCGCGATGGCGGCCTTCGGCAATCTGCACCAGATCGCGCAGGAGCCGCTGCTGAAGGATCTTCTGAAGTACGTGATGAAGGACGAGTCGCGCCACGTCGCCTTCGGCGTGCTGTCGCTGCGCGGCTGGTACGAGGACCTGCCCGCGAACGAGCTCCGCGACCGCGAGGACTTCGTCATCTACGCCTGCGAGCTGATGCGCGACCGACTGATCGGCAGCGACATCGCCGACCTGATGGGCTGGAACCCGGCCGACGTCCGCCGGCACGTCCTCGAGTCCCCTGCCCTGCAGATTTTCCGCCGCATGCTGTTCGCGCGCATCGTGCCGAATCTGAAGAAGCTCGGCATGCTCACGCCGCGCGTGCGCGAGGCGTTCGAACGGCTCGGCATCCTGCAGTTCGAGGACTACGACTCCGAGGCGATGGACAAGCAGCTGGGGTTTCTTTGACAAGGAGGGGGACTCTGTCCCCCTCCCTCGCCCGCGGCGGAGCCGCGGGCGATTCACTCCCCCGGCTCGGCTTCGCCTCGGCCACTCGCCCTTCGGGCTTCGCGGGTGGGGCGGTGCCGGGCGCGGTGGTCGCGCCGTGCGGGCTCGCGGCGGTGGTCACGCCGTGCGGGCTCACGGCGGCGGAGCCGCGGGCGAATTGCTCGTCCGGGCCGGCTTCGCCTTGGCCTGCCTCGCCCTCGGAATCAATGCCCGCGCGTTCGCTTCGGGCGGCGCTTGCGACTAGCCTCGACCGGCGATGGCCACCGACCGATCGATCTTCGCCGGACGCCCGACCTGGGCCAACGCCCTGCTGGTGCTCGCGGCGTTCATGACCTTCGTCTACACGCCGTGGGTCATCTTCGTGAAGCCGGTGGCGGAGGACCAGGAGGTCTGGCTCGGTCTGCTCTTGACGGGCTGGCCGGCGAAGGCGACCGCGCCCCTGCACTGGGCGCTCTGGGCCGCGTTCACCTGGGGCCTCTGGCGGATGCGGCCATGGATGCGCCTCTGGGGCACCGTCTGGATCGTGCAGATCGCCATCGGGATGCTGGTGTGGAACCTCACCGACGCGCGCGGCTCGCTGCCCGTCGGTGTAGCGAGCGCGCTCGTGTTCGCGTGGCTCGCGCGCGTCTACTGGCGCGCGTGGCAGGCGATCGGGCGTTGAGCCGCGGTCCCGGCGGCTGGACCTGGTTCGGGCGCGAGCGGCCGCCGTTCGCCGTCGAGCCCGGCCCCGGGCAGGAGTCGGTGTGGGACTACCCGCGCCCGCCGCGGATCGTTCCGGAGGTGCGCGAGGTCGTCGTGCGCGCCGGCGACGTCGAGATCGCGCGCACGCGACGCGCGCTGCGCGTGCTGGAGACCGCGAGCCCGCCGACCTTCTACCTGCCGCGCGACGACGTGCGCATGGCGCACCTCGAGCGCGCGGGTGGCGTGTCGTGGTGCGAGTGGAAGGGCGCCGCGTCCTACTGGGACGTCGTCGCCGAAGGGCGACGCCACGCGCGGATCGCGTGGTCGTACGATGACCCGACGCCCGCCTTCGCGGGGCTGCGCGAGCACGTGAGCTTCTACCCCGCGCACATCGCGTGCTTCGTGGCCGGGGTGCGCGTCGCAGCGCAGCCCGGCCGCTTCTACGGCGGCTGGGTGACGCCGGAGATCGTCGGTCCGCTCAAGGGAGAACCGGGCACCGAAGGGTGGTGACGTGCCCCGCGATCACTGGGCGGCACGGCATCGCGGGTCCGTCGGCCACGTGCGGCACGGCGCTGCACCGGGGAGCCGTATACGGGCATGGAGTCGTCATGCCCGAACGAGAGCTGGACTTCACGATCGAGAGGCTGGGCCCGTGCCGCCTCCCCTCGCCCATGCACGGGGCACGGTTCACCGGTGACACCGAGCGGCTGCTGTTCCATTCCCGCCTCGACGAGCTGCAACCCTATCTCGCCGCCGGCGAGACACCCCCGACGATGGAGCTGGCGGGTCCTCGCGAACGGCTGTTCTTCGACCCGGCCCGTACCACTGCGGGCATCGTCACCTGCGGCGGACTGTGTCCGGGCCTCAACGACGTGATCCGCGCCGTGACCCTGAGCCTGCACCAGCACTACGGCGTGTCCAGGGTCCACGGCTTCCGCTACGGCTACGAAGGGCTGGTCGAGGCACGTGGGCACCAGCCGGTGCTGCTGACGCCCGCGCTGGTGGACCCGATCGGCGAGCACGGCGGCACCATCCTCGGCTCCTCGCGCGGGCCGCAGCAGCCGGCGGAGATGGTCGACTACCTGCAGAAGCTCTCGGTCGACATCCTGTTCACGCTCGGTGGCGACGGCACCCAGAAGGGCGCGCAGGCCATTGCCCGGGAGGCGAAGCGACGCGGATACACCCTGTCCGTGATCGGGATCCCCAAGACCATCGACAACGACATCTCCTACGTGCAGAAGACGTTCGGCTTCGAGACCGCGGTGGCCGAGGCGCGTCGCGCCACCTACGCGGCCTACTCGGAAGCGTCCGCGGCGCGCAACGGCGTAGGTCTGGTCAAGCTGATGGGTCGCGACTCCGGCTTCATCGCCGCGTTCCTGACCCTGGTCGACAGCCGGGTCGACTTCTGCCTCGTGCCGGAGGCGCCGTTCACCCTCGCCGGCTTCCTGCGCAGCCTCGACGAGCGCCTCGCCCGCGACGGGCACGCGGTGGTCGTCGTCGCCGAGGGCGCCGGCCAGGACCTGATGGCTGCCAGCGCCGAGCGCGACGCATCGGGCAACGTGAAGGGTGGCGACATCGGTACGCTTCTGCGCGACGCCATCAAGGCTCACTTCGCCGCGCAGGGGCGCGAGCTGAACCTCGAGTACATCGATCCGAGCGACATCAATTGCAGCCAGCCGGCCAACGCGCACGACTCCGCGCTGTGCCTTCTGCTCGGCCAGAACGCCGTGCACGCCGGCATGAGCGGTCGCACCGACATGGTGGTCGGCTTCTGGAACCACCAGTTCACCCACGTGCCGATCGCGCTGGCGACCAGCTCGCGCAAGAAGCTCGACGCCGAAGGTTGGGTCTGGAGCAGCGTGCGCAGCGCCACCGGACAGCCGCGCGAGATGTAGGACGATGGCCTCCCCGCTCACCGAAGCCCGTCGCCACGCGAACGACACGCGCTACGAGCCGGGCCAGCGCGCCGGCCACTACGAGAGCTTCTTCGTCCGCGCGAACCATCCGACGCGGCCGCAGGCGTTCTGGATCCGCTACACGATCTTCGCGCCGGACGGCCACCCCGAGGACGCGCGCGGCGAGCTGTGGGCGGTGATGTTCGACGGCCGCCACGGCAAGCACACCGCCGCGAAGACCGAGGTCCCGATCGCGTCCTGCGACTTCCGCCGCGACCGGCTCGGCGCCTACGTCGCCGACGCGCGACTCGAGCCGGGACGCCTCGTCGGCGCCGCCGCGAGCGGTGGCCACACCATCGCCTGGGATCTGAGCTTCACCGGCAGCGCCGAGCCGCTGTTCGCACTACCGCTCGAGATGTACGCGGCGCGCCTGCCGCGCGCGAAGACGCTGGTGCCGCTGCCGCTCGCGACGTTCCGCGGCACGATCAACGTCGACGGTCACCCGTACCCGATCTTCGACTGGGTGGGCAGCCAGAACCACAACTGGGGCTCGCGCCACACCGACCACTACGCGTGGGGACAGGTCGCGGGCTTCGACGACGCCCCGCAGAGCTTCCTCGAGGTCGCGACCGCGCGCCTGAAGCTCGGCCCGCTGTGGACGCCGTTCCTGACGCTGCTGGTGCTGCGGCACGGCGGGCGCGACATCCCGCTCAACGGCCTCGTGCAGTCGCTGCGCGCGCGGGGCCGCTTCTCGTGCTTCGAGTGGACCTTCCGCTCCGCGAGCAGGAGTCACGCCGTCGAGGGCCGGATCACCGCGCCGCGCGACAGCTTCGTCGGGCTCGCCTACGACAACCCGCCAGGCGGCGTCAAGCACTGTCTCAACAGCAAGCTCGCGTCGTGCACGCTCACGCTGGCCGATCGGACGACGGGCTCGAGCACGGTCCTCGAGAGCAGCGGGCGCACCGCGTTCGAGATCCTCACCGACGACACGACGCACGGCGTGCCGATCGTCGCCTGAGCGCGACCCACACCCGGCACGCGCCCCGGCCGCTCAGTGCGCCGCCGGCACCGGGCCCGGCAGCGTGAAGCGCAACACCTTCGCGACCGTCGTGCCGAACTGCCGGCGCAGCGAGCCGGTGTTGTAGTCGATCCCGTAGCGCGCGGCGATCGTGCGCACGCGCGGCGCGATCTCGGGGTAGCGATTGCTCGGCAGGTCCGGGAACAGATGGTGCTCGATCTGGTGGCTCAGGTTGCCGGACATCACGTGGAACAGCCGTCCGCCGTCGATGTTGCACGAGCCGAGCATCTGCCGCGCGTACCAGTGGCCGCGCGTCTCGCCCTCGACGGATCCCTTCGCGAAGTGGTGCACGCCGGCCGGGAAGTGGCCGCAGAAGATGATGATGAACGTCCACACGTTGCGCAGCACGTTGGCGACGAAGTTCGCGCCGAGCACCCAGAGGAAGAACGGCCCGGCGAGCACCGGCCACAGCACGTAGTCCTTCAGCACCTGGCGCCCCACCTTGCGCAGCCCGTCGCGCACCAGCGGCCTCGCCTCGTCCCAGCTGCGCTTGCCCGACCACACGTGCGCGACCTCGATGTCGTGCAGTGCGATGAACCACTCGAAGAGGGCCATCATGACCAGGAAGGAGAGCGGCTGGATCGCGTAGAACGGGCTCCAGCGCTGCCGCTCGGTCACGCGCAGCATGCCGTAGCCGACGTCGCGGTCGCGGCCCATGACGTTGGTCCACATGTGGTGCACGACGTTGTGTGAGTGTCGCCACTGCGACGCGGGACAGACGTGGTCCCATTCCCAGCGATCGGAGCGGACCTCGGGGTCCCCCATCCAGTCCCACTGCGCGTGCAGGATGTTGTGGCCGATCTCCATATTCTCGAGGATCTTCGCGAGCGCGAGGCCGAGAGTGCCGAGACCGAGCACGACGAGGAACGCAGACATGCTCGCCCACGGCAGCGCGAGCCACGGGTGGAACGCGCACGCCGCGAGCATCGCGAGCCGCGAGCCGAGCGCCAGCGCGCGCTGCGTACCGATCAGGCGCAGGATGTAGCGCCGGTCGCGCGTGCCGCGGTCGGCGAGGATCTCCTCGCGGATTGCGTCGAGCTCCTCGCCGTACCGGCGCAGCTCGTCGACGCGCAGGTGGGACAGCGGCCCCGACTCCGCGACCATGTCCTCGGCCGCCGAGCGGGGAAGGACGACAGCTGCGCTCACAGCTCCACCTCGCACTCTCCGGCAGCGGCGGAGACGCAGATCTGCACGCGCGCGCCCGGCTCGTCGGTGACGCGCCCGTCGCGCAGGTCGCGCACGCGCCCGGAGCGCAGCGTGACCGTGCAGGTGTGACAGATGCCCATGCGGCAGCCGTGCGCCGGCGCGAGCCCCGCCGCCTCCGCCGCGAGCAGCAGGCTCTGCCCCGCTCCGGTCTCGACGGTGACGCCGCTTCGCCGGAAGCACGCGCGCCCGCCGGCGACGTCCGCCGG
>Ga0194131_10005332_pt1 | contig 18628 bp, 18 predicted proteins | sample TA2KigO120mmetaG_FD_148631 | JGI IMG/M metagenome (GOLD analysis project Ga0194131, IMG submission 148631) | Freshwater microbial communities from Lake Tanganyika, Tanzania - TA2015053 Kigoma Offshore 120m | ecosystem: Environmental > Aquatic > Freshwater > Lake | place: Tanzania: Lake... | reverse complement strand
GGCTGCTCCGTGATTCCGTCTCGTGCGCGCTATAGCCGCGCGCCTTTGTGTCGCCACCGCTCAGCGGCTTTGGTGAAGTCAGGCGTCCACGTAGCACCCTGTCCGAAATTCCGAACCCCCCGCTGTCGTGACTTGTATCGGTCACCCGGACAACCGCCAGACAAAGTATCACGAACGCCAGATACTCTTTCGTCAGGGGATGAAAGCTCTTGCAGGCTCGTTCATACACTGTAAATAAGTCCCCGACCGCGACTTCGGCTGGATTATCGAGCTTGAGAGAGAGAAGGCTTCCTGCCTTCCCATCAGCATTCGATTGCCCGTTAACTGATTATCCCCCGTGATCAGATTGACAAAGCTCTCACGTGGCATAGTTTTCTGGATGGTCCCGCCTGAGAACACCATGGCGGCCTCACCATACCGCACCGCATCGGCGTTTTGGGTTTGTGCCAATATCCCATCCAGCCGTACGCCGATATCAAACGAGAGGACCAGAATCAATGGCGCCAATGTTTTCATAGATCTGTTCCTTTGCGGGTGCTGTTCAGACCAATGTTCCTTAGCAAACCATAACAAAACATGCTGTCCCGTCAAGAGTTTGTGCCGATCTCACCGGGTTTGACCATCGCGCGTCATCAGTGGTATGGTCCTGGTATCGTCGATTACGTTCCGAGAAGCTTCGCACGGTCCGCGCCATGAACGATCCGCCTCCCGCGTCTGTATCGAGCTCTCCGAAAAAGGAGCGAATCGAGACTCAGATCCACCGTCGACGGAAGGTCAGGGCTCGCTCCCCATTGGAGGTGGAGTGGGAAATGGCCTCATCACCTCGCCACGATGAACCGCCCCCGCCGTCGCGCCTTGGAGACTGATCCAATCGTTGCGGATTGACCTTCCGGATCGTCTCGCAGCCACTCACGGTCGGACGTAGTCTCACACTAGGGCTTTCGGGACTTCCTCACTTAGGTCCTTTGCTCGCTTGCTATCCCCACGATCCAGTCCCTACTATTCTCCCTACTATTCAAACTTCTCTCAAGGTCAACACCTTGTGGGGCGAGGGTGATGAACGATCCCCATGTGCTTGATTATTTGATCAAGTTCTATCCTATTCTGCTCTATATCTTCGCGATGCTTGCGTTTGCGCTGACCACGCTAGTGATCAGCCATTTCGCCCAGCCCAGGTACCCGGAACCAGAGAAATTGTCGGTCTACGAGTGTGGCGCCGAACCGTTTTCCGATGCCCGCATGCCCTTCCCCGTGCGGTACTACATTTTTGCCATGCTGTTTGTCATTTTTGACGTGGAAGTGATCTTTCTTTACCCCTGGGCGGTGGTGTTTACCAAGATCGGTGTGATTGGATTGATTGAGATGCTGATTTTTATCGGCCTGTTTGTCGTCGCGTACGTGTACGCCTGGCGCAAGGGGGCACTTGAATGGGACTGATCCAGCTGGGGCGGCATGACAAGGACGGCGCCCCCGATGTCATTACCGGAAGCCTGGAAAAAGCGGTCAATTGGGCGCGCAAAGGCTCCCTGTGGCCCATGACGTTCGGGCTGGCCTGCTGTGCCATCGAGATGATGGCCGCCGTCTCGTCCCGGTATGACATGGATCGGTTTGGCGCCGGCGTCTTCCGCGGCTCGCCGCGGCAATCGGACTTGATGATCGTGGCCGGAACCGTGTGCCGTCGGATGGCACCGGTGATCAGAAAAATCTACGATCAGATGCCGGAACCGAAATATGTGATCTCGATGGGATCCTGCGCCACATCCGGGAATATCTACGATAGCTACAGCGTGGTGCAAGGAGTCGATCGGTTTGTCCCGGTCGATATCTATGTGCCCGGATGCCCGCCGACGCCCGAGGCGCTTTTCGACGGCATTCTGAAATTGCAGGAGCGCATTATGCAAAAGCGGGTGTTTGTCTCGCAACCGAACGAAGTCAAAACGAATTTCAAGGTCTAACAGGCACTCCATGCACCAGTTGGCTCAACAGATTCAGGACGAATTTCCCGCCGGTTTTGTCGGCGCGACCGAATGGCGTGGCGACGTAGCGGTCACGGTCACACGGGACGCACTCCACAGCATCGCAGAATTTCTTCGTAATGAGCCGGGAATGGATTTCGACTACATCGTCCATGTGAGCTCCGTGGATTGGCCGGACGATGAGAAACGATTCGAGGTGGTGTGGGAGTTCTACTCTATCCGGAAGCGACGACGCATTCGCCTCAAAACACGCGTGCCGGAGTCCGATTGTATCGTGGATTCGTTGACGGATCTCTGGAGAGGGGCGGATTTCATGGAACGTGAAGTCTACGACATGATGGGCATCCGGTTTCGAAATCACCCGGATTTGCGCAGGATCCTGATGCCGGACGACTATACCGAGGGGTATCCCTTGCGAAAGGACTTTCCCCTCCGCGGCAAAGGTTGGCGGGATACGTTCGAGTTTCTGGACGAAGTTCCGCAATAAACGCACGGATCGACGATGGCATTCGAAGATCAGAGAACAACGGTCTACAAAGTCGATCCGGAGCATCCGGAGAGCAAGACGCTTCCGACCTTACGGACCGAGGAACTGCTCCTGAACATGGGGCCTCAACATCCCAGCACCCACGGAGTGCTCAAGGTGATTTTGGAGTTGGAGGGGGAGCGACTGGTGAAATCCACGCCGGTCATGGGGTACCTCCATCGCGGAGTCGAAAAACTGGCGGAGGACAGCACCTATCACCAGTTCATTCCTCACACGGACCGACTCGATTACGTTTGCGCGATGTACAACAACTTCGCCTATTGTCGTGCCGTCGAAAAGTTACTGGACCTGAAGGTGCCGGACCGGGCTGAGTATCTCCGAACGATCGTGGCAGAGGTACAACGTATCATCGGCCATCAATTTTGGGTGAGTGCCCAGGCACTGGACATCGGGGCGATGACCATCTTTTTCTACTGCTTTCGTGATCGAGAGATTCTCCTCGATTGGTTCGACGAGCTGTGCGGCGCCCGCCTGACGACCAGCTGGTATCGCATTGGCGGGGTGGAGCGCGACCTCACGCCGTCGCTCATCGAGAAGCTGAAAGCTTTTCTCGATTATTTCCCTCCGAAGATCGACGAATACCAGGTGTTTCTCGAAAAGAACCGTATCTGGCTGGGACGCACGAAGGGCGTGGCCGTGATTTCAGCTGAGGATGCCATCAGCTTCGGATTAAGCGGACCGACGCTGCGCGGCTCCGGCGTGGATTATGATCTGCGCAAGTATGAGCCCTACGGCGCCTATCCAAAATGCGAATTCAGTGTCCCGGTGGGGAAAAACGGCGACACTTACGACCGGTACTGGATTCGCATGATGGAACTCTATGAGAGTGTGAAGATCATCAGGCAATGCCTCGAACAAATGGAAGAGGGCCCCATCATGGCGGACGTCCCGAGCGTCACCTTGCCGCCCAAACAGCGGGTCTTCACGAACCTGGAGGCGATGATCCAGCAGTTCAAGCTGTTCTCGGAAGGATTCAAGGCGCCTCCTGGAGAGATTTATTGCGGGACGGAAGCACACAAGGGCGAACTGGGATTTCATATTGTCAGCACCGGCGGGAGTAAGCCGTACCGGCTCAAGATCCGCGCCCCGTCCTTCATTCATATGGGTGCGTTCGACCATATGGCCAGAGGGTATATGATTTCCGACGCCTGCACGATTTTTGGGACCTACGATATCGTGATGGGGGAGTGCGATCGGTGATGGGGACGTCAACCGTCATCCGCCAATCGGTGGGGCACAGAAGTTTCTTCACGGTTGACGAATGATGAGTGACGATTGACAGAGCATTAGATTGACAGAGCATTAGAATGGGTTTGAAACCAGCCACTAATCCCGACGTCGAAGCAGCGACGATCGAACTGACGATCGATGGGAAGACCGTCACCGCCAAGGATGGCGTCTCCCTATACGATGTCATCTCGATGACGGGTAAGATCATTCCGGCCATGTGCTACCACTACACGTTCGACCCGTTCGGTTCCTGCGGGATGTGTTTGGTGATGCAGGAAGGGAAAAAAGCGCCGGTCCGCTCTTGCACGGCCAAAGCGACGGCCGGGATGATTATCCGCACCGAGGGCGACGATCTTTTTCTCGCTCGTAAGAAAGCCGTTGAAAAGCATCTCTCGGTGCATCCGCTGGACTGCCCGGTCTGTGACGCGGACGGGCACTGCGAGCTCCAGGACATGGCATTTGAGCATGGCGTGACCAATCTGGCCAATGCCAAACAGAAGTTCATTCCGGAGGATACCCGAAGCCCAGTGCTGGACTTCAATATGAATCGCTGTATCGCCTGCGCCGAGTGTATCAATGTCTGTAAAGATGTGCTGATGATCGACGCGCTCCAGTTCATGAAAAAAGGCGGATTCAATCAGGTCGTGCCGAAGGGCGATGTCGCGCTCGACTGCGAATTCTGCGGGGATTGTCTGGCGGTCTGCCCGGTCGGCGCCATCACCAACAAGTTCTCGAAGTACCTGTACAAGCCCTGGCAGATGAAGAAAACCACCACCACCTGCAACTACTGCGGGGACGGCTGCCAGCTGTACTTGGAAACGAAGGACGAAGAAGTGATCCGCGTCACCTCACCTCTGTCCTGGAAGAACAAATGGGGAGATCGATCTGAAACGGCGAAGGGGCACGGCGGCCTGTGTGTGCGTGGACGGTTTGGGTTCGAGTATCTGGATGGCAAGACCCGGCTGCGGAACCCGTTAGTGCGCGAACACAACCAGCTGGTGGAAAAGCCCTGGATTGAAACCATGCAGACGCTCGTGGATCGGTTCACGGCGATTATGCATCGGCATGGCGCCGATGCCATTGCTGGCTTGATTACCGCGCGCTGCACGAACGAGGAACTGTATCTGTTCCAAAAACTGATGCGGACCGTGTTCAGAACCAACCATCTCGACAGCAGCGCCCGTTACGGCCACATGAATTTCGTGCATGCCTCGAAGCATGCGGTCGGCCTGGGGCGGACGCACAATGATTGGGAAGATCTCACCAAGGCCAAGGTTGTGCTCATGATCGGCTCGAACCTCACGGAAACAAATCCGCTGACGGCCATGCGGATCAAAGAAGCGATCCGTGTCTACAAGGCGCAAGTGGTGACGCTCGACGCCGCTGTGACGAATATGGCCAAACTGGCGTCTCATCCGTTGTTGATCAATCCCGGTACAGAAGGAGCCGTGATCGACGGGTTGGTGAAGACGGCTATCGACCAGGATTTGGTCGATGAAGAATCGGTCAAGAAACATCCGCGCGCACTCGGCGCACTCAAAGCGGCAGTCGACAAATTGTCCCTGGAGCAGATCTCGGCTCACACCGGCCTATCCAGCGAGACCTTCAAGGAGATCGTGGCGCTCTTTGCGGAATCGCCCCGATCGATCATTCTGTGCGCGGAAGGTATTGTCAGGCGAACCAACGGCTACCAGAACGTCTTGAAACTCATCGACTTTGCCTGGATCACCGGAAAACTCAACCGTCCTGGCTGCGGTGTCAGCACGGTGACCGAGGAACCGAATGAACAGGGTGCTGTGGATATGGGAGTCGCACCTGAGTTTTTGCCGGGACAAGCCCGGTTCGACGACGCAGCCGCGCGCGACCGGTTTGCCAAGGCGTGGGACGCACCGCTCCCGCCGGCGGGCACGGGATCGCACCTTGTGGACATTCTCAACCGATGTCGGAGCGGGCAGATCAAGGCCCTCTATATCTTGGGAGAAAATCCACTGGGAACCTTGCCGGCTTCGCTGGAGGTGCGAACTGCGTTGGAGCAAGTTGAACTCCTCGTGGTCCAAGATCCTTTCTTGACGCAGACCGGACGCCAGGCCCATTTTGTGTTGCCTGCCTGCACATACGCGGAAAAGGACGGGACGTTTACCAATCTGGAAGGCCGGGTGCTCCGGGTGCGTCAAGCCATGGACCCCCTTGGGGACAGTTTACCGGACTGGCACATCATGACCGCGCTCGCCAACGCGATGGGAGGGCACTGGGACTATCAATCGGTCAACGACATTCAAGCCGAAATCTTGAAGCTCGTGCCTGGGTACTACAACCTCGGCCAGCCTCGGAAGATCGTGCTGACCCCTGACCACTACTTGTCGAATGGCTATGCTGCTGAGGTTGGGGCCCGGTACTGCGTGTCGGCGGGGCACGACCAGACGCGCCCGTTTTCTTTACAGATGGGCCAAGTGCTCATGCATTCGGGCAAAATGTCGACGGAAGCCCCAGGACTTATCAAGATTTCACCCAATACCGGCAAGCTCCATATGAACATCCGGGATATGGAACAGCTGGGCGTGCAAGAGGGGGTGAACGTCTGTCTCGCCTCCGAACGCGGCTCGTTGCAGCTTGGGGTTCAGCCCGACCAAGCGGTCGCGCCGGGCACCTGTTTTTTCCCTGAACACTTCAATGAACCGCCGGTCAAGGATTTGATGACGGTGTCGATCGACCCGGTGACGGGTGTCCCAGCTTTCAAACAGTGTTGGGTCAGCATTGAACGAGTGTGAGCAGCTGTGTATGCGTTTTGGCCTGTCCGTGAGGAGATGGCGATGAACGTGGGCGCGTTGACTAAGAAAGTCCTCCAGGCTGCGTTGTTCTATGAAATCTGGGACGCGATGAAGGTCACGTTCCAGCACATGTTCCATCGGCCGATCACCTTTCAATATCCGAGGGAACAGCGGACGATTCCCGATGCGCATCGGGGCGCCCTGGGGCTGCTTCGGTACGACGACGGCCACGAACGCTGTGTGGGATGCGATCTCTGTGAAGCCGCCTGCCCTTCACGCTGCATCAAGGTGATCAGCGCGGAAGATCCAAGCCGTCCGCTCCAGCGGTATGCCACCGAGTTCTATATCGACATCACGAAATGTGTCTTTTGCGGCTATTGCGTCGAAGCGTGCCCGGTCAATGCGCTGGCTATGACGAAGATGTACGAATTTTCCACCCATGATAAGCGCACTCTGCTTTTCGATAAGAAGCGGCTGTACGACATCGGAGAACGCCACCTCGACGATGCAAAAAAATATCTGTATGCCCACAATCAGGAGAAGAATGTCGAGGAAAGCCGTGAGTATCGGTACTACTTCCCGCAGTCCGTACTCAAATCCACACAATCGTCTCCCAAGCATCTGAGCTGAGTCACGATGATGATGTCAGTATTTTTTGCGTATTTCGCATTGATGAGTATTGTCGCCGCCGCATTGACCGTGTCACTGAGGCATCCCGTGCACTGCGGCCTCGCGCTGCTGACGCTGCTGCTGCACGTCTCCGGCCTCTTCGTCTTGCTGAACGCGGAGTTCCTGTGGGCCGTCCAGGTCATCGTCTATGCCGGTGCAATCTTAGTGTTGTACCTCTTTGTTCTGATGCTCCTGAATCTCAAGACAGACGAGCGGTATTTCCATTCGTCGTATCCGTATGTTATCGGCCCGGCGGCGCCGGGATCGCTCTATGTCCTGTATCTGTTGCTCCAATCACCGTTTGAGGGTGCAAAGGGCGATGCACCCGCGTCCGCGATCCTCGAAGGCGGGGACACGTATGCGGTGGGCATCAAGATGTTCAGCGATTATATTCTCCAGTTTGAAATCGTCGGCATCTTTCTGCTGGGCGCCATCATCGGCGCGATCGTGCTGGCCAAGACGCCAAAAGCGATGGAAGACGCGGGCGGTAACCGATAAGAGGACAGGGTGATGGTGCCTCTGAGTGCCTATGTGGCCGTCAGCGCAATCCTGTTTATGACAGGCTTGCTCGGGGTGTTGATCCGGCGCAATTTCATCATCGTGCTGATGTCCGTGGAAATCATGATGAATGCCGCCAACATCAATCTGGTCGCGTTTTCCCATTATCTTGAATCTATGTCTGGCCAGCTGGTCGCCTTATTCAATATCGCCATTGCCGCCGGGGAAGCCGCCGTTGGATTGGCCATCATCGTGGTCGTGTTCCGTGGAAAGATCTCCACGAACGTGGACGAAATAAACCTGTTGAAGTGGTAACGTGTCGGACTTAACCGATTTCCTTATCAAGCTGATCCCACTCCTCCCGCTCCTGGCCGTCATCGCGAATGGGCTGCTCGGGAGCCGATACTCGCATGGGACCGCGCACCGATTGGCCTGGGGATCGGTCGGCCTGTCGTTCCTGTGCACCATCGGTGTCTTCGCCGAAATCGTAAAGACCGGGACCGCTCGTGAGGTCGTCGTCTATCAATGGATTTTCGGAGGGGATCTCTCGATTAACCTCGCGTTCCTGGTCGATTCCTTGACCTGTATATGGCTGCTGATCATCACCGGCGTCGGATTTCTGATCCATGTCTACTCGGTCGGGTACATGCATGGTGAGACGGGCTTCACGCGCTTCTTCACCTACATGAATCTATTCATGGTGTCCATGCTGTTGCTCGTCATGGGCAACAACTACGTGGTGTTGTTCATCGGCTGGGAAGGCGTCGGACTCTGTTCCTATCTCCTCATCGGCTATTACTACGATAAAACCTCCGCCGCCAAGGCGGCATCCAAGGCCTTTGTCGTCAACCGAATCGGCGATGCCGGATTCTTACTGGCCATCTTCCTTGTCTTCATTCATTTCAAGACCCTGGATTACACCAAGGTGTTCGCCCAGGTGGACACCCTCTCACCAGAAATAGCGACGGTCATTGCCCTCTGTCTTCTGATCGGAGCCGTCGGTAAATCCGCGCAGCTGCCGCTCCACACCTGGCTGCCGGACGCGATGGAAGGCCCCACTCCGGTCAGTGCACTCATTCATGCTGCGACCATGGTGACGGCCGGTATCTATATGATTGTCCGCAACCATGCCATTTTCGATGCATCACCCGTGGCCATGGAGGTGGTGGCCATTGTCGGGGGTGGCACCGCACTCTTTGCGGCCACGATCGGGCTCGTGCAGACCGACATCAAACGGGTGCTGGCCTATTCGACGGTCAGCCAGCTGGGCTACATGTTTCTCGGCTGCGGCCTCGGCGCGTATACCGCGGCGGTGTTTCACGTCATGACCCATGCCTTTTTCAAGGCTCTCCTGTTCCTGTCGGCTGGGTCCGTCATTCATGCGCTGTCCGGTGAGCAAGATATCCAAAAGATGGGTGGGCTCAGCCAGAAGATTCCCTGGACATTCCGGCTCTTCCTCATCGGAACGATCGCTATCGCCGGTATTCCTCCACTGGCTGGGTTCTGGAGTAAAGACGAGATCATGGGCCACGCGTTCGTCACCCATCGCTATTTCTATTACAGCCTAGCCGTCATCGGGGCACTCTTGACCTCGTTCTATATGTTTCGTTTGACCTATCTCACATTTTCCGGTCCGTCGCGGATGGATCACCACACGGAAGAGCATGTCCACGAGTCGCCGATGGTGATGATCGGCCCGTTGATGGCATTGGGCGTATTGTCGGTGTTAGGCGGGCTGGTCCTGGGATTTCCCTCGGAACGGGGCTGGCTGCATCGTTTCTTGGAGCCGGTCGTCGGAGCCGCTGGAACGCATGGGGCAAGCACCGAGTTGATGGTCGCCCTCATGGGAGGGGCGACGGCCATCGCCTTGTTGGGATGGGGTCTTGCACACTTCCTCTACTATGTGGATCCGTCGGCGGCCGAAACAGGGGCATCGAGATTTTCCGGTGCCTACAGAATTTTGTTGAACAAGTACTACATCGATGAGCTGTACGATCTTCTCTTCGTCGAACCCTTGAAACGGTTGGGAACACTGCTCGATTGGTTCGACCGCACGATTATCGACGGCCTCGTCCGAGGTGTCGGCCGGATGGCCGAGTGGAGCTCCGCCGCGTCAACCTGGATTGAAAAACACATTATCTATGCCGGACTGAACGTCATCGGCTACAGCAATCACCTGGCGGCATGGGAAGGACGGAAAGTGCAGAGCGGAATGGTGCACCATTATGCCGGCCTCATCGTGGCGGGGATATTTCTCTTGGCGCTGGTCGTCCAATTCATCATCCAAAGATAAGGGCATTCGCCACGCACGGCGATCATCCATGTTGGAAGAACTCGCATTCGGCTTTCCCATCTTGTCTTGCATCCTGTTTCTGCCCATCTTCGGCGCCGTCGCGCTGTGGCTGTTCGACGACGCGGAATTGGTGCGGACTTCGACTCTGACGATTACGCTGGTTGAGCTGGCGCTGTCAGTCTTCGTGCTCTTGCGATTCATTCCGGAATCCGCCGCGATGCAGTTTACGGAACGGATCCCCTGGATTCCGGCGCTGGGTGTCAGCTATCACTTAGGGGTCGACGGGATCAGTGTGTTGTTCGTCGGATTGACCGCCTTTCTGACTGTGCTGGTCGTGGTTTACTCCTGGGATACCATTCGCCAGCAAATCAAGCTGTACATGATGTGCCTGTTGGCGCTGGAAACGACGACGATGGGGGTGTTCGTCTCGTTGGATCTGATCCTGTTCTTCGTCTTCTGGGAACTGATGCTCATCCCCAGTTACTTTCTGATCAAGCTCTGGGGGGGAGGCCACGAGCGCCAGTATGCGGCTCTCAAATTCGTGCTCTATACCTTGTTCGGCAGCGTGTTCATGCTGGTCGGCATTGCGTTGCTGAATATCAATTTTAACCACTGGGCATCTCTCTATCAGACCGAACAGATCTATTCGTTCGACTTGATCGAGTTGCTCGCAGTTCCGATTCCGCTCGACCAGCAGATCCTGATTTTCTGGCTGATGTTCATGGGATTTGCCTTTAAGGCCCCGGTGTTTCCGTTCCACACCTGGCTGCCGGACGCGTTGTTGGAAGGCCCTATCGGCATGGCGGTGGTCCTGGCGGGCATCAAGCTTGGAACGTTCGGCTTCTTGCGGCTCAGTATTCCACTCCTCCCCGATGCATCCAAGAGCGAGACGGTCATGACCGTGGTGGTGATCCTCGGACTCTGCGCGATCCTCTATGGAGCCTGGATGGCGTTAGTGCAGTACGACTTTCGGCGGTTGCTCGCCTACAGCAGCATCAGCCACTTAGGTTTTGTTGTGGTGGGTCTGTTCGCGTTGAACTTTCAGGGCCTGCAAGGCAGCCTGTTGACCATGATCAACCTGGGCTTCAGCACCGCCGGTCTCTTTTTTATTGCAGGGTTTCTCTATTCGCGCCAACAGACGACGCAGTTGTCGGCATTCGGCGGGATGGCGAGACAGGTCCCCGTGCTCGCCACTTTCTTTTTGCTGATCGGGTTGGCCTCAATCGGGTTGCCCGGCACAAACGGGTTCGTGGGGGAGTTTCTGATCCTCTTGGGCGCGTTCAAGGCCAAGTGGTGGATCGGCGCCGTGGCGGTCCTTGGTGTGATTTTCGGCGCGGCCTATTTTCTGTGGTATTACGAGCGGGCCATGCTCGGCCCGCTCGGTAAGACCGTGAAACAGACGATGTGCGATTTGCAGCCACGGGAAACCGTCATCGCGGTTTCGTTGTCCATCATGATTCTCTGGATCGGGCTCTATCCATCCCCCTTCTTGCGCATCATGAATGGATCGGTCCAAGCGTTGGTCGATCGGCTGAATCAGGGCACAGTCGCTGCCCTCGATATGAGACCGATGGAACGAGGACACTAGTCGAATGGGCGAATACGCGCTTCTCTATATTCTCTTTGCTCCCTTTTTGGGCGCGTTGGCGCTGATCCTCGTATCAAACCATCAGCTCGTGCTCGTGCGTGGCATTGCGGCGGGGTCGGCCTTCGTGTCCTTGATTGCGTCGATCTACATCTTTTCTGCCTACGACGTAAACGCAGGAGGGTTTCAGTTCATTCAGAAGTTCGAGTGGTCCCGGGAACTCGGCATTGCCTTGCACCTTGGTGTCGACGGGATCGCCACTCCGCTTGTGCTCGCCTCGTCCATTTTGCTCTTCACGGGCATCTTCGTTTCGTGGCACATCAAGGACCGCACGAAAGAGTTTTACATCTGGCTCCTGATCCTGGCTGCTGCTACGATCGGTGTCTTCATGTCACTCGATCTGTTCTTCCTGTATTTCTTCTACGAGATGTCCGTGATCCCCATGTATCTGCTGTTAGGCATGTGGGGCAGCCACACCAAGCAGTATTTGGAGATGACGGACCCCGACGGGCTGAAACTGCGGGATTCCGTCGGTTTTATTTTGAATTTCGGATCGAACAGCAAAGAATACGCGGCAATGAAACTGGTCCTGTTCCTGTCGGCGTTTGCCGTTGTCGCGCTGATGGGCATTCTCTTGATCTACAAGTACGCCGGTCTCAATACTTTCGACATCCTTGTGCTCCGCGAACAGGCCAAACTGCTGAATATTTCCGTGCTCGGCACGACCTTGGACAAGATTATTTGGGTCTTGATCTTTTTGGGGTTTGCGTCGATCGCACCCTTATGGCCGTTGCATTCCTGGTCCCCCGTCGGGCATGCCGCGGCTCCGGCCGCGACCAGCATGCTCCACGCCGGCGTCCTCATGAAGCTGGGGCATTTCTCGATTATCCGGGTGGCTTTTGAGATTCTTCCTGACACGACCAGAGAAATGATGCCGATTGCCGCGGTCCTGTGCATCTTCAACATCATGTACGGCGGGTTCGTCGCATTTTACGCCAAAGACACTAAGTACGTAATCGGCTATTCCAGCTCCAGCCACATGGGCTATGTCTTCCTGGGCATGGCGGCGCTGAACTACATTAGCTTGACCGGCGCGGTCATTTATATGTTCGCCCATGCCATGGCGACGGGCATGCTCTTCGCGATGGCCGGCTGGGTCTACGACCAGACTCACACACGCGATCTCCCTTCGCTGGGAGGGCTTTCGAACAAGATGCCGTTCATCTCCGCCTGCTTCTTCGTTGGTTGCATGGCTTCCATCGGAATGCCCGGTACCCTGAACTTCATCGCTGAAATCATGATCATTGTCGGCAGCTGGAACAAATACCCCTTCCAAGTCATTGTGGCCGTGCTGGGGATTGTCCTCACCCTGGCCTATCTCTTCAAAATGATGCGGAGCATGTTTTATGGCCCGATGAGCCCCCAATACAGTCACACGCACGATGCCATAGGGGTGGTGGATCGGTTGCCGCTGTTAATAATGATTGCCGTCACGGTGGGATTCGGCTTGTTCCCCGTGCATTTGTACGATGTCGTCCGTTCGGGGGTGAACCCGCTAATTACTAGAATCACGCAGGTCGTGCCGGTCGCCTCGAAAGAGCATGAATCATTCAACGTGAAGCGTGCAGCGACAGAACGTCCATTGGAGCATGATGTCCCTGCAACCTCCGGCAGCCTGACACCCCTTGCTCCGCACGTCTCACGGGGGTTCGAATGATTTTTTCCTTGACCCTATCAGTGGCGGATCTGTTGCTTCTCCTGCCGGAGATCTTCTTGACCTGCTGGCTGTGTCTAATTGTGATCGTCGACTTTGCTTTCCCGCGCATGTCGAAGGATCAGCTGGCGTTTCTTAGTGTCTGCGGCCTCGCGGGCACCTTTGCCTGTCTCGTGTGGTTCGATGTGGCTCACATCTCGGGAACGGTGTTCGCCAACATGTTTGTGCTGGACCGCATGGCCCTCTTTTTCAAGATGTTCATCGTTGCCACCACGACTCTCGTGATCCTGGTATCGGTTCAATACGTCGATCGGTTCACGTTTTTCCGGGGTGAGTACTACGTGCTCGTCGTCATGTCGGCGCTTGGGATGATGTTCATGTCTTCGGCCAACGATCTGCTGTCGTTGTTCGTGAGCCTGGAATTTTCGACGCTCGGATTTTATGTGTTGGTGGGGTACCTTCGAGAGGATTTTGCCTCCAACGAGGCGGGACTCAAGTTTTTTATTCTTGGCGTATTCGCCGCCGGGCTCCTCGCCTATGGCATCAGCCTCGTGTATGGAGAGACGGGTAAGCTCGTCTTCTCCGACATGCACCTCACTGCTACGTCCGGAACGATCATTGGATTTCTGCTGATCTTCGCGGCGCTGGGATTTAAAATTGGCGCGGTGCCCTTCCACTCCTGGATTCCGGACACGTATCATGGCGCGCCGACCCCTGTGACGGCATTCTTGTCCCTCGCGCCCAAAGGCGCCGCCTTAGCCATCCTCTTGCGGATTTTCTTCGTCGCGCTGGCAACCTTCAAGCCAGTGTGGATTGTCCTGCTGGTCGTCGTGTCAATCTTGTCGATGACCTATGCCAACATCGTGGCGATTGCGCAGCGCAACATCAAGCGCCTTCTTGCCTATTCCGGTATCGCGCAGATTGGCAACGTCCTCATTGGGTTCGCGGCCGGCACCAAGATGGGGAGCGATGCCATCTTGTTCTATCTGCTGGCGTACCTGTTCGCGAACATCGGCGCGTTTGCTGTTGTGATTGCGGTCTCCCAGGCGATCGGGAGCGAGGAGATCGACGACTACAGTGGCTTGAATCGACGGTCGCCGTTCCTGGCCTTCGCTATGCTGCTGTTCCTGTTGTCCTTAGCCGGTGTTCCTCCGCTGGCTGGCTTTATTGGCAAGTTGTATATTTTCGTGGCTGCAATTAAAGAAGGGCTCTATACGCTGATCACGGTGGCGCTGATCAATATCGTGATCTCGATGTACTATTATCTGGTCGTCGTGAAGAAAATGTACATCAATGAACCGACCGACCTCTCTCCGGTCTTAATTTCCGGCTCGATGAAGGCGGTGATCTATGTCGGCTTGGCTGGAACCCTGGTGATCGGGATCTATCCACAGCCGTTCATTGATTGGATTATCAGCGCGACGCTCATGTTCTCGAATTTCGCAGCCCCGTCGCCTATTGTGATTCCTCCCGCCCCCCCGCTTGGCGGATAATTTTCAGTTCCCAGCACGAGTTCTGCTACAATCCAGCGCGTATCTGTAAAACCTATTTGCGCTGGAGATCCTCGCACAGACGATTCGTGAGTCGCTGGACAGAAAACCGACGGGAGGGACACGACCGATACCATAGCTCAATACGGTCCGCTCTACATTCCGGGCGCTCGGCTATGCGCCTGCGTCGTTGTCTCCTCTACTGCGTGCAGGCAGGGGATTCGGAAACCCATGATGCCAACTGCGTTGAGTTCTGTCAGTCGGTATAGGCTTCGAATCTGCGGGGTCGTGCTGGCATTGCTGCTTTCACTTCATGTGAGCCGTGCCGAATCCATCCTGTGGGAACCGTTGGCCAATGGTCTTGCGGTGTCGGTCTGGTTGCCGGGAAAGTCCTGTCCGGCGGTGCCGTCCCTACTGGCCATCGACATTGATCCCGATCGCACGAGATTTACGGTCCACCACTACGCACAAGAACATCTCTCTCACCCTCCAACCATCGAAGAATGGCACAAGCGGTCGAGTCATGCTGCCCTCTTCAATGCGGGACTGTTTCGGGAAAACTTCGCCTATCTCGGCTTGCTGTACAAGGACGGCCAGTCGTTGGGAGGGCGCCGTCATGCCACCTGGCAGGGATTATTCGTGGCGGAACCAGCGGTTGCCGGCTTGAAGAGCGCTCGAGTGATGGATTTGACCGTCGAGGACTTTGATGAGGCGCGCCCTCCGTATCGAGAAGCCGCACAAGCGCTGATGCTATTGGACCATCGCAGGAACATTCGCGTGCCCCAGACGGGGAAACGTGCCTACCAAACGATTGTGGCAGAAACTGACAGGGGGCATATTCTCATCTTCAAGAGCCGGGACCGCATGACTCTCTACGACATCGCTCAATGTCTTCGAGATATTATGCCGTCCGTACGGCAAGCCATGGCGATGGACGGCGGTTCATCATCCGATGTGCTTGTCTCGGAGTCGCTGTGGCAAAAAGATCGACACACCGAAGATTATTTGTCTTGGAAAACGCTATTCGGTGGCGGCAGTGTCGCGCACATTCCGCTCCCGACCGTGATTGGAGTGAGCCCCCGGTGACTGAGCTGAGATGTTGCAAAAGCCTGCCGCTTCATAGTGGTCACGGTTGAGGCTACGGTTAAGCAGATGAAATCTCCCCTTCAGCTTATTTGGATTTGACCGGGACTGGCTAGCGGCGTGGTCGTTCGACCGAAAATCCGGCTTCCAGCCACGCATTCATGCTGCCGGACACGTTGTAAACATGGCGATAGCCGAGGTCCGCGAGCGTTTCTGCGGCAATGTTGCTTCGACGACCCGATTGGCAATAGACGACGATGTGTTCGTCGAGTTGTGCCCCTATCTCTCGGTGTCTGGCTTGAATCTCGCGGAAATCAATATTGAGGTCCGTGCCGGGGATCACACCAGCCTGATGTTCTTCTGTGGAGCGGACATCAATGAGCACGAATCCTTTCTTGTTCGTGGAGCCTGCCTTCGACAAGCTCGCCTCCAATTGTTGCACTGTGAGCAAGTAGGAATGGTGGGACCGGGCCACATCGCACAGCACCAGGCCCATCAGCAAACACCCGAGTATCGCGATATATGAGATTTTCATTGTCTTTTCTCCCATGGTGTCTTGCAGGCGGACCAAACACGCTTCATAATAAAAGCATGCGGAAGAGCTGGTCAAGCGTGGTTGCTGCGATCGTATTCTCCACACTCGTCTCCTGTGCCGACGGCGTCAAATTTGTTCAGGAGCATGAGGACGGCGGGGTGGTGGTCTATCCGTTCAGAGGGGACCAAGGTTCCCTGCTGTCCTCGTTCCGACAAAATGCCCTTACCCTCATACAAGAGAAATGTGGCAGCCGCTCATACACCATAGTCCGCGAGGGCGAAGCCAAGGGCCGGTCGCGGGTCGTAAGTCCGATGGAAGGGCAGGAAGAAGTCATACAGGAACGGCGGTGGGGAATTCAGTTCCAATGCCAATAGGCGGCTCGCCATCACCAACACGGCCGCACACGCTAGGACGCAGGCCGTTCTTTCATCAAGTCTTCGATGGTCAATAGGCTGAGCAGCGTCACGCCTTCCTGCTCCACCCGCTGCCTGCCATCCTGCTCCTTTCGATCCACAATAACTAATGCATGAGTCACGGCAAGTCCGGCGTTTCGGGCTGCCGCCACGGCCTTGAGCAACGAGCTCCCGCTTGTCAGCACATCATCGACGATCACTGCGTGGTCTCCCGAACAAACGACTCCTTCTATCAATTTGCCGAGGCCGTGATCTTTGGCTTGTTTCCTCACAACAAATGTCCGCCAGTCCCTCTGCGGTTGAGCAGAAAACGCATAGTCCGAAATGGATGTGGCGATGGAAATCGCCCCGATCTCAAGCCCGCCGAGACAATCGGCATTCACAGGTCGCAAGACGTCATAGGCCAGCTGAGCCACCACACGTCGGGCTGCGGGATGGGCCATCAATGAGCGGCAGTCGATGTAAAACGGGCTGATCTGTCCCGAAGCCAGTGTAAATCCTTGGGGCTCCCATCGAAATGAGTGGGTGTGGTGAAACGCTTGTGCCAGATCCGTATGCAGAGTTGTCATTGCGAAATATTTCGTCCTGAATCACAAAGGTGGCAGCATTGTACACTGTGTGGACATGTGTTGATAGCCGTTTTCTTGGCGGTGATCTCCCAGCGCACTGATGCAGCTAGAGATCTCGCACATGTTCCTATTCGTCGCTCTTCGCTGGGCCCCGAACGCACCAAACCGGGAACGTATAGATTCTGGTAAGACTCAGCACATTGCCCAAGAACGTATCCAGGTACTTCGCATACAAAGGCTGATTCGCCTCTGGCACGACGGTCCAATAGGAAGTCGGCTGGACATTCAAGAAGGGATGCCCCGGAGAAAGATTTGGACCTGGTGCATCGACGGCGGGACCAACCAAACTCCGCATTTCGCTCGGTGCGGGTAACCGCCAGACTTTTTGCCCCCCCGTACTTCTCGTCGTACAAAGGATTCTGGCTTCGTTCCATGTGACTGCCGCGGCTTGTGGAGCCAGTTCCCACACCAGCCCTGTCTCCTTATCCAACACCGCATCGTTGTTGTACGCAGGCAAGATCACGAATCGCTGGTTGGCCGGGTGTGCGTTTTGCCAATTCCGAATAATCTCAGCAATGACTTCTTCTTTTCTGGCTGACACGCCGGTCGGAGCCTGGAAGAGCTCATTCCCTAGAAAGCAGAGGCCTCCCATGGCCACGAGAATTCCAGCTCCGATACTCCACGTTGCTTTCATGCCGCGCTGAGGGGAAACAGATATTCTCCCCCTCAAGGGGACTCCCTCTCCTAGACTGTCAATGATCAAAATGTCCCGAATGTGAAAATGTGGATGTATTGTAAGAGCAGCTTGAGGAGAGGGCAAGAGTTCTACGGAGCCACCTTCACTCACAGACAGATATGCCACTTATCGTTGTTACGAAACGGTTTCATGGCGATACAGAGTTAACCCGACCCTGCAGGACATTGGGGCGAAGATCTGAAGAGATATTCCGATTTTAAAATATCCGTCTTCTTGCAAATGCTGGCTATCTAGAGTAGCATTCACCGGTGTTGGTAGGATTCATATAGCAAATTAGCGATCGCATTTTGTGAGGCGGTTACGTCGATGACACTTCAATAGCCTGGTAAGCTATTCTACAAGGAGGTGGCAGTATGGCAGCATCAGATCGGGGATATGACATTTCGCAGTGGTACGATTCTCGGCCGGTGAAGATTGGGTGGTTGGCGATGCTGGGGATCGGGGTATTCTGGGTGCTCTACCAGCGGGCGTTCGGGTATTCGCACGGGCTGGATTCGATGA
>Ga0194131_10005331_pt1 | contig 18631 bp, 15 predicted proteins | sample TA2KigO120mmetaG_FD_148631 | JGI IMG/M metagenome (GOLD analysis project Ga0194131, IMG submission 148631) | Freshwater microbial communities from Lake Tanganyika, Tanzania - TA2015053 Kigoma Offshore 120m | ecosystem: Environmental > Aquatic > Freshwater > Lake | place: Tanzania: Lake... | reverse complement strand
TGCGCCAGCGTGCCCGCGGTCTCGGGCCTGGCCGCCGCCGCGGGCGCCCTCGCCGCCGCCTTCCGCCGCCGCAGGTAGGCGCCGGTGCGCCTCCGGGCGATCGTCCTCGCCAGCCTCTCGCTGCTGCCGCGTGCCCCGAGCGCCCGCGCGGCCGAGGGCGTGGGCCTCGCCGAGCTCGCGCCGGTGGCGATCGACATCCCGCGCAGCTCGCTCGGGCCGGCGCCGGAAGACATCCCGGTCGACGGGCCCTTCCGGCTAGCGGGCGTGGTGGGCGGGGTGCGCACCTACGAGGCGCCGCTGCCGGTGCGGCCTCGAGCGCTCTACTTCGAGCGCGAGCCCCTCGGCATGGAACTGCGCAAGGAAGAGCGCAAGCTCGCCTACGCCTCGGAGCCCGAGGTGCGCGGCATGGCCGGCGGCTGGGAGATCAACCGCGACAGCATCATGGTGCGGGTGCGCACCGACACCCGGCGCCCGCGCGCGGGCCAGTACGTCCTGCGCTACCCGACGGCCACCGAGCGCGAGGAGGCCCTGCGCTTCCGCGGCGGCGACGCCGTCCCGTGGGCGATCCGCTCGATGCAGGTCGACAGCACCTCGCGCAAGGGGATCCTCCTCCCGGCACCGGGCTCCGCCACCTGGGAGGTCGACGTGGTCTCCGGGTCGCGCCTGCGCTTCGACCTTGGCCTGGTCCCGCCCGAGATCGACCTGGGCCAGGTCTCTGACGGCGCCACGCTCGAGGTGCTCGCGGGCGACGTCGTCGTCGGCCAGTTTCGGGCAGGGGTGGGACAGTTCGAGCAGCACGAGGTGGAGATTCCGAGCGGCCGGCAGCGGCTCACCCTGAGGAGCACCGACGCCGATACCGCGCTCGACTACCTCTTCGTGGCGGCACCCACGGTCTACGTGCCCGACACCACGCCTCGCCGCGTGGTGCTCGCGTTCATCGACACGCTCCGTCGCGACCACATGGGCACCTACGGCTACGCACGCCCCACCACCCCCGACCTCGATCGCTGGGCGGAGGGCGCGGTGGTCTTCGAGAACGCCCGCACCGTGGCGCCGTGGACGCTCCCCTCCACGCGCACGCTCTGGACGGGGCGGCAGCCCGAGTGGTGGAGCGAGTCGCGCACGCTCCAGGAGGCCCTCGCCGCGCGGGGCTGGGCCACCGGCGCCTACGTGGGCAACGTCTACCTCTCGTCGAACTTCGAGATGGACCGCGGCTGGGGCGAGCACGGCTGCGTCAACTGGCCGGCGGCAGCCTACGAGACGCGCCTCGGGCGCGCCTTCCTCGACGCCCATGCCGACCAGGACGCGCTCCTGATGATCCACTTCATGGACCTGCACCTGCCCTACAAGGAGCCCCGCCGCTACCGGAAGCTGTGGGCGAAACAGGAGCCGCCCGGGCTCGAGCCCTTTTTCAACCGGACGATGCTCCTTCGCGCCGCCATGCGCACCCGGGACATGCTCGTCCCCTACCTGATCGACCGCTACGACCAGAACATCCGATACGTCAACGATGAGCTTTCCTCCTTCCTCGAGGGCCTGCCCGACGACGCTATCGTGATCTTGTTCGCCGACCACGGCGAGGAGTTCTTCGACCACGGCGACTTCGAGCACGGTCACACGCTCTACGACGAGCTGCTCCGCGTGCCGCTCATCGTGAAGGCGCCTGGGCTCGCGCCGCGTCGCGTGACCGACACCGCCTCGCTCCTCGACGTGGCGCCCACGATCCTGGAGCTGCTCGGCCTTCCCGGCGACACGCTGGGCACGCCGGAGGGCACGTCGCTCGTCAGGGCCGCGAGAGACGGCGCCGACCCCACGCTTGCCAACCGCGCGCTCGCTTTCGGCCGGGCGCTGTATGGCGGCGAGCAGTGGGCCAGCCTCCAGGGCTCCCAGAAGTACATCACCGCGCGCGGCCACGAGCTGCTCTTCGACGTGGCGGAGGATCCCGGCGAGGAAGACGACCTCGCGGTGACCGGGGGCAACGTGCGGCCGGGCCGTGTTGCCCTCGCCACCGGCCTCGGGCGCGACGTGGTCCAGGCCCTGCGCGTGAGCCCCACCGGCCGTCCCGAGAGCCCCATCGAGGTGGAGCTCCACGTCCCGGGCGGGGTGAGCCGCGCGTGGGTGGGCGACGATCCCACCAGCGTCACGCACGCCACCGTCGACACTTCCGCCCCCGACCTGGTCCGCCTGGTCTTCGAGAGCCGCATCAATGAAAACCGCGAGGTGTTCATCGTGCCGAACCTCGCCGCCGACGACATCGTGGGCGAGGTGGGCATCCGCATCGCCGGGAAGATGAAGAACTTCGAGAAGCTGAGGGCCAAGCCGCACGACGGCGGCGGCGCCATGCTCTCCCGCGCGCGCGCCGGGTCGACGGCCGCCGCCGTCACCTGGGCGATCGTGCCCGTGCCGGGAGGCACCGCGACCGAGGGCTCCGACGACGAGATGGCCGGGGCGCTCGAGGCGCTCGGCTACACGCAGAAGGGTACAACCGACGACGGCGAGCCGGAGCCGGAGCCGGACTAGCCCTCCGGGGCCTGCCCGCTCGCGCCCGCCCGTCGCACCAGCGCCGACAAGCCGCGCGCGTCGAGCACCGCGAGGAGATCTTTGAGCGAGTGAGGGTCGATCACCGCCTCGGTCTCGCTGATCCAGCCCATCACGTGCTCGTCGAGGTCGGCGACCGCCCGCAGTTCGCCGAGAGCGCGCGGGTCGATCACCCGGAGGATGGCGACGTTCCGGTGCAGCGTGTTCACGCGCGGGTCTCGATGCGGTAGGCGTAGCCTTGCTCGGTGAGAAACAACTGTCGTTTCTCGCCGAATGTTTGCTCCACGGTGTCGCGGGTGACCACCGAGTAGAAGCTCGCCTTGTTTTCGCCCGCCTTCGGCCGCAGGATGCGCCCCAGGCGCTGCGCCTCTTCCTGGCGGCTGCCCCAGGTGCCGCTCACCTGGATGGCTACGCTGGCGTCGGGAAGGTCGACCGAGAAGTTCCCGACCTTCGAGATCACCAGTACCCGTTCCTCGCCCTGCCGAAAGCGGGCAAACAGCTCGTCGCGTCGCTTCTGTGGCGTCTTGCCCTCGATGAGCGGGAAGCCGAGGCGCCGCGACAGCCACTCGAGCTGGTCGACGTACATGCCGAGGACGAGGATGCGGTCGCCCTGATGCTGCTCGAGCAGCTCCTCGATCACCGGCAATTTCCTCGCGTTGACACTCGCGATCCTGAACTTCTCCCGGTCGTCGGCCACCGCGTAGCGGAGCCGATCGTCGTCGCTGAAGTCGACGCGCACCTCGGTGCAGGTGGCGCTCGCGATCCAGCCCTGGTGCTCCAGGTCTTTCCAGGGCACGTCGTAGCGCTTGGGGCCGATGAGCGCGAAGACGTCGGTTTCCTTGCCGTCCTCGCGCACCAGCGTGGCGGTGAGGCCGAGGCGCCGCCGGGCCTGGAGGTGCGCCACGGCGCGGAAGATGGGCGCGGGGAGCAGGTGGACCTCGTCGTAGATCACCAGTCCCCAGTTCTCCATGTTGAACAACCCGAAGTGGACGAACTCGTCGTTCCGCGACCTGCGGAAGGTGAGCATCTGGTAGGTGGACAGGGTGACAGACTTGATGTCCTTGACCTCGCCCGAGTACTCGGACACGTCGTCCTCGGTGAGCGAGGATCGCTCGATGATCTCGCTCTTCCACTGGCGCAAGGCGGTGACATTCGTACACAAGACCAGGGTCTTCATGCCGAGCCGCGCCATCGCGGCGATGCCCACCATCGTCTTGCCCGCGCCGCAAGGAAGCACCACCACGCCGCTTCCGCCCTGCGCCACGCTGTCGCCGAAGAACGAGTCCACCGCGTCGCGCTGGTACTCGCGCAGGCCCCAGGCCACGCCCGACTTCGTCTCCGGCAGCACCTGCATCTCGAGCGCGGCGCCATCGCGGTAGCCGGCGAGGTCTTCCACGGGGTGACCGGCGTGGGCGAGCACCTGCTTGATCTCGCCGCGGTCTCTCGGGTCGACCAGCACCGTCGTGTCGTTGACTCGCTTGCCCAGCAGAGACTGCACTGGCTTCAGCGAGCAGATCTCGGTGAGCAACACCGGCTCTGCGGCCACGAGTTTCAGGCCGCGCGGGGCCTTGTGGAGCTGGAGGCGGCCCCAGCGCGCCATCGTCTGCCGGATCGACACGGGCACGTTGGGCGGAATGTCGTACTTGGCCCACTTCTCGAGCGTGCCCAGCACCTCGTCGACGGCCAGTCCCCAGCTGGCCGCGTTCCATAGCGAGAGGGGCGTGACCCGGTAGGTGTGGACGTACTCGGGCGACTTCACCAGCTCCGCGAAACGCACGAGCGAGTCGCGAGCGGCGCGGAAGTTCGGCCCCATCGTCTCCAGGAGGAGCGTGTGGTCGGACTGGATGATCAGCGGGTTTTCGGGGACGTAGCGCATGCGTTGGGCTCGCCCGGGGGCAAGCCGACGCTCCTAACGCGGCTGGCCCAGGCCTTCCGCATCGCGACCCCCGCTCGCGCCGCCGCTTGTGTGCGCGCTCGCGCTGCGTTAGCCGCCGTCAGCGAGGTACGCTTGGCGAGTGACGATCTCATCGAAATCGACGGGGTGATCAAGGAAGTGTTCCCAGGCGGGGCCTTCCTGGTCGAGACCGACGCCGGCACCAACGTACACGCCCATCTCGCCGGCAAGTTGCGCCGCTTCCGCATCCGCGTGGTGCTCGGCGACCGGGTCACCGTGGCGGTGAGTCCCTACGACCTCACGCGCGGGCGCATCACCTTCCGCCACAAGTAGCCCTCCCGGCTACGCTCTTGGCGTGACCGCGCCCCTGCTCGTCCTCGCCCTTGCCTGCCGCGGCGTCGGCACCAACGACACCGAGGACACCGGCGTCCTCGTGAAGGGCGCCGAGGAAACGCCCGAGGTCCTGCCCTGCGGCTCGCTCGCGGCGACCGAGGGCTGCCCGCACAGCACCGACCTCGACCGCGACTGCCTTCACGACGCCGCGGCCGGGGGCACCGACTGCGACGACAACAACCCCGAGGTGGGCGCCTGCGGAGACAGCGGTGACGCCGAAGACGACTGCGTCCCCAGCGGCGACGAGACTTGCAACGGGCTCGATGATGACTGCGACGGGCTCGTTGACGACGCCTGGTCACACGTGTTCTCCGGTGCTCCTGTGGTCGCGACGGTCGGGGCACTGGGCGACGGGGGCGAGCCGCTGCTGGTCACCGGCATCCTCGACGGCGCCGAGGGCGCGCTCCTGGTCTACCGCCTCGACGGGGAGTTGCTCGTCCGCATCGACGGCACCGGCCAGTCGAGCTCCTTCGGCAGCCAACTGGCCACCGGTCGCGACCTCACGGGCGACGGGCTCGTGGACCTTGCCGTGGCCGCGCCCTACGCCACCGCCGCGGACGGCCCCAACTCCGGCCGCGTGTGGGTGCTCCCGGGCCCGATCGACGGCGACACGAGCCTCGACGACGCCGCCGGCTACTTCGAGGGGGGCGAGCTCGACGGGCAGCCGGGCGGCCAGCTCGTCATGGCGCCCGATCTCGACGGCGACGGTCGCGACGAGCTTGTGTTCGGCTATTACCGCCACGTGGTGCTCTTTTCCGGGGCGCCCGGCCCGGCCGCGCGGCTGGCCGACGCCCGCTACATCTTCGAGTACAACACCGGCGGCGGCTCCTGGCACTTCGCCACCGCGCCCGACCATGACGGTGACGGTCGCGATGAACTCCTGCTCGGCATGCCCACCTACAACGGCGGCGAGGGCGCGATCATCGAGCTGGCGAGCGCCGACCTCACCTGGGCCCGCGTGTTCGAGGGCACCGGGCGCGGCGGCCTCGGCGACGCGCTCACCCGCCTCGGCACCGCCACCTGGACGCTCAGCGAGGGCACTCCCCTGCGCCTCGACGACGCCCTTGCCCTCGACGTGACCGCCACGGCCCTCGCCAATGGCGGCGACGTGGACGGCGATGGCCTCGACGACCTGCTCGTCACCACCCCCACCGCCGTGGTGGCTTACCGCGCTACCGGCGCCGCCATCGGCAACGTCGCCCGCGCCACGGTGCAGGGACAGCGCAACCTCGGCGCCCCGCTCGACATCGATGGCGACGGCCTCGCCGAGCCGGTCGGCGTCACCGGCAGCGGGACCGGGATCTGGGACACCCCGGCCGCCTTCAGCCTCGGCTGCGACGGGGACGGCGACGGCTACAGCCCCGAGGCCGGGGACTGCGACGACGATCGCGACGACGTGGCTCCCGGGCAGGTCGATACCTGCGACGGTACCGACAACGACTGCGACGGCCACATCGACGCGCCCGTCGACCTGATCCTCCCCTCCATCGCGAGCACCATCGTGCTCGTCGACGCTGGCGACTGCGGGCGCGGTCCGAGCGGCTGGACCCACCAGGCGGGCCTCGGCGAGGCCTTCGGCGAGCACGAGGGCGCGAGCCTCTCCGGCCTGTACTCGCTGGTCCACGGCGGCAGCGCCGGGCCGGGCGGCGCCGCCATCCTCCTCGGGCACGGCGAGGCCGCCGACTACGCGGTCACGCCCTCTGCCAGCGGGGCCGCCGAGACCGTGGCCTGGGGACGCCTGGGCAACGGCGCCGATCTCACCCGCACCGGCGACCTGGGACCCGCCGGCGACCTCGACGGCGACGGGATCGGCGAGGCCTGGCAACGGCTGTACGACGCCACGGGCGCCAGCACCGTGGCGGTCTACGACGGCCCGGTGGTGAGCGAGCTTTCCGCCGATGACGCCGGGAGACTGGTGGCCTTCCCCGCGGGCTGGAGCAACGTGGCCGTGGCCCACAACCTTGACCCCAGCGACCTCGACGGCGATGGCCTCGACGACCTGCTCGCCTCGTCGTCGCAGAGCTACTACGGCTTCGGTCGCGTGGCGGTGCTCGGCGGGCTTCCTCGCGGCGCCCTCAAGCTCGACGACGTGGCCAGCGCCGACCTCTTCGGCGAGCCCGACGAGTACCTGGGCAGCCTGCTCGCCGTGGGCGGCGACCTCGACGGCGACGGGTTCGACGACGCCCTGGTGGGCGCGAACGGGCACGCGCGCGTGCTGGCCGGCGGCCCCTGTCCCGAGTTGGTCGATCGTCGCGACAGCGTCACCTCTGGCACCCTCGTCGACCTCGACGGCGACGGCCTCGCCGAGGCGTGGACCCTCGCCGATGGCTGGCTGCGCCGCGACGGCGAGCCCGCCCGCGACGCCAACCAGCTCTTCGCCGCCCCCGGCCGGGCCCTCGTCTACGCCGACTCCACCAGCGCGTGGGCTCTCGTGGGCCGCTGACCTCGACCCTTGCACCCCTCGAGAGGGGGCCAGGAGGGAGGAGGGATGGACCTGGGAGGGAGGGCCCGAGCACCCGCGGCGGCACGCCCGGCGCCGCCTGCAGGGCGAGCGCCTCCTACCGCCGCCCTCCTACAGCCTGTCAACCATCGACTCGAGATCCTCCCGGTCGACCTCGCCGATGCGACTGTCCGCGATGCGCCCGTCCTTGCCGATGATGAAGGTCGTCGGAAAGACACCCACCCTCCAGTTATCGACGGTCTCGGTGTCTCCCTCGAGAACCTCGTAGGTGATCCCCAGCAGCCGGGCCGAGTCGGCGAGGCGATCGCCGGTGCCGCTCTTCACCGCCACGCCGAGCACCGCCACGTCGGGGTGGGCGACGGCAAACTCCGAGATCTCGGGGATCTCCGAGCGACACGGGCCGCACCAGGTCCCCCAGAAGTTCACCACCACCACCTTGCCCCGGAGTTCCACCAGCGAGGTGGTGCCGCCCCGAATGTTGACCAGCTCCAGCGGCGGCGCCACGCCCGAGGGGCGACGGATGGCGTCGAGAGCCGAGGCCCCCACGATCAGGCCGAGAGCCACGGCGATGGCGATGCCCCAGTCGGCGAGGAGGCGCTTCACGCGCGCAGCCTAAGCACCGGGGCCGCACGGCGCATCGCGTCTTGACTCGTCAAGCGATACACTGCCCGCGATGAACTACGTCTTCGCCTTCCTCGTGGCGGTGTCGATCGGGGCCGCCGCGTGGAAGGGCGCCCCCGAGCACGCCGGCACGGTCGACGAGTTCGCGGTGACCGTGGCGGCGACCGTCCCGGCCGCAAAGGTGGGCTCCGCCGCGCGGGTGACCGTCGGCGAGGTGGAGTACCCCGCGACAGTCACCAAGGTAGAAAGCGGCAAGATCACGCTCGGCGCCTGTCACGCGCCGAGCGGCTCGGCCTCGGTGCGGCTCGACGACGAGTACGCGATGAAGCTCGTCTCCGATGCCGCGATGGAGCAGGCGAAGAAGGCCGTGGAGCTGGCGATCGGGCTCATCGGCGCGATGACCCTCTTCCTCGGGCTGATGAAGATCGTGGAGTCTGGCGGCGGCCTCGACCTCGTGGCGCGGGCGATCCGGCCGGTGATGGTGCTCCTCTTCCCCGGCGTGCCCAGCAACCACCCGGCGATGGGGGCGATGGTGATGAACATCGCCGCCAACGTGCTCGGGCTCGGCAACGCCGCGACGCCCTTCGGCATCCGCGCGATGCAGGAACTCGACAGCTTGAACAAGGAGAAGGGCACCGCGAGCAACGCGATGGTGCTGTTTCTCGCCATCAACACCAGCGGCGTGGCCGTGTTGCCCACCGGGGTGATCGCGGTGCGCGCGGCGCTGGGCGCGAGCGAACCGGCCTCGATCTTCGCCACCACGCTGGCGGCGAGCCTCGCCAACACCGTGGTGGCCGTGCTTGCCGCCAAGACGCTGCAGCGTTTCTTTCGTGGCCCGGGCGAGGATCGCGCCGAGCGCGAGAAGCTGGTGCCGCTCGACTTCGTGCCCCTGCTCGGCGCCACTGCCGCGATGCTCGCGCTCGTGGGCTGGGTCTACACCAGCGAGCTCGCCTCGACCTGGATCGTCCCGTTGCTCATCGGCTCGATGGTGGGTTTCGGCCTGTTGCGGCGGGTGAAGGTCTACGAGGTCTTCGTCGAGGGCGCGCGCGACGGCTTCAACAGCGCCACGCGCATCATTCCCTACGTGGTGGCAATCCTCGTGGCGGTGGGAATGTTCCGCGCCAGCGGCGCGCTCGAGGTGCTGGTGAAGGTGCTGTCGCCCCCGGCGCAGCTGATCGGCCTGCCTCCGGAGGTGCTCCCGCTGGCGCTCCTGCGCCCGCTGTCCGGCTCGGGCGCCTTCGCGCTCACCTCCGACATCACCAAGACCTACGGTCCCGACTCCTTCATCGCCCAGGTGGCCGGCACGATGCAGGGCACCACCGAGACGACGTTCTACGTGCTCGCGGTGTACTTCGGGGCGGTGGGCATCACCCGCTACCGCCACGCCGTGCCCACCGGCATGCTCAGCGATCTGTCTGGCGTGATTGCCAGCGTGATTGCGGTCAGGCTGCTCCTGGGCGGGCCGTAGGCGACATCGCCGCGACAATGGCCTCGTACACCTGGCGCGCCTCGGCGGCGCGCAGGTCGGGGAGGGCGAGGTGGCCCCCCGGGATCCAAAGGATCACCCTGGCAAGGCCGGATGCGCGCATGCTCGGCGACTGCGCCCAGCGCACCGACTGGATCTTGGCACGTGGCAAGATCCACGTGTCGCGACGCAAGAACCCCCTGCGGACCACGACGAACTGCTCGCTCAGCCACCAGCCCTGGCGACGCGCGTCGAGAAAGCCGGTGACCGCCCCCCAGGCCACCAGCCCCCACACCCACGCCTCGCCGAGCCAGAAGTGAGCGAGCGTCGCGAGGATGGCCCAGCGCAGGGCACCGAAGAAGGCGGCCCTTGTCACCGCGCGGGGCGCGCAGGGGCGCAGCGCCTGCTCGGCGGACACGTCGAAGGCGGGGAGGCACTTCTGCACCCGGCCGTGAACGTCCTCGCTGGCCACCATCGGCACCGTCCCCTCGGTGGCGCTGCCCGCCCCGGGCAGCCCCACGGCGGCGGTCTCGACCAGGAGCGTGGCGTAGCCCATCCAGCGACGCATGATCGGCGCCGTCACGAGGACCAGCTGGATCTTCGCGAGGGGAATGTCCATGCGACGCCGCGTGAACAGCCCCGACTCGAAGTGCAGGCTACGACCCGCCTGCCACCACCGGTGGCCGTAGAAGCGGAGGATCGCGGAGCCGACCGAGACGGCGTAGCCAGCCGCGAGGGCCACGAGCACCAGGCCCAACACGCTGCGCGAGCCGAGCTGGGCCGGGGCCGCCACTCCGAGCCCCGGCAGCTGTCCCATGGCGTCGAGCAAGAAGCCGATGGCCAGCGCCACCGATCCCACCCGCCCCACGCTCACCCCGTAGGCCACCACCTCAACCAGCCCCGGCGCGTCGATCGCCTCGCCGGCGTCCGCGCTCGACGCCACGTGGGCGGAGTGCTGCCCGAGCTCGCGCCGCAACGACTCCGCCTCGTGCAGCGAAAGCGCCGAGAGCAGCCCCTCGGCTCCCCCGGCGATGCCCGAGTCGCCGGCCGTGTCGATGCGAAGCTCCACCAGCCCCGCCACCTTGTGGAAGAGGTTCTGCACCAGCTCCATGTTCTGGATGCGGGCGGGGTCGATCACGCGGTTGGCTCGCCCCACCAGCCCGCTGCGGATGTGGAGCCGTCCCTCGTGGACGCGGTAGCGGAGGGTGAGAAAGTGAACGACCGTGCGCGCCGCCGCGAGGCCGAGAAAGGCCAGGAACAGCGACAGGTCGAGCAGCCCGCGCGCCCCGCCGCCCACCATCATCGCGAGCAGGAGCGGCCAGCCCACCCGGAACGTGCGCCACGCCATCGGCACGAGGTTGACCAGGAGGGAGGCGGGGTGAAGCCCCTTCCACGGGGCACCCCCGGCACCGGGCTCAGACGCCATCGTCACCCGCCGCGGGACCGCCGCCGCTCCGGGCCAGCTCGTCGCGGAGCTTCTCGGCTACGGCCTCGTCGAGCCCGGGAATGGAGCCGTCGGCGGAGAGGCCAGCCGCCGTATATACCAGCAGTCGCGACACGCCCGCGATGCGGTCGAGCGGACCCTGGCGCGTGTCCACATGCTGGATGCGATGCCGCGGCACGCACACCGCCTGCCGCCAGAGCACGCCCTGCTCCACCAGCAAGTCGTGCTCGCGAACCTGATAGGTGAAGTTGCGGAAGGCCAGGGTAGGCCAGACCAGCGCGTGGATGGCGAGCAACAGCACCAGTACCGACTCCACGCTGACCGTCACCAGGACCCCGAACCTCGCCAGTAGCACCCAGCCGAGCACCAGGTAGAGCGGGACGTAGCTGGTGACGAGCCGCGCGAGCCCCTGTAAGCGCCAGAGGGTGACGACGCGCGGGTCGAGTTGGTTCACGGGGGGACCCTATCGCGCGCCCGGCCTGCGCGGCCCGCGCCCGCCCGGACCGTCGCCCGGGCGCTTGCGGCTCTCGCCGATGGCCGTGTTGGGACGGCCCTCCTCGTCGATGTAGCCGAGCGCCTCGAGTTGCTCGCGCAGCGCCTCGTCGCCCGCGCCCCCCTCGCCGGCGCCCACCTCGATCTGGGCGCGCTCGAGCACGCGACTCGGCACGGGCTCCGCCGCGTCGATGTCGAAGAGATCGTCGCGCACGCGACCGGGCATGTCTGCCGCGGCGGGCAGGCCGAGCAGGGCGTACAGCGTGGGCGCCACGTCGTACACGTGCATCGCCGCGCCAAGCTGTGGCTTGACGCGCGGGCCGCGCGCGGCGAACACGGCGATCTCATGGTGTTGCCCGTCGACCAGGGGCTTGCTCTGTGACACCTGGAAGCCGTGGTCGGAGCAGACGATGAGCGTCACCTCGGGCCCCACGATGTCCATCACCCGGCCGAGCACTCCGTCGAGGTAGCGGTAGTAGTCGGGTACCCAGCGCGCGGCCTCGGCCAGTCCCGTCGCGTCGAGGCCGTGGTCACCGTACACCGGCATGGGTCGCGACGGGAACTTCTCCAGCACCTCGTCGACGGCGCGCTTGTGTGCCGTCGGATCGGCGCGGATTGTCGCCTGGATGCCGGGGTCGGCAAAGGGCCAATAGATGTGGCTCACCTGATCGGCACCATTCAGGTATAACGCACCGAAATCTGCATTACTCCCCGGCCAGAGCGCCTCGAACACCCGGGTGTGCAACTCGTCGCGCCGCAACGGGTGCGAGGGCGCGCCGTACTTCTCCACCTGGTAGCCGAGCGGCATGTCGCGCAGCTCGGCCTCGGTGGGCAGCAGCGCGGCGGCGGTGGTGGCCACGCTGTCGGGGAAGGTGGTGACGGCGCGATCCTCGCTGTGTACCGGCTGCGACGGGTCGCGCGACATCGGCACCGACCACACGAAGCGGTCGGACAACAGCGCGCCCTCGATCGCCGGCGCTGGCCAGGTCATCAGCCAGCCCGACACCACGCTCGGGCGTCCCTCGGCCGAGAGCACGTCCCACACGCGCGCCGCGCGCACGTCGGCGCCGGTGAAGGAGCGCCCCTGCCCGTTGGTCCAGCCGCCCACGCCGTGCTCCTCCACGCCGTAGCCGCTGGCCATCGTCGTCCAGAGGATCGGCGACATGATGGGTCGCGTCACCTCCATGTCCGCCCGCAGGGCCCCGTCGAAGAACCTGCCGAAGTTGGGCAAGTCCTCGGCGTAGCGGTCGAGCGCAGTGTACTCGAGACCGTCGATGCCCAGCACCACCACCCGGGCCGGCGGCACGGCGGGGTCGCAAGCGACCAGTGCTAGGAGGGTGACCAACCCTGCTCTCGCAAGGCGGCGCGCACCGCGTCGAGGCCGGCCATCGCCTCCTCGAGAGCAAGGCTCCGATCCGCGGCGCCGAAGCGAAAGGCGAGGGTGAGGCGCGCGCCCGCCGGGAGCGGGTACACGTCGGCCACCCGGGCCTCGCGGAGGCCGGCGATGGCGACCCCGCGCACCGCGTCGAGCACGCGGCCGGCCTCCACGCGCGGGCCCACCTCCACGTTCAGGTCGAGATCCACGGTGGGAAACCGGTGGGGCGGCTGGTAGCGCACCGCGGCAGGCCGGGCGCCGAGGCAGGCCTCGAGGTCGATCTCGAAGGCTACCGGCGCCTTGCGGAAGCCGCAGGCGCGCACGAGCCGCGGGTGCAACTCGCCCACGGTACAGGCGTGCCCAACGCGCAGGGTGCGGCCAGGATGCAGGTGAGGATGTTCATGACGCGACACGGAATCTTCGACGCCCTGGGCCCTGGCGAAACTGCGCACCGCCCCGCGCACCGCCAGCACCTCGGCCTCGGCGCCCAGCGCGATCCCGGCGGCGTGGAGGCGCTCCTGCACCTTGCCGTTCGCCGCCCGCCGGTACACCCGGCCCACCTCGTAGATCGCGAACTGCCCGTGCTCCTTGGCGTTCTGCGCGGCGGCCTCGGCCAGCGCCGGGAGCGCGGTGGTGCGAAAGTACCGGTAGTTCTCGGCGATCGGGTTGAGGAGAGCCACGAGCTCGCCGCGGTCGAGTTCGAAACGTTCGACTTCCTCGTCGCCGATCCACACCGGCAGGTACACCTCGTCCCAGCCGAGCGCCGACATCGCCACGCGGAGACGCCGGGCGGCCACGATGGCGGCGTTCTCGCGCGGCGCGGACAGCGGCATGGACGGCGCCTCGCTCGCCACGTGCTCGTAGCCGTGTAGGCGCCCCACCTCCTCGACCATGTCCTGCGCGATGCGAAGGTCGGGTCGGCTGTCCGGCACGTCGACCCAGCCCGGACCCGAATCGAAGCCGAGCGACGCGAACAGGCGGTGCATCTCGGCGTCGCTCACCGCCATGCCGAGACGCGCGCGAATCATGTCGCCGTCGAGGTCGATCCGGGTGGGCGCGGGCAGTTCCTCGCCGGCCGCCGCCAGCCCCACCGGGCGCCCGCCGGCCACCTCGGAGAGCAGCTGTGCCAGCCGCGCCAGCGCGGGCCGCACCCCGCCGGCGGGCAGGCCCTTCTCGAAGCGCGTGGAGGCCTCGGTGCGAAGCGATAGCCGACGCGAGGCCCGGCGCACCGCCGCCATGTCGAAGGCCGCGCACTCGACCACCACCCGGGTCGTGCTCGGCGAAACCTCGCTGCGCGCGTCGCCCATCACCCCCGCGATGGCGACGGGGACCTCGCCGTCGCACACCAGGAGACACTCGGGCGTGAGCGCCCGCTCCACCCCGTCGAGCGTCGTGATGCGCTCGCCATCGCTGGCCATGCGGATCACGATGCTGCCATGCTCGAGGCGGTCGGCGTCGAAGGTGTGCAGCGGCTGGCCCAGCTCGAGCATCGCGAGGTTGGCGGCATCGACGACGTTGTTGATCGGTCGCATCCCGAGCTTCTGCACCGCCTCGGCGAGCCACGCCGGAGACGGGCCCACGCGCACCCCCTCCACCAGTAGCGCCTCGTAGCGCCGGCACCTCGGCGTGCGGATGTCGACAGTGGGCGACGCCAGGACGGGAAGCCCGGCGAGGTTGGCCAACTCCGGGCCCTTGAAGGGGAGATTCCAGATCGCGGCCACGTCCCTCGCCACGCCCACGAGCGAGAAGAGATCGGGCCGGTTCGGCTCGAGGTCGAACTCGAGCACCGCGTCGCCGTCGGGAAAGTGCTCCACGCGCTCCACCTCGCTCACGCGCGCGTTCAGCGTCTGGGCGAGGGTTTCAACACCGACACTCACCGGGACGAGGCGCGAGAGTAGCGAGACGGGGACACGCATGGCGCCGGGCCGCTAACCGCCCGCTAGGCAGGGCGGGGCGAGGGCGTCTCGAGCTCGTCTTCGGCGAGCACGCGCAGCACGGTCACCCCGGTGGCCTGCGGATCGGCCTCCAGCGAGCGCGCCGCCACCCGGTGGCGGTGCACGAACAGCCGCTCGGTGAGGATGCCCATCAGCTTCGGGGCGAAGCTCGGCTCGAAGACCACGTGGTCGAGGTAGCGCGCGCCGTCGCCGGTCGACTCGACCAGGTGCGTGTGCTCGAAACGCCGGTACAGGGCGTTCTCCGAGACATCCACGTAGCGACGGGGTGGCTGCACCTCGCGCACCCGCACCGGCCAGGCAAAGCCAGGGGGCAAGCCGAGGACGCGGAGCCGTCCCTCGATGCTCGCCGGGGAGGCCCCCGCGAGCGCGCGCGACAACGCCTCGGCGTCGGCGCTGAAGTGAAGCCAGGGGCGGAACTCCGCGCCGAGTTTCTCGGGATCGGTCTTGAGCGCCCACACCTCTCCGGGGCCGGCCCGGAAGCGGGTCCAAGCGCGGAGCTGGAACGTCGTCGGCATCGCCCGGCGCTAACGTTCCCGCGGGGGCCCGGCAGCGACGAGTTGCCGCGCCCGGCGATTGACAAACGTTGGCCAGGAGCCACGAGAGCGTCGTCACGGGCTTGCCGGCCGGGTCGACGTCGCCGTAAGGCTGCAACCGCAAAAAACTAGCAGGTCAGCAAAGCCCATGGTCACTCTCGTCCTCCTCGCGCTCTCCGCCGCCGCCGGGCAGGACGGCGTCTACGATCTCCCCGACGCCGGCGTGCGCCTGCTGCTGCCTACCTGGCACATGAGCCGATGGAGCGACTGGGACTTCCGCGGCCGCACCAGCGATGGTGCTGTGCTCGTGGCGGCCTGGTACACGCCCTTCCAGGCCAGCATCACGGCGGCAAACGCCGAGGGCCTCCGCGCGGCGTGGAAGGCGAAGCTCGAGGAAGAAGATCGCGCGAGCAACGTGTCATTCACCACCAGCGACGTGGTCACGCTGGAGGGGCGCAGCACCCTGCGCGCCACCGCCACGATGGATCTCCCCGGGGGCACCCGCGCGGTGTTCGAGGGCGCAGCATTTGCGACAGATGGTCGCACCTTCCAGGTGGCCACCTACGCCGCCGCGCAGAACGGCCGGCGGGCCACCATGGCTCTGGAGCGCATCCTCCACGATCTGGCGGTCACCAACCCCCCCGAGACCATCGACGACAGCGGCAAGCTCGAGCACGAGTTCTTCAGTTTCGACCTTCCCGAGGGCTGGCGCGTGCCGCTCAAGAGCGAGGAGTTCGACACCAGCTACCTCTACTCGCAGACCGGCGCCATGGACACCAGCGAGTGTGTCGCGGCCATCCGTCCCGTGGCACCGGGCGACACCGACCTGCTCCTCGCCTGCCCCGGCGGACCGCACCTCAGCATCGTGGACCAGTACAGCTTCGAGGACGAGGCCACGGTGTTCCGCTCCGCCCTGTTCGGCAAGGCGGCGAGCACGCTGGCGCCCGCCTCGCTCGTCGACACGCGCTCGGGCGTGGCGATCCTCCAGAAAGTCAACGACGGCCTGTACGTGACCGGCCTACCCTACCGCGACGGCACGTTCGTGGCCTGGGTTGCTGGCGAGAAGGGTCGCGACGCCGAGATCGGCGCCAGCGCCAAGGCCATCGACGAGACGTGGACCCTCGCCAGCGACGCCCAGGTACACCACCCCCTCGGCGCCGTGGTCATCCACACGCTGGCTTACCGGCCCACCCACCCCTTCGTCCTCGGCGCCGCCGCGCTCATGCTCGGCATCCTGGGACTCTTCGCCAAGCTCATCTTCAGCCGGTCGAGAATGGAGATTCCGCAGGAATACTAGCGCCCGAGCGCCATCACCCGCTCGTACTGCGCCGCCGTGATGGGGCTCACGCTCACCCGCCCCTGCTTGACGAGCTTCGTGTCGGCCAGGAGGGGATCGGCCTTGAAGGTGGCCAGGCCGACCGGTCGCGACAATGGTTGCACGGGCGCGAGATCGACTGCCAGCCAGCGAGGATCGCCGTCGGCGGTGGGGTCGGCGTAAGATTCGCGTACCACGGTAGCGACGCCAACCACTTCCTTGCCGGTGTTCGAGTGGTAGAAAAGAACTTGATCGCCGAGCTTCATCGCTCGCAGGTTGTTCCTAGCCTCGGCGCTACGAATGCCCGTCCAGGCGGTGGAACCGTCGGCCACCAGCTGCGACCAGGGGTACACCTCGGGCTCCGACTTCGCGATCCAGTGCTGCATGCACCGCCGGCTATCCGGCGCGGGCGCTCGCCGGGAAGGGTAGCCTCAGGCCATGGAGATCACCGACGAGGCGGCGCTGGCCCCCTTCCGCGACGAATCGGTCATCCTCGCCTTCCTCGCCAACCCCACCGGTCCCGAGGCCGCCGCGCTGCCCGTGCACGAGCTGCTCGTCGTGTACTCCAACCTCGCCGAGGCCTGCGTGCACCGGGTAGCCGCGCTCGATGCGGAACCGGGCGCGTGGGCCGAGGCCGAGGCCTGCGCCGCCCGCGTGGTCGACATCGCCGTGGCCGCCCTGCTCAACGGCAACCTCGAGGCCGAGGCCCCCAGCGACAACCTCGCGCTCACCCACCTGGTGATCGCCCTCGCCGCTGCCGAGCACGCCGACAAGCGCGCCACCCTCGCCGATCCTCGGTACGACCTGCTCGAGCGGGCTGCCGACGCCCTCGCCGAGCGCGCCGCGACGGCTCCCGACGGCATGCTCGCCGCCTACGGCCGCGGCAGCGCGCCGTGGCCGCCCGACGCCACCTCGATGATCTACGCGCTCTGGCTCGCCGACCAGGTGGCGCCGAGCGAGCACTTCGACAGCCGGCACGCCGCGCCCATGCGGGCCTACGTGGGCTGGGCCAGCGGGCGAGGGCGCTCCCTCGACTGGGCCCTGCCAGTGTCGGAGCCGGGCGACGCCTTCGGCAGCGCCAAGCTCCCCCGGGGCACCGCGCTGGCATGGACCGCCCGCTACCAGGCCGCCTGGGACAAGCCGGGCGCCAGCGAGCTCTGGGGCCGGTTCAAGCGGAGCTTCTGGAACGACACCGGCTTCCGGGAGTGGCCACCCGGAGTCGAGCGCAAGGGCGACGCGACGAGCGGGGTGCTCGACGACGGCGTGACCTCGCGCGCGACAGCGCTGGCGCTCGGGGCCGCGCACCTGCTGGGCGACACCGCGAGCTTCGAGAAACTCTCCGCCTTGTCCCTGCCCTCCGACCTGCTCAGCCGCGCCCAGCGGGCCAGCGCGGTGGGGCTCGTCCCGTGGTTCAGCGCGCGGCGTTGAGGCGCGCCGCTTGCTCGTATGCGGCGCGCGCGCTGTCGTTGTCTCCCCGGGCGGCGTGGATGTCGCCACGCCTGACGTACAACATCGACAGGGCTGGCGTGTTGGTCGGCTTCGCCGCGATGGTGCGGTCGACCAGCCCGAGCGCGGTGTCGTTGCGACCACGTCGGCGCTCGAGGGCCGCCGCCCGCAGCGTGGCCTCCTGCGCCACCAGGGCGTCGTTGTCGGCCATGTAGCGACCGTAGATCGCGAGCGCGGCGTCGGTGCTGGCGACGGCGGCCTCCGCGAACGCGGTCGCGACGTCGCTGCGCGCGGTGGCGGCGCTGGCCCGGTAGTCGGCGGGCACGGCGGCGGCGCGAGCGCCGTGACCCACGGGCGAAGCGGTCGACGACGGGGGGGTGGACGTCGAGGCGGCAGGGGCCGCCGAGGCGCCGCCGCTCGGGGCGGTGGCCGACTTACTCGCTGTCCTCGGCGCGGAGGCCTTCGTCTTTACCTGGGCCACCGCGTCGGCCACCTGCTCCTCGTCGGCGGCCTCGGCGCGGGTGTTGGATCGGCCCTCGGCGGCCTTCTCCTTCCTCGGCTCCGCCGCCTTCTTCTCCGAGGTCTCGCCGAAGAACCAGCCGTCGTCGGCCTCGGCGCCCGCCGTGGCCCCGGCGCTCTCGGCCTCGGCAATCGGGGCGGGCACGGCGGGGGCAGCGGGCGCGGGCGCGGGCGGCGGGG
>Ga0194131_10005328_pt1 | contig 18632 bp, 17 predicted proteins | sample TA2KigO120mmetaG_FD_148631 | JGI IMG/M metagenome (GOLD analysis project Ga0194131, IMG submission 148631) | Freshwater microbial communities from Lake Tanganyika, Tanzania - TA2015053 Kigoma Offshore 120m | ecosystem: Environmental > Aquatic > Freshwater > Lake | place: Tanzania: Lake... | reverse complement strand
CGGGCGTGCCTCACAAGGTCGAGAGCGGCAAGATCGAACCCACGCCCGCCGCGGCGACGCCGAGCGGGCCGGCCTACACGAACGCCTTCGCGCAGGCGCTGATCAAGCTCGCCGAGCGCGACCTGCGCGTGCACGCGCTGACCGCCGGCATGCCCAGCGGCACCGGGCTCGACGCGTTCGCCGAGCGCTTCCCGACGCGCTTCCACGACACCGGCATCACCGAGCAGAACGCGGTCGCGATGGCGGCCGGCATGGCCAAGGCCGGCCTGCGGCCGGTCGCCGCGATCTACTCGACCTTCCTGCAGCGCGCTTACGACCAGGTGTTCCAGGAGGTTGCGCTGCAGGATCTGCCGGTGCTGTTCGCGCTCGACCGCGGCGGCCTGGTCGGACAGGACGGTCCGACGCACAACGGCGTGTTCGACATCGCGTACCTGCGCACGCTGCCGAACTTCGTGCTGGCCGCGCCGCGCGACCAGACCGACCTCGTGCGCATGCTCGAGCTGGGCCTGTCGCTGAAGGGGCCGTGCGCGCTGCGTTGGCCGCGCGACAACTGTCCGGGGCGCGAGCGCATCCCCGCGCTCGAGCGCCGGCCGCTCGAGCCGGGCAAGGCGGAGGTGCTGGTCGAGGGCGAGGAAGTCGTGATCTGGGCCTATGGCGCGCTGGTGAACCAGGCGCTGGAGGCGTCGGAAATGCTGCGCGCGCGCGGCCTCCCGGTCGGCGTCGTCGACGCGCGTTTCGCCAAGCCGCTCGACGAGGAACTGCTGGCGCGGCACCTGGCGCAGGCGCGCTGGATCCTGACCGTCGAGGAACACCAGCGCAGCGGCGGCTTCGGTTCGGCCGTGCTGGAGGCCGCCAGCCGCGTGCCCGGCGCGCGCGCGCGCGTGAAGGTGCTCGCGATTCCCGACCGCTACGTCGAGCACATGAGCACGCGCGAGGAGCAGCTCGCTTCGAACGAGCTGGACGCCGCCGGCATCGCCGCGGCCGTGCAGTCGCTGGCGCGGACGCGCGTACCGTGAAGCGCGCGCCTCGTTCCGAGGGCGGGCCGGTCGCCCGCGCCGCGTCGGAGCGCCTGCGCAAGGTGCTCGTGCTCGGCGACGCCGGCAAGCCGGACGTGCGCAAGCTGCTCGGCGAGCTGCGCGGCTGGCTCGAGCAGCGCGGGCTCGAGGTGTCGGTTTCCGACGACGTGCGCGCCTGGTGCGAGGCGCGCGCCCGGCTGGCCGAGCGCGAACGCCGCGCGCAGACCGCGGATCTGCTGGTCGTGCTCGGCGGCGACGGCGCGATCCTGGCCGCGGCGCGCGCGTTCCACGACGCGCCGGTGCCGATCCTCGGCGTGAACTTCGGCCGTGTCGGCTTTCTCGCGGCGACGCCGGCCTCGCGTTGGCACGAAAGCCTCGAGGCCGTGCTCGCGGGCACGTCGCAGCCCGAGCCGCGCATGCGACTGCAGGCCGAGATCCGCAATCAATCGGGCGCCGCGATCGCCGTCGCGCTGAACGAAGTCGTGCTGCAGCGCGGCGCGCACCAGGGCATGCTGACGATCGGGCTGTGCGTCGGACCGGCCTGGGTCACCAACTACCGCGCGGACGGACTGATCCTCGCCACTCCCAGCGGCTCGACCGCCTACTCGCTGTCGGCCGGCGGGCCGATCCTGGCGCCGCTGGTGGATGCGCTGGTCGTCACGCCGATCTGCCCGCAGGGACTCTCGAACCGTCCGCTGGTGCTGTCCAGCGACAGCGAACTCGAGCTGACCCTGAGCCATTCGCAGGGCCTGACCACGCTGGTCGTCGACGGCCAGAGCTTCTTCCAGATGCGCCAGGGCGACAGCGTGCGGATCCGCCGGCATCCGCAGGCCTACCCGCTGCTCGCGATGCCGGGTCTGGATCCGTATCGGCGCCTGCGCGAGCGGCTGGGCTGGCGCGGCAGCATCGAGGAGCAGGAGTTCACGCCTCCACCGGGGCACGAGCGGCGCAGCGACAGCGGCATCGACTCGCTCTGAGCGCGCACTCGTTCGGGAAGCGCCGCGCCTGCCGTAGGATGGGCGCGTGACCACCACCACTGCTGCGCCGCTCCGCGACCTGTATCCCGAGCTCGACTGCTACGACCACGGCTGGCTTTCCGTCGACGGCCGCCACCGCGTCTACTACGAGCAGAGCGGCAATCCCAAGGGCGTGCCGGTGCTGTTCGTGCACGGCGGACCCGGCGGCGGCACCGAGCCCAAGCACCGCCGCTACTTCGATCCGCGCCACTATCGGATCGTGCTGGTCGACCAGCGCGGTTGCGGCAAGAGCACGCCGCACGCCGATCTCGTCGACAACACGACCTGGCACCTCGTCGAGGACTTCGAACGCCTGCGCACGCAACTGGGCATCGAGCGCTGGCACCTGTTCGGAGGCTCGTGGGGCTCGACGCTCGCGCTGGCCTACGCACAGACGCACCCCGCGCGCGTGCGTTCGCTGACGCTGCGCGGCATCTTCCTGCTGCGCCGCGCCGAGCTCGAGTGGTTCTACCAGCAGGGCGCTTCCTGGCTGTTCCCCGACGCGTACGACGACTACGTCGCGCCGATTCCGAAGGCGGAGCGCGCCGATCTGATGGCGGCCTACTACAAGCGACTGACCGGGCTCGACGAGGCGGAAAAGCTCGCCTGCGCGAAGGCCTGGAGCATCTGGGAGGGGCGCACCAGCCGGCTGCTGGTCGACCCGGACCTCGTCGCCAAGACGGCCGACCCGCATTTCGCGCTCGCCTTCGCGCGCATCGAGTGCCACTACTTCGTCAACAAGGGCTTCCTGCGCTCGGACACGCAATTGCTCGAGGATGTGCCGAAGATCCGCCACCTGCCGTGCACGATCGTGCAGGGGCGCTACGACGTCGTGTGTCCGGCGGCGTCGGCGTGGGCGCTGCACAAGGCTTGGCCGGGTTCGAAGCTCGTGATCGTGCCGGACGCCGGTCACTCGGCGAGCGAGCCGGGCATCGTCGCGAGGCTCGTCGAAGCGACCGACGCGTTGCGGTAGGATCGAGTGCATGTCGATCCTCAAGCGCGTCGCTGAGATGATGGGTATGAAGCAGCTTCCACCGCTCCTCCCCGTGGGCTCGCAAGCCCCGGACTTCGACGTTCCCGATCACCTCGGCCGCCGCGTGCGACTCGCCGACTTGCGCGGCAAGCGCGTCGTGCTGTGGTTCTATCCGAAGGCAAGCACGCCCGGCTGAACTCGCCAAGGCTGCGGGTTCCGTGATCGAATCCGCGACTACGAACAGGCCGGTACCGTAGTGCTCGGCGCGTCCTTCGACGATGCGGCGGCGAACAAGAAGTTCGCCGACGAGCAGGGCTACACCTACCCGCTCTTGTGCGACACCGACCGCAAGCTCGGTCTGGCGTACAAGGCCTGCGACAGTGCCTCCGACAGCTGGCCGCGGCGCGTCACGTACGTGATCGGGAAAGACGGCAAGATCGAGCAGGCGATCCACACGCAGGACGTCGCCGGGCAGGCGGCGGCGCTGCTCGCGAAGTCCTGAGCGCCCGGCTCAGGCCGCGCCGGATCCGTTCGTGTCGCCGACGATGCGCCCGTCGCGCATCGTGACCGTGCGCGGGCAGCGCGCGGCGAGCTTCGCATCGTGCGTGACGAGCAGCATCGCGAAGTGGCGCGTGCGCTGCTCGTCGAAGAGCAGCTCGAGCACGCGTTCGCCGGTCGCGGAGTCGAGATTCCCGGTCGGTTCGTCGGCGATCAGGATCGGCGGGTCGTGGATCAGCGCGCGCGCGAGCGCGACGCGCTGGCGCTCGCCGCCCGAGAGCTGGGACGGCCGGTGCTTGGTGCGCGCCTGCAGGCCGAAGCGCGCGAGCAGTCCGAGCGCTGCCTCGGTCAGTTGCGCGCGCGCGGCGCGGTACTCGCCCGGCGAGTGCGCGATCATCGCCGGCAGCAGCACGTTCTCGAGCGCCGACAGCTCGGGCAGCAGGTGATAGAACTGGAACACGAAGCCGACCTTGCGATTGCGCACCTTCGCGCGCTCGTCCGGCGACAGGTTCCAGCCGTCGACGCCGTCGACGCGCACCGACCCCGCACTCGGCCGCTCGAGCAGGCCGGCGATGTGCAGCAGCGTCGACTTGCCGGCGCCCGAGGAACCGACCAACGCGACCGGCTGCCCGTAGGGGATGGCGAGGTCGATGCCGCGCAGCACGTCGAGCGTCTCGCTTCCGACCTGGAAGGACTTGGCGATGCCGCGCACTTCGAGCGCGTGGCGTGTTCCGCTCGCCGGCGCGCTCATTCGTACCTCAGTGCTTCCAGCGGATCCAGGCGCGCCGCGCGCACCGCGGGGATCGCGGCGAACAGCAGCGTGCAGGCGAAGGCGCCCAGCACGATCAGCGCGACCGCGATGGGCACGATGCGGCTGGGGATCGTGTCGAACAGGTAGATCTCGCGGTTCCAGATCTGGTAGCCGATCGTCGCGGAGAGCCAGCGCTCGAACGGATCGATCTTCACCGCCAGCCAGACCCCCAGCACCGCCCCGCTGACGGCGCCGACCAGCGCGTCCCAGAACGCGATCAGCAGGAAGGTCGACAGCACGCCGCCGCGCGTCGCTCCGAGCGCCGAGAGGATCCCGATGTCGCGGCGCTTCTCGACGACCATCATCGAGAGGATCGCGAAGACCGTGAAGCCGGCCACCAGCAGCACCAGCGCGAGCATCACGCCGATCAGGATGCGCTCGTTCTCGATCGCCGCGATCAGCGAGCCGCGCAGGTCTTCCCAGGTCGAGACTTCGTCGCCCTCGCCGCGGATCAGGCGCGCCTGGTCGAGGCGCTGCTCGAGGTCGGCGCGCGTCGCCGCGCCGTCGCGTTCGAAGTCGTGCAGCTTGACCAGCACGGTCGAGAAGCTGCGCTCGTTGCCGATCAGCTCCGCGAGCGCGCGGCGGTCGAAGTACGCGATGTCGCTGTCGATCTCGCTCTGCCCGGTCTTGAAAGCGCCGCAAACGGTGAAGATCAGGTTGTTGCTCTTGACCGCGCCCGAGCGCGGGTCGGGCACGGCCGTCAGCACGTTGACGCGGTCGCCGACGCGCAGCTGGAAGGTGTCGTAGAGCTTCTTCCCGACCAGGATGCCGCGGTAGGCGATGCCGTCGTCGTCCAGATCGCGCGGCGCGGCGAACGGGTCGTCCAGATCGCGCACGCCGTGGCGCGCGCTGGCGGGGTCGCTGCTGACGCGCGCCAGCGCTTCGCGCAAGTTCGCGACCTGGTATTCGCTGGCGACGTCGATGCCGATCAGTTGGACGACCGGCACGTTGCCGGTCTCGGGGTGGCTGTAGTAGACCTCGGACAGGTCCGTCTGCGCTCCGCGCGGCGAGATCATGCCGCCCCATACCAGGCGCGGCGCGGCCCCGGCCACGCGTGGATCCGCGCGCACGATCTCGAGCAGCGCCTCCGGCTCGCGCGGCGGCACGCTGCGGTCGGAGCGCGCCAGGTGGATCGGCGTGATCACGAGATCCGAGAGCCCGCCGCGAATCGCGGCGCGGTGCTCGTCGAGGAAGCCGGTCATGATCGACAGGATCATGATCAGCGCGCCGACGCCGACCGTGATGCCGACGATGCCGATCAGGTTCGTGCGGCGCGCGGTCAGGTAGCGCCAGGAGAGGAAGAGCTTGTACACGCGCGGGTCGCCGTCGGATTCAACCTGCGCCGGCTCCCGCGCCGGGCAGCGCGGGCTCTTCCTGCGCCTTGGGCTGGCGCAGCGTGGGGAACAAGAGCACGTCGCGGATCGAGTCCTGGTTCGTCAGCACCATGCACAGCCGGTCGATGCCGATGCCCAGGCCGCCGGCGGGCGGCATGCCGTACTCGAGCGCCTGCACGTAGTCGACATCGACCTCGCCGGGGGCCTCGGGGTCCTGGCTCGCGACCTGCTCGACGAATCGGCGCTCCTGTTCGGCCGGATCGTTCAGTTCGGAGAACGCGTTCGCGATCTCCATGCCGCCGATGTAGACCTCGAAGCGCTCGGCGAAGCGCGGGTCGGCGGGATTCTGCTTGGCCAGCGGGCAGATCGGCGTCGGGTAGTCGATGATGAAGACCGGCCGCGGACCGTCGAGCTCGTGCTCGACCGCGCTCTCGAAGACGTCGTTCATCAGCCGCCAGTACGCGGCTTCGCCGCCACCGGATGGGATTCCGAGGCCCTTCTCGCGCGCCTTCGCGCGCACCGCGTCGCGATCGTGCAGGTCGCAGCCGACGTGGCGCTGGAACAGGTCCGCGTAGCGCAGCCGCGGGAACGGTGCCTTCAGGTCATACGACTTCCCGCGGAACTCGACGACCGTCCCGCCTGTGAGCTCGCGCGCGAGGTGCTCGAAGAGCGTCTCGGTGAGCTCCAGCATGTGCCGGTAGTCGGCCTGGGCCTGGTACAGCTCGAGCATCGTGAATTCCGGGTTGTGCCGAACCGAGATGCCCTCGTTGCGGAAGTTGCGGCTGACCTCGAACACGCGCTCGAGACCGCCGACGATCAGCCGCTTCAGGTACAGCTCGGGCGCGATGCGCAGGTACAGATCGGCGCCCAGCGCATTGTGGTGCGTGACGAAGGGGCGCGCGGTCGCACCGCCGGCGATCGGGTGCAAGGTCGGCGTCTCGACCTCGAGGAAGCCGCGCGCCTCGAGGAAGCGGCGCGTCAGCGACAACAGGCGGCTGCGCTTGACGAACACGCCGGCCACGCCCTCGTTGGCCCACAGGTCGACGTAGCGGCGCCGGTAGCGCAGCTCCTGATCGGACAGGCCGTGCCACTTTTCCGGCGGCGGCGCGACGGCCTTCGACAGGATCACGACCTCGCCGGCCCAGACCGTCAGCTCGCCCTTCTTGGTGAAGCCGAGCTCGCCGCGCACGCCGAGGTGATCGCCGGCGTCGAGCCACTTGCGCTGTTCCCACCACGCGGCGAGCTTGTCCTTCTGCAAGCCGATCTGCATGCGGCCGCTGCGGTCGGCGAGCGGCGCGAAGACGAGCTTGCCGAAGTCGCGCAGCACGCCCACGCGGCCGGTGATCGCGACCTCCGTGCCGATGCGCGGACCCGGGGCTTCGGCGCTGCCGGCGTTCGCCACGAGTTCCGCGATCGGCGTCGCTTCGATGCCGCGCGCCGGATACGGATCGACACCCGCCGCGCGCATCGCGGCGAGCTTGGCCAGGCGCTCGGGAGCTGCGAGGTCGGTCATCGGCCGCGCAGGATAGCGCGTGCCGACCGGCGCACGCCAGGGCAGCGACCCGAGCGCACCTCAGTCCGACCGCAGCGCCAAGAACTAGAGCGCGCCGTCGAGCAGCACCAGCGCGCGCGCCCCGCCGGCAGTGGCTTCGATCGTCGTCGGATCGATGTGCAGCGCCTGCGCGAAGAGTCGCGCGAACTCGACGCTCATTCCTCGCGGACCACGGCCGGTTCGTCGAGCAGCGCTGCGCCGAGAATCGACTGCACGTAGGTTGGGAACAGCGCGCCGCTGATGCTCTGCGCGACGCTTCCCATGACGACTCCATACGCGGATCTCGCGTCGATACCGCCCCACCGACCGGCGCGTCGGGCCGGTCCAGGGAGGAACTCACGTGGACCGGGCGGGGTGGTGGAGGATAGGGGACTCGAACCCCTGGCCTCCGCAATGCCATTGCGGCGCTCTACCAACTGAGCTAATCCCCCGGATTGTCACCCCCGCGGCGCGCGCAGCTCGAGGCTGCCGGCCGCCGATTGGGGGCGCAAAGGATGCCCTGCGCGGGCAGTGGAGTCAACGCCGCGTGTCGGGCGCGGGCTTCCACGCGTGGGCGCCGACATCGGCCAGCGCCGATCCGGGCGCCACGCGGAGGTCGAGCGCGGCCTCGTCGGCGAAGCCCGGCGCGATTCCGTGGCGCCCGGCCGTCTCCGGGCTCGGCGTGCGCACGAGTTCCGCCGTGCGCTCCGGCGCGTCGGCGCAGGTCCACGCATTGCGCTCGAAACGGAACGAGGCCGGCTCCGTGCCCGTTCCGACATTGATGCCGCCGGCGTGCCAGTGCGCGCGCTCGAAGACCACGAGGTTTTCGGCGAACAGGCCGTTGCGACAGGCGACGAAGCCGGGCTCGCGCGTCTCCTGCAGGATGCGCAGCGCCCAGCGCTCGGGCCGGTACAGCGTGTTGAACCGCATCACGACGCCGTCGGCGCCGACGCAGGCCAGCGGCGCCGAGCTGCCGACGATCGTGCAGCCCTCGACGCGCAGTTCGGCGGCCTCGTAGCGCTCTTCCGGCCAGTCCTCGAGCGGCGGTCGGAAGTAGCTCGGCCCGGTGCTGCCGCCGAGGTTGAGCGCGCGCTCGCCGGCGTTCTCGAAGCGGCAGCGCAGCACCTGCACGTCGCGCGAGCCGCCCTTGATCTGCACTCCGGATGCGGATGCGTGCTGCGGCGGGTTGCGCAGCGTGCAGCCCTCGATGCGCCCATCGCGACAGCCGACGAGGTCGATGCCCGACCCGCCGCTGCCCCAACGCTCGAGCGTGCAGTCCTCGATGCGGAAGCCGTTCACACCCGAGAGCTTGATCCCGTCGCAGTTGCCGCGCGGGCCCACTTCGCGGACCGTGATGCGGCGCAGCACGAGCGCGCGCGCCGGTGTTTCCGAACTTCCGCCGTCGTCGAGGTTGAGGCCGTTGCCGCCCTGTCCTTCGAAGTGGAGGTCCTCGAGCACGACGTGCTCGGCGCCGGACAGGTGCAGCCCGACGATTCCGCCGCGAATCCGCGGCGGGCGGGCCGGGTCGGCGCCGCGCAGCACGATCGGCTGGTCGGCGCTGCCGCGCAGCGCGGCGCGCGTCAGACCGCCCGTGTAGTCGCCGCTCTCGATCTGGATCCGCGCGCCGGGCCCCGCGCCGGCGAGCGCGGCGCGCAGTTCGGCGCTGTTCTTGACCGTCGTGTCGACGGCGGGTGGAGCGCTGGCGAGCCCGAACATCGGCACCAGCCTAGCCCGACCAGTTGGCCGCGGCATGGCGCGCGCGTATTCTGGCACGCCCATCTTCCGGGCCCGACCTTGTCCAGCGCCGCCAATTCCTACAGCCCTTCCGAACTCGAGCCGCGTTGGCAGGCGCGCTGGGAAGCCGAGCAGTGCTTCCGCGCGCGCAACCCGGGCCAGAGCGGCTTCGACGCCGCGCGGCCGAAGTACTACGTGCTCGACATGTTCCCGTACCCGTCGGGCTCCGGGCTGCACGTCGGGCACGCGGTCGGCTACATCGGCACCGACATCCTGGCGCGCAAGGCGCGCATGGACGGTCGCAACGTGCTGCACCCGATGGGCTGGGATGCGTTCGGGCTGCCGGCCGAGCAGTACGCGATCCAGACCGGCAAGCACCCGCGGCAGACGACGCTCGAGAACACCGCCAACTACCGGCGGCAGCTGAAGGCCATCGGCCTGTCCTACGACTGGTCGCGCGAGATCGACACGAGCGACGAGCGCTACTACCGCTGGACGCAGTGGGTGTTCAAGCGCCTGTTCGAGCGCGGCCTGGCCTACCAGGCCGAGGTGCCGGTGTGGTGGTGCGAGGAACTGAAGACGGTGCTGGCCAACGAAGAGGTGATCAACGGCCGCTCCGAGCGCGGCAACCACCCCTGCGTGCGCCGTCCGCTCAAGCAGTGGATGCTGAAGATCACCGCGTACGCGGAGCGGCTGCTGGCGGACCTCGACCTCATCGACTGGCCCGAATCGATCAAGATCCAGCAGCGCGAATGGATCGGCCGCAGCGAGGGTGCCGAGATCCGCTTCGAGGTCGAAGGCGTCGCCGACGCGTTGACCGTCTTCACGACGCGGCCCGATACGATCTTCGGCGCGACCTTCATGGTCGTCGCGCCCGAGCATGCGATCCTCCGGCACTGCCCGGCCGCCACGCGCGCGTCCGTCGAGGCCTACCAGCGCGCGGCCGCCGCGAAGAGCGAGCAGGAGCGCGGCGACGCCTCGAAGGAGAAGAGCGGGGTCGCCAGCGGCCTGTACGCGCGCAATCCGGCCTTCGCGCCGTCCGATCCGCGCGCGCGCATTCCGATCTGGGTCGCCGACTACGTGCTCGCCGGATACGGCACCGGCGCGATCATGGCGGTGCCGGGGCAGGATGAGCGCGACTGGGCCTTCGCCGAGAAGTTCGGCCTGCGGATCGTGCGCACCGTGCAACCGCCCGCCGGTTTCGACGGCAAGGCCTACGTCGGCGAGGGGCCGGCGCTGAATTCCGGGTTCCTCGACGGCTTGGGCGTCGAGGCCGCGAAGCAGCGCGCGATCGCCTGGCTCGAGGAGTCCAAGCTCGGCAAGGCGCGCGTGACCTACAAGCTGCGCGACTGGCTCTTCTCGCGCCAGCGCTACTGGGGCGAACCGTTCCCGCTGCTGCACCTGGAGGACGGTCGCACCGTCGCGGTGCCCGATGACGCGCTTCCGGTGCGCCTGCCGCCGATGGAGGACTTCAAGCCTTCCAGCGACGGCTCGGCGCCGCTCGCGCGCGCCAAGGACTGGGTCGCGACGACGCACGAGGGCAAGCGCGCGCGCCGCGACACCGACACGATGCCCGGCTGGGCCGGCTCGTGCTGGTACTGGCTGCGCTTCATGGATCCGTCCAACGACGCGGCGGCCTGGTCGCGCGAGGCCGAAGGCTACTGGGGCCCGGTCGACCTGTACGTCGGCGGCGCCGCGCACGCGGTGATGCACCTGCTCTACGCGCGCTTCTGGCACAAGGTGCTGTACGACGCCGGACTGGTCTCGACGAAGGAGCCGTTCCACAAGCTGTTCAACCAGGGCCTGATCACCGCCTTCGCGTACGAGGACGCGAGCGGGCGCCTGGTGCGCAACGCGGACGTCGAGGCCAAGGGCGACGGCTTCGTGAAGAAGGGGAGCGGCGAGCCGGTCGCGCAGATCGTCACGAAGATGGCCAAGCAGCTCGGCAATGTCGTCAACCCCGACGACATCATCGCCGAGTACGGCGCCGACACGCTGCGCTTGTACGAGACCTTCATGGGGCCGCTGGCGGACTCCAAGCCGTGGAATCCGCGCGACATCCCCGGTTGCCGGCGCTTCCTCGACCGGTTGTGGCGCCTGGCGGTCGACGCCGATTCGGGCGAGCCGCTGCGCGCGCAGTTCCGCGCCGGCGCCGCGCAGCCCGCGCTGGATGGAGCGACGCTGCGCCTGGAGCGCGAGCTCGCGCGCACGATCCTGAAGGTCGAGCAGGCCTGCGCGAATTTCGCGCTGAACACGGCGGTCTCGGCCTTCATGAGCTTCCTCAACGAAGCCGTCAAGGACGCCGCGGCGCTGCGCCGCGATCAGCTCGAGCGCTTCGTGCTGGCCCTGGCGCCCTTCGCGCCGCACGTCGCCGAGGAGCTCTGGTCGCGCCTGGGCCACGCCGAGCTCGTCGCGCTCGCGGCCTGGCCGCAGTACGACCGCGCGCACCTCGTCGACGACGAGGTCGAGTACCCGATCCAGGTGAACGGGAAGCTGCGCGGCAAGGTCGTGGTCGCGCGCACCGCGCCCGGCGAGGAGGGCGAACGCGCGGCGCGCGCCGTCGTGGCCGAGCACCTCGCGGGCAAGACCGTCGTCAAGGTCGTCGTCGTCCCCGGCAAGCTGGTCAACTTCGTCGTGAAATAGACATGCCGCTTCTCGAACGCAAAGACTCGGTGACCATCGCGCGGGGGATCATCTCCAAGTCGAAGGCCACCGAAACCGAGGTCGTCATCGATTCGGCGATCGACCGCTTCGTCCGCTACGCCGAGCACGGCCCGACGCAGGACGCCGATCGCGGCCATGCGCTCGTGCGCGTGCGCGTGCGCAACAAGACGCCCGAGGGCTACCGCGAGGCGACGGCTTCCTGCGGGTCGCTCGAGCCGGCGGCGTACAAGGCCGCGCTCGAGCGCGCGCAGGAGCTGGCGCTGGTCGCGCCGCCCAATCCGCGCCTCGCACCGCTCGGCGGAGCCGTGATGGTGCCGATGGTGTTGCGCGATCGCGCGACGATCGACCAGACCTTCGAGGCCAAGGCGCGCTGGATCAAGCTCGCCACGGAGGCCTGCGCGAAGCACGGCCTGTTCCCGGCGGGGCTCGCCCAGACCACCGGCATCTCGCGCGCGATCGTCAACTCGTGCGGCCGCGAAGTGCTGAGCTACCAGACGCGCGCGGCCTTCTCGTTGACGGCCACCGGCAAGAACGGCGAAGGCTGGGCCGAGGCCATCGCGCGCACGATCGGCGCGCTGCCGATCGAGGCGACCGTGCAGCGCGCCATCGACAAGGCGCTCGCGGCGCAGGATCCCGAGCCGATCGAGCCCGGCGAGTACACCGTGGTGCTCGAACCCGCGGCCGTCGCGTCGCTGTTGCTGTTCACCGGTTACGAGGGCTTCGGCGCGCGCGAATACGAGGAGCAGACCTCGTTCCTGTGCGGCCGGCTCGGGCAGCAGGTCTTCCCGCCCAGCGTGACGATCCACGACGACTACCGGCATCCGGCTTGGGCCTCGCTGCCCTTCGACGGCGAGGGCACCGCGCGCACGCAGGTCGTGCTGGTCGAGAACGGCGTGCCCAAGCGCGTCGTCACCGATCGCAACCACGCCGCGCATTCCGGCGGCGAGTCGACCGGGCACGCGTTGCTGCAACCGTCCTCGCACGGCCCGATGCCGCAGAACCTCGTGCTGCTGCCCGGCAAGCAGTCGCGGGCGGAGCTCGTCGCGGGCGTCGAGCGCGGCCTCCTCGTGACGCAGCTGCACTACGTGAATCTGATGGATCCGCGCGAGCTCCTGTTGACCGGGATCACGCGCAACGGCACCTATCGGATCGAGAACGGCAAGCTCGGCCGGGCCGTGCGCAATCTGCGCTTCACCGACAGCCTCGTGCGCACGCTCGGAACGCTCAGCGGTATCTCCAACGAACAGGTCGTGTGCGGGGCCCTGTTCGACGGCGAATGCGTCGTGCCGGCGCTGCGCTTGTCGCTGCGCTTCACCTCGACGACGGAGTTCTAGCCATGATCGAAATCGCGAAGCTGGCGGTGGCCGAGGCCCTCAAGCACGGCGCGCAGTACGCCGAGGCGCGCCTCGTGCGGCTGGTGCGGCAGGACCTGGTGCTCAAGAACGGCGCGCTCGACGGGGCCGAATCGACCGAGGAGTTCGGCTGCGGAGTGCGCGTGCTCGTCGATGGTTGCTGGGGCTTCCAGGCCATGCCGTTGTGGGCCGACCACGGGCCGGCCGAGCAGAATGCGCGGGCGCTCGGACGGCGCGCGCCGGTCGTCGCGAAGGCGCTCGCCTCGGCCTGCACCAAGCGCGTCGAGCTGGCGCCGGAGCCGCCGCAGCAGGGCTCGTATTCGACGCCGCTGGTCGAGGATCCCTTCGCGGTCAAGCTTTCGGAGAAGCTCGAGCTGTTGCGCGGCTGCGACGCCGCGCTGCAGGGTCGCGCCGAAACCGTGGTGCGCGAGGCTTCGCTCTCGGCGCGCGCGGAGGAGAAGTGGTTCGCGAGTTCGGAGGGCGCGGAACAGCACCAGAAGCTCGTGCGCGTCGGCGCCGGCCTGTCGAGCACGGCCGCGGCCAACGGCACCGTCGAGCGTCGCTCGTACCCGGCCTCCTTCGGCGGCAATTACAAGGCCGGCGGCTTCGAGCACGTGCGCGCGTGGAAGCTCGCCGAAGCCGGGCCGCGGGTGCGCGACGAGGCGGTCGAGCTGTGCTCGGCACCGCTGTGCCCGCCCGGTCGGCGCGACTTGCTGCTGATGGGCAGTCAACTGGCGCTGCAGATCCACGAGTCGGTCGGCCATCCGTCCGAGATCGACCGCGTCTTCGGGCACGAGCTCGACCTCGCCGGCAGCTCGTTCGCGACGGCCGACAAGCTCGGCAACTTCCGCTACGGCAGCGCGATCGTGAACCTGGAAGCGGACTCGACGCTGCCCGGCGGGCTCGACACGCGCGGTTGGGACGACGAGGGCGTCGCCTCGGGCAAGTGGCGCATCGTCGACCAAGGCGTGCTGAAGGGGTACCTGACCAGCCGCGAGTGGGCGGCGCGGATCGGGGAGGCGCGCTCGCGCGGCTCCGCGCGCGCCGAGGGCTGGGCCAACTTCCCGATCGTGCGGATCACGAACCTGTCGCTCTTGCCGGGGACTTGGGAGCTCGATGCGCTGATCGCCGACACGCAGGACGGCGTGCTGTGCGACACCGTCAAGACCTGGTCGATCGACCAGCACCGCTTGAACTTCCAGTTCACCACGGAGATCGGCTGGGAAATCAAGAACGGCGTCAAGGGCCGCATGCTGCGCCGGCCGACGTACCAAGGCCGCACTCCGGAATTCTGGGCCTCCTGCGATGCGATCTGCAACGCGTCGCACTTCGAGGTGTGGGGCGTGCCCAATTGCGGCAAGGGCAATCCGATGCAGGTCGCGGAGATGAGCCACGGCGCGGCGCCGGCGCGCTTTCGCGGCATGACGTTCCTGTAGCGGCTCGGGCTCAGAAGAGCACGGTCGTCGAGACGGCCGAGCTCGTGCCCGCGAACACGCCCGGCAGCGGATCGAAGGTGCCGATCTGCGCGTAGACCGTGATGCCGGCGCTGCCCGGCGGCACGTTGATCGTGAACTGCCCCAGGCCGAGCGCGCTCATCGGCTTGACGCCGATGACGGTCGGGAAGGCCAGCACCGACCATCCATCCAGCAGCACGGTCTGCGGCGTCGCCGACGCCACCAACACGGCCCAGTGTCCGGCGCCCGCGCCGGCGAACCAGGTGAACGGTTGTCCCGAGATGGCGAAGGCCGAAGGCGCGAGTTGCGGGGGCGTGTTGCCGACCCACGCGAAGCTCGCCGCATTCCCGGGCTCGTTCGCGTTCCACACGCGCACGTCGAGCGAGCCCAGCGCCGTCGGCCCGGGCGGCACGAACGAGATCTGCGTGTCGGACAGGATCGTGAACGCGCCCGGTGCAAGGAACTGCGTGCCCACCTGCACCTGCTTCGCGAGCGCGAAGCCGCTGCCGGTGGCGGTCAACAGACCGCCGGAGAAGGTCTGCAGCGTGCCGGGCGTGAGCGCGGCGATCTGCGGGGGCGCAGGAGGAGGCGGCACCGTGCCGTTGGGGTCGAATGGGTACGCGTTCGACAGATTGGAGTGCGCGCTCCCGTTGTTGCGCACGAGCACGTCGCCCGGACCGGCGGCCGCGGGGATCGCGGCGGACAAGAGCGTGCCGCCCAGCGTCGACACGAGACCGCTGACCTTGACGGGCGTGCCGAAGGCCTGCGGCAGCGCGCGCGTGAACCAGATCTCGTTGTTCGTCGGCGAGAATCCGCTGCCCTGCACGGTCAGCACGCCGGCCAACACGCTGTAGCCGCTGATGCGCGGCTTGGCGAGGCTCTTCAGTCCGTACACGGCCTGCGTGCCGGCCGCATCGTCGGCCTCGATCGAGCGCTGATCGGAGCCGTTGCCAGTGATCGTCGGCGTCATCGTCGCGCCGGGCACGCTGGTGTGCGCGAGTCCGAGCGCATGTCCCAGCTCGTGGCAGGCGACACCCTGCAGATCGATACCAGTGTGATTCGCGCCGGGGCCGCCCTCCCATACCCAGGTCGAGTAGTAGCGGATGCGCCAGCCGTCGCTGATCGGCGTCTCGCAGTAGGCGAGCACTCCGCCGGCGCCGCCGCCGATCTCGGAGTTGACCTTGTCGTCGGTTCCGCCGACGCCGGTCGAGAGACCCTGCCACGCGTAGTCGAAGTTCGCGCCGCCCGAACCGAGGTCGTTCGGTTGCGTCGGATCCCCGCCGCCGCTGCCGTGCAGCATCGAGCCCCATTCGACGGCGGCCTTCCAGATCGCCAGTCGTGCGCCGAGCGCGCCGGGAAAATTCGGATCCGGCGTCTGATTCGCGAGGGCCTCCGGATCCGTGAAGTTCTCGAACATGCGCGCGTCGCGGTGGTCGAGGTTCAGCGCGCCGCCGATCAACGCGTAACCGCGCGAACTGGGGCTGTGCGCCAGGGCCAGCGCGCCGGCCAGGCCGACGAGAGGAAGCAGCGGGGGGAAGCGCATCGGAGGGCGGGGGCCGTCCTTGACACTCGATTGTACCCCCGCGGGGCGCGCCTGACCTCAGGCGGCTTCGCGCCGCCAGCCCGCTTCGAGCAGCAGCGCATGCACCTCGCTCCAGCTCGGGAACAGCCGCTTCGCCTTGCGCTTGTAGGCGAGCAGCGCGGCCTCGTAATCGCGTTCGAAGGTGCGCGCATCGACCTTGCGGCCCTCGCGGCGGTAGCCGAGCTCGTGCAGCACGCGCCGCACGTCCGCCGGCTGCAGGTTCGAGCGGCTGTGCGTGCGTCGATAGGTGTCGATGGCCGCGAGGAACTTGCACAGCTCGCCGCTCATCTGGTCCGGCCGCGTGGCGCCGCCGCCGCCCGGGTCGTCGTCGGCCGCAGGATCCAAGGGGGAGTTGTCGAGCATGGCGGGGCAGTGGTTTTCGGCCGTCGCTACGGCCGATCTGGAGCCCCGGCCGCGCGCGGCTCCTCAGCCGCTCGCCGCACTCAGCACCGCGCGAACGTTTTTCTCGTCGACCGGCTCGATCACGCCGCGCTCGGTCACGATCGCGCTGACCAGCGCCGCGGGCGTCACGTCGAAGGCCGGGTTGTAGGCGCGTACCGCCTTGGGCGCCGTGCGCCGGCCGAAGCCAGCGCAGATCTCCTCGGCGTCGCGCTCCTCGATCGGGATCAGGCCGCCGTGAGCGAGCGTGAGGTCGAAGGTCGAACTCGGCGCGACCGCGTAGAACGGGATGCCGTGGTGGCGTGCCAACACGGCGACGCCGTAGGTTCCGATCTTGTTGCACACGTCGCCGTTGGCGGCGATGCGGTCGGAGCCGACGAAGACCGCGTCGACGCGGCGCTCCGCCATCACGCGCGCGGCCATGCTGTCGGTGATCAGCGTGACGTCGAGGCCGGCTCGCGAGAGTTCCCAGGCCGTCAACCGCGCGCCCTGCAGCAGCGGCCGGGTCTCGTCCGCGTAGACGGCGATCTTCTGTCCGGCGCGCGCGGCGTGGTACAGCGGCGCGAGCGCCGTGCCGATCCCGCCGGTCGCCAGGGCGCCGGCATTGCAGTGCGTGAGCACGCGCCCGCTCCGCGGCACCAGCCGGCGGCCGTGCGCGCCCATGGCCTCGCACATCGCCTCGTCCTCGCGCGCGATCGCGCGGGCCTCGTCCAGCGCGGCCTCGAGCAGCGCGCCGCTGTCCGCTCCGCGCGCCTGCTCGCGCTCGACACGCTCGACCACGCGCCGCGCGGCCCAGGCCAGGTTCACCGCGGTCGGGCGCGCGCTCTCGAGGTACGCGGCGATCGCGCGCGCACGGGCCGCGAAGACCGCCGGGGCGAGCGCGCGCTCGGTTTGCAAGCCGAGCGCGACTCCGTAGCCGGCTGCGATCCCGATGGCCGGCGCGCCGCGCACGACCAGGCGCAGGATCGCGTCGTGGACCGCGGCGAGTTCGCGCAGCTCGACGTAGTGCTCTTCGAGCGGCAAGCGGGTCTGGTCGAGCAGTCGCAGGATGCCGGGGAGGCCTCCGCGCCATTCGACCGTGCGCGGGAAGTTCACCACCTCGCTCATCGCGCGCTCGCGGCCGCCGGCATGTCCGGCCGCGTGCCGGTGATGCGCTCGCAGATCTCGAGGTAGCGCGCGCCGACTTCCGCGATGATGGCCGGAGAGAGCGTCGGCGGCGGCGGTTCCTTGTTCCAACCGCTTTGCTCGAGCCAGTTGCGCAGCACCTGCTTGTCGAAGGACGGCTGCGTGCGCCCCGGACGGTAGCCGTCGCTGGGCCAGAAGCGCGAGCTGTCCGGCGTCAGCGCCTCGTCGATCAACAACAGCGCGCCGTTGCACAGCCCGAACTCGAACTTCGTGTCGGCCAGCAGGATCCCGCGCGACTCGAGCAACTCGCCGCCGCGGCGGAACAGCTCGAGCGCGGCGGTCTGCGCGCGCTCGAAGACTTCGGCGCCGACGCGCTCGCGGGTCTGCTCCAGCGACAGCGGCAGGTCGTGGTGCTGTTCCTTGGTGGTGGGGGTCAAGAGCGGCCGCGGCAGCGCCGCGCTCTCCTGCAGTCCGGCCGGCACGGCCTGGTCCCACAAGCGGCCGCTGCGCTGGTATTCCTTCCACCCGGAGCCGGCGAGGTAGCCGCGCACGACCCATTCGACGCTGGTCGGCACGGCGCGGCGCACGATCATCACGCGTCCGCGCAGCTTGTCCTTGGCGCGCGCATCGAGCTTGGGCAGGTCGTCGACCGAGGTGCTGACGAGGTGGTTCTCGATCACGTCGCGCGTGTGCTCGAACCACCATGCCGCGATCGAGGTCAGCACGCGTCCCTTGTGCGGGATGCCCTCGTTCATCACGACGTCGAAGGCGCTGACGCGGTCGCTGGTCACGAACACGACGTGCTGATCGTCGAGCACGTACTGATCGCGCACCTTGCCGCTGGACAGCAGCTGCAGCGGGCCCAGCCGAGGCTCGCGACCCAGGTACACCGACGCGTCGTGCATGCGGCGCGCAGTATGGCAGCACGGGGCCGGGGACTACAATCGGCGCGCTTGGGTCGTACCGCGCTCGGATTCACGCCCGCCTCGCAGGTGGCGGGCACGCTGGTCGTTCCGACCAGCAAGTCGATCGCGCAGCGCCACGTCGTGCTGGCCTGCATCGCCTTCGGGCGCACCGAGTTGCACGGTCTGTCCACGGCTCTGGACGTGCAGGCCGCGCTCGCCTTCGCCGAGCAGGTGGCGA
>Ga0194131_10005326_pt1 | contig 18637 bp, 18 predicted proteins | sample TA2KigO120mmetaG_FD_148631 | JGI IMG/M metagenome (GOLD analysis project Ga0194131, IMG submission 148631) | Freshwater microbial communities from Lake Tanganyika, Tanzania - TA2015053 Kigoma Offshore 120m | ecosystem: Environmental > Aquatic > Freshwater > Lake | place: Tanzania: Lake... | reverse complement strand
ACGTGCCGACTCTGGCGGGTACCGCCTCGCTGGTAGCGGGCGGACAACGTATCCTCGGGGGACGCCACTGATTTCGATTCCCCAGTCACTGCCAGGAAAACCCAATGGTGACGGACGCTGGCCCTGAGGCCGAACGTACGGCAAGAACACCTCGAGCGCAGCGAAGCGTGGGTTTTCGACCCGCTGGATCTGGGGTAGCGCCGCCGGCTTCCTCCACAGATGAGTCGCGAGCCCCATCAGAACCAGTCCGGCAACGGCCAGGAGTACCGAACGCGAGCATTTCCGAGTCAGGAACTGATGTGCCAAAACTGCCAGCGAGAGGGTCGGAATCACAGCGGTCCAGAGGACCATGCGCGAGATTTGCACCGGGTAGCGCAGGCCGCCATCAAGCCAGCCGTAGAGCTGGATAACGAAGTACATTGTGAACCAGCTGGCGAAGCCCGCCACAAGGAGAAGAGCAAACTTCCCGTAGCTCCTGCTCAAACTGCCCAGGGCTGCCATGGGCAGAGTGAGCAGCAGCCAACGCAAGAGGATCCAGAAAAGATGGGAGGTCAGGTTGCGCAGTGAGAGACCATTCCCAACCAGCGTGGCTACTTCGATCAAGGCCGGCGCCAATGCCAATAGTGACCCCGCGAACAAGAGCTTGCTGGCTAGCAGCGCCGGTCGCGAAATCGGGCGCGTCAGCCAGAACGCCGTGCTGCTGACAAGCGAGTCGGCTTGGACCAAACGCACGAGAACGACGCTGCTAACGATGAAGTACAGCGCGGCGAGCAGCTGGCTGTAAATTTCGAGCGCCAGCGGATGCAGGTACACTGGAGCTATGCCGCGCGCAGCCAAAGTGAAGAGCTCCGCCGCAGTCAGGATCAGCCCGTAGCAGCCAGCGACCCCGGGATACAAATGGCAGAAATCCTTCCTGGCAATGTGGAGTATTCGATTCATCGGGTCGCCGCCTTTCCATTCGGGTCGCGCTGCAGCGTGCGCGTCAGCGCCAGCAAAATGGCTTTCAGAGGCATTCGATTCGCCGTCACGGCCGTCGTTCCCGGAATCAGGTGGTGTACTCGCTCGAGGCTCTGTGGCTCGCTGAACTGGGTGTCGACAAAACGCATCACCCGATTGGCAGGTTCAGGCTGGAGCCAGCTGGCGGGCAGTGTTCCGGGAAGCTGAATTCGATCGGCTGCGGTGACTTCCACTTGCCGAAAACGAGATTACAAAGAGGCAACCGGCTCGCTGAAGCAGAGGTTGCCCTCGTGGAGGTATCCCAACCAGTCGGCGAGACGCTCCACTTCTTCGATGTCGTGCGACGAAAGAAAGACGGTCCACTCGTGCTGGCCTGCTGCCTCGAGCAGGCCCTGCACCAGCTCTTCCCGCGCCAGGACGTCTAGGCCGTTGAACGGCTCGTCCATCACGAGCAGGCGTGGCCGGTATGCGAGCGACGACAAAAGTGCTGCCTTGCGCCGTTGGGTCCGACGAAGGCATAGATACTTCCCTCCAGGACTGACCGGTCGACACCTCGAACCGCCTCGGTTCGCCCGAAAAGTCGCTTCAATCCACGAGTTTCGATGGCGTGTTGCATGACACCTCCCCTCAAGCCGCCGCTCACGGCTTCCGCAGATGGTTCCAATGCTTGCGCACGGCCTCCACCACATCCTGCAGTTGCAGCGACAACCGGCGCGCTTCGACCACGAGCTGCTCCACTTCGTCCTCCAGCAACGCAGTCCGTTCGGCCTTGTTGCCTGGAGGCGCCTGGCTGACAAAAGTGCCGATTCCTGGCCGGACCTCTAGCAATCCGTCGCTCGTGAGCGCCGCCACAATCTTGTGCGCCGTGTTCGGATTGATCTTGAGCTGTTGGCTGATCGCCCGAACCGATGGGAACTCGTCGCCTGGGCTGAGCTGGCCGCTGACCATCGCCTTCTTGACCGAATAGACCACTTGCTCGTAAACAGGAGCGCCTGGCTTGAGTTCGACGGTGAACGGCAACATGTGTACTATGAATACTAGTACACATAGGATTGTGTCAAGCGTTTTTTGCGGGAACGGAGGGAAGGAGTCTTCTGGCGCACTCTGCCCGGCAGACCTGCCCTGTTCGAGCGATTCGCGCTCAAGGGCCCTAGCAGGCCGGCGGGGGCGAAGTGTCGAATTTTTGTCCGGCGCGCTCGCTCTGTGCTAACTTTCTCGTCATTCGGCTGCCGGTGCTGGGGCCTTGAGGACAACCGGCTCGGGCTAACCAGGACGCTCAGCCGGCCTCGGCAATCGAGGTTTGCATTCCTCCCAAAACAGCGTTTCAGGAGACATCGATGGGCATTCGGCGGAAGTACCGGAAGAAAGCCGCTTCGTTTGTCACGGCAGTTCAGCTCGACCTCGACACGGACGGGTTTGCTTACAACAAGTGGGGTGGCAGACAGGTTTGCAAGCGCGGGGACTGGCTTGTCGACAATAACGGGGAGAAGTACACCGTCGAGAAGGAGTCGTTTGCCAAGACCTATCTATTTGTGAGCCCAGGGGTGTACATCAAATCCGCACCGGTCTGGGCCGAGGTCGCCGCTGAGCCTGGAAAAATCGCAACAAAAGAAGGGCAGACGGCCTACGCCGCGGGTGACTATCTGGTCTCGAACAACGAAGACGGCGCCGACGCCTACGCGGTGAGCCCGCAGAAGTTCGAATCCATGTACGAACCCGTTGATGGAGAAAGGTGAAACGATTCAGGCCTGGTTGTTGGCTGACTCCCCCAGCGATCGTTTGGGCACACGCTGGCGTACTTCCAGCAGGAAAGGAGGACCTCCGCAGGACGCGAAATTGAAGAGCATCACACGGTCGCAGTTCTGATTCGATCTCATCCGCTGAAACGATAGGAGGGACCGTCTATGTTTGGCTTCTCTCTAGGCACCTATCTGGCGATGGCCTGGGCTTTCGTAACCGTCGTCTTCGTGGTTTTGGTCATCTGGCGATCGCTGCTCGGGATGAAAGAAGACGACCAGATTTTTCTCGACGAGATCGAGGATGGTCTGGCCAGGGAACAGCGCGAGGTCGTCGCGCGACTCAAGCGGATTACAAAGTACGTCAAGGGGTTCGGTTTCGCCTCGGCCGGGCTGCTACTCGTCATCCTGGCTCTCTCCGTGGTTTCAGCATTGAGCCGGTCGGACGTCTAGAACACGTTCGCTTGAAGCTCGTCCATGGCGATGCAGCCCCGATGCCTTTTCCTGCGACACGGCAGCGGCAAGCACCGGTTCGCCTCCAGTATCCCCTCGGAGCCAGCATTGCAGAGGCGGGCCTTTTCTATCCGCGGGTCCGAATCCTCCCAAGAGAGCGGCTCTGATGAACCGGGATCTCTCGAGTAACGGACCATCGGCGAATCCAGAACGACTCGCAGCGAAGCGCGCCAGGCCACGACACAGATTCTCCCGCCTTCGCACGCTCACGGCCTGGCCAGCGGCTGCTTTTCGACGCAGCCGGCTCAGTAAGGTTAGGAGGAACCGCATGCGTCCGACAGGCTATTGTTTCCTCACGCTCGCTCTTCTGAGCGCCGTTCTCCTCGACCAGGTCCAGGTTCAAGCCGAATCGGAGGTGTCGAAGCAGGCGGCAAAGACTGTGATCGCTGCCGATCAAGCCCGCCGGCTTCCCACGGGCGGCGACCCATCGACCCGGATGCGCGTTGCCGCCATCGTTACCACTTACTTCCCGAACAGCCATGCCGGGGTTCTCGTCGACAAGTTCCTTCGGGGGTTTCCAACCGACGAGGGGCTGATCGCTCCGCGCACACAGATCGCTTCGCTCTACATCGACCAGATTCACCAACGCGACATCGGGCGCCAGATCGCCCACGCCTACCGCATTCCGCTTTACGAGAGCATCCGGGCGGCTTTGACGCTCGGCGGTGACAAATTGGCCGTCGATGCTGTCCTGCTCATCGGGGAACACGGGGATTACCCAAAATCGGCGTTGGGCCAGGAAATGCTGCCGAGACGATACTTCTTTGAGCAGATCGCTGGAGTAATTGGCGAAGCGGACCGGCCAATTCCGGTTTACAACGACAAGCACTTCTCCTACACGTGGGAGAGCGCGAAATGGATGTACGAAACCGCCCGAGCGATGCGCATCCCCTTTTGGGCCGGGTCTGCCATGCCGGTTGTGTGGCGCCAGCCGAATTGGGAACACCCTGAGGGCCAGCCTCTGGATCGTGCACTGGTCATCGGTTTTCACATGGTCGAGCGATATGGCTATCACGCGCTCGAAATCTTGCAGAGCCAAGTGGAGCGCCGCAGTGGTGGCGAAACTGGCGTCCGCTCGGTGCAGTGCCTTACTGGCGAGGCGGTGTGGCGCGCTGGAAGCCAAGGCCAGTGGTCATGGCCGCTGGCGAATACGGCGTTGAGCCGGATTGAGGGAGGACCCGGACAACTCGATCCAAAGCAGGTCGACGATCCGCATGTGTTTCTTATCGAGTACGTGGACGGGTTGAAGGCGGCAGTGTTGATGTTGGGCGACGGTTACGTTAGGAAATTCGCGTACGCGGAGCAGCGTGGCACTGCTACGGATGCGCTGGAATACCATTCCGATAGTGGACCTACCCACGCAGCCTTCGGTTACCTCGGTCTCAACATTGAGGATTTTTTTGTGTCTGGGATTCCTCCATCACCCGTGGAGCGCACGTATCTCACCACGGGCATGATCGAGGCAGCCATGATCTCGCGCAGCCGGGGTGGCCAGCGAATCGAGACGCCGCACCTGGCGGCTATTCACTACCGGCCGGTCGTCCGAACGCGCCGGCCCTCGGGCCCCAGGCCCTCAGGCGCCAGTATTGCCGAGTGGAAGGTTCTCGACCCCGGCGCAACGCCTGCTGCACAGTCGATTCCCACGGGCCGCGATGGAACCGTCCGTCGGGCGCGGCATCCAAGCCGGAAGTAGCCGCTACGTCATCGTTTCCGCACGCGCATGGCGTACCTCGACGGAATCGCCTCTCATGAACGCTCATGACTAATCCAATCCAAAAATCGTACGAAGAGACGGTCGCCCGGTTCCAAGACTGGCTCATGCCCAATCTTCCCTGGGAAAATCCACTGGCCCGATTGAGTTGCAACGCGGCCATGCCGTTGGCCTTGTATGCCCACACAATGGGGAACCCCAGACTCGCGGCACGAGTGCTGCAGCACATTGAGGCAGAATTCGTCCGCGACGGCCGGCTGGCTCAATCTCCCGACCGCGGGAATATGCTGCCCTATGTGCCTTCGTGGATCCTCATGGGATCGGTGCTGAGCGGCTTTACAGACTTGAGCGCCTTGTTGCAAAACGACATCCTGCGGTTTCAAGATCCGGCCACGGGCGGCTTCTTCGGCTCGGAAGCGGCGCGCGCCACAGCTTCTGGCGCCATCGATTTCGATTCGACGACGCAAGCCTGCGCCGCCTTGTCTCTTTCGGGCGAGCTGGCAGCCGCCGAGCGCGCCGGCCAGTTCTTGAAACGCCTCGTGGAGTGCCAGCCGGATCTCGAGCGCCGCCTTTTGTTGGTGTGGGCTTCGCCGGGAGGTTTGGTTTCCGAATTCGCCGTGGAATCTGCATCGACGTTTGCCTTGGAGTGGTCGAAGCCCAAGCAATGGCTCTACAAGATCGGGCTGCTCGTCCGAGCCTTCGCCTTGCTGCACCGCCAGACCGGCCTGAATCAATGGCTTGCGCTGGCCCAGCAACTCTACGCCAAAGCAGTCAGCGACTCTCCCGATCTCGAATCCAATACGCTCGCTCACAAGATGGGCTGGGCTGCCTGTATTTTGTTTTCGCTGACCCGGCAAAAGGAATACGTCGAGCACGCCTGTGGCGTCGCTAGCCATCTCGCCAGCCTGCAGCAGGCCGACGGCGCCTTTCACTACCCCGAATTGTGGCGCGATTATTCGCAGCTTCGGGCAGAACAGAAGATCAACGTCGGATGCCAGTTTGCAACCTGGATCGCGTTAGCGCGCGACGTGGCGGCCGCCGATCCGGCGGCCCGAGTGGAGTGACCCGCCGAGGACTGCAGGCAAGCAACGGCTCAGACAGTCCTCGGCTGAAACGCAGGGAGGACGCGGACGTGACGGAAGGCATGTTGCGCCGTCACGTGCTGCGCCAACGCTTTCGATCTTTAGGAGGTCTCCGGCATGAATCGCTACGAGAGCGAGCTTGCCCAGATCGTTGCCGATCTCAACGGAGCAGCCAAACGGTCCTCACGATCGAGCAGCGCTGGCAGCTCGGAATCGCTTGACCAATTGCTGACCGATGGCGTTCGCTTGGGCGCCTCGGATTTGTTGGTCCTTGCGGGAGCGCCGTTAACGTACCGAGTCAATGGCGCCCTCAAAGTGCTTCCTGGCCCCTTGTTGGAGTCGGAAGCGACTCAGCACCTGCTATTGCCGCTGCTTTCGCCAAAGCAGTTCGAGGAGCTGCAACGAGCCAAATCCATCGATTTCTCTTTCACTCGAAGTTCAGTCGGCCGTTTCCGCGCCAACATACACTACCAGCGAGGGGCGGTTGCCGGAAGCATCCGCATTTTGCCAACGCACCTGCCGACGATCGAGTCCCTTCATCTTCCAAAGACCCTCGGCCTGCTGGCCCAGCGCCGGCAAGGACTGGTTCTAATCACGGGTCCGACGGGCAGCGGCAAGAGTTCGACCCTGGCAGCTCTAGTGAACCTGATCAACACGACGAGACGCGATCACATTATTACGATCGAAGACCCGATCGAGTTCGTCCATGCCAATCACAGCTCTCTGGTCGAGCACATCGAAGTCGGTGTCGATACGCCGGATTTCTTGGGGTCGTTGCGAGGCATATTGCGTCAAACACCCGATGTCATTCTCGTCGGTGAAATGCGCGATCCTGAAACGATTGCCACCGTCCTGACGGCAGCGGAGACCGGGCATTTGATCTTCTCAACGCTGCATACGAATGACACTTCCCAGGCTGTTCTGCGTATTCTCGATTCTTTCCCACCCTCCAGTCAGCGGCAGATCAGACAGCAGCTCTCTCTGGCGCTGCTGGCCGTTGTTGCCCAGCAACTCCTGCTGGCAGCTGACGGAAGCGGACGATATCCGGTCGTGGAAATCCTGGTGGCCACTGCCGCAGTGCGGAACCTCATACGAAAGGGAGAGGACCACCAGCTGTACTCGACGATATCGACCAGCCTCTCTGAAGGCATGATCACCATGGAACAATCGCTAGCCGAGATGGTCCGCGCGGGACGAATTACGCATGACGCCGCGTTTGCCCATTGCCTGAGGCCCGAAGAGCTGAAGCGCTACCTGGCCTGAGGCGAGACTTTTTTCGGGCGTCGGGGCAGCTTCGACCCAGCCCTCGGGAACTCCTTTTTTGATGTGGTATCTCGAAGCACCCCAATGTTTGAGTGTGGGAGCCGGCCTCTGGACGGCGACAGGGCGGAACGTCGTACTACCTGTCGCGGCCCGGAGGTCCGCTCCCACGTTTGGACATGGGCCCGCACGGTCCCGCTGCACCGCCTCCACAATCTCTCTTCTACTGAGCGTGGCACTGCGCCTCCGCAAACGCCGCACAACTTCCGTAGCCTGCTGGCGTTTTCGCCGAAGCAGCTCCTTCCGCAACGCTTCGTTCACGACTTGGCTTCGCTGACTGGGCGGAACCAGCCCAAACAGTTCATCTCTGAGTCGATCGTCGATGGACACATTGAGTTTGCCCACCCCTTCACCTCCAACAACGCACTCTATGATTGCCAATACGACGCGCCTTTCATATGCGCCGAGTCAAGGCTCATAGAGATCGGCTCCGGCAGGACTCTTCAGGTGGTCTGCTCGGTGTCAGTGAACACCGGCTGCCCTCTCACCCAAGGTCGTCGAAATCAGCGGCAAGCAGCTGACGGACGCTGCGTGGCGCAGACCTCGCAGTGTGACGCCTGCGCTTCCTCGAACCATGGACAACAAGTCGAACCGTTCGCTTCCAGAAATGGTCTTGACCTAATCAGGATTAGCGTTCTTTGGGAAGGGTTGCAGGAAGGACTCTGGCGAATCCGTTCGGTGGTTCTGTTGACCTCTTGGCGGAGGCGGTAGGATTCGAACCCACGGTCCCCGTTAAGGGACAACGGTTTTCAAGACCGCCGCAATCAACCACTCTGCCACGCCTCCGCAACAACATGGGGGGCATTATACCCTGGATGGGATGCACGGTTATAGGGCCGGTGACCCTTTGAGTGCCATCGCGGTCCGGATTCCATTTCAGGTTTCGCCAAGCGCAAGAATCGTCTTGTCGCGACAACCTCAACACATGGATCCTGGCCGCTGTGTTTCTCAGCGAACTCGTATCAGGCTCTTCAGGTTGACCTCTGGCCTGCTCGCGCGGCCACCCAGGGGAAGCGGAATCGCGACGTCAATGTTCTTGCAGGTGGATTCGGCGCATGCCTGGCCGCGAATCGCCACGGTCGCCAGCCTGCGATCCGCGCGCCGCACCTTGGTGACAAACAGAGCTTGCCCCTCGAAACCCCAGGCGTACCAGCGCAATTCTGGCTGCGAAAAATCTTTCGGCGGCGATTGGTACCACGGGCCGTCCTGCGCAAGCCCACCAGCCATGGTGATCTCTGTCGGACGGTCGAAAGCGAAGGATCGCCGACCCGCGAGTTTTTCGGCAGCACGCGACGTGTTGTCCATGGCGTACGTGTGCCAGCCCGGCTCATGTGTGGCCTGGATGATCACCAGGTTCCCCGCCAGTCTTGCGCGGTACGCAACGCACCTCTGCGTGTCGTAGCGCACCTCTACCGGCTTTGTCCAGTCGCTTGCCGCAGGCGGCTCCGCAGAGCTGAGGCTGACAAGAAGAGCGGCCACCAAACCCGCCAGCAGGATCGATCGAATCATTTGCGAAAGCTCATCCGATAGGTTTTGAGCTGGGTCTTCATTCGTTTGCCGTCGCGAATCACCTCCAGCATGAGGGTTTGCCCCGCGGATTTTCGAAGCTTGATGAAGAGTTCCGCCGTATGAGCCTCTTCGTCGCTCTCGACGCCGTCTACGGCGAAGACGATGTCGCCGACTCGCAGGGAGTGACTTTGGGTCATCTCAGCAAACATATCGACATGTTTCACTCTGCTTGAAAAACCCCCGCTCACCGAAAGGCCGAGCGCACGTTTCTCTTCTTCTGCGAGCGGGACCGACTCGAAGTAAACGCGCGGTTCGATCGTCCACTGCCGGAAGGTGAGATCAGTCCACCACCAGCGCTTGGGCAGGGCGAGCGATACAGGGAGGCGCTTTCCGTTACGTTCCACGATGAGGTTGATCTCTTTGGCATTGCGATCTACTGTGTCGTAGCGATGCTGGAAATCGCCAAAAGTCCAAACGGTCGTCCCTTCGATGGCTGCAATGCGATCGCCAGGTTGTATTCCGGCAGCGGCCGCGGCCTCGCGAGCGCTCTTTACCAAGAGCCCCTTCGGCACGTCCAGTTCGATGCCGAGCCCCCGGATGTCCGGCGACCGGTACATGTGAGCCCGCTTGTCGAGCTTGGCTTCCTGCTCCCGTTGGACGTTGAGGTAGTCTCCAATGAGGTGGCACTCCACGCAGGCGTTGCGGGCCAGCGTGCGCTCCACCAACAGGGGAATGTCGCGGGGAAACAGCGGCTTTGCTCGAACGGAGGCTTTCAGTTCCCCTCGCTGGAACTGCCGGTGGAGCTCGAGCCCCTTTTCCAGGGCCAGCTCGAGGCTGCTTAGGTTGAGGTAAGAATCGGGCGAGCGCGAGTCCCTTCCACCGTATCTCAGATAGATGTGTTCCTCGGCGTTCATGATGAAATAGTACAAGGTATTGTTCCAGTCGCGATCGAGCAAGCCCGCGTCGATGTCGTCCATGCGCGTCAAGCGCGCACAGACATACTGGCTTAGGAGCTTGCCTCGAGGAGAATCGGGCGGTGACAGCACAACCTGTGCGTCAAAGGCGCGTCCTGCCATTCAAGGCTCGCAGCGGAACTCGAGGAAGATCGGCTTCTGAGTCCGCTTGGCTTCCTGAATGGCCTCGCGATAGTTGTCGATCCAACGAATATCGTCGCTTTGGGCAGAATAGTGGCTGGCGGCCGCCAGCCAGCCGGCTGTCAGGACCGCAGAAAGAAGAATCTCTCGCCTTCGCATGAATACCACCGCAGGTTTCTCAGAATTGGGCTCCGCTCAGTTCGCGGGTGGGAATTATATCATGCTCACGATGGCACCCTGTGCTCCAGCTTCCGATTCGGACAGGATCCCGTCAAAGTCGTGAGCCCTCCCTGAAGGCGTGAAAACAATCGACACTCAGTGAAAGCGTAGCCTCTCCTCTCCCCCTTGCACGCGGGAGCTGTGAAAAATTAGCAGGGTCGGCGCTCATAGAGCGCCGCTACAGATTTTTCACAGCTCCCGCGCATAAGGGGGAGACCAAGAAGGGGCTCGCATCCTTCGCCACCGGAACCCCCTGCCGCAGAATGCGCGGCGTCGCCCTTCGTCAGGGGGGACAAAGACTTTTCTCCCACTCGCGGAACCGCAGCCTTACTTAGTTTCTTCATGCTTCTCCTTATGGCCGGGCTACTGAACAGCCGCGTTAGCCAAATCAGTCGCCCGACGGTAGACGAGGGATCACGACATTGACGGATCCTGCCGTGCGCAGTGTCTTGGAGATGTCTTGTGGCAATCCGCGACGTCTTCGTTTATAGTTGTCGCGTTTATTGGATAGAGGCGCGACTGGCCAAGAGTCCTTCGAGGGAGGCTGCCTGAGCCTGCGATCTTGAAGAAAAGGGGCAGTCGCCGAAATCTTGTCGGACGACGGCGCCGGCAAGGTTGGTTGGCGAGAGAAGATCTCTTCAACTGTCACCCGGCCTGAAGACGGGTGGAGCGCTATCTGACCGATCGAAAGGCATCGTCCGTCGCTTCGAGAAATCGGTGAGAGCGTGCTCTCACCGATTTTTTTTGCCTACATCCGCAAGCTGGCGTCCCGCAATGAGAGGCCGTTTGGGCGTGCAAGACGAAAACAATCGGCCAAGTCAAGGATTGAACATGTCGATTCAAGAGTTTGCCATTATCGATTCAACTCTTCGCGAAGGGGAACAATTCGCGAAGGCGCATTACACGACCGAGCAGAAAGTCCGCATCGCTCGGGCGCTCGACACCTTCGGCGTGGAGTACATCGAGCTGACTTCCCCCGTCGCTTCCCCGCAGTCGTTCGAGGACTGCAAAACCATCGCGAGCCTCGGTCTGCGAACGAAGATTCTCACTCACACGCGCTGTCATATGGACGATGCCGCGAAAGCCGTAGAAACGGGCGTCGACGGCGTCGACATTCTGTTCGGTACCTCTTCCTACTTGCGAGAGTTCAGTCATGGGAAGAATATCGACCAGATCATCGAGAGCGCCCGCGAAGTGATCGAGTTCATACGGAAAGCAGGCTGTGAAGTCCGTTTTTCCAGCGAGGATACGTTCCGAAGTGAAGAGGACGATCTGCTGCGGGTCTACCAGGCGGTCGACGCCATGGGTGTCGACCGTGTGGGTTTGGCCGACACAGTCGGCGTTGCCACTCCAAGGCAGCTCTTCGCGCTCGTATCGGAATTGAGGCATCACATCCGAGCAGGCATCGAGTTCCACGGCCACAACGACAGCGGCTGCGCGATTGCGAACAGTTTCACTGCGCTGGAAGCGGGCGCCACGCACATCGACACCAGCATTTTGGGAATCGGTGAACGTAACGGGATTACGCCTCTGGGCGGCTTCATCGCAAGGCTCTACTCCTACGACCGGGACCTGGTGAAAAAATACAAACTGAATATGCTTTACGATCTCGACCGCATGGTGGCCGATATCGTCGGCATCGAGATTCCGTTCAACAATTACATCACCGGCGAAACCAGCTTTACACACAAAGCGGGCATGCACACGAAAGCGGTGATGCTGAATCCTGGCGCATACGAGATCATCGACCCGGCCGATTTTGGGCTGCAGCGCACGATCGCGATTGCCCATCGGCTGACCGGCAAGAATGCCATTCAGAGCCGCGCACGCGAACTGGGGTTGCATTTCGGCGATACCCAGCTTCGCGAAATTACCCAGGAGATCAAGCGCCTCGCCGATGCCGGACCGCTGTCCACAGAGCAGCTCGACGATATCCTCAGAGGTTTTGTCGTCGCGTGAGCAAGCCGCCGGAGTCCGAGCGGCCGCCTTGGCAGTGTGGCGGCTTGCCAGGACGCGCCCCGCTGGGCTCTTTCGGTGCGCTCTGCTCGAAAGAGGACCCGTTTCTTGCCATTTTCCGCTGGAGTTGTGAAAGAACTCATGGGCGGCCGAGGTTGGCAGGGCGAGGCTCCCGCCGAGCCACTCGGAGCAAGGACTTACAGGTTCGACGGCTCGCCAGGAGGTTTACGTTTCCCGCTTTTTTCCCAGCTTCCCTGGAAGGGGGAGCCGAGAGCCGAATTGCCAGCTTTTCTCCCGGAAGTGGAATTCGGCTGGAAATTGTTGCAGACTTTGTCTCTGAAATTCGCCTCTCGTCGACCTCGGATTCGGCATGGTCACAAACTCTGACGACCAGCTCAAACAATTGGCTTCGCGCCTCGAGCGGATCGAGCGAATCCTTCAGTCTCAGATTCAGCGCATCCACGCACTGGAAGCGCGCTTAGCCGCGCCTGCACCTGCTGAAGCAGTTCCAACGCCGGCTGCCGTGGCGGTCGTGCTGCCGCCGCCAGTGCCCGGCCACGACGAATTTGCCGTCCCCTCTTCTGTCGAAACTTCCACCCAGCCGGTGGCGTCCGCCCCGCAAGGCAACGGTCCCGAAGCGTACCGGGAGAGCCTTGAGTCCAAGATTGGTGGCAACCTGCTGAACAAGATCGGAATGGCTGCCATTATTCTCGGAATGGCGTACTTCCTGAAGTATGCCATCGATAACGAGTGGATTGGCGAAGCCGGCCGTGTCATGGTGGGAGTGTTGACGGGCTTGGGGTTCGTCGCGTGGGGCGAGTCGCTGCAACGCAAAGGCATGCGTGGATATGCCGTCACGGTGCTTGGCGGTGGCGTCGCGATTCTCTACTTTTCCATTTTCGCCGCCTTCAGTTTCTATCGCCTGCTCGACCAGACACCTGCCCTGCTGCTGATGGTTCTTATCACCGCCGCGACGGTGGTCATGTCGGTTCGTTATGACTCCAAGACGATCGCGATTTTCGCGACCGTCGGCGGCTTCCTGACACCAGCACTGCTGAGTACCGGCAAAGACAATCAGACTGGCCTCTTCACCTACATTCTGTTCTTGGACCTGGGCGTCCTGGCTCTCGCCTATTTCAGAAACTGGCGCGTGTTGAACTTGCTCGCCTTCTGCTTCACACAGGCGATATTTGCCGGGTGGAGCATTAACTTCTACAGTGTCGTGAAGCTGTGGCAAACCGAGTTCTGGCTCACCGTTTTTTTTCTTTTGTTCGCCGTCATGTCGTTTCTCTACAACATCACCCACCAGCACAAGACGACCTTCCGCGATCTTTCGTTGATCGCGCTCAACGGGGCGTGCTACTTCCTCTGGACTTATGCGCTGCTGGAATCGCGCTACTCCCATTACCTGGGGTTTTACGCCGTTTTGATGGCTGCTGCCTACGTTGGGTTGGGGTCGGTTGCCTATCGAAGGGCGCAACAGGATGCCTACTTGTTCCTCGTGTTTCTGGGATTGGGACTGACCTGCCTGACCGTTGCGATTCCCATTCAACTCAAGCAGAACTGGATTACGATCGGGTGGTCGGTTGAAGCGGCCGTGCTGACCTGGATGGGGTTTCATTTGCACAGCAGCAAAACCCGCTGGGCTGCTCTGTCGATCGCAGCCCTGGTCGCTTATCGCCTGCTGTTTCTGGACAGCGCCTTTAACGCCGCCTTGGCAGACGATTTCACTTTCCTCTTCAACAGGCGCGGGATGGCCTTTGCGGCTGGCATTGCGGCGCTATTTGCCATGGCTTATCTCTATAGCCAGACCCGTGAAAAGCTGCAAGACATGGAACGCTGGCGGGCTGGGGCACTGTTCATCGGCGGCAACCTGCTGGTGTTGTTCTTCCTGACGACCGAGATTTCGGGTTCGTTTGAAGCGGCTTACTATCGAGCGAGCGACTACCAGCTGAAGCGCGACATTCGCAGCCGCATGCAGTTGTCGATTTCCGGCTTGTGGGGCCTTTACTCGATCGTGATGGTGACCCTGGGGATTCTACGCAGGCAGCGGCCCCTTCGGTTATTCGCGATTCTGCTGTTCGCTGCCACGATACTGAAAGTCTTCCTGGTCGATCTGAGTGAGATGGAGAAGATTTACCGAATCATCGCTTCCATCGGACTGGGAGTCCTCCTGCTGCTGGTGTCGATGATGTATCAGCGGTACCGTACTCAGATCAATGATTTCGTTCTGAAAGAGAAGGGGAATGGGTAGCGCCGATGAGACAACGGGAGCCAAAGGGCCGTGGTGTGCAGTCCGCCGGCTCCTTGGCCAGCCGCCCTTCTGTTTCGGGCGTCGTCCGCGGAGTGCTCCGGTCTTGCTTCGTTTCGGCGCTGTTTAGCGCTTGTGGCGTATTTTTCGTGGTTCTCAGCGCTCTGGCCGATTTTGCCAAAACTCAGTGGCAGTTCTCCAAACCCGTCGAGGCACCGGCTTCCGGCGACGGGTATTTGAGAATCGCGATCGAGGGCGAGGTCTACCGTCGTTCGCAGCGGTCTTTGGCCGACCTGCGGCTGGTGAACGAGCGTGACGAGGAGCTCGCTTATACGATCTACGCGCAGCACGAGACAACCACCGAGGAATCCTACCAGCCAACGGTTTTCAACCAGGGGGTGCTTCCGGGAGCCTACTCCACGCTGACGCTCGACCTCGAACAAGAGATCGAAAGCAACACGCTGTTTCTGAGAACGTCCAGCCGAAACTTCAAGCGGCGGGTGGAAGTTGCCGGCAGTAACGATCGGCGGCGGTGGATCGTGCTCAAGTCGGACGGATACATCTTCGACTTCAGCGGCGATCAGAAAGTTCATCTCACGACAATCAAATATCCCGACAGCCGGTACCGGTATTTGCAGATCAAGGTTTGGAACGGAAAGGAAGACCCGCTGGCGATTGACGGCGCCAGCTTGTCGCGCGCGAAAACCGTTCCAGCCCGGCGTGCCGTTCGCAAGCTTGGCTTGCATTCACGCGAGGAGGACTCGAAGCTCAAGGCAACGGTTTGTGTCCTGGATCTAGGGTACGAGAACCTGCCTTCGGATCTGCTGACGATCGAAACCCCTGAGGAGAATTTTTCCCGAGTGGTCGAGGTTCAGGCAAGCAATGACTTGAAGAGCTGGGAGAACCGGCGGCAGGGAGACGTCTATCGCTTTCGCACCGAGAAATATTCGGTCGAAAAGAAAGCGCTGCGTTACGCTGAGGTGCGCTACCGCTATTTGAAACTGGTCGTTTACAACCACGACGATCCTCCGCTAAAGTTGGCCGCGTTCGAGGTCCAGGGAGTCGAGGAAGACCTCGTGTGCCGCGCGCAGCCAGACAGGCGCATTCGGCTCTGCTACGGCAATCCGCAGGCTCAGGCTGCTCGCTATGATTTCGAGCGCCTCAAGAATTACCTCAGCCTCGAGGCAATTCCGCGAGTTCGCCTCGGCGACGAAATTGAGACCCGGGACTTTCGGCCTTTGCGCCCGAAGCGGCCCTGGACGGAGAGACAGCCAGTCCTTTTTTGGGGCGTCCTGATCTTGATGGTTTTTGGCCTGGGCACATACATCGTCCGGCTGATGGGGAAAGTGAAGGCAGCGTAGCATGGGATCGGCACAAAAGCACGCCAGAGCAAAAGCGGCATCCGGGAATAGCGACGTCATGACCACTGAATCCGGAAGAATCGAACGCGTCCAAGTGAAAGCGTTGGATGAGGTTCTGGGCGTTCCGTTCAAGGTCTTGGACGACGGGTTTGTGCGCGTCATCGATTACATGGGGTCTGACGAATCGATTGTTCAAGCCGCGAGGGTTTCGTACGGCCGGGGAACGAAGCGTGTGCATGAAGACCGCGGGTTGATTCGATATTTGATGCGGCATCGGCATACAACGCCTTTCGAGATGTGCGAACTCAAGCTCCACGTCCGCGTACCGATGGACTGCTGGCGGCAGTGGATCCGGCATCGCACGGCCAGCGTGAACGAGTACTCCACGCGCTACTCGGAAGCGATCGATGCGGCGCAAGCGACACCGCCCGGAGAATGGCGCCAGCAGGCGGACGGAAACCGTCAAGGCAGCCAGGGAACCCTCGATCTCGATCGAGGTGGGCAATTGTCGGGTGCAGAGGCCGAACTACAAGAGAAGAGCCGTCAGGTATACGAGGCTCGCCTGCAAGCCGGAGTGGCTCGCGAGCAGGCCCGCAAGGATCTGCCTCTGTCGACCTACACGGAGGCATACTGGAAGATCAATCTTCATAACCTGTTTCACTTTCTCGCGCTTCGCATGGATACCCATGCTCAGTTGGAGATTCGCAGCTACGCTTCTACGATTGGCGAGCAGATTGTCAGCCGCTGGTGTCCGATCGCCTGGGAGGCCTTCTTGGATTACCGGTTTCACACGCTGCAGTTGTCGAGAATTGAGCAGGCTGTGCTGCAGGCATTGACGAGCGGAAATCCAGACGAAGCAACGCGAGTTGCGACCGAGCGCGGCCTCGTCAGTTACGGACCAGAAGGCCTGAAGCGCAACCGCGAACGAAGCGAGCTTGAAGAGAAATTGAAGCAGTTCAACCTCCCAACTCCTTGGCTGGAGCCGCATTGAACACTCGATCCAGGGTCTGCAGAACCGTGCTCCAGTGTTCGCACCCAGCATCGCACGCCACCCACCCGCCAACCCTCGACTAGAATGCCACGATACATCGTCTTCGGAGCAGGTGCCATTGGCAGTGTTCTGGGCGCAAGTCTCTACCGGTGCGGGCAGGACGTTGTTCTTATCGGACGCACCCCGCACGTAGAGGCTACCCGTCGAGACGGATTACAGTTGATCTCCCGGGGTGTGCTTCGTCGCATCAAGGTAAGCGCGACTGAGAGCCTTCGCGACCTGAGGCCGAAACCAGACGACATCCTTCTGGTGACCGTGAAGTCTCACGACACGGCGCAAGCCGCCGAGGAACTGGGCGCCATCTATGGCTCAGGAACGACCGTTGTTTCGTTGCAAAACGCCATCCGCAACGAGGAGTTTCTGGCGAACCGGTTCGAGCGGGTCTACGGCGGGCTGGTTGAGTTCGGTGCGAATTATCTCAGCCCGGGAGTCGTCGAGTACACGCGCGGAAATCTGCTCGCCCTCGGCAAGTTTCCCGAGGGCGTCGACACCGTTGCCGAAAGAATTGCTTCGGACCTGATGGCGGCTGGGTTTCGCGTGTATTGCCATCCCCGGATCATGCGCCTCAAATGGTGGAAGCTCGCCTTCAACGTTAACAATGCGCTGCTGGCGTTGCTGGGTTGCTGGTTGCAGCAGGCTCAGAGTGATCCCGAGACGTACCCACTGATGGCGGAGGTGATGTCAGAAACTCTGCTCGTGCTCCGGAAAGCCAACATCCATCCCGAAGCGCCGCCGGGCTTTCCACCGATCGAGGAATCGATCGACACCCTTCGCCGGGGCGACTTCGCGCGCGAGCACGACCTTCCACCGGATCGGCGGAGTTACCCATCAATGTGGCAGGATCTGAAGTGGTTCAGGAAGACAACTGAAGCGGATGCTCTGAACGGGGAGATTGTTGAGTTGGGAAAAAAGTACGGCGTCCCGACTCCCTTGAATGCGCTACTGCTGCAGCTCGCTCACGAAGCGGTGAGAAACCAGCAACAGCCAGGCAAGTACACGACACAGGAGATTGCCAAGCTGTTTCGGCAAGCGCAGGGTGGGTGAGCGGCAAGGGGTGTCCGCCGCTGGCAACGTACTGGATGAGGTGACTGGTTGTTACCGCAATCGGCAAATGAAGGTCGAGGGGTTCGGTTGCCTTCGAAGGCCTGAAAAAAGAAAAAGGCGTGAAGCAATCCACGCCTTCTCTTTCTGCGATAGAAACTACTCGACAAACTTCCTCACGACGTCAGTAATTAAAGCTTTGATCTCCTCTGGCTTAAGCTGCTTTCCGAATTCTGGCATGGGTGCTTTGCCTTTGGTCGTCGTTTCGATGAGCTGCTCGTCCGTACGGCTTGCCTGCCAATCCTTGCTGGTGAAATCGGGTGTTTTCATGGCAGCGTAGCCTTTGCCGTCGGCTTTGTGACACATCGCGCACTTCTTCTTGTAAAGTCCTTGGATATCTGTTTCTTCGGCCATCAGAGTTGAGGCCGCCAGCAAACTGAAACCTGCGACCATGGCAAGTCTTGTCCCGCGCTGTTTCATACGTTAGTAACCTCGATCGATTCAGATTTGACCGCACCCGCAATAGCTGCTTGAGATGCGAGATTGCTGCAATACGTTGCGGCGTGTGACAAGAGGAAGTATAGCCCAACTATTTCGGCGGGCAACAGCAATTAGCCACCAGATCCCGTCAAAGCCTGTTGACTCGCTGTACGCGCGGGCAACGGATTTGGCACATGCCGCGCTCTCGTTGTCCCGACCGACACGAAGAGGGGGGGCGCCGGGCCATAGGTGTTAAGTTAAGGATCTGGGATTTTCATATTGGGAAGCTGTCGAAGTTAAATTTCTCGACGGCGTCGAGCTGTTGGAGCGAGGTCGGTCGGGAGGGCTGGCGGCAT
>Ga0194131_10005320_pt1 | contig 18650 bp, 21 predicted proteins | sample TA2KigO120mmetaG_FD_148631 | JGI IMG/M metagenome (GOLD analysis project Ga0194131, IMG submission 148631) | Freshwater microbial communities from Lake Tanganyika, Tanzania - TA2015053 Kigoma Offshore 120m | ecosystem: Environmental > Aquatic > Freshwater > Lake | place: Tanzania: Lake... | reverse complement strand
CGGCTACAGAAATCAAATAGGCTCGAGCGTCTTGATGTTTTTTATCCCATTCTTCAATCGCTCTTTGAACATTGTTAAAGTAATCCTGGCTTAAACTTTCGGGATTTCCTTTGTGATAACAGAGGTCATTATGGCCAATAAAGAAAAAAGCGATGACATTTCGATTGGCTTCGGGCTGAGGAGCCTTAGCGACTTCTTCTATCAATTCATTACTTCTAGCTCCGCTTAAAGCAAAGTTTCTGATCTCAAATTGAGTTTCAGTATTCTTGAGTCGAGAGGTTAGGTAAGCTGGCCAAGAAAACTCGGCCCATTCATGTTTTTTTAGAAATGATCGGTCGTTGGTTAGTTTAAAGGTTGAAAGGTCTGAGAGTATGGCACTGACAGAGTTTAGTTCATTGTTTTCTGTGATGTTGGTGTAATCGAGAAGTCCTGCGGTGAGCGAATCACCGTAAGTTTCCATGACGGTAGTTTGACTAAAGGTAATACTGGACAGGAAAACAGAAATAACTAAAAACAGATGCCTCATTAACCCCCCCCTTCACAGCCCTGGAGGTTAATACAATCTCTTTTTCAAATCAAGGGGGTGGAGCGCGCGGCGATAACAAAATTTGTCAAATATAACTAATTGAATTTATTGTGTTTTATGTGTTTTTTTTGGGTTTTATTTTTTTAAAGAGATTGATTTGAGAGGCTTAAGCACTTTTTTGCCGGTTAAGTGGGTAAGAGTTGCCGTTGATGGGGGAATGGAACACGGTGTCTAGGCTAATTGATTTGGCATTTGCGTTGCTAGCTGTAAATAAACTGTATCCACACACGTCTATAACGAGATCGGTTTTAGCACCTAAAAACTTAAGGGGAATTTATGGATAAAGGGGTTTACACAGCGTTGTCAGGAGGAATTGCTAAAAGCCATGAACTTGAACTAATTGCAAATAATTTGGCTAATGCCAACACTCCCGGTTTTAAACGCGATTCAGGAACCTTCAACGAATATCTCACCGACTTAAGAAGAAATGACTCGGTAGAATCCTTGCCAAAGGAAATTATCTCCTCTAGCTCTATGAACGGTCGCCCATCGGGGGATAAAAGTTTTGTTGAAATGGATGGAGTGTACACCGATTTCAGACAGGGTAATGTTGAGAAGACGGGGAGGACTTTAGATTTAGCTCTTGATGGAAAAGGTTTCTTTGAAGTTCTGACCCCTTCAGGAGTTCAATATACTCGGCAAGGAAATTTCAATATTTCTCCTCAAGGGGTTTTAGTCACCGGTAACGGCTATCCTGTTTTGTCGAAAGCAGACAAAGTTCAAGGAGCAACTCCCGTCGAAGGGGATCTTTTTGGAGTGATTGATTCAAGCGGACAGCAGGTTCCCTCTCCCGCTCGAAATCCTCGACCTGAACAAAGAGTGATTCAACTAGGTAACGGTCCTATTGAAATCACTCAAGAGGGGATTATTCGCCAAAATGGAGCTCAAGTAGCCCAGCTCAACATAGAGGAGTTTCAAGAAGATCAATGGCTTGAGAAATCGGGTAATACCTATTTTAAAAATATCTCTCCCAATAATTTAAAAAACGAAAATGTGAAAACCAAAATCCATCAGGGCTTTATCGAAAGCTCGAATGTGAATCCTATTTCGGAAATGACTCGAATGATTGAAGCTACTCGAGCTTATGAATCCCATTTGCAAGCGATTAAAACCTATCAAGAGATAGATGGAAAAACGGCGAACGATTTAACTAAATAAGAATTGATTTAGAAATAAGGAGTCGATCATGATCACCGCTTTAAAATCTGCAGCTTCCGGGATGGAAGCTCAAATGGCTCAAATCAACAGCATCTCTAACAATTTAGCGAATGTGAATACAACCGGCTACAAAAAAGAGAGAGCTGAGTTTCAAGACCTTTTATATGAAACTCTTCAGGAGCCCGGGGCCAATACTTCGGCTCAAACTCAAGCCCCTGTAGGAATCCAACGAGGAATGGGTGTTAAAGTTAGTGGGACTCAAAGAAATTTCGATTTAGGGAGCCCGGTTCACACGAGTCGGGACCTCGATATGATGGTGAGAGGTGATGGTTTTTTTATGATTGGTATGCCTACCGGCGAAACGGGGTATAGTCGTGACGGGTCTTTTTATAAATCGGCCAACGGAAGAGTAGAAACAATTGACGGTTATCCGCTTCAACCTGAAATCATCGTTCCACAGAACATTAAAAAAGTTGAGATTGCAGAAAACGGAACCGTGTGGGGGCTGGTTTCAGAATCCGAGCGAACTCAGCTTGGCCAAATTCAGCTGGCTACGTTTATTAATAATGCTGGGCTAAAAGCCCATGGCAAAAATTTGTATCTAGCCACTGATGCTAGCGGGCAAGCTAATGTCGGCACTCCGAACACCGGGACCACCGGTGCTATTATGCAAAACTATATAGAGAGTTCCAATGTGGATGTGGTTCATGAGATGACCGATATGATCACGGCTCAAAGAGCTTTTGAAATGAATTCGAAAGTGATTCAAACGGTCGATCAATTACTTCAAAACACAAACACTGTGATGAGATAGATTATGGGTAAATTCATTTCGCAATTTGCGCTAATGATTTTGTTTGGAAGCTTTTTGGCTTTTGGGGGACAAGACCTCCTGGAACGCCAACTTTCAATTGAGGGAAAATTAAAGAGCTATCTTGAGAAAGAATTTAATCACAAAGGGCGTATTGAAGTGGCTCGCGTTTTTGTCAAAGGTGTTGTCCCTGAGCAAGCCCAGATTATTGCCGTGGAACCTAAGCCCGCTTTAGGTTGGGTTAGTTTTGAGTCGGTATGGGAAAATGAGGGCAAACCTCAAAACGCTTACGGTACTGCCATGGTGAAGCTTTACGCTCCAATCGCAGTGGCAAAAACGGTCATTAAGATCAACGAAGCTTTTACTAAAGACAATATTGTACTTCAGGAGCGAGAAGTCTCTCCTTATAAAGTCACAGGGTTTTATGATGATTTATCGATTCTTTTTAAGCTTCGCTCAAGATCTTATCTTAACCCTGGAGCCGTGATTTCTCACAATGTAACTCAAATTCCTTTTCTGGTGAATTTGGGTGAAACGGTTGCTCTGGTTCGAGAAACTCCCTCGGTACGAGTTTCAATGAGGGTTAAGGCACTTGAAAACGGGCGAGAGAACCAATGGATTAGAGTGGAAAACATAGCTTCAAGAAAAATTTTACAAGCGCGTGTAATCCAGCCGGGAGAGGTTTCGCTTCACTAAAGATTTAGGAGGATGATGTGCTAAGAATCTTTTTATCCCTAGTTTGGTTAGGCATTTCTGGTTGTGCTATGTTTGGCACTAAAAGTGCTCCGCCCGAAGAGGTTACTGCCAATCCAAAAGTGACACATCGCTATGAGGTTCCTAAACCGCCCAAGAGAGAACCCGGCTCTCTTTGGAGTGAGGATTCAAGATGGAATACCGTTTACAGTTCTGGCAGTTCCCGTATGGTAGGAGATCCTATTAATCTAAAAGTTAATGAGCCTTTTAAAGATCGTATTTCCATGGCCATGAATCAAAACAGACGAAGTGAACCCGCCAAAGGGGCTTCTGATAACAAACCCGACTCCAAAAATGATCCGAAAACTGAATCGAGAGAGCCGGCAAGCACCAACCAAGCGATGGCTAAAAAAGATGACACAGCTAATGTGGAAGCAACCATCTTGGAAGTATTGCCTAACGGAGCCTACCGTGTCGGAGTTAATCGTGCATTTAAAATTGGCAGAGAACAGCCTTATGTGGTTTTGGAGGGGGTGATTAAGGAAAGAGAAATCTCCTCAGATGATTCGGCATCGACCGATGCTCTGATGAATTTAAAGTTAGAGACTTTTGATGAACAAAAACATTCCATCCAACCTGATTCTAAAAAAGACGAAAAAAAATAAGAAAGAATTTACTTTAAGAATAAGGAAATAAAATTATGACAAAATGGATATGGGTTTTGTGTTTGGGTGTAACGGCCTTTGGGGCTCGGTTAAAAGATATCGCGATGTTGAAAGGTGCCCGAAACAATCAACTTTTTGGTTATGGTTTAGTGATAGGGCTGCCCGGAACGGGTGACAAAGCTAACGAGCTTACTGAGAGTTCCATGGGTTTAATTCTCAAAGGGCTTGGTGTCGATGTGAAATCTCAAAAAATGGACACCAAGAATGCAGCTGCGGTTGTTGTAACAGCCACTTTACCTCCGTTTTCCAAAGTGGGTCAGCAGCTCGATATTCAGTTGGCCTCAATCGGAACAGCGAGCAGCCTGGATAATGGGACTTTAATGATGACGGCTTTAAAAGGCCCCGATGGAAAAATATATGCAATGGCCCAAGGTAAAGTGATGGTGATGAAACGAGAAGCCAAGGGTGGCGGCGGAGGTGCTGGGGGGGGAGCTTCTGTGAATTTGGTGAGCGGCACCATTTCCGGAGGAGCTCTTTTAGAAAAAGAAATTGGGTGGGATGTTTCTCAAGAAAAACAACTTAAATATGTCATTAATAATCCGGATTTTACGACTGCGGTCAGAATAGCGAAAAAGATTAACGATGAGCTTGGGGGAAAATACGCTGTGGCTAATGATGCTTCCACTGTCGATGTGATGTATCCGTATAGTCTTGAATCAAATCCTATTGAGTTAATTGCTCAGATAGAAAGTTTAGAAGTTGAAGCCGATCGAAGAGCTAAAGTCATCATCAATTCGAAAACTGGGACTGTAGTTTTAGGAGAGCAAGTTCGTATTTCACCTGTCGCGATTGCTCACGGAAATTTGAAGTTGGAAATTAAAAATCAAGGTGCCGATGGTAATCGTGGCGTCGCCGCTGTAGGACAGCCTAATGCTCAAGCCGGCGCAGCGGGAGCCGGGGCGGGGGCCGGTGAGGGAGAAGCTGCAAAAAAAGTCATGTTGGTTAAACCAGGGCCAAGTATTTCAGAGGTGGTGTCAGCTATTAACGATACGGGAGCCTCTGCAGACGATTTAATCGCAATTCTGCAGGCTTTAAAGTCGAGTGGATCTTTACAAGCTGATCTGGAGATGCAATGAAAATCAACCCATCTGTCGATACTTTGAGTCAGAGTCAAAATACAAAAAAAGAGGAACATCCGGAAGTGCGCAAAGTTGCTAAACAATTTGAAGCACTATTTGTTAATCAGATGATATCTGCAATGCGAAAAACGGTGGTCAAGGGAGGTTTGGTTCCCGAAAGCAATGCGGAGAGAGTTTATCAATCTATGCTAGACAGTCAGTACTCTGAAAAGATGTCTGACACGGAGCAACTCGGATTGTCTCAAATCATTTATGACCATTTATTGCGGCAATCCAGAGCAAGGTGATACACTTAACTAGGAAGGCTTGAAAAATAAGGAGCTCTTATGAAAGTGACAAACAATCCGACTCCCAACCCTTATGTGGGCGAAACTAAAACCGACGCAACAAAAAATGCAGAAAAAACAGGAAAAACGGCAGGTTTTGAGTCGGTTCTAAACTCCTCTGAAACAGCAAGCCATCTCGGTGCTAATGTGGAAATTTCTGAAAATGCGCAATTGATGAGGCAGGCGTCCGATCTTGCTAAGTCGGCTTCTTCCGATCGACGAGAAAAAATTGAGTCTCTCAAAAAGAGCATCCAATCGGGAACCTATTCGGTAGATGCGAAAGAGATTGCCGAGCGACTAGTAGAAGAACATATGAATTCCGATTTTGGAAAGAATAATCTCTAACAAGTTTTCAGTGTTAAAAATTCCTAGGAACAAATTCTTTTAGGGTTTATCCATGACTAAAAATCCCTTTGCGACTTATTTATTTAAGTTAAGTCAAGAGAGTATCGACTTGGCGCGCGTTTTAAAAGGGGTCCTTGAGAAAGAGCGAGGGGCTTTAATCACTTTGAATACCGATGAAGTTTTAGTTTTGGTCACTCAAAAAGAGAGCGGCATGCTGAAACTAGCCAGAAAGCGGGCTGAATTAAGAAAGTTTGCTCGAACCCAGTTTGGAGCTGAGACTCTAGACAGTCTTTCATTTTCAGATGAACAGTTTCAACAACAATGGGATGAAGAAAGAACGCAGTGGACACTTGTTTGGACGGAACTTAGAGATGTCTGCGAGCAAAATCAAAAATTCATTTATCATTCGATGAAAAATTTAGCTCGTTTGGTAGAAAATCTTAAGCGACTTTTAGGTCAACACGCTACTTATTCTCCCAAAGGAAAACGAGTGGATCAAAATTCTCAAGGAGCAGTGGTGGAGGGGCGATACTAATGGCGGTTAATGATATTTTAGAGTTGGGACGACAAGGGCTAACTTCTAATCGGCAGGCCTTGCAAACAACTTCGGGAAACATCGCCAATGCTAATACGCCTGGCTACACTCGACGACGAGCAATAGTTGAGACCAATAATCTATCCATTCCCCAAGGGGCTAATATGGGCAGTGGGGTGGAAGTTAAAAGGGTAATCCGAGTTCATGATCAATTTGTGAACAAACAGATTATTGATGAGTCGCAAAACTTTGGTGGGACTAAGGCCAAAGCTGAAAACTTGCAGAGAATCGAATTAGTCACCCAAAGAGATGCTGATAATGTGAATAATTTAGTCAACAAGTTCTTTGGGGATCTGAGAGAGATGTCTTTGAGCCCTGAAACAACTGCGATTCGAAATGTCGTTCAAAGTAGTGGCCAGGCATTAGCCAGTGGCATGAAAAGCATGTCCGCCGATTTAGAGGGAATGAAACAGGATCTCGATTATCGAATTGAAGACACGGTAGCTCAAGTTAATGGGCTGACACGGGAGTTAGCTGAACTTAATCGGAACATCATGCAAGGAAGTACCCGGAAAGACACGGTTCTAGACCTTGAAGATCGCAGAGATTCGGTGATGCGTGAACTCTCTCAAAAAATAAACTTCCAAACCCACATCGACGATTTGGGGCAAATTTCCGTTGTTACGGGCGGGTGTATTTTGGTTCAGGGAGAGCGATCGAACGCTCTTTTTGCCGTAAGAACGGCAGCTGAAGGAGAAAAGGGGCCGGGCTCTCTTGATCTCTTTATCAAAAATCATGGTGAGGGAAGAAAAATTTCAGGTGGAATCACGGATGGCGAGTTGGGCGGAATGATGCACGTCAGAGATAAAGTTTTAAACCCGGCTATTGAGCATTTGGACAAAATTGCATACCATATAGCGACCGAAGTTAATTCGGCCCACCAAGAAGGCGAGGGGATGGATGGTGTTTCCGGGCGAGAATTTTTTAAAGATATCGGATCTAATGCGCAAGGTGCTGCATATCGTTTTGATCTCCATGATGATATTAAGAGTAATTTTGAAAACATTGCTGTGGGGTATTCGGGTTCGAAGTCAGGAAGCAACGAAGTCGCTCTTAAAATGGCCAACATTCAGAATGAAAAGGGTTTGCTCACAAACCATCTTGGAACTCAAGAACAACACACCATCAATGAATCGCTGAATGCTTTAGTGGCTCGTGTCGGAGTGGAAACTCAACGAGAGGGAAATCTTTTTAATCATCAAAAAGATGTGGTTCAGCAATTGGAAAATTATCGTCAGTCGGTCGAAGGGGTTAATCTAGAAGAAGAGGCCGTCAATATGATCCAGTTTCAAACTGTTTTTAATGCTTCTGCCAAAGCGATGAAGGTTGGTGAGGAGCTGTTTGACACGATATTAAGTTTAAAAAATTAAAGTGAGAAATCATTATGGGAAGAGTTTCAACTGTACAGTTTTTTGATACTGTTCAGAGAAATATTCAAACTGCTAAAGAAAAGGAATCGGTCTCGGCCGAGAAGGCGAGTAGTCTTAAAGAACTTTCAAAACCCTCTCAAGCTCCTGCCGAATGGCTGATAGCAGCCTCTCAAAAGAATGATTTGGCTATTCGTGAAGGCATTTCCAAGAATGCCGGTGTTGCAAGTCATATGCTTACAACAACCGACGGGGTTCTTGCTCAAGCTCAAGAACTAGTTCAAAAAATCCATACTTTGGCACTTTCTGCTACTGGAAATGCTGCGGGAGATGTGACAAAGCACGTATTACCGGAAGTTAAAGGGCTTTATGAGAATTTTATCCAAAACCTTAATACCAAATTTGGGCCACGCAGTTTATTGGGAGGACAAAAATCCGCGGGCCCTGCTTTTGATCTCGAAGGCAAATTTTTAGGAGATTCGGGAAAAATTGAGATCGAAATTGATCGTGGAGTTTTTGTTCCAATTAATGTTTCAGGCAATCAGGCGATCTTGGGAGAAGGGCTAAAGGACGGAGTCAACATTATTCAAGCGATGAGAGATTTAATTCAAGGACTGGAAACTCATAATTCCGATCTTGTAGGTGGTTCTTTGGATGTTTTCACAAAAGCAACCGATCAACTTTCTATTTCTAGAACTCAATTAGCAGGGAGTTCGTTAGCTATTGAAAATGCAATCAATCGAAATGCTGAGATTAAAATTGATCAGTTGGATACCATTTCCCAAATTGAAGAAGCTAATCCCATTAAAGTCTTTTCAGACCTAGCCAGAGACCAAACGGTATTAAAAGCGGCTCTGGATAGCTCGCATAAAATCATGAGTGAATCGCCTGCCGATATTTTGTTAAAGTCTTAATGAGCACCCCTTCCCCTTAAGATTTTAGTAAAGAAACGAAGTGAATCTTCCGAAACAGTGAAAGAGACCAGAATCAATGCTAGTTTTAACTCGAAAACTTGGTGAAGCCATTGCTATTGACGACGATATTAAGATTGTCGTCGTGCAGATTAAAGGGGGCCAGGTTCGTCTAGGAATAGAAGCTCCGCATCATACCAAGATCCACCGGGAAGAGATTTATATCTCTATTCAAGAGCAAAATAAGTTAGCCGCAGAATCCCAAAATCCCACACCTGTAAAAAATGTTGCTAAGAGCGTAAGGCCCAGTTAACATTTTAATAATCACCCAAACTTCTCAAGTTTATTGAAGTCTTTTAAGGAGATAGACAATGATCGTTGAAACGACTCGTTTTGGCAGTATCTCTGTTGTAGAAGAGGACATTTTAACATTTTCTGAAGGGATGCTTGGGTTTTCTAAAATAGACTCTTATGTCCTTGTTGAGCGAATGGACGAGTCATTGTTTCTTTGGTTACAAGCTGTAAAAAAACCGAGTGTGGCCTTTCCGCTGCTCGAGCCCCAAATTTTAGACAGAGGCTATAAAGTAGAGCTTGAGGATGAAGATCGAAAATCTCTGAAGCTTGGCAATGACTTAAGTGGAGCTAAAGTTTTTTGTATTATTACAATTCCTACCGATCCAACCAAAATGACGGCCAATTTAAAGGCCCCTATTGTGATCAACTTAAAAAAGCGTATTGCTAAACAAGTAATCCTACATTCTCAGGATTATCCTATTCGTAAGGCGATTTTTTCAGATTTGCAACAGCACTGCGCTACTCATCAGCGAACGATATTTCCCACTACCGAAACTACGGCATATCAAGCTATCCATCTTAGTGATGAGATGAAAATGATATTGAAAGAGGTTTAACTTTCAGCGATTCGGATTTCGTTTTAACTCAGAGTATTTGGAAAGGATCTTTTTGACGTAGGCCTTGGTTTCAGGGAAGGGTGGAATTCCCTTATGTCGATCGACATTAGTCGGGCCGGCATTGTAAGCCGCCAAAGCTAAACTCAAATTCCCGCGATACCGATTGATAAGTCTTCTCAGACATTCACAAGCCCCCATCAAATTATTTACAGCATGGTGCGGTTCATGAACATCACAGACATCTGCCGTTTTAGGCATGACCTGCATTAAACCCATTGCCCCTTTATGTGACGTTGCTTTTGAATCAAAGTTTGATTCTACCGCAATCACAGCTTGAACCAATTTAGGGTCTAAATAGGATCTCTTTGCTGCGTCTTCGATATTTTGGAGAAGTTTAGAGGATAGGGCGCTAAAGCTAGTTGTTGAGAGGGTAAGATAAAATAGGGAGAGGAGATTAAAGAAAACTGGGATCACAATGAGTAAACAATACCATAAGTTCCTAAGAACACGGAAGTAGGACCTAAATAGTACCGACCCTCCGCTCTTATATTTACCCCAAGAAGAGGAATTTCAAATCCAAGTCCGGGACCATAAACCAAAGTGCCTTGGGCAATTGAGTTAACCCCTGAGTATCCTAAGTTCTCCGTGGGTTGTGACATGAATCTTGCTACTCCTAAAGAAGCAGAAAGTTTGACATAGTTTTGCCCAAGAGGAATCTGAGAGCGCACTTCGCTATGAAGTAGAAAGTGAGTAAAAAAATCAGCTCCGATTTCAGCGGAAAAAGGAGAGTAGAAGCGGTATCCGAAGACGGCACCAATGTTAACTGTACTTGCAAACGTTTTTTTCGGGTTCACAGTCGATAGAGTTTCAAATCGAGACATTCCAACATTGGCTCCGATATAGAGCGGTTTTTCGCTTAAGGCGGCCAGTTCTCTATAAAGCTTTTTGACATCGGCGGCTACAAACTGAGTGTCATAAGATTCTTCAACAGCGAGTGATTTCTCTTCAGCCTTGCTTCCAGGAAGTCCTTGAAATTCTTTTGCAACATAACTGGAAATGACTTCTTGGAAGGCTGTACGAAATGCAAGCTGAACTTCTTCGGAAGAAATATTGGCATCTTCAGGTGTTGTGAACTTCTGAGAGCTAACTATGAACTCTTTAGGACGGCTTGAGTCAAAAAAGAAAATAGATAGACGAGTCGGCTCAAAATAGACGTAACTCATCAAGTCGGAACCCACTTTTTTAAAATCCGATTGAAGCTCTTCTTCGCTAAAACCCGTTAGAGTGTAATTGGCGTAGAAAGCCTGAAAGAGATTAGTATTTGCCGCTGCCGTCCCTAAGGCCTCCTGCAGAGATTGACTAAGTCCCAACTCCGTTTTGTCCATAGTATTGAGAATCGCAAGTTTGTTTTCCGAATTGGAATCGGCAAACCCAAAGTTTGAAATAAAGAGGATAGAAAAAAGAGCCAAGTAGAATTTAAAAACAGGGCCTGCTGTTTTTTTTATCCAATCCATACTTAATCCTTACGCAGCTAACCTTGGTGGAGGAGCTGGTTTCTTTTTAGAGAAATAGTAGTTGGATGCGCGTTTACTTGGGCCGGATAACCTGACACAGTTGAGTGCCAAACCGACCGGAGATTTCGAAAAAACCTTACAAGTTTGAATGGCTTCCACAATATCCTTAGGGCGAGTATGAAAAAGTCGAGCCACCAGAACAATCAAGTCTCCTAATCCTGCCCATTGATGAGCAAGGTTTGAAGAGAATAGAGGAGGTGTGTCGATATAAATGGTGTCAAATTCTTTACGAAGTTTGGAAAGCACTTGCTCCATTGGTTTTGAGAAGTTGGCCATTACACTTGGATCAAATCGGCCACCTCGAGGTAAAAAATAGATTCCATCAACGCTTGTCTTAACAATGAGGGATTGGTAGTCGGTAATCTCTGGATTTTCTAAAATCGACTTAAGTCCGAGCGTGTGGTCTTCGGTGATACCGAAAAATTTATTCGGATGAGAAGTAATTAAGTCACCATCGATAAGAAGGGTTTTTCTGACAGGGTTTTGAGCTGCCAAGCTTAGAAAAAGCGTTACTGTGCTTTTGCCTTCCCTTGCATGTGGAGAAGTTACAACCACAAGCGGGCATTTCGAATCTCTCATTTCTCTCATGATTCGGTAGTTCATGATCTTCAGATATTCTAAGGAGTAACCGGGGAGGTCTTCAGTCATTTCTTGTCTTTTTATCAGGGGAACTTTACCAATGACCGGTAAGTTGAGTCGTTGAACTTCCGCCTCACTATCCAAACGAGGGAAACCAGCAACTAGAAGAATAACAGTGATAGCAATAACGAAAATGCAAAGAGACAGAGAGCCGTACATGTGTTTGGAAAGTAGGGGGGCGATTCGATGTCCGGTTCGAGTGGGTTCTTGCAATCTGAAAATTTCAGCTCCTCCAGCTGAGAGTTCGACTTCGGTCTCTTGCTGTCTTTGATAGAGATTGGTGAGAAGTTTCTTTTTGTGATTTAGCTCCATGAACAGGCGTTCATATTGGAGTCGCTGCTGGTTAAAAAGTTTTTCTTTTTGAGTGAAACTTTCAAGGTCTTTTTCGATGTTAGCTAATTTGATTTGGTCTGCTCTATGCTCGATTTCTAGAGAGGCTACTTTTTGCCTGACATCTGCAGCAGGAAGAGGGGTTTTCATGAAAGTTTGGACTTCTTCTTCATTTAAAGTGGCCAGCTGAGCCGCTACATCATCGAGATTTTCTCGAAGTAGTCTTAATCGACCTTCTTTGTCTGGGTGGTTTGATTTTTCAGTTAAGTTAATTTGGTATTGGAGTTCATTTACTTTTTGAGTCAGCGCCGCAATGGTGGTAACTCTTGCCGTGTGTTCACCTTTTTTAGCTCTTGGAATACTTAAAACTAGTTTATATATCGCTCTATTGGTTGCCATTTTGTGAACAATATTGTTTTTCTCTGCTCGTAACTTTTGAACTCCTTGATTGTCGACTGTTAAGTTCAAAAAGTTGATAAAGTCGGGATTATTTCGCTGGTAGTCGACAATAGCTTGTTCTTTATCTTTAATTTGATTAACAAAACTTGAAATTTGTCGTGTTAAAAAATCACGTTTAAGAAGAGATTCTCTTTGCCCTACTTCCGGATAGTAATTTTGAATTGTATTTAGATAGGCTAAGCAAAGAGCTCTAGCTGCATCGGGATTGTGATAGGTACAGTGGACGCTGTAGATATCGCTATTCTTATCCCAGGCTAAGGATACGAAATTTCTTAAAAAATGGGCCGGATAAGCAACTCCTCCTGGGAAAAGGGGTTTTAGGAAAGTCGGATTTCCTTCGTTATAAATATCGGTCAGTTGATTACGGAATCGTTCTAAAACTTCTTGGCTCGATAAGAGGTGAACCATATTTTGTTTACGAGCATTATTGATACTATTCGCTGACATTAAAACGGTTTGGTAGAGTTGTCGTCGAGTTGTGTCTATTAGCAGAGTTGCATCCGATTCATAAACTGGGGGGGTCTTATGAAATTTATGCAGCGCTATTCCGTAAATAACAGCTATTTCTAAAAAGAGTAACCACCAATGTGTGCGGACGTATCCAAGAGCCTTAAGAAGAACGTGAAATTCGTTGACGGGTGTTTGATACATAATTGTGCAAAAGCTCCAAAATCCTTAACGGCTATTAGGTAAAAAACATTGAGCGAAAAATGAAGATTTCTTCAAAATGTTAGGCTCTCAGTGTCAAGAAAAAAGGGGTTTGTGGAATTAAAAAAGAGGAATGGTTATACCCGAAATTACCCTTACCCTCTTATGATACCATAGAGAAAGTTGATAAGACATTAAAGTTGTCTTATGAAGGTTTTTTGGAGGGGGATGGCTCGCTGTGGCTAAAAATAGTTATCAAATTCGGGACGAAGACATTGAAGTCACTCACGTCAAAGGCAGCGGGCCAGGCGGACAACACAGAAACAAAAGGATGACTGGTGTTAGGATCAAGCACCTTCCCACAGGGCTCTTAGTGACCGCGACCGAAAGGCGGAGTCAAGAACAGAATCGCGCTGCAGCAATGGAGAGAATGAAAAATAAACTCAGCGATTTATATAAAACTCCTAAAGTGAGAATTAAAACAAAATCTTCTCGACGTTCTGTAGAGGAGCGTCTAACAGAAAAACATAAAGTCTCACAAAAAAAAGAAAGTCGCAGAGTCACTAGAGGGGACTTTGAAAAATAGGTATAATTAAAAAATGAAATTTTTTACCTCGGCTCTCCAAGGAAGCGTTGTATTTGTCACTTTGCTCATCGGCCAAATCGTAATTGTGGCTTCACTAGCTCTGACCGCTTTATGGTTATACTTTAAGAGAATCCAGCGTGAAAACGAAGAAGGGGCAGAGCTTCAAGAATTAGATCAAAAAATGAGTGGGGTCTCAAAAGAATTTGTAAAAGAACTAGAGCGCAAAATAGTCGTTCTAGAGGAGGAAAGGGCTCAGTACCTTCAATCCGATTCGGTAAAAGCGTTAGAGGCTGAAAAAACAAAGGTACAAGAGCTGGAAAAAGTCGGACAGCAATCGCTTCAAAACGTTCAAAAATTAGAAGCTCAACTTCTTGAGTTTGAAGTTCTTAAAGAAGAGATAGGGCATTTAACCCAATATAAGAATGAGATTCAGCAATTAAAAGATGAATTAAAAGAAACTACACTCAAACTCAACCCTTCAATTACGGTAATAAATAAGGGAAGCGGGACTGGAGATCCAACTCAAATTTCCCAGGGGACATTGCCCTCAGCGGAGCCGGATATTAAGGGGCTGTTAAACGAGATCGACGCACTCACCGCTAAAAATGAAGAAACAGTAAAAAAGGCCGGTTAAACCTAATTACTCGATGGTTCTTTTTCCAGATCTTTTGTCAGTTGATTTTCCATCTTCAAGATATGTTCGATCCGATAAAGCAATAATCTCTCTTCCAAGCCATCCGATGGAAAACTAAGCCATCCCGTGTAAAAATCATGAAATTGTTCTAGATTTTTTTCGAGCCTCACTCGAACAAGCGGGCGACTGTTTTCTTCTTCGGTTTGTAATTTGGCAAAAGTAAATTTAAGCGAGTATCGATATTTTTCAGGCAAATCGATAGACTCGGGAGGGGTCAAAAAAAGGTCGTTATAGGGGCCGTTTACAAGCTCCGAAACAATCTTTCCGGAGTCTTTATTGCTAATCTTCAAAGGATAATCGTTAACCGCTTTTAATGCAGCTAACCAAACATCGTCGTAAGTTCCCTCAAACATTCGAGTGTAAAAAAGCTCCGATTTTTGTTGCGAAGCACAACCCACAATAAAAACCACCCCTACCCAAAGGGTCAAAAAACTCATCAAAAATGATTTAAAACGAAGCATTAAAAACCTTCCAAAACGGCATTTATTAGCTATAATTTTAGTTATCACTAATAAAAGTCGCTAATAAACGGCTTAGCACTGCATTTAAACTTAAAATTATGAAGCATCTAGTCGAACAACTCGTTTTTAAGTTAGCCCTTTGGTCCTCTCGTTGGTTAAAGAGCCATTCCCAAAAGAAATGGACTAAGCTCTCTTTGGCTCTTGAGAAAAATAGGCCCTTAGCCCTAGGTCGGAATAATTCAAGCGTTTATAAAGCCAATAATGAGATTGCTCTGGAGAGTCTTGTCAGTAAAGGGTTTCGGGGTGACGTTGAGCGATACGAATCGGATCGAGTGAGTCTTCCGCAATGGGCCAAGGAGATCCCCACTTTTATGGCCAATCAATTGAGTGAGCATACGCGTCGGGCCTATGAAAATGATCTCAAACAATTTTTTTCGTTTCTTGAAGGAAGGATCAGTGCCCGAGAAATTGAGACGCTGAAAACGGATCACGTTATTTTGTATAGGAAATATCTGGAAGAGGGGCGACTTAACGGAAAAATCATGGAGAAAGCCACGGTCAATAGAAAGTTGGCTGTCGTGAAAAGCTTTTTAAATTGGCTGAAAGCGAATCAAATCATCAGGGATAATCCAGCTCAACTGGTGAAGGGGTTTCCTCAGTCTCAAGAATCGGCCTTAAATGGGCTTTCCGATGAAGAAGCTCGTAAGCTTTTAGATCTTCCTAGGCGAAATAGCCGTTCGGGGGCTCTTCACTCGGCAGTGCTTCACGTGCTTTTGTATCTAGGGCTTCGCAAAAGTGAGCTTTTAAATCTTAAAATGGGAGATTTGACTGAGGAGAGAGGGGTTTCTGTCATGAAAGTGAGAGGGAAGGGACATCGAATAAGAATTCTTCCCTTAACCGATCAAGTTAAGGCGGCGCTTGAGCATTACTTTTTTGCCTGCCGGCGGGACCGAAATCAGCACGAAGAGCCGCTCTTCACTCCAACTAAAAATCCGACTTCAGGACAGCTTTTAAAGAAGATGCACCCCCATGCGATTACTTACATGGTTGTTCATTACGCTAAAAAGGCTGGTATTCTTAAAAAGATTTCACCGCATTCCTGTCGCGCCACTTGTATCTCTAATGCCTTAGATAGAAGAGCGACTCAAAGATCGGTTCAGCATTTAGCAGGGTGGTCTACACCTCTCATGATTCAGAGGTACGACAAACGTCGAGAAGATCTCAAAAACTCGGCGGCGTTTTTGGTTGATTATGGGGAAGAGGAAGCAGCTATTTCTGAAGTGCATTGATCACAGAAGGTCGTTTGCTCAATGAGTTTACCCAAGCCATCGTCCTGGGATAGCTCTTAAGAAAGTCTGGAGTCGGCTGAATTCTTGAGAGTTGTCTGACAAACGGAAAGACATTGATATCTGCCAAAGAAAAGTCCGAACCCACTAGCCATGGAGAAGTTTCTAATTTCTTTTCAATCTTTTCCAGGTGTTTTTTGACTTTATCCTCAGCTCCAACACAATCCTCTTCTTTAAAACGACTGATCCCATATTTAAACTTATCCAGATCCGGCTTGAATTGTTGATTACACCAGTAGGTCCACAGTCGAACCTCACTTTTTTCCCCTGCTGTCTTAGGCATTAAAGGGTGGAACTGCGGGTTTAAATCATCTACATATTCTGCGATGATGGCAGATTCATAGAGAACTCGATCTCCATGAAGAAGAAGGGGTACTTTAACTTCAGGGTGTAAATTTCTTAAATCCTGAGAGAAGTTCTTCAGATCCTCTTCTCTAATATCAAAGGAGATCCCCTTTTCATGAAGAGCTATCCTTACTCTCATCGCAAAGGGACATCTACGATAGGAAAAAAGTATTATTTTAGTCTCGATCATAAAACATTCTGCAAAGTTACCGACACTGACCAGTGCTTCTTAAAATACTTAGAGCTTCTTTAGGCAAAGATAGAGTTTTCGATAAGCATTGTAGTTATGAATAGAATAACTTTCGCATCGTGTATGTTTTTTAACATAAGTAGCCCTAAAATTTAGAGTAAAGTTGCTGGGCCTGACCCTAGTCAAACGCAATGAGTAACGCAACGCATTTTATTGTTCTGAGCCTGTTTTAACGGACCTTTTAGAAACACATAGAAATATCCGCAGTTTTCATCTACTCTTATGGATATTCCCAAGGAGCGTTGCAAGGCACCTACTGCCCTAGGCTTGGACTTATTTTAACGGCGCTCGTTTCTAAACACAGACTGAAAAAAGGAGTTTAACATGCATGGCGTGAAAGACTTTGTCGTGGCCGATATGGGCCTTGCCGATTGGGGACATCGAGAAATTAAAATTGCTGAAACTGAAATGCCGGGGCTTATGGCTATTAGAGAAGAATTTGCATCAAGTCAGCCCTTAAAAGGTGCCAGAATCACAGGCTCCCTTCACATGACCATTCAGACAGCGGTCTTAATTGAAACTCTTACAGCTCTTGGGGCTAAAGTCCGCTGGGCATCTTGTAATATTTTTTCGACTCAAGACCACGCGGCAGCAGCGGTTGCTGCCAAAGGTGTTCCGGTCTTTGCTGTCAAAGGGGAAACTTTGGCCGAGTACTGGGATTATACGCACCGAATTTTCGAATGGTCGGATGGCGGATATTCCAACATGATTTTAGATGACGGTGGCGATGCCACTTTGCTTCTTCATTTAGGAGCCAAAGCAGAAAAAGATATCAGGGTTTTGGCAAAACCGACATCGGAAGAGGAAACGGTTTTATTTGCAGCGATTAAAAATAAACTAAATAGCGATCCCAAATGGTATTCGACCCGGCTAGCTCAAATTAAAGGGGTGACCGAAGAGACAACGACTGGAGTGCATCGTTTAATTCAAATGCATGAGCGAGGAGAACTTAAATTTCCTGCGATCAACGTGAATGATTCGGTGACTAAGTCCAAATTCGATAATCTTTATGGCTGTCGAGAATCCTTAGTGGATGGAATTAAGCGAGCTACTGATGTGATGGTAGCCGGTAAAGTAGCCGTGGTTTGCGGTTACGGAGATGTAGGCAAAGGTTCAGCTCAAGCTCTAAGAGCTCTCTCAGCTCAAGTTTGGGTTACGGAAATCGATCCTATCTGTGCACTTCAAGCTGCGATGGAAGGGTATCGAGTCGTTACGATGGATTATGCTTGTGACAAAGCCGATATCTTTGTAACGAGCACCGGTAATTTAAAAGTGATCACACATGAGCACATGAATAAGATGAAGAATCAAGCGATTGTTTGTAACATTGGCCATTTCGATAATGAGATTGATGTGGCATCACTGGAGAAGTACAAGTGGGAAGAGATCAAACCGCAAGTGGATCACGTGATTTTCCCGAACGGAAAACGAATTATCTTGTTGGCCAAAGGAAGATTGGTCAATTTAGGATGTGGTACGGGCCATCCAAGTTATGTGATGTCCTCATCGTTTGCCAACCAAACGATTGCTCAGATTGAACTCTACTCAAATACTACTAAGTATCCGTTGGGTGTGCATACATTGCCAAAACATCTCGATGAGAAGGTGGCTCGTTTACAGTTGAAAAAACTCAACGCCGAGCTGACCGTCCTTAGGGAGGATCAGGCAAAGTATATCGGGGTACCAGTTCAAGGTCCTTATAAGATAGGTACCTACAGATACTAAGTTTCAACAATTCCCCTAAGAATTTGATACCTGTTCCCGTTGAATGGGCTTTTTAAGAGGTTTAAACGGTCATCAAGTTTTTCTTA
>Ga0194131_10005318_pt1 | contig 18657 bp, 19 predicted proteins | sample TA2KigO120mmetaG_FD_148631 | JGI IMG/M metagenome (GOLD analysis project Ga0194131, IMG submission 148631) | Freshwater microbial communities from Lake Tanganyika, Tanzania - TA2015053 Kigoma Offshore 120m | ecosystem: Environmental > Aquatic > Freshwater > Lake | place: Tanzania: Lake... | reverse complement strand
CGAGCAGGCGTCGTCGGGCTGGTGTCCTACGGTGGTTGACACCAACGGTGACGGGAAGATCACCAAGCCGTGGAACGAACCGGGCGCTGCCGTCGACCCGGCCAGGGACACGCGGTTCGGCAGCACTGATGAACAGAAGCGGGGCTACGGTGTGATTCCGCATCCCGACGGTTCCGTCTGGACGTCGCGCCGTTATCCGGTTCCCGGGCAGTTGGTGCGACTGGATCCAGGCAGCAACCCGCCGGAAACGTGCCGGTCTGAAGTGTACGAGCCGCCGTTTCAGAACGACCAGATCGATCGGAAGCTGTGGGGCTACGGTCCTCGCGGGATCGACGTCGATGTCAACGGCGTGATCTGGACCGCGCTCGGCGGGAGCGGCCACATGGCCAGCTTCGACCGTCGCAAGTGCAAGGTGCTGAGCGGCGCGACCGCGACCGGACAGCACTGCGTCGAAGGGTGGACGCTCTATCCGGCGCCCGGGCCAAACTTCCGTGGCGCCGCCACATCCGTCAACGCCGATTACTACTATTACAGCTGGGTGGACCAGTTCAACACGCTGGGCCTTGGCGCCAACGTCCCGCTGGCAACCGGCACCAGCTCCGACGCCATTCTGGCGTTGCTTCCACAGAGTCGCGAATGGATCACCATGCGCGTGCCGTATCCCCTGGGCTTCTACAGCCGAGGGTTGGATGGCCGCATCGATAATCCGAACGCAGGTTGGAAGGGGCGCGGCGTCTGGGCCACGTTCGGCACGGGTTCGCCTTGGCACATCGAAGGTGGGAAGGGAAAGACGAGCGAGATCGTCCGATTCCAGATCCGCCCGAATCCGTTGGCGAACTGACCGTGCACGATCGCCCGTGCGAGACGAATCACGTCTCTTCGGGCAGCAGACCACGAGCGGGGGACGCCAACATCCCCCGCCCGTCCCATGAGCGCTACGCTCGTCGTAGTCGCCGGTTGGTACGGCGCGGACCCAAGCCCGCCACTCGTCAACGTGGCTGAGTTTAGAAGGTGGCGCGCGACGTAGTTCGGTGCGGATCGAGGTGAGAGAGATTGAACGCATTCTGAACCGAACTCGCATGACTCTCCCCGCGGTTCTTTCTAAAGTGAGCCTCGAGTGCTGAAAAGGAGGCCTTTATGAAGGAACGGGATCTGGTTCTCTCCATCGTTCGGCAGAAACACGCGCAACCGCTGCTCGTCGACCGCTCGCGTACGGCACTGCTCGTGATCGACGTTCAGCGCTACTTCGTCCATTCTCACTACAGTTTCGCGCGTGTCCTCGAATCGCTCGCCCCAGGGGTCACGACGGGCTACTTCGAGCGGGTGCGGTCTCGCGTCGTTCCGAACGTGCGGCGGCTTCAGGAAGCCTACCGGACCGCCGGGGCGCCCATCTTCTACACAGCGACTGGTACGACGACGGGAGATGGGCGTGACCTGCCAGGCTGGCTGCGGGCGTTCGATCGTCTGGGCCTGACGCTTGTCGGCAGCCGCGTGTGGCCTCCCAGCACTGACGAGAGCTGGTGCGTTGATGCCGCCGTCGAACCGGGCCCTGGCGAACCTGTGCTGCTTAAGGGCTCGAGCGGGGCGTTCGCGTCAACGGGCCTGGAGGCGATGCTGCGTCACCTCGGACCGACGACTCTCGTGGTCACCGGGCTGACAACTGATGTCTGCGTGACGCAAACCGCGCGAGAAGCCGCAGATGCAGGCTTCGAAGTCGTGGTGGCTGAAGATGCGTGCACGACCCTGAGCGAGGAGATGCATCGTGGCGCGCTCGATGCGTTTGCCCTGGCATTCGGATCGGTGCGAAGCACCGAGGAGATTGTCGGGGCGCTCGCACCAGCCGCCAAGGTGGCCTAGATCACGGATCACGCAGACCCCTCCGTCCGCCCGATCCCGAAGCCGACCAGCTCGGATGCCGCGGTGATGTCCGGCGACGCGTCCGGCTCAGGCAAACCGCGTAGGCAAGCCCCGACCCGCGCGAGTGCCGGCTCAAAGCCGGTTCTGTCGCGGCGATCGGAAAGACGGGTCAGATCGACCGCCGCCCGCAACTCGAACATGCGGGCGCCGTGGCTCTGCGCTGTCGCGAGCGCCTCTTCGAGCAGCGCGGCCGCGGTTGCCTGCGGATTCCGCTGGTTCGACCGACCGGAAAGACCGACGGCGGCCCGCAGGCGCAGAAGCTCCGGAAGATAGTACACCTCCCCGGTGCGACGGGCGATGGCGATCGCCTCGTCAAGGATGGTGAGCGCCAGACGCGACTCGCCTTGTGACGCCACCAGTTCCGCGTGCAGGCCAAGGAAGTGAGGCCGCGAAATTTCCGCGCCGGTCTCTCGATAGCGGCTCAGAGCACTTGCGAGCTCCTCGACGCCTGCCGATCGTGGATCCAGGACGCCACGCGCCCAGCCGCGCAGTATGCCGCCGAACGCCAGCCACTGCGCCAGCGCATGTTCCTCGCCGACGGCAACGGTACGCTGCGCCCATTCCAGCGTGGGCTGCGCTTCACGCCGCAGACTGTAGACGAAGGCGGCAAAGAAGTACGCGAACGCAAGGGTGTGCGGATGCCTCAACGCTTCCGCGAGCGTGACGGCCTCCAGGGCGACTTCGCGAGATCGGCGCAGGGATCCTTCCAGCCAGAGCGCCCACGCGGAGAAGCCGCGACATGTGACGTGAGCATCGTGGCCGAAATGCTCGATCTGCGTTGCGGCATCCGTTGCTGGTGCCGCGGTGATCGCCAGGTTGGAGTGCGCCAGCGCTGCGGCGACATCGCCGCGATTGACCGCTGTAACTTCGGCCGTCCAGTGCGCCTGCATGCGTTCGATGGCGTCGAGTCCATCCTGCGCGAGCCGCACGAGAGTTTCGGCCTGATCGGCAGCTCGCTCCAGTTTTGCGCCGACCAGAGCGCTTACCCACAGCCCCACATGTGCGCGAAATCGCTGATGCTCGTCCCCCACCCGTTCGGACAGCTGCTGTGCGCATGCGTAACAGCGTACCGTCTCCTGCGCGGCGTGACCGCGTGTCGCTGCCAGGTCGACACCCTCGAGCAGCCGCAGCCGAAGTTCATGTTCTTCGCGTGTTCGGCGCTCGGCAACCGTCGGCAGCAGCGCCAGCGCGCGCTGAAGCTGAGTATCGGCCTCTCGAGTGGCATAGCGATGCATCGACTGCGCGGCGCCGGCCGTGTAGTGGGCGATGGCACGGTCTCCGTGGCCGCCTTGCTCGAAGTGACGGGCCAGCTCTCCAGGCGCGTACCCACGGATTCGCTGATCGCGGTCGAGCGTGTCCGCCACGCGCGCATGCAGCCATTGCCGTCGAGCGCTGGAAAGGCGTTGATACAGCGCGTCCTGGAAGATCGCATGCTGAAACACGAAGCGTGAAGGCCGTAACTCGCCACCCTCGCTCACGCATTCACGAATGAAAACCTGCCTGGCCGTTAGCGACTCGGCTCGACGATCGACATCGGCAGGTTCGGCGCCCAGAACCCCTGCGACGATATCGCTGTCCCATTCGTGTTCGACGACCGCCGCGATCTCGAGCAGCGGTTGCTCGTCCTGGTCGAGCCGCTCGAACTGACGATCGACGAAGTGTCGCAGCGACTCGGGCAACAGCCGTCGTTGAACAGCTGCCGAGCGCAATCGAAGCCGCCCATCGACGTCGAACAACAAGTCCTGCGCCCGCAACTCGTGGAGAAGGCTGATGATGAACAGCGGATTGCCTTCCGTCGACCGATACAGCAGATTGGCACGCGGACCGACGTCGCTCGCCGATGCCACGGCGGAGATGTAGGCCGCCAGATTCGCCTCGGTCAGAAGGGTGAGCCTCCGTTCTTCACAGCAGCGGCGCGCCTGCAGCTCCTGGAGCACCGCCCGAAGCGCTTGCCGTCGATCCGCCGCCTCGGTCGAACGGTAAAGGCCGATCAGCATCAAGCGGGCGACATCGGGTCGACGGGCGACGTAGGCGAACAGATCGAGGCTGGAGGGATCACTCCAGTGAAGATCGTCGAGCACGATGACTAGCAGCGTGTCACGGGAAAGCGCTTCGAGGGCATCTGCAGCCCGAGTTCTTTGTGTTCTCGCGTCCCGTGCCACCGTTCTCCACGGCCTGCTGGAAATGCAGGAACGGCCAGTTCGGATCGAGACCGAAGCGAACCTGCCCGACCGCTTCCATGCGGCTCTCGCAGACAAACGCGTGCTGGGTAATGACGTGGACGTCGCGAAAATGGCGCTGGAACGCCTGGTCGTTCCGAATGCCGGCCGTACCGGCGACCGAGTGAATCAGGTCGACGGCCTCGGCCGCCGCGATCGGCGCGTGGCTCGACGCGAGCAGCAGGCGGGCCCTGCCGGCCAGGTCGAGGGACCGTCCGTCTAGGGCGCCTTGCCACGCGGCGTCGAAGACCTCGTGCAGATAGGCTCGTGCGGATTCGACCTTAGCGACCGCCGTGGCGAAGCGAAGCTGGACGATCGAGCGGTCCTTCAGCATCGTGGCCGAAAACGATGGAGTCTTCCTCGTTGCTCGTTCGGCGAACTCGTCGATCGCGGCCTGCGCGATGCCGAGCGTGTCCCGAGTTCCATGGTGGGCTGCTCGGACTTGTTGAACTCTTGGAGCAAGCGCACGACAGAAACAAGGCGAGCAGGACGACCAGCCTCAGACTTGAAGGCGTTGGAGGCACGCGGCGTCCAGTACGCCATCCGCATCCCGGCCAACAGTAACTTGGAGCTGGCGATCGAGGACCTCCTGTTTCGGTCGCCGGGTCGGCCCAGTCGCACGCCGCTCGTCCGGTACAAGAGCTTCCACTATCAGGCGGACAGCTGGACCACGCCGCGACGGGTCGTGGCCAAAGTCGAGCACCACCTTGGCGAGCTGTTCCCGCGCGTCGGTTTCATCGTGACCAATCTCCAGGTCCCGAGTCGCGCGGTCGTGCGGTTTTACAACAAGCGCGGCACCGCAGAACAGTGGATCAAGGAAGGCAAGCAGGCAGCGCAACGGATCTGGGCGCTGCCCGTGCCAACCGGCTGAGCGACGTGCTTTGCCGCAGACTGTGGACGAAGAGAGGACGGAAGGCAGGCGACGTGTCCGTAAGAACGTCGGGGGCGTCGTGCCGCACGGCACAATCCGAGCGGCCGACGGGGTGTTTCGATGCGAGATCGATACGGGGAGGAATCCGGACCCGAACGCGCTCTGTTGGTGTAGGATGTGGCCGATCAACGGTCGTCAAATCGGAAATGTCGGATGGTCCGTTCGAGCTGAGGGCGGCAACCGAGGATCACGAGTTAGAACCGGCTGCTGCGCACGCATCGGGTAGTTCGCGCAGGTGGTGAGTGCGCTCGGGACGGCCGGGCACGCGGAGCCAGCGACGCGCGGGGAGCGTCAGGGCGATCGCGTTCGCGATGGGGTCAGCCTGGCGGATCGTGGCGCTTCGGGAGGTCGGGGCGCGGTTGATTCGCCTGCGGTACTTTGATCCGTCGGTGTTGGCATCCGAGCCACGCCGCCTTGGCGTGTATCGTCAGGCTTGGCGCCCGCCCGTCGACATGTGGGCACCGGTTGTTTCGAACATCACCCGTAGGAGCCCCAATGATGAAAAGTCACTTCCGTGAATTTTTGTTTCGAAGCGAAACCCTTTACCGTACTGCTGGTCGCAGCAGCGACGGTCGCCGTACTCCTTTACATGGAAGTTGGCGCCGCTGGACAAAGTGTGCTATCGGCGCTGCCGTCGGCTCCGCAGGCGCCGGCAGATAACCCCACGACCCCGGCAAAAGTTGCGCTGGGAAGGCTGCTGTTCTGGGACCCGCTCTTATCGGGACCCGAAGACGTAGCCTGCGCGACGTGCCATCATCCCCAAAACGGCTGGGCGGAGAACCGCGACGTTTCGGTCGGCGTGACGGGCATCGGCCTGGGCAGCAGCCGGCGGCTCGCGCCTGGCAGTACAATCCCGCTCGTCAAACGCAACAGCCCGACGGTTCTGAACATTGCTTTCAGCGGCAGCGATGAATCGGGCCGCTATGACCCGGCGAACGCACCGATGTTCTGGGACCTGCGAAAAAAGAGCCTCGAATCGCAGGCGCTCGAACCGCTCAAGTCGCATGAGGAAATGCGGGGGAACACCTACCCGCGGGGTGTGGCTGTCGCGAGAGTGGTGGAGAAGCTCCGGGCCAACGCCGAGTACCGGAGCCTGTTCGCCGGGGCCTTCGGCGGTGAACAGCCGGTCAACGCGCAAAACCTAGCCAGGGCGATAGCGGCGTTCGAGCGGACGCTGCTGGCCAACAACTCGCCGTTCGACCGCTACATGCGCGGCGACCGCAGCGCCATGACGGAGGAACAGGTCAGGGGAATGCAGCGCTTCGAGGAAGTCGGGTGCATCAAGTGCCACAAGGGGCCCATGTTCTCCGATTACAAACTGCATGTCATGGGCGTGCCCGACAACCCCGTTCTGCCCGCCTCCGACGAGGGCGCGCAGAACGACACCTATGCGTTTCGCACGGCGTCGCTGCGAAACCTCACCTTTACCGCCCCATACTCGCACAATGGCATGTTCCGGACGCTGGTCGACGTCGTGGGGTTCTATGAAGACACCCGCGGCGGGCGCGCCCGGAACCCGAACGTCAGCAGCGAGGAGCTCGATCCGCTGGTTCGCGAGTTGGGGGAAGTGGAAGCCGACGACTCGGATCTGATCGAGTTTTTAAGGGCTCTGAGCGATGACTCGTTCGACCGGACGATTCCCGAGCGCGTACCGAGCGGCCTGCCCGTCGGCGGAAAAATTCAATAGAGCAGAGTGCGCGCCGTCGTGGTAGCTGCTACTGGCTTTTGGAGACCCAAATTTGCGGCATAGCAATTGGAGGACGCACATGAAACTGATTTCTCTGTTTGTACTCGGCGTAATGGCGGTTGCGATGAGCGCGTCGGCGCAGGCGCCGACCACAGACACCATCGCAAAGGAGACCACAGACCCCATCGAAAAGGCGTTGCTCGCCGCTCCGGACTCGGCTATGGCCAAGGACGCCATGGTCATTAAGTGGAATTCCGACTTTACGTATGAAACGTTGAAGAAAGGCACCAACCGTATGGTCTGCTACGACCTGAGCGGCTGGCCCGGAGAGCGGGGGCCGTTCTCGGTGGAGTGCACCACCAGCGAGGCCAACCTGCCGCGCATCCGCAGAATCGACAGTTCGCGAAGTTGGGGGGGGGCGACCCGAAAAAGATTGAGGAGCTGGTTGCGGCCGCCGGGAGAGACGGAACGCGCATAATGTCCGAAGTCGGGTCCATATGGTTTAACCTCTTTGGCAAAAACGAGGCGACCGCCCTCCGGCACTGGTTCGTCGCCATGCCGAACCTCCGGGGGAACCAGGTCGGACTGCCGGAGGTCCGTGACGCAGGCGGCGCTTGGCTGATGCTTGCGGGCACGCCCGAGGCCCACATCATGCTGCCCACTGGGACCGGGCCGGGACGATAACCGGCAGAGAGTTTCTCGGCCTCGGGGTTTTCGACAACGAATCAGGGGGAGGTGTGTGACGCCTTCCCCCGATTTCCCGCAGGTTGCGAATGACTTCGCTTTGCGTGAGCTTTATGAAATATCTACTGACATGTCTTCTTGCCTCCGCCGCGATGTTTGCAACCCAGAGCAGACAGACCTTCTCAGGCACGATCACCGATGACGAGTGCTCCACAGCCGATCATTCCCGAATGCGGATGGGGTCGACCGACACTGCCTGCGCCATCGCTTGCGCCGAGGTCCACGGCGGCCAGTTCGTTTTGTTTGACGGCAAAGAAATCTATCAGTTGAGCGACCAGGACAAATCAAAAGAGTTTGCCGGAAAGAAAGTAACAGTCGTCGGCACGCTGGACTCCAAGACCAAGACGATCCAGGTCAATTCAGTGGCCGCGGCTAAGTGACCCCTCGATCCTCCCGGCATCCACACGGCTTTTCGAATATTTCCTCATCCTACCGGGTCGCACGCGTGCGTTTCGCCGGCGCGGCTCGCCGGCGCCGCGATCGGGAGCGTACCGGCCGCAGCTCGGCTGCGAGGTGGAGATCGAGCACTGACTCCAGATCGTGGCGCATCCACGCATCCGCGGGGCCGTCCCGGTAGCACGCCCACGTCATCAGCGATCCGTTGACCACTACCTCGATGGTGCGGGCCAACCGTTGAGGGTCCACATCCTGGCGCAACGCGCCCTCGGCGATCGCCGCACGCACGAGGGTTTCGAGTTCCCGCCGCGCGGCTCGCGCATTGTGCAGAAGGTACCTCCGGAACGCAGGATCGGTGAGGTCGATCTGCATCTTGGCGAGGTGATCGCAGATGTCCGCGCCGCTATCGCCTTTGCCGCAGCCTCGGCGCAGGAGGGTCTGCCAGTCGCGCCGGCCCACGTGCGGTGAGGATCAAACTCGACGAGAATCTGCCGGTCGCGTTCGCGCCTGGGACCTGCAGACGGCGCTTGTCCATGAGGTCTACACACCAGTCGTCCGGAATCTGCAGGCCGTACGACTGGAGCAGCCGCGTCCGCACGACGCCCGGGTGCACGGCGAATACGCGAACGCAGTGGGCGGCCAGCTGTCCGGCCAGCCCCTCGCTGAATCGAATCAGCGCCGTTTTGGCGACGGTCCTTCGTTCGTGGCCATCGCCTTCCTCGAGGGCCACCTCATCGACGGCACCCGCTGGCGGCAACCAGCGCTGTGCGCGTCATGGGGATCTCCTCGATCGAGTAGCGATGAGCTATGAGCCGTGAGCCGACAGCTAAAGCCTCCCTATCAATTCGTCCGCTTCCTCGGCGCCTTTCCGCTCTTCGCCTGCCGCTCTTCGTATCGGTGTCCACGCAGGACGTTCGCCAGCCCGATGTTCCCTTCATGGCAGGCGTACTCGTAGATCGGACCCTCCGACTTGACGAGCGGGAGGATCGCCGTGAACGAACTCGTATACATGGTCGGGTTCTCGACGGTGAACTTGTAGTCGATGGCGTCGGCCGAGGTGCGCGTGAAGCGCTCAATCACTTTGAGCGAGCGGTGGTCGGCGTGGAAGCGGAACGTTGCCTTGTCGTTGTAGTCGGTGGTCTCGACCACCAGCGTGTCGCCCTCCCAGCGTCCACGGGAGTTGCCCATCCACTGGGGGACTTTCGGGCCGAAGTGCGGACGGCCGTCGAGCGGGATCATGCGCGTCTCGGCCAGCATCTCGTAGCGGATCGCGACGTGTGTCGGCGTCTGCACGATCTGGTAGTTGTTGTTGTACCCGGTCGGGAACGGCGGCACGCCGTGATAGAGGAGGCAGCGCTCCTGCAGCGGCCGATCGGTGTACGAATCCGCGTACCCGCGCTTCGCCCGAGCCGCGGCGCGTTCGTCCACGACCTTCTTCCCCTCGGGCGTGAGCGCCGGGAGCTTGCCGTTGGGTGGATCGACGATGAGTGAGGTTCGCAGCAGCGGTGTCCCACGATCCCACCACTCGTTGTCATAGGCGAGTGCCAGGTCGTTGTCGGGATCGTCCGGTCGGTTGGTCGCGCGATTCGCCGACTCCTTGGCGCGTGTCGCCCATTCCTCCTTGGAGAGGAACTCGCGATCCGCGAGGTCGGCCGGCCGCTCGAGCGGTGTCGTCGTGCCGTTGTTCCAGATGCCCTGGATGTCTGGGTGTCCCCACGGCGTTTTCGGCATCTTCCAATTCTTGTCGACGGCCTTCGCCGCCTCGTCTGGGGCGGCGGGACCCGAGCGCGCGCTAGTGGTCGCCGGCGGCTGCGTCTGCCCCGCCAGCGGCGTCAACGCCGTGAGCACCGCAAGCACGAGCCCTCCACCGATTCTGTCGAGGCGCATCTTGATCTCTCCTTCTGCCTACTGGCTACCCGCTCTACTGCTGAGTCGTTTCCTTGACGAGATGCCCGTACATCAACTCTTCGGCGAACTCGACGCACTTGAACTCCAGCAGTTGCGCGTGCTGTTCGACGCGGCGATACAGTGGCATCTGGATCTTCCAGGGGCGTGTGAACACCTTCGGATCTTCGATCGTCGCCTCGTACATCAGGTGATCCGGACCCGTCCGCGTGTAGCGCTCGACGACCGTGAGGGCCTCGCTATGGAAGTTGCCGGCAGCGTCGAACCACGTCTGATCGTTGAAGCCGGAAGCATCCACCACCAGCGTGTCACCTTCCCAACGGCCGTTGGACCAGCCCATCCACGACTCGAGCGGACTCGAATCCTTCCCGTTCACGAACACGGTGCGGCTTGCCTGAGCGAATTCATACGCGAGCAGAATCTGGTCCGCGCCCTGCACGATTTGGAAGGGGAACGGCATGTAGGTGGCGCGTGGCACGCCCGGCAGGTAGCACTTCACCGCGGGGTCGAGCTCGAGCCACTTCGCGGCGTTCTGCTTCTTCTTCTCGAGCGCCCACGGCTGATACGGGATCTCGCCGCCCTCGACCACGGACATACCGCCCGGGATCCCCCCGAACGCGCCCAGCTGTGCCACCGGTCCCTTCCGCGCCGGGTGTCCTTCGAGGTCCCAATGCGCCGTGTTGACCGCCTGCCAGATGCCATTCAGATCAGGCTTGCCGTCGGCCGTGAGCGGAGCGCGGTATTCGGCTTGGGCCTGACCGGATGTGCTGGCGGAACAGCCGCTCAGAGCGGCCGCGGTGACCGTCAGTGCGGCCGTCAACTTCGACAACGCGGACAACCGAGACGAGCGCATCTGCGAATCCTCCTGTCGCCGAATGGCAGTGCCATGCGGCGCGGGGCCCGGCGGGGGGCACAAAGCGGCACAAATCTAGCACACGGCCCAGGCCGGGGCGCACAGGATTGTGTCGGCCTGCCTGGCCCACCTGAAGTCGAGGCGCCGTCCCGTTGCTACTTTCGAAAGAGCTCGAGCTGGCCCTTCAGCAGCCTCTTCTCGCCGGGGACCCGCGGGGCTCGTGGGCGGATGTCGTCGAACACGGTCCGCCCTCCCAGTGTGGGTGACTCGATGCGTTCGTGCGCGATCACCTGGTCAACGTCCGCGTGCGGATGAGCTCGCGCCTCGATGGCTCTCGCAAACCCATCGAGCCGCTTGAACCCCTGCAGTTTGTCGGCGTGCCCGACGCGCGCGGCGTCGAGCGCCCGACGGAGTACGGCGATCGATTCGTCGTAGACCTTCAGCGGCACCGGAAACGGATGGCCGTCCTTGCCGCCGTGCGCGAACGAGAACCGCGCGGGATCCTCGAAACGCGTTGGCGCGCCGTGCACGACCTCGGCGACCAGCGCGAGCGACTGCAGCGTGCGCGGACCGAGTTGCTCGAGCAGCAGAAAGTTCGCGAAATCCCTCAGGTCACGCTCGTGCGCCAGCGCCAGCACCGCGCCGAGGCGGCGCTCGTTGACGTCCTGCCTTCGCACGTCGTGATGGGCGGGCATTTCGAGCCGCCGCACCGTCGCGAGCACCTCGGACGGATCGCTCCGCGCGATGGTCAGCAGCGCGTCGCGAGCTGCCGATGCGCGTCCGTCGACGAGGTTGCGGATCACACCAGCAGATTCGCCGACGATGGCCGCGTGCGGATCGGCCATGAAGTCGCGGACGGTTGCCGAGTGCCAGTGGTACCGCCGCGCCAGACGGCGATCGGTGTTCAGGCCCTGCTGCACGACGGCCCATTCACCCTCAGCCGTCAGGACGAACGCATGCAGGTAGATCTGAAACCCATCGTCGACCGCGTTGTTGTCGATGCGCGCGGTCAATCGGCTCGTGCGGGCGAGCGCGTCGCCGTCGAGGCCGACCCGCTCCGCGACGCGCCGCAGTTCATCCGGCGTTTGGCGAGAGTGCTGCCCTCGACCTCCGCAGACGTGGATGCCTAGCTCCTGTGCGCGCGGATTCAGACCGCTTTTCAGCGCGCCCATCACCGACGTGGTGATGCCGGAGGAGTGCCAGTCCATCCCCATGACCGAGCCGAGCGCCTGGAACCAGAAGGGATCGCTCAATCGCGTCAGCAACGCGCCGCGCCCGTAGTGATGGACCACGCTCTCGACGATCGCCATCCCCATCGTCGTCATGCGCGTGGCCAGCCACTGCGGGACGCGTCCGCTGTGGAGCGGCAAATCCGCGACGCCAGAGCGTTTCATGCCCGTATTGTCTCAGTCACAAGTCGCGAGTCACAAGTCGCCAGTCGTGTCGAAGATGTTCGAGGTCGATGTGAAGTAGGATGGCCGCTCACGTGGGGACTGGTTCATGACGCCGATATGGATGACTCGCCGTCAGGCGCTTGGTGTAGTCGGGGGCGGGCTCGCCGCGGCGACGGGGCTCCGGTGGTCCGAGCAGCAGCTGCGCGCACAGCCGCCAGGCTGGTTCACAGCGAAGCCCCCCGGAGCAGTCAGTTTTCCACAGGGCGCGGTTATCCGGACGGTCCTCAAGGACGTGCCGCCGTCCGCGCTCGATGGCGGCGCGACGATGTTCCATGAGCACCTCATCGGCGTTGGCAGCTACAGCACACCGCCTCCTGCCAGCGCCTGCCCGATGCCCTGTTCGCCGCCTGTTGGTCCACCCGAGCGTCAAGGAGTCCATCTGCTGGTCGACGAACTCAGGGCGACCGCGGCCGACGGCGTCACCTGCATCGTCAACTCCACCATCGCGCGACCGACGGATCAGCAAGTGAGCGACCTTCGCGATCTCGCGACACGTTCCGGCATGCACATCGTCGCGGCGGGTGGTTACTTCCGGCAGAACTACCCGGCCGATTTCGCGAAGATGTCAGACGATGCGTTTGGGGAGCGCTTGGTCCGCGACGCCCAAGCGCAGCGATGGGGTGCGTTCGGAGAAATCGGCACCTCCATGCGGTTGGAGGACGACGAGCGGAAGTGTTTGTCGGCAATCGCCAAGGCGCACACCCGTACGAATCTGCCGATCTTCACGCACACACCGCATCAGAGCTGCCCGAGTTGCGCGATCGAGCAAGTGGAGTGGCTGACGTCACGTGGCGTGAATCCGCGGAGCCTGTGCATCGGCCACATGTCGACCATCACGTTCTCGGACGATCGGTTGGCGGACTCGTTCAAGGCCGTGGTGAACGCAGGTGCGTTCATCGGGTTCGACACGGTCGGTCATCAGATGGCGCAGTCGCACATCCCCGAGCGTCAGAAGGTGTCGCGCGTCCTCCAGCTGCTCGAGGCGGGATTCGAAGATCATCTGTTGCTTTCAGGCGACTTCGCGCAGAGCCACAACCTGAAAGCGAACTGGGGCAACGGCTTCTCGTCCGTCGTCATCCAGTTCGTCCCCAAGCTGCGGCATGCCGGCGTGTCAGACGCCACGCTGCACAAGATCCTCGTGGACAACCCGCGCCGATTCCTCGCGTTCACGCCGAAACGTTAAGGGCAACGGACGCTCGGTTGGCACGCTGCCCGTTGGAGGTTGGACCCGCCGGAATGGTGCCGCCGTTTCACGCCCCCCACGAGACCAGCTCGTCGGGAGCGGCGTGAATCTGACCCGACTGCGCGGCGCGCTGGAGCACATCGAAGTCCTGTTCCACGTGATCGGCGTACGCGACGGCAAACGCGCCCAGCGCCTGGTCGAACGCGTCCGACTTCCCGAGGTACCCGGCGATCGGTATCGCATCGCCAGCCTTGGCGTGCGCGCGAGCCAGTGCCCAGGCGCAGAGTCGCACGAAGTCCTCGAGATCCGCGATGGACAATTCGTCGATTTTCACCGAGAGCTTCATGTCCCGCAGCTGCCGGAAGTAGTAGTGACGGCCTGCGTATCCTGTCGCCCAGCCGAGGAACACATCACTCGCCGCCTGCATGACACGCTGACCGTGGACGACACGTTGGCCGTGATGGGTGCGGCGGCTGGGTCCTACGAACGGTTCGAGCACGCTGGCGCGAGCCTCCTTCACCTGCAGGACCAACGCTCCATCGTCCGCATCACGTAGCAGGAGCATGCCGCAGCGGAGGCCGACGCTGCCGATCCCGACCACTTTATAGACGACGTCGGCAAGTCGATAGCGATTGAGCAGCTGCCGCCGATCGTCCGGCAACGACTCCTGATAGGAGTCCATCAGTTCCCTGACTTCTGCTCGGTACTACGCGGTGCGACGTGGATGAAAGAAGAGCGGCGGCTGTTCTTTGATCCGCCAGCGGCGCCCGTCTCGATCGACGAGATCCGGCAGAAGGCGCTCGATTGTCCGACGCCGCGCCGCATCGATCGTGTGCTGCATCAGACGCCTGGCGGAGGCACCGCGCGCGTGATCCATGACGGCGTTCGAGTCGAGGCGTTCGTACCACATCGCCAACGGCTCGAGCGTCGAGTAGTCGGCCAGGCGCTCACGATACTCTCTCACCACCGTGTGGACGAGATCCTGCTGCCGTACGCGGTCCGCCTCGAGCTCACGCGCCGCCAGCGTCACGCTGACGACCAGTCTCTTGATGTCCCAATCCCACGACGCGTTCCGCGTCTCGTCGAAGTCGGTGATGTCGAACACGAGGTTGCGCTCTGGAGAGGCGAACCACCCAAAGTTCTGCAGGTGGCAGTCGCCGCACGTCTGGAGCCGAATGTCGGTGGTCGGCAGACGTGCCAAATCGTGCGCCATCATGCTTGGCAGCCCGCGAAAGGCCGCGAGCGGCGACTTCAACATGCGCGAGTGCCGAATCGGAATCAGCTCCGGCAGCCGTTCTCGGTTCGACACCTCCAGGAGCTGGATGAGGTCGGCGCGATCCGCTGGTGGGCGCCACGCCGCGTGGGCGGACCGCGGGACGGTCTGTCGGAGCGACTTCCCGAACGCCTTGCGCTCCTCGCGTCGGCGCCGAGGCGCGGTGCCACTCGTGCGTCGGGTCATTCGCCTATTCTCGTCGATGTGCCGAGTCACGCGGTATGCTGCCTCGAGGCGAGGCGCGGATGTGGGTGTTCGTCGTCATCGGATTCGGCATCATGGCGCTCCTGCACACCGCGCCGGCTCCACTTCTGCTCGATGCGGCGGCTGGCGATCGAGCCGTGTGGCACATGCCGCGGGACGCGTCCACCGTCTACTTCACCTTCGATGACGGGCCGAACCCGACCACGACGCCGGATCTCCTCGACGTTCTGGCCGAGGCGGGCGTCCCCGCCACGTTCTTCCTGATCGACGAACACATCACGGACGAGACCGCACCCATCGTCCGACGGATGTTCGACGAAGGCCACTCCGTTGCGCTGCACTCAGGCTCAAGGGCCGACATGTTGCGCTCTCCCAAGCGACTCGCCTGTGCGCTGACGGCGAGGGCTGAGCGCATCGAGGCCCTGGCAGGTTCTCGGCCGTGCCGCGCCTTCAGGCCGCATGCCGGCTGGCGCGGCGGCGAGTTGTACAACGGCCTTCGCGAGATCGACTATCGGCTGGTGGGCTGGGGATGGATGCTCTGGGATTTCAACTGGTTCCGTCCACGCCAAGCCGCCGCGACGATCAAGCGGGTGTCCTCACGCCTGCGGGCCGGTGACATCGTCGTGATGCACGACGGCGACGAATCAGCCCCCCCGCAGGGATCAGCGGCAAACGGTCGAGGCGACACGGCAGCTGATTCCCGCGGTGCGTGAGCGTGGTTTCACATTCGGCACCGTGTGCCAGAATGGCTAGTTCTTAGGGTGCATCCGCTTGTTCAACAGACTTCCAATTGCGGCTGGGTTGGTGATCGTCACCGCCAGCGTCTGCGTCGGTCAGGCATCGCCCGAGATACTGCCACGTGCGGCCGGTGTGGCTGGACTGCCGCCTGGGTTCGACGGCCCGCCGCCGCCTGTGGCGCCGGCGACCGTCACACGAGACGAGGCCGGGCGGGCGACGATCCGTGCGGTCCGCGTGCAGGCGCCGCTCAAGATCGACGGCCGTCTCGAGGAACCGCTCTACACCTCAGCGCTGCCAATCTCGGACTTCATCCAACTCGAGCCGCAAAGCGGTCTACCGGCGTCCGAGAAGACCGATGCGTGGCTGTCGTTCGATAACCGCAATCTGTACCTGTCGTTCAAGTGTTGGGATACCTCGCCAGAGCGCCGCGTGACCACCGAGATGCGCCGCGACAGCCCGACGACGTGGCTGGGGAACGATCTGATCTCGATCTTCCTCGATCCGTACTACGACCGCCGGAATGGGGTCAGCTTCACGATCAACGCGATCGGCGGCCGGAACGACGGCCAGGTGACCAACGAGCGCCAGTACTCGCCTGATTGGAACCCGGTATGGAACTTCGCGACCGGGGAATTCGAGGGCGGCTGGGCGGTGGAGATCGCGATTCCGTTCAAGTCGTTGCGCTATCAGGCGGGCATGTCACAGGCGTGGGGCTTCAACGCGCTGCGAACCAACCGGTGGAAGAACGAGCTGTCGACGATCACGCGTCTGCCTCAGGGGCGCGGTCAGCAGGCGGTGCAGCAGGCGTCGCTCGCGGCCACGGTGGTCGGTCTCGAGGTGCCAGCGGCCTCTCGGAACCTCGACATCAAGCCGTACACCACGGTGAGCCGGGCCACCGACGCCACGCGCCCGACGGGTCGCATCAACGACACGACGCGTGATGTCGGCGTCGACGTCCGCTACGGGCTGACGCAGACCCTAAGCGCGGATCTCACCTACAACACGGACTTCGCGCAGGTGGAGGCCGACGAGGCGCAGGTGAATCTGACGCGATTCAGTCTATTCTTCCCAGAGAAGCGCGAGTTCTTTCTCGAGAACCAGGGGATGTTCGCGTTTGGCGGCGCGGTGACGTCCGGGTTGAACGCCGGCTCTGGTGACACGCCCATCCTTTTCTATAGTCGCCGGATCGGTCTGACCGGCAATCGCGTGGTGCCGATCGTGGCGGGCGGACGGGCGACGGGACGGACGGGACGCTACAGCCTCGGTCTGCTCAACATCGAGACCGACGAAGCGAGCGACCCATTGGGCAACCGCATCAACGCCTCGAACTTCTCCGCGGTCCGCGTGAAGCGCGACATCCTTCGCCGTAGCAGCGTCGGCGTGCTCGCAACTGGCCGAGCGGATCGCCGAAGCGCCGCAGACGTGAGCACGACGATCGGCGTCGATGGGACGTTCGGCTTCTTCAACAACCTCTTCATCAACACCTACTGGGCGCGGACCTCCAACGACGGCATCACGAGTGACGACACGAGCTATCGCGCGCAGCTCGATTACACCGGCGATCGGTACGGCGTGCAGCTCGAGCACATGCTCGTCGGCGACAACTTCAACCCGACGCTCGGGTTCATTCGGCGAGACGACATGCGACGGAGCTACGGCCAGTTCCGCTTCAGCCCGCGCCCGCGACACCCGAGGATCAGTCGAGCGATTCGCCGTCTATCGTGGATGGGATCGGTCGCCTACATCGAGAACACGCGCGGCCGGCTCGAGACGCGCGAGCAGCTGGGCGAATTCGCCGTGGAGTTCCAGAACAGCGACCGCGTCAGCGCCGCATATCAGTCGCAGTACGAGTACCTGCCGCGACCGTTCCCGATTGCGGGGGGCGTGACGCTGCCCATCCGCTCCTATGGATTCGACTTCATGAGGCTCGGGTGGGAGATGGGGGCTCAACGTCGCACGTCCGCGAACCTGCTGTTCGAGCGCGGCACGTTCTACGATGGCCGCAGGACGGCGTTGACCGCGAGCCGCGGCCGACTGAATCTCAACCCACGACTCGCCGTCGAGCCGACCTACTCGGTGAACTGGGTATCGCTTCCCATCGGTGAGTTCATCGCGCAGGTCGCCGGCGCGCGCATCACCTACACGATGACGCCGCGCATGTTCACGAGCGGCCTCGTGCAGTACAGCTCGAGCCTTCGCACCGTCTCAGCGAACCTGCGATTCCGATGGGAGTACCAGCCTGGTAGCGAGCTCTTCGTCGTCTACAACGAGGAGCGGGACACGCGATCCGTCACCTTTCCGATGCTCGCTACGCGCTCGATCATCTTCAAGGTGAACCGTCTGTTCCGCTGGTGAGATTCACAATGTGACCGAACGCCACGTTCCACAGACGTCGTGGCATGACTGGCGCGAGCGTTTCGCGATTCTCGTGACCATTTCGATCAACGGCTACAATCGATGGTCATGGACGTGCGCGCGTGGGTCGCTGCGTGGTTCGCGTTAGCCTTAATCGCGCCAGCGCCTCAGCCACCAGCCCCAGCGCCAGCCGCCGATCTCGTCTTTCGCGGTGGAATCGTCTATACCGCCGATCCCGCTCGCCCCACTGCGCGCGCGGTCGCCGTGAAGGACGGCCGCATCGTGTACGTGGGGGACGAGACCGGTGTCCAACCGTTCATTGGTCGGTCGACACGCCTCATGGGGATCGCCGGCGACATGTTGCTGCCCGGCCTTCACGACGCGTACGTGCATCTCGCCCCGGGGGGATCCGACTGATCGAGTGTGATCTGTCCAAGAACGATTCCACGCAGGCCGTGCTCGCCCACATCACCCGTTGCGCCCACGAGCGGCCCAAGGCTGCCTGGATCGCCGGAGGGGGATGGCAGCCGTCGGCCTTTTCCGACGGTCCGCGGACCCGTGTGCAACTGGACGCGGTCGTCAAGGATCGACCGGCGTTCTTCGCGTCCGCCGATGGACGTGCGCTCTGGGCGAACAGCCGAGCGCTCGACGCCGCCGGCATTGCGGCAGCCACGCCGGATCCGCCTGGCGGTCGCATCGAGCGAGACCCCCTGACGCGCGAGCCCACGGGTCTGCTCCGCGATCTGGCGGGAGCGCTCATACGACGCGCAGCGCCTCGCCCGACGCAGCAGGACTATG
>Ga0194131_10005314_pt1 | contig 18666 bp, 15 predicted proteins | sample TA2KigO120mmetaG_FD_148631 | JGI IMG/M metagenome (GOLD analysis project Ga0194131, IMG submission 148631) | Freshwater microbial communities from Lake Tanganyika, Tanzania - TA2015053 Kigoma Offshore 120m | ecosystem: Environmental > Aquatic > Freshwater > Lake | place: Tanzania: Lake... | reverse complement strand
GCATGGTCTGATCCTCTCTGAGTGTCGCGAATCGAACTAAGGTCGAATCCTGCTCTCCATTTGCCTCATTGGCAGCAATTATCGCGGACAGTTTTCCATATCCTCTTCAATCCCGTGTGATCAACTCATGCAGGTTGAGCAGCACGCTGACCAAATTGGTCCACGCGGTTAGATCATCTTGATTCGCGTCTCGTTGGTCTTTGAGGTACTGCTGAAGCCGTGCGATCTCGGCTTCGGAATTGTTTCGGCCGAAGCAGAGCTTCCAGGCGAATCGCAGCCGGCCTTGGTCGGTCGCTCCACCCTCTTGCTGGATTCGCGAGGCGAGCGACGCGGCCATCTCGCCGAAGACCGGGTCGTTGAGCAGCGTGAGGGCTTGCAGCGGCGTGTTCGAGCGATCGCGCCGCGTGCAGACATCGACCGGCGTCGGAGCATCAAACGTGATCGCCTGCGCGAACGGCGACGTCCGCAAGATGAATGTGTAAAGACCGCGTCGATACCGGTCGGCTCCGTCGCTGACTTTCCACGAGTTGCTGCCGAACGCCTCCATCGTGACTCGTTCATGCTGCGGCGGGAAGACGCTCGGCCCACCGAGATTACGGCTCAGCAATCCACTCACCGCCAACGCCGCATCGCGTACGGTCTCGGCCGAAACTCGCAAACTGTTCTGCCGCGAAAGCAGCACGTTGTTCGGATCGCGCGTCGCGAGTTCCTCGCGCGGCCGCGACGACTGCCGGTACGTCGCCGAAGTCACGATTAGTCGGTGCATGCGCTTGAGGCCCCACCTCGATCTCAAGAATTCGTCCGCGAGCCAATCGAGCAACTCCGGATGCGAAGGCCGATCGCCGCGCGTGCCGAAGTCGTCGGAGGTCGCGACGATGCCTCGACCGAAGAATTCCTGCCACGCTCGGTTGACGGTGACTCGTGCGGTCAGCGGGTTATCGGGCGAGACGAGCCAACGCGCGAGCGCGAGTCGTGGTGCGTCGCCCAACGCAGCCCTGTCGCTCCGCGATAGGAAAGCCGAACGGGAATCGACGTCGTTCGTGTGATCAACGGGTAATGCTCCCACAACGTCCTTTGTACGCTCGGGCTTCGTCTCTCGGAGCGAGACGGCTACGTTAAGCCACTTCGGCATCCCCGGCGACACATCCGTGCCGCGGCCTCGGAAGTCACCACGTTCGTGAATGTAGGTCTGACGCGGAACAAACGCCGCCTGCATAATCGGTGCTCGCGTTGGGAACGCGGCGCCGAGCTCTTTCTTCAACGCGACGAGCTTCTGTTGCAGTTCGGGCAACTTCAGTTCAGCAAACTTTTTCGGATCAACGATCGAACCGTGCGACAAGAAATAATCGAGCCAGTCGTCTTGTTGGCGCTGCGTTCGTTTCTCCCACGGAAGACGCACGATCTCGCAGCCTTCGAGTTGCCCTTCGCCCAAGTGGCCTCCCCAGATCAGGCCGAGGACTTCCCACTGCCGATCCCAAACATGGTCTTCGCCGGGACGAGCCGCAGCGTGCAGAGCCTTCGCCTCCCACTGCTTTTGCAATTCGGTCAGCCCCGCTCGAAACGGGTCGATGATCTCGCGACGCCGCCGTTCGTACTCCGGCCGTGAGCGTTGATAACCGGCGACTTCGTCCGGCAGCGGTGCGTCGATGTTGACCTCATCGGCGTCATCGAAGAAGGCGTACAGCCGAAAGAACTCGGCCTGAGTCAGCGGGTCGTACTTGTGGTCGTGACACCGCGCACAGCCGACCGTCAGCCCAAGCCAAATCGTGCCGACCATCGACGTGCGATCCACGATCTGCGCGACGCGGAACTCTTCGAGGTCCGCTCCGCCTTCGCGATTGCTGAGCGTCTGCCGCAAGAAGCCCGTGCCAAGGATGCAGTCGAGCGTGTCGCGATCCGAATCACTCATACCAGCACGACGCGCAAGCGAGTGGTCGTCGTCGCGTGTTGACCGCAACCGCTCGCTTGCGCGTCGGGCCAGTGTGTCGGCATACCCATCTCGAACCATCAGATCCCCCGCGATCTGTCGCAACGTAAACTCGTCAAACGGCAAATTGTCGTTGAGCATTCGCGTGACCCAATCGCGATAGCGCCAGGCGACGGGACGTAACTGATCGGTCAGATGCCCGTCGCTGTCTCCGTAATGGCACAGATCAAGCCACTTCCTCGCCCAGTGCTCGCCGTAATGCGGCGACGCCAGCAGCCGATCGACCAATCGCTCGTAAGCGTCCGGCTGTTCGTCGTCGAGGAACTCCGCGACCTCCTCCGGCGTCGGCGGCAGTCCGATGAGGTCGAGCGTGACTCGTCGCATCAACGTGACTCGATCCGCCTGCGGTGACGGCGCGATGTTCTCCCTCTCCAACCGCGCGAGCACGAACGAGTCGCTGACATTTTGCAACCAAGCGGATTGCCGAACTCGCGGCGGAGTCGGGCGAGTGATCTTGCGGAACGACCAATATTGTTCATCGGCGGTTGCAGGTGTTGTCGTAATCGCAAAAAGGACCGACGCAATCAAAAGCGTTCGCCTCATCACACGGAACATGATGGCGGCGGAACCGGCATATCTCCGCGCCACGAGCCAAACCTTGTTCGGGATCCAATGCTCAGAACAATCCGTACTCATCGTGCCGGACTCCTACACTACAGCTTCGCATAATGTCCTTCGTCACTTTCCCCAACCAAGCCGTCGGCCCTTCTTCCCCGAGGCACCCGCGATATTACTCGAACGGCACGATCGAGCGAACTATCGCATCGAATCTCTCGCGTTGCTTTGCACGCTCTTTGCTGATGAGCGGTGCTTCAAAGACTCGTCGTGTTCTAACCTGTCGCCTTTTGACTTTAAATGCGGCCCAGAGTGGCACGAAACTCCGAATGAGGACGAAGACAAGCAGCGCAGAGGAAACACTGAGCGACACGAGACACCGGACCGACCTTTGCCGCAAATCTACTTTGCCGTCCCTTCGTCCCCTCTTGCTTTTTTGCTAAAAACCAACGCGTCTTACTGCTCCATTCAATTCTTCCCATCAAGGCACGACGGAGAGACACTGATGAAACTTGGCATCGTGACGTACATGTGGGGCGCGGACTGGGATTTGCCGACGCTTATCAAGAATTGCGAGGCAACCGGTTTTGAAGGAGTCGAACTTCGGAGCACGCACAAGCACGGCGTCGAACCGTCACTGTCGAAAGAGCAGCGGGCCGAAGTTCGCAAGCGGTTTGCGGACTCGAAGGTGACCTGTGTCGGCCCCGGTTCGGCGTGCGAGTATCACAGCGTCGATCACGGCGTATTGCAGCGGAACATCGACCTCACAAAAGAGTTCGTGCTACTTTCCAAAGATATCGGCGGCAGCGGCGTGAAGGTTCGGCCCAACGGCTTCAACAAGGGAGAAGACGAAAAGAAAACCATCGAGCGAATGGGTCTGGCTCTGCGCGAATGCGGGAAGTTCGCGGCCGATCACGGGCAGGAGATTCGAGTCGAAGTCCACGGCAATGGAACTCAGAAACCAGCGGTGATGCGTGACATCCTGAAAGTCGCCGAGCATCCGCAAGTCGTCGCCTGCTGGAACTCAAACCCCGGCGAGACCGTGAACGGCTCGGTCAAGCAAAGCTTTGACTTGCTCAAGGACAAGCTCGGCTCGACGACGCACATCCATGATCTTTACGACCCAGACTATCCGTACCGCGAACTGTTCGGGTTGCTTAAGAGCGTTGGCTACAAAGGCTGGTGTCTGTCCGAAAGCCCAGCCACGACCGACACCGTCCGAGTCATGCGCTACTACCGGGCACTATTCGATGAGTTAATGAACTAGTCTGCTCAGCACGATGGGCCACCGAGTGGTCCAGGCCAACACTACTTGCTGGCGGTTCGCGCCAGAGCCTGTTCAGCATCCGCGTCCGTTTTCGCCACCTTCGCTAAAACGTTGGTAAACCTGCCCCACGTTTTGACGAACCTGGCTACAAACAATCATCAAGCGTGAAGGAAATGACATGAAGCGTGCTTGCTGGTTTCTGGGAATCTCTCTGCTGTTGCCATTTTTTGGTTCGGCTCGCGCCGCCGATGATCCGACCAAGCCGGTGGACTACGAATGGGTCAAGATCACGTTGAATGCGGCGTTCGCTCCGCGAGACGGCGCAGGGGCGTTGTCGTTTCAAGGCAAGATGTGGTTCATCGGCGGATGGAATCCGGGAGCGGCGACACGCAGCTTCTTTCCGCGGATCTGCAACAACGAAGTCTGGAGTTCCAAAGACGGAGCGGAATGGATTCTCGAAAAACCAAACACGTTCAAAGACCGCTCTTTCGATGCCAAAGCCGATTGGGAAGGACGGCACACAGCGGGCTATGCCGTCTACCGAGACAAGCTGTGGATCCTTGGTGGCGACTGCAACCAGGGAAATTATCAGCCCGACGTGTGGAACACGGCGGACGGCAAGAACTGGAAGCTGATCAACCCCTCGACACCGTGGGGTCAGCGAGCGTTGCATTACACGGTCGTCCATGCCGACAAGATTTGGGTCATGGGGGGGCAGACGATGCCCGCCTTTGCGAAGTCCGACGAAGCGTTTTATCGCGACGTTTGGACGACGACTGATGGCGTTGAGTGGGCTTCCGTGAAACCACAGGAGCCGTACTGGTCGGCTCGCGGCATGATCGGCGGCAGCGCGGTTCACAAGGGGCGCATCTGGATTCTCGGCGGCGGGACATACGACACTCCCAAGACGCCGACTCGGCAATACCTGAACGACGTCTGGAGTTCGGCGGATGGAGTGCAATGGAAAAGGCATATCGAGGCCGCTCCTTGGGTACCGCGGCAGTACCACGATGTCGCCGCGTGGGACGACCGCTTGTGGGTCTTTGAAGGTTACGCCAAAGGGAACCGCAACGACGCCTGGTACTCGGCCGACGGCGAGCACTGGTTCGAGGTGCCGAACACTCCCTGGAAGCCGCGTCACGCCGCCAGCGTGTTCGTCCACAACGGTTCACTGTGGATGGTCGCCGGCAACAACATGGAATCGGACGTCTGGCGACTGAAACGCAAGTAGTCCCGCGGCACTCAGCGCTCCGCATTAACGCCCTTGGATTCAAGCGTGGTTCTACAAGGCATTCGGTACGACGGCGACGCATTCGATCTCAAACTTCAGCGACGGTGGCAAACAATTCGTGACCGTCGTGCGTGCGGGAAACGGCGTGCGAAAATACTCGCGATAAAGGCGATTGAACGCCGGCAGATCGGCATCCTCGCGCACGTAGTTGCGAGTCTGCACCACGTGATTCAGCCCGCAACCCGCGGCCTTGAGTACCTGAGCCAAGTTGTCCAGCGACCGGCGGAATTCCCCCTCGAACGAGTCGCACACGATCTGGCCAGCCGCATCAACAGAAGCTTGACCGGAAACAAAAACCAGATCGCCAACCCGCACGCACGGGCTGAACGGCAGGTGCGATGTCGGAGTCTCTGGATCGCACGGATAAGTGACGATGGGAGGCATGGTGAGTCTCAAGAGCCTGACGGATTGACGGTCGAACCGCCGGTTGCCTGAGGTTCGGTCGCCGGCCGTTCGATGATCGGTTGCTGCGAGGCGGCGACGCCGACCAGCGGCAATGGCTCCGACTTTGGTGGCGGACCGGGGATGTAAACCTGATCGAGAGATGTCCCGTCATCGATCTGGCGTAGCAGAAAGTAGATCACCGTCGTCGCAGACCAGAAGTAGCTTCCAAGCACCGCCAATTGCAGTACCTTCAAAAAATCTGCCCAGACTTCCAGGGAAGTCTCGCCGCGAACACCAACGCTCCACTCAGCAAGTTGAAATGTCAGACTGAACAGCCAATCGACGAAAGCCGAGGTCAGCAGTCCGACTCCAAACGCGACTCCCACTATGAAAAGAAAGTACCACACTCGATTCACCACATACCCGAAGGCTCGACTCAACCCATCGAAACCATCGCTCCCCTCAATGCTGATAGCTGCCACCATCAACGGCCAACTGGCCACAAGCACGAGCAACAGCAACGCCATCACCAAGCTGGCCAACGTCGGCAGCCAACCCATGACGAGCAACACGCCACCCTGCCCTCCGGCACACCAGACATCTGCTTTCCCCACGATTAGGCCCGCCACCGACAACGCGAATGCCCCCAGAAACGGCAGCAGCGGCGCGTAGAGGAAACTCTGCCAAAGTCGGCTCGTGAATCGCACCGCCTGCAACGGCGAAACCGATTCGTCGCGAGCGAATCGCACGGCATGCATCCGCACAATCGCTCCGCCGAAAATTCCCCAAACAAGCAAACTCCAAAGAAGGTCGGTCCAGTGCGTTGCCACCGTCGACCAACTGCTGGCCGTTGCTGGAGTCGGCTGGAAAAACAACTCGGCTCCGGGACGACCGACGGAGATCCACGGCCATGCCAACCACCAGTGATCGAACCCGCGCTTCAGGTTCAAATCGAAAGGAGGCGACACGAGCGGCGTTGAATTCAGCACTTCCCAAAACGACGAACTTGCTCCGTAACCCGAATGAAACGGCAGCCGATGGATCGCCATCTGGCCCACTGAAAACAGGGCAACGGCCGCCATCGCCAGCAGCAGCACCCGAATCCGCAACGCCAATTGAGCAGCCCGCAACAAATGCAGCCACGGAAGCACGCTGTGCCAGCGAATGGTGTCCACCGCAATGTGCTTGTCAGTCATCGTCGCCTCCTGCGAACGGCATTGATCGGGAATTCGATGAGAATGATAGCTGGCCAATGACAAATGACGAAGTACCCAATGACCAAAGAATCATGCAGCTCAAATGACGAATTGGACCAATCGCCAAACGCTGCAAGCCCGGGCGTTCGTCATTGAGATTTCCTTTGTCATTGGGTGCTTCGTCATTCGTCATTGATCTCCCTATACTTAGCCCGTTTGAAACCCCAAGCCCCACGGAGTTGCCTCATGGATTTGCTCAGCACTTTGCCCGGTTCGTTGATGGAAGGATTCTTTCCCGCCGGCTGGGACTTGGCCAAAATTGACAAATGCGTCGACGACAACCCGGCGAACATCACCGTTCGGCAGAAGACCTGGCACCGCCTGTTTGAACCGATCCCGTGCGCGAGTATCGCCGATTTTGACATGATGCTGGGACACGAGATCGCGATGACGATCAAAAAAGCTCGCGACGCGAACGAAGAGGCGTTGCTGATCCTGCCTGTCGGCCCGATGGGGATGTATCGCTGGGCCGTCTATTTTCTGACTGAGTGGAATATCTCGTGCAGCCACGTTTACGGTTTCAATATGGATGAGTGGTCCGACGCCGCAGGTAACACGTTGCCACCGGAGAATCCCGGTGCGTTTCAGTTCTCGATGGAGAAGGCGTTCTACGGACCGCTGGGAAAGCTGTCGCCACCGAAAAGCCAACGGTATTTCGCCACCAAGAAAATGCTGCCGACCTACGCTGCTCGGATCAAAGAACTCCGCGCGAATGGAGCTAAGCTGACGGTCATCTTCGGCATCGGCCGCGTCTGTCACATCGCCTTCTGGGAACCCCACTTCGCCTCGGAGTTCTCGTCGGAGGCCGAGTGGAAAAAACAGACACATCGCCTGGGAGCAAAGCTGCATCCGCTGACGGTCGAACAAAACGCGCTCACCAGTTTCAAGAGCCGCACGACGCTGGTTCCGGCCTACGCCAACACGATCGGCCCCGGCCTGTTCCTCGGAGCCGACAAGATCATCGGCGGCGCGGATGGCTCGTTCGGGCGCGGAATGATGTGGCAAGGACTCAGCCTGTGGATGACGCTGCGACATGCTCCAACCTCGTGGATTCCATCGACGTACATGCCAACGCAACCTGGCCGACTGTTTTTCCTGAAAGAAATCGCTGGCCCGCTCGTCGCCGACTGCAACTAGCCTTTGGAGTGCGGCGATTCATCGCCGCTTTGGATTCTCTTTACCTCCGACACCTTTTGAGTTGACATCGTCCTTACCGCGACCGTCAGGGAGCGGCCTCAAGCCTCGACGTCGGCCGCACCTTAACGGTCGCGGCACGCAGAACTCAGGAGCCATCATGGCCACATCACGCAACTACTCGCCGTATCAAGAAAAAATCATCAAGCGGTTCTACGACAACCGCGACACGATCGACCAAACGCGGTTGAGCGATCTCGCCGCCGAGCTGTACCTCGCCGAAGGCAAGAAACGCGAGCGTCTGTGGAAGCAAGCGGGCGAAGTCATGGAACGGCTCGGCGTGCCGCAGTCGCGACTCGATCACGTCCTGAAATCCGCCGACCCCGCGATCCTGGCCGAGGTCGTCCAAGACGTGCTCAACGGCCACATTCAGCCGCCGCCGAAGAAGAAGCCGGGAGAACGACCCGGCTCCGAAAAGTAATCAGGCACGCAGAGTCGGGTCGCAAAGAACTCCCACCACCGCCCTGGCCGCCGCCGGTTGTGCGAGCGTTCGGAGGTTCTGGCGAAGACGTTTTCGTGACGAGGAATCTCTCAAGAGTTGGACGAGACCGCCTCGCAAAGAGTCAGCGACGGGCGAGGAGGGTTCGACGATAAGGGCAGCCGAGTGGTCGACAAACAGGCGCGCGTTGAGGCGCTGATGGTCGTGAGCCGAAGTCGGGAGCGGAACCAGGAGGGGCGGCAGACCCGCGCACGCGAGTTCGGCCAGCGTGGTGGCTCCCGCTCGCGAGACGACGCAGGTCGCGCGGCGGTATTGCTCGGCCATGTCGCGAAAGAAGGGTTGCACGTCGGCCGGCAGCGACAACGCGGCATAACGCTGACGAATCGTCTCGAGATCAGCCGCTCCGGTTTGATGCACGATTTGCCAACCAGTGAGTTCGCTTTGCAAAGTCGCCAGCGCATCGAGAACCGCCGCGTTGAGCGACGCCGCCCCCTGGCTGCCGCCAAGAATCAGAAGCGTCGGCGTCTCCAAACCAGCCCGGCACGCAAGCGAGAGGTTCTCGGAATGATCAGTCGCTGGCGTGTCGGACTGGTTTGGTTCTCCCAACTTGGCGATCTCGGAGCGAATCGGGTTGCCGGTCACGACCGTCTTCACTCCGCGAGGCAATCCGTTTGCGGCTTGAGGCCACGGCAGGCAGACGACCTTCGCGAAACGACTCAACCAGCGATTCGCTTTGCCGGGGACGACGTTTTGTTCCAACAACACAATCGGCACGCCCGCTCGCCATGCGGCGAGGACTGGCGGAACGCTGGCAAAGCCACCGAGTCCCACGACAACAGTTGGACGTTCGCGAGCCATGATCGCACGAGCCTTCCGATACGCTCGCCAATTGTTGAGCACCGATGCAACGATGCGGGTCGGACTCAGCGACGGTGAGACTGATGGCAGCGCGACATGCTCGAACCCTGCACCGCCGACGATGTCGACTTCGATCGGCTTTTGCGACCCAATGAACAGCACGCGCGCATCCGGTTCGCGAGCAAGCAGTTCGCGCGCAACCGCGATGCCGGGAAACAAATGCCCGCCAGTGCCGCCGCCGGCAAAGACCACGCTCCGTCGTGTCGAGGCATTCGTCATGTCGCTAATGTAATTGAGGCCCACCGCCGGTGGCCACGCTCGCCAAGAGCGTGGGGAGCGTGCCCGGTCCCGTCAGACCCACGCTCTTGGCGAGGGTGGTCAAGTGGCGTGTTTTAAAGCGACGACACTGGTCGTTGCAGTTCGAATTTGTTTGAGGTGTCGCATGGCCAACTGCAAGTGGTTCGTGTTCGTTGCGTCGCTGCTGTTGTGGTCGAGCCTGTCGCTTGCGGCCGATGCCGCGCGGCCGAACATTCTTTTCATCGTCGCCGACGATCAGGCCGAGTGGGCGATGAGTTGCTCCGGGCATCCGGAGGCCAAGACGCCGAACATGGACCGCATCGCTCGCGAGGGGGTACGGCTGACGAATTGCTTCACGCCGACGCCGGTCTGCAGCCCGTCGCGTGTCTCGATTCTCACCAGCCGCTACGGCACCGAGGTCGGGATTCTCGATTGGCTCAATCCCAACAAGGAGCCGGAACGAGGACTCGATCCGAAGACTCCCGCCTGGCCGAAGCTGCTCGCGGCGGCCGGATACCGCACGGGCCTGATCGGCAAGTGGCATCTTGGACTGACGGAGGAATTCCATCCGTCCGTCTTCGGCTATCAGCACTTCATGGGCTTTCGCGGCGGAGGCAACAGCCCGCGTAACCCAAGCTTGGAAATTGAGGGCAAGGTCCAGAAGGCTGAGGGGTTTATCGTCGATCTGTTAACGGACGATGCTCTCAAATTCTTGCTGCGCGAGCCGGGTCGCCCGTTCGCACTCTCGTTGCACTTTCGCGAACCGCACGCGCCGTATGCTCCGGTGCCGGAGAGCGAGCAGCAAGCGTTCGCGGGACTCGATCCGAATGTGCCGAATCCGGACTTTCCGAAGCTCGATGTCGCGCGAGTCAAAAAACTGACACGCGAGTATCTCGCCAGTGTCGCGGCGATCGATCGCAACGTTGGTCGAGTGTTGGATGAGTTGGATCGGCTCAAACTGACCGACAATACGCTGGTGATCTTCACCAGCGACCATGGCTACAACATCGGCCATCACGGAATTCTGCACAAAGGGAACGCTGCGTGGATTCTGACCGGAAACCCTCCCGGCACAAAAAACGTCCCAGCGGCTCATCGGCCCAACATGTTCGACACGTCTCTGCGCGTCCCAGCCGTCATCCGCTGGCCAAAGTCGATTCCAGCCGGCCGAGTCGTCAGCCGCACGGTGACGCATCTCGATTGGTTTCCGACGCTGCTGGAGGCGACGGGGATCGCTCTCCCCATCGGAACTACGATTCGTGGACGCAGCGTCCTCAATTTGCTGCGAGGTGAGGGAGCATTCGATCGCTCCGACGATCTCTATACCGAGTTCAGCGTGCAACACACGATGCGGGCCGACATGCGCTGCTACCGCACCTCCGACTGGAAGCTCAAACGGGATTTCTTGAACACCGATCGCAACGAACTCTACGACCTCCGGAACGATCCCGGTGAGACGACAAACCTCGCGACATCTGACCGACCGGAAGCGAAAGCGGCGTTCGCGAAGCTGTCAAAACTCATCCAGCAGCAGATGATTGAACTGGGTGATCCGATCAGACCGTAAGGTGGGATCAGCGCAGCGCCGGTCCGCCAACTTGCTTCAACGATGATGGCCCGGCACCGAAGCCGCTGGTCCCACCTTACAGGCTTGCACCCCTCAAAACCGCAGCCGTTCCCGGTCTTGCAAGTCGGTGGCGGCACAATATACTCCCGCCTCCCAAAGCAAACTGCAGGGCCGATTTTCGTGTCAAAAAAGGTGAGAGCGTCATGACTTTGATGTGCGATATTTGCAAAAGAACCGCAGGCCGAGGCAATTCCAAGGTCGAACGCGGCAAGGCGAAATATCTCGGTGGCAACGGCCGCAAAACGACCGGTATCACTAAGCGACATTACTTCATCAATCTCCAGACCGTCCACATTGAGAGGCCAGGAGGCGGAGCAATGACCGCTCGCGTTTGCACCAAGTGCATTCGCAGCGGACTGATCCGTAAGAGTGTCAAACGGAAGCCGTTCACGCTGGCGGAAAACAACTAATCGACCAAGAGTCGATCTAGATTTACTCAAACCCGGCTTCTCAAGGAGCCGGGTTTTTCTGTTGAAGGATGGGTACTCTGCCCGTCCGCCGAATCGAAGACACGGACGGGCAGGAGTGCCCATCCTACCGGAGCCGCCACATGGCCCAACCGCTCACCAAAGAGATTGTCACAAAAGTCGCGCACCTCGCGCGGCTGAAGCTGACGGACGGAGAACTCGACTTGTTCACGACGCAACTTGGCCAGGTGCTTGGCTACGTTGAGTTGCTCAATGAACTCGACACCTCCGCCGTCGAGCCGATGGCGCACGTCGCTGACATCGCCAACGTCTTCCGTGACGATGAACTGCAGCCGTCACTGCCACGAACCGCCGCACTGTCGAACTCCCCGAAGACAGACGGCAAATATTTCATCGTCCCGCAGATTCTGGAAGAGGGGTAGCACTTAGGGAGTGCGGTGTGTCAGCACCGCTTTAGTTCACTTTGGCCAAATCCTTCAAAGCGGTGCTGACACCCCGCGCTCCAAAGTTTGCATCATGCCCGCACAACTTTCCTCGGCTGTTGACTTGATCGCGCAACTTAATCGCGGCGAGACAAGCTCCGTCGAATTGACCGAAGGCTGCCTGCAAACAATCGCCACGCAGGACCCGAACATCCGCGCATTCCTGTCGACGAATGCCGATGCTGCGATAGCTCAGGCCAAGGCGATCGACGAGAAACGCAAAGCCGGTCAGTCCGTCGGCAAGCTGGCCGGTTTGCCGATCGCGCTCAAAGACAACATGTGCGTCACCGGTGTGAAGACGACCTGCGCCAGCCGCATCCTCGAAAACTTCGTCCCGCCGTATGACGCGGGAGTCGTCGAGAAACTCAAGGCCGCCGACGCGGTGCTGGTCGGCAAGACGAACCTCGATGAGTTCGCGATGGGTTCTTCGACGGAGAACTCCGCTTTCCAAGTCACTCGCAATCCGTGGAACTTGGAGCACACTGTCGGCGGTTCCAGCGGTGGATCGGCAGCGGCCGTCGCCGCGCGGATGGTTCCGCTGTCGCTCGGTTCGGATACGGGCGGCTCGATTCGTCAGCCGGCGGGGTTCTGCGGAGTCGTCGGGATGAAGCCGACCTACGGCCGAGTTTCGCGGTACGGACTCGTGGCCTACGCGAGTTCGCTGGATCAGATTGGTCCGTTCGCGACCGATGTTGCCAGCGCGGCGTTACTGTTCGAAGTCATCTCCGGGCACGACCGCCGCGATTCGACCAGCGTCGATCGGCCGGTGCCGGCGTCTTCGCAAACCGTCGAACAACCGCTGACCGGACTGCGGGTCGGCATCGCTCGCGAACACTTCGCCGAGGGACTTGACCGCGAAGTCGAAGCGGCGATCCAGCATTCGCTCGATGTGTATCGTTCGCTCGGAGCGGAGATTGTCGAGCTGTCGCTGCCGCACTCAAAGTACGCCATCGCAACGTACTACTTGATCGCGGCCTCTGAAGCGTCGAGCAATCTGGCTCGGTTCGACGGCGTGCATTACGGGCATCGGGCGGCGAAGTTTGACAACCTGATCGACATGTACTCGGCCAGCCGCGGCGAGGGTTTTGGTCCGGAAGTGAAACGGCGCATCATGCTCGGCACATACGCCCTCTCGGCCGGCTATTACGACGCCTATTACTTGAAGGCGTTGAGGGTCCGCCGCCTGATCCGCAGCGACTTCGATGCCGCGTTCAAGCGTTGCGACGTCCTCGCCTCCCCCATTGCCTCGACCCCCGCATTCCGGCTGGGCGAGTTAGTCAACGATCCGCTGGCGATGTACCTCTCGGACATCTACACGATCAGCGCGAACCTCGCCGGGATCCCCGGCCTGTCGCTGCCGTGCGGGCTCAGTTCCACTGGCCTCCCCATCGGCCTGCAACTCCTCGCCGCCCCGTTCGAGGAAGAAAAACTCTTTCGCGCTGCACGGATGTTTGAACGAGCGACCGAATGGCATACGAAGAGGCCAAAGTAGCCTCACCCGCGTTGCTTGAGGATCGGACCGGTCAAATCGGCCAGGCGGGTTCTTTGTTGGCCGCTGCCATCGAAGTTGCTGGGTGCGAGCCACGCTTGAAACGCTTTGCGCAGAGCGGGCCATTCGCTGTCGATGGCGGCGTACCAGGCGGTGTCGCGGTTGCGATGCTTGTAGACCGTCGCTTGCCGGAAGATCCCCTCGAACGACAAACCCAATCGTTGAGCGGCAGCTCGCGAGGGGGCGTTGAGCGCGTCGCATTTCCATTCGTAGCGGCGGTAGCCCAGCTCGAACGCACGCTGCATCAGCAAGAACATCGCTTCGGTCGCGGCCGGACGGCGCTGCAAGCGCGGCGAATAGTGAATGTGCCCGACCTCGATGGCCCCGCTGGCCGGAGCGATGCGGAGATAGCTCGCGACGCCGGCCGGAAGACCGTCGGCCAAGTCGATGATCGCGAAGAACTGCGGATCGTCACCGAGGCAGGTCGCCGTCATCCACTCGCGATAATTGGCCAGCGTGGGGAACGGGCCATAGGCCATGTAGGTCCAGCTCCGTCCCTCGACATCGGCGGCATTCGCGGCGAACAACGACTCGGCGTGCCGGTCGGGATCGAGCGGTTCCAGCCGGCAGAAGCGTCCGCGCAGCGGCTCGCGCGGCGGATGGGGCGGCGCAGTCCAATTCGGCAACGAGACGCCAATCGGCTGGCCGAGGCTGTTGTTAGCTGTTTCCATATTGGGGCCTTTATGGTCCAAGATTTTACCACCAAGGCACGAAGAGGAGTCGCGGGGGGCGACGCGGGCGGGAGGCGCGTCGTGCTGGAAAACAAAAAACCGCACCGGCCCAAAAATGGAGGGGGGTGCGGTCGGTGTGGTTTTTCCGAAGTTCGTCGAGCCACACGGCAATCGGCCGAGAGACCTCGTGCGGAGCACACACGGTTGGAACCGCGATTCTCAGCACGAAGTGATTCTCATCCGATGAATGTGGCAGAACTACGAGCTGATACTCACAGGATCGCCAAGGTACATGGGCGTTAAAACGGTGAAGCCGTCACCGGTTCGCGTCGCCACGTCGCGATCGAGTGTGATCGCAAAGATTCCCTGGGCATCGATCACGACCGCACCTGATGCAAACAGTTCAGCACCGGCACCGGCACCGGCAGTACCGGCATCGGTAACAGCCCCGTGGGCGGTGATTGTCAACGTGCCGTTTGCGGTGATGTCACCAAGGTTCACCGCAGAGTTGCTGGTCACCGCGATGTTGGTGCCGGATAGAATCAGTTCGCCGGTCAATGTCGAGACCGTCGAATTCAAGTTAATGGCGGAACCAGCGGTATTCGCATTGATCGTGATCGTCGTTCCGGAGAACGTCAGATCGCCGCTATCCGACACCGCTCCACCGGACACCAAATTGAAGGTACCGGTAACGACCGACGTACCGAGATCAGTCGCGCTGGCCTCAGTGATCGTCACGTCAGCACCTGTTACCGCAATCGTCTCAAAGTTATTGGTGCCGCTACCACCAACGGTGAGGTCGATAGTTTGTCCCGTCGCCACGATTGTCGCCGTTTCGTCAACGCTGAGATTCGTAGCGGATGTTCGCGACACGGCACCGGCTGACGTGATGCTCAAATCTCCCGTTGCGGCGACCGTACCGAGTTGCGTTGAGGTGTTGTTCGTCACGGCGATGTCTGAGCCACTGAGATTGATACGGCCGGACAGTGCCGTAGCCAATTGGTCTAGCGTGATCGTCTCGCCGTTGGCTGCCGTGAGATCAGTGATACCCGACACAGTCAGATCACCGCTGTCGGTGATCGCACCCGTAGAAGTCACTGTCAGAGACGTGGCACCGATCGTCGACAGGTTCGTGTCGCTGTTTTCCTTGATGACAACTGCACCGCTGCCGAGGATCGACACGGAGCCGAAGTTATTTGCCGTCGTGCCCAGCGTGACGTCATCGCTGGACGTCGTAATTTGCAGCAGTCCGCCGACTGTGGCTGTGCCTGTTTGAGTCACGGCACCAGCCGTCGTGAGAGTGACAGCACCTGTCGCGGTCACTGTGGCGAGAACCGTGGCAGCGTCGTTGTCAGTCAAAGTGATGTCCGCACCTCTCAGGGTCAACGCACCGAAGGTGGAAGTCGCCTGGATGAGAGAAATTGAACCGCCGTTTGACGTGAGACTTGTTGCGCCGGTCACCGTCAGAACACCACTGTCTGTGATGGAACCGCTGGACGTCACGTCCAAAGAACCAAGAGTTCCTGACGTTCCCAGGTCTGTTGCTCCCGCTTCGACGATGGTCACAGCCGCACCAGCAGTGAGAATGATCGTCCCGAACGAGTTCCCGACCGAATTCAACGTGATGTTGTCACCAGCCGCATCGATGGTGACTGTGTCGCTAACCACAATTTTTCCGCTGTCGGTAATGTGGTTCGCAGCACCGGCCGTCGTGATCGACAACGCGCCCGTGAGCGTGGTTGTTCCCAGAATGATCGGGGTCGACATCGTCACCGTGGCAAAGTCACCAGTCATGCTGAGCGTGCCGCCAGCTCCCGCCGCAAGCGTTGTTTGTGTGAGCGTGATGTCGCCACCATTGTTGGCCACAAACGTGGCTGAATTGAATCCGGCGGAACCTGTCACCGCGCCGCCAGCGTCCGAGATATTACCCTTGGCGGTGATGCTTAGAGTCCCTGTCAAGACCGAAGTTCCGAGAGTCAATCCGAGGAGGTCGTTGTCTTTCACGGAAACGTTTCGGCTAGCAGTCAGGATCAAGTTGCCTCCGAATGTCGAGGCTCCAGAATCCAGCGCGATGTCGTTAACGCCATTGCTCAGCGTCGTGCTTCCGACAATCGTCAGCGTGCCGCTGTCCGTGATGTTGCCGGTCGAAGTCAGCGAGAAGTTGCCTTTCGCTCGCGACGTGAAGAGATCGGTCGAACCGGTTTCCTGCAAGGTGACGTCCTCGCCATCGAGCGAGAGCGAGCCGAAAGTATTGGCCGCCGTATTCAGCGTGATGTTGTAGTCCGTTGCTGTGACGGTCGCACGACCGCCGATGGTGAGTGTGTCAGCTTGAGTCACAGCCCCGCCAGACGTGACGTTGAGCGTTCCGCTGGTGGAGATGGCTCCCAGCACCGTCGGTAGAACATTAACGATGGTGACATTCTTCGCGACCGTAGTGGCCAGGACCGTAATGGCTCCTGTGTACTCTGATCCGGTCGAGTTCAGCGTGATCGACTTGCCGGCAGCAACAAGCAACGAGGTCGTCGTGCCGACAATCACATCGCCGCGATCGGTAATATTTCCGGCCGATTCCACCGTGAGGGAACCTGTCGTGTTCGAGGCAAAGAAATCGGTATCACTGTTTTCTTTCAGCGACACAGTGGCACCATCAACCGCGACTGAGCCATAGTTGTTGTTGTTTGTGCCAGCGAGCGTGATGTCAAACTTGGTCGTTCCCGTCGAGTCCGTCGCGTTGATTGTCGCGCGACCACCGACTGTTAGCACAGTTGTGTCAGCTAATTCGGTCACAGCTCCATTTGATGTGACGGTCAATGTCCCCGAAGCCGTGGTGTTACCGAGCACTGTTGCACGGTCGTTAGTGACAGCGATGTTCGAGCCGCTCAGGATCAATGCTCCAGTAAACTTCGAGCCAGCCTGATCCAGAGTGATCGCGCCACCCGTTGCAATCGTTGTCGTGGTGGCCACAGTCAAATCACCGCTATCGGTGACACCACCGCCAGAAATCAGATTCAACAGCCCACTCGTCGTCACCCCCGCCAAAACTGAAGAACTGCGTTCCTTCAGGAAGACATCTTTACCAGTCACCGAAACCGAGCCAAAGTTGTTCACGACACCAGCGGTCGAGTTGATTTCATCCAAGTCAATGTCCTTGCCGGTGGCCGTGATTGTCATCAGGCCACCAACGGTGATGCCGGTGCCGCTCTGAGTCACGCTTCCTGCGGCGGCTCCAGAGTTGGTCACGCTCAACGTGCCAGTCGCCTTGATCACACCGAGATCTGTGCCAGCGTCATTGTCGGTCACAGCGATATTCGTCCCCGTAAGCGTCAAAGTGCCGCCAAACGTCGATGTCGCGGTGTTGAGGGTAATCGCGTTCCTGGTCGCAAGGAACGTCGAGGCTCCCGTCACCGCCAGGACACCAAGTCCCGCAGAGTCATCCGCGTCTGTATCCGTGATGGCACCACTGGACGTCACCGAGAACGCACCGAGAACCGTCGACGATCCCAAGGCGGTCGATCCGGCTTCGACGATGGTGACGGTGGTTCCCTTCGCCTTGACAGTGCCAAACGAGTTGCCCGCTGTGGTCAGAATGACGTTGTCGTCATGATTCGTCGTATCCGCATCGAAGGTGGCAATGCCAGACACAGAAACCCTGCCGGACTGAGTGATATCTCCAGATGCGGTATTCACAGTCAAATCGCCGGTCACGGTCGAGACACCCAACGCAACGGTTGCCGTTGTATTCGCACCGGTGAGCGTATTCACGGTTGCACTCTTCGTCGAAGTCAACGAGAGAGTTTCAACGTCCGTCAGATTCACCGTGATGGCCTTGTTGGCGCCGGTGATGGAAAGTGAGTCGGAAGCACCAGCACCATCGAAGTTGATGATCGAGATGGTGTTCGAGGTCGCGGCAGTGATGCGGGCCACGAATGTTCCACCCATCGTCACGTCGGTGTAGGACGCCTTCGCTTTGACGGTGACGGCGTTGGCCGCCGCATCGCCGGTCAGCGTCAGCGTGCCAGCAGCAAAGCTGACGGAGAGGGTCGGCACGAGTCGTTGTTCGAGCGATTCAGCGGCGACACCAGAATTCCAGGCTTTAACCAAAGCTTGGCGTCGGCGGGCGGGGCGGCGCGATCCGGCAAAACGAGAAACGAACGACTCCCAAACCGAGCGACTCAACCGTGACTTCGACATGTCCTGAGTTCCTCAAAAATAAGTCCTGTGATCGACGCGGGAGATGGCTTGCCGCCGAATAACAACATCTCTGACAAAATTTCAAAAACGCAAAAACACGCTCCCGAGATTGTTAAAATACGCCAACTGGGGCGAATAAATAACGCCAACGGTCGTTTTCAAGGAAATTCTGACTCCTCAGGTTTTTCAA